>Ga0302314_10010523_pt1 | contig 16177 bp, 6 predicted proteins | sample III_Palsa_N2_3_FD_200533 | JGI IMG/M metagenome (GOLD analysis project Ga0302314, IMG submission 200533) | Peat permafrost microbial communities from Stordalen Mire near Abisko, Sweden - III_Palsa_N2_3 | ecosystem: Environmental > Terrestrial > Soil > Palsa > Peat permafrost | place: Sweden... | reverse complement strand
TCCGACGGGATTCTCTATCCTGCGTCCGATCTTCCCTTTGCGGCCCCATGGAACCCGGGAACTTACTACCGCGTAGGCCAGGTCGTGTCGCCGTCGCAGTTTGAGACCTTCGGACAGACTGATGGGCAGGGCGCATGGGTGGAGATTCAAACTGGGTACGTCTACCAGTGCACCGTAGCAGGCACATCAGGTAATGCAGCCAGCCAGCCGACGTGGCCGCTGAGTTTCGACGGGACCGTGACAGACGGCAGCGTGACGTGGCAAGAATGCACACCCATCTACATCTCAGGGCTTCCCGATGCGCCGGCCCCCATCTTCTCCGCGACAGCGATCAACGGGGCGTCTCCCATCATCCCAGGAGCCACAGTCTATCTCACCGCGACGCTGCTCAACACGATTGGCGAGGGGATCAATGACCTCGTGAACGTGCAGGGAAATTTAGACCCAAATAAGGTATTGACATGGGTGAACACGACTGGGCAGACAGTCAACCTCTCCGTCGTAATGCCAGCAATTCAGTCATATTTGCAGACTTCCGGCTCTCTGGGAGCGGTGTACGGCGCGACGACGCTGAACCTTTATGCGTTCATCGACCCCACCTCTTCGGCCGATCCGTCGAGTATTGTTGATCCGAGTTTCTACGCCCTCGTGAACAACGCGCCCGTCGCCCCTGGCGCAACCGTGACGCTGAGCGCCTATCCTACAGGGAAAGAACTGTCGGCCGTATCCACCGCGGCAACCACCGCAACGGTCGGCAACGTGGATACCGGCGTCCGCTACCTTGTGACGTTCTTCCAGACAGAGACGACGTATCAGACGGGATTCTCAAACTCAGCCGCTCAGGCCGTGAACGTCACTCAATCGGGATGGCCCATCCAATGCTTGCGGCTGCCGATAGGACCTTACAACTGCCAAGCGCGAGTCGTGGGCGCGTCGGTGAGCGGAGCGAGCGCGGCCGGCCCCTTTACGTGGATCTCACAAGCGGATGTGGAGAGTCCCGGATTCAACCAGGCGAACGTTGCCATCACTTCGACGATGGTTCCCGACAACACCTCAACCACCGCCCTATTCAATTTCACCGATACCTACCTCCCAGGCGCCACTGACGTCACCAACTTTTTCGATATTATTCAACTTCCGCCAGTCGTGGACGTCTACTTTGCGAAGAGCATTCAGCGCGTCGTCTTCACTGGTGCCGTGGGCTACCAGAGCGGCCACCTCTTTTCCGACATCAGCAATCCTGAGATGGTTCGCGTGCCGGGCGGCAACTTCCAGGTGTCTGAAAACGATGGCGACAGGACCGTCTGCTATCGTGAGATTCGCGGCATCGGTTACTCGTTCAAGGAAAACTCAGGATTTGTAGTAGAGCAGAATGGGGGTGATCCATCTACCTGGAGTCCGCGGCAAGTGTGGGGTGGCAACGGGCCGGTCGGGGCTTCAGCGATCGATATTGCGGGACAAGATGATTCAGAGTTCGCAATGTGGGTGCACCGCAGCGGGCTTTATATGTTCACCGGCAATGCGCCCACGCTCATCAGCAGGGAGCAGCAGGACACGTGGGAGACGATCAACTGGGATGTCGGCCACATCATCAAGGTAAGGATTGACCATGTTCGACGGCTCGTACACATCCTCGTCCCAATCAATGGCTCGACAACGATCAACGCCCGGCTGGTGGTCAACTACTATTTTGGGACTGGCGATCCAGTTGTTTTCGTGCCGCGCCGAGGGCAAGAGGTCCCGAACGTCGAGGGACGCAAGTGGTCACAGGATGACCTACTCTTCAACGATGCCCTTTATATCCCTCAGAAATCAGCGAACGCCGTACAGCTCGCTGGCATCAACGTCAAGAACCAGATGGTATTTTTTGCTGCAGATGGTTCGATCAAAAACATGGTCGATGGGCAATACTACGACGAGGATTACACTGGCGCGCAGGTAGGCTACTTCTCAAATTGGGTTGGCGTCTTAGGGCAAAAGTCAGCTATTAGCCACGACAAGCTTATCGGTGCGAAGATGTGGGGCACAGGCAACGGCCTCTGGAATATCACCGCCTACAACGATCAAGATGAGCCGTTTGTCCTGACGGGTCCACTGTCGCCCATCATCCTCACCCCAGGCCGCAGGACTCGCGTTGACGTCCCAATGCCGTACCCCAGCCAGTTCTCTATGCGCTGGGCGGTAGGGATGGACAACGGGGGCGTGGCGGGGGCGTGGTGGGAAGTCTTCACTAGTGACCTCATGGTGATCCCGACGTGGCCAGGACAGCCGGGGTAGGATAGCTCATGGCGAACATCTCGCAGCAGAAGATCGACTCAGCCGCTCAGGGAAACATGAGCAGTCTGCGCGAAGTGCTCAATCAGATGCAGCAAGCCACCGTTGAACAGCAGACGGTGACGGGCACTATCCCGACGCAAACGGTAGCAGGACAGCCCAATCCTAACGCCCCAGTCCCACCGCAGGCAAGAGGCACGGCCAGTCTCCTGTCGGGCAGCTACATCGTCCAGATCGTCAACCCAGGAGCGACCAACCCCATCAGTTCCATCCAAGCAGCCGCCGCAGGACAAGCAGCCACGGCGACGACCAATCTCCAAGCTGTCAAAGCCATCTATCACCAGATCAGAGCCTCGACGACTCCTGCGTTCAACGTCAACTCAAACACGCAAACCTTCGGCGGCGATACGGGCAGCGCGCAAGTTTACTGGACGCTGACAGGATTGGGAACTGGACGCTGGTTCTTTCAGTTTCGCTCAACCTACGACGGCATAAACTTCAATACTTGGAAGAACATAGCGACGGGAACCTCAATCTCGGAAATCACAGTCGAAGCCGAGACGAACATGGTCTGGGCGGTCTTCACACTGCCAGGTGATGAGACCATCGGCGTCGGACAGGGCTTCGGTTCCGACGGAGACATCATAGGCTTGCCTACCGGCAACCTCTACACCTCAGCCATGTTCTCCCTCACCGCGCCCAACGGCTTCAACACAGAGCCTCCCCAGGTGACGAACATCCTAACGAGCGAGATCGTCCTGCAGGAGCCAACCGGAGGAACTGCCGGAGCTTCTGGAATTCTGGATTTCCCCGCGCTCATCAGCATGAAGTACGGTGATCGCAACTTCCCTCAGAGCCAGTACAGCGGGAACGCCAACGTCATGGCGATTGCCTTTGATCCTACCGGCGTCAATACGACCGTCTACGACAGCACGGACGGCATATCCTCGTGGGTCGTCATCACCCTCCCCGGTGGAGCGAAGATAGCCTTCGGCTCTGGAAACGCCGCCGACGGGACCGACATTTATGTCCCGGGAGCAGCCGCACCATGGATCGCCGCTGCGAATATGCTGGCGATCCCCACTATTCAGGGCGGCGCTTACACGGGCCACGCGATGCACGGCGTCAATTCCTGCAGCATCACGGGACTCACGGTGTCGGCAACCTACTCCGACGTCGCCAGTGGGAGCAATGTGTGGTCGGGCACGGCAAATTGGATGGCGGTCGCGTGGACGCCCGGGCTCGTAACGGCGACTGTGACGGGCGGCGAGTTTGTCATCATCGCCTTGGCCGACGGGAATCGCATTGCCTTCGGAGCTGGCCATGTCTCCTCCGGTTCGAGCTTCGGGTTGCCGACGGGATTCACCTCTGACCAGATGGCTGCTATCCCGAGCCCGCGCAGTTACTCGGGCAGTGGAGACAACGATATGCACGTCATCTCGCTCTGCGATATCTCGGGAACGACCTGCCGGCTCACCTACATCGACGGCTCAGGAAATAGCTGGAGCGGAGACGTCAACTGGTTCGCCTTCTGCTGGGCCACGCCAGCGACGGTAAGCCCCGGAAGTCCTGGCATTGTCGTTTCGGTGAATCCAAGCCAAGCCATCGTTGGCCCATTGGGAACCCAGCAGTTCACCGCGACAGTCACGGGCACGGGAACCACAACTGTCACATGGAACGTCGACGGCATCGCCGGCGGAAACTCGACAGTGGGAATGATCGACGGGACAGGACTCTATACCGCTCCTGTGGCGAGCGGCGGCCATACGATTACGGCCGTGAGCACGGTAGACCCTACTCGCATCGGGTTCGCGCAGTTGAGTGTTGGCTACTCGGCCGGCGGAGCGACGGTGGTAACGACCCCGCCAACAGCCCCATCGTTCATTGGTGACCTGGCCTTCGATGAAACGACGTCGACACTGTACGTCTATACTTCAGGTGGATGGGTGATCTCATAATGGATGCGAACTACTGGAAGGACTACTCGCGCAACACGGGAAGATTGACATGGCGCCTCGCCGTCCCCGAAGATCAGCCGGAGATCGACAGGCTCCGAGAAGCGTCGGAACGCCTCCTGCGCGAAGTCCAAAAGAAACCTGAACTATTCGCGCGCCCCGTAATCCTCACGCTGGTAGCCGAAGATGGGATAGGGCAGATCGTCGACGCTCTCTATCTCGAGGCGCAAGTGGAGATCGTGAAGGTTGGGTGCAGCGAAACGGGGCTCATCGAGACGGCTGGAATAGCTGACGAGCTCAACGAATACCTGCGCGGCATGGGCTTCAAGACGGCCACCATCAGGACCCGTAAAAGCCTCAAGGATAAGATGGCGGTGATTCTCGAGTATCTGGGCTTTCAATGCGAGGACAACACCTTCTCCCGCTGGACCCGCGACCTTTAGGCGCTTACGTTTCGCGTGATACTCTTCGGGCTGCTCAGAGGAGAGTCCATTGTCAAACGCGGCTGGTAACCAAGCCCAAGTAGCCAACGCCGCAGCTTCAACGGACGCCAGTAACGCCGCCAGTTCTTTTGGCGCAGCGCAGGGCGATATCGGCACTTACCTTAGCAATGTCAATTCCACGCTCGCGGCTGGCAATCCCTTCGAATCTAAAGACTACCTAACCAATCAAAATCTTTCAACCTCTGGCGCGATGAACTCTGCGAATAACGCGGAGCAGCAGGCTCTCGGAAGTACGGTCGCCAAGACGGGCACCAATAGTGCGGCGCTCGCGAATACTGTAGCTTCCAGTGCTCGCCAAGGGCAGCGGGACCTAACGCAGTACAACGCCGGAGCCGCTCAGCAAAACGAGAACACTTGGCTGGGGCAGCAGGACAAGCTGCTCGGCGATGAGGCGACAGGATCATCGGAAGAAGCTGGACTTTATGGCACTTCCCTCGGCGGGCAGAACAGCACGCTCGGGACCGCCCAGCAGGGCGAAGACGCGCAGGAGCAAGCGAACGATGGGATGATCGATGCTGGAATCACAGCAGCAGGATCAGTGGGAGGGGCTTTTTGCCCAGCAAAAGGTTCTATGTATCTTCTTCCCGACGGCAGCGAGGTTCCTGTCGAAACCTTGCAGGTCGGACAACTGCTCGCTGGCATCGATTCAGAGGATCAGTGCATCGAGGAGATTCAAGTCGGCATTACGCCCCTCCTTCGCATCGAGACCGAAAATGGATTCGTCGCTCGCAACTCTCGCACTCACGCTTATGCTCTGCCCGTCGGTGGATTCGTCGTGGCGATTCACGCGCTCGGTAAGACCATCATCACCGCCAAAGGGCGCAGCAAGGTCATAAGCGTAACCCCCGACGGAGAGGACTTGGCTTTCAATATCATCACCGACGGATCGCACACCTACCGCGCGGACGGTATCTGGGCTCTGGGGGTTGGAGAAGCTGAGCGTCAAGTGAGTATGGAAACTTGGAATCGCGTGGGCGATCAATTGGCAGCGACGAGATAGGGAGCCTCTGGCATGGCGAACGTATTTAGCAGCGATTCAACGGCAGATGACGACCAGACTCCATCTGCAAGGGTCGCGTCCGCGTTGACCGGCGATGATGAGGATGGTGCGCCGCAGGAGACTCCCCAGGCAGCGCAGCCAGCAGCCGTTGGCACAACCGACGAATCAGCGCAGTCTTACCTTGTTCCTGCAGGAGCCGACGATGATAGCCAAGCGCCTACGCAGGATATGGACCAGAGCTCGGCCCCGGTATCCGCGGACACAAGCGTCTACGCGAATCCGATTGCGCCCCCGACCCTCAAGAATTACGCAGCCTATACTGACCATTCCTCCGACAGAAATGCGATGACTGCCCAGAAAACGGCAGAGGCAGCGGAGAATGTAAAACCTAGCGTGGGGCGTAAGATACTTGCCGCGCTGTCGGCAGGAGCCGCAGGGTTTGGGTCGCGTAATTCAGAAGTGGGAGCGCGAATCGGGCAAGAAATTATGAATGGCCCACGCACGGACGCGGAGGCGCGATGGGCTACGCAGGAAGCACCGATCCAAGCGCGGCTGAACGCAGATCAAGCCGCCGACGCTGCCGTCGATAAGGGCAACGAGATCACTACCCGCGAAAACACTTTGGCCGAGCAAAACTACCAAAATCAGAACCGCGGCCAACAGAGTGCAGCTCGCGCGCAGGATTATGCAGCACAGGCGGAAGCCAGAGCGAACGCCATCACCTCCTTTACTCCGGATGACCCGAGCAATCCCTATGCTGGTGGAACCGCTACAACAGCCGGCGGCAAGACCATCAAGGGCGCACCCCCACCGGACTCCTTCATCAACCGTTGGATAAAGACGCCGCAGGGCCAGCAGGCCACCCAGCAGATGACGCTGAAGCAGCGCGCCGCCGCCGCCGACCAGATTGGGCTGAAGGGCGCCAATACTTCCTTGCAAACGGAAAACTCTCGGAGCCCACCGAGCACACGAGCGTCAACATCCGCGAGAATCCAGACGGTACCGCTGTGGCCCCTGGCGGAAATGGGAACGGCAACGGCGCGCAGGGCCCCGGGGAAGTAATAGCGAAGAGCATGAACGACAAGCAGGTTTACGTCGATTCGCTCACAAAACTGGATGATGGCTCTCTCGTCGACAAGAGTGGGAACCCTGTGACACAGCAGGAGTTCAACGCGAGACTCGCCAAATTCAGGACCGACCTGAACGCTAACCCTGTGATGCGCAAGAGTGGAACGATGGTGAACGAGCAGGGCCAAACGGTAAGCAACCGCTTCTCGCGCAACCCCCAGCCGGCCGCCGCCGCTCCTCCGCCTCCTGCAGCATCCCAGCAACAGCAGCCTGCACCCGTCTACCAAGCGAAGAGCGGTGCCAAGGTAACGATCAACACGCCCGTCGTAGTGAACGGACGCCGGGGAGTGGTTGTGGGCTTCGACGCCAAGGGTAAACCGCAAGTGAAATACTGAGGGAGAGCCTATGTCAGCTACTCCCACATCCTTTGATCCCGCCTACCTTTCGCCCGCGACGCAGGATGATTCGACAATCCCAACGTTCATCCGTAAAGACCTCGACACGAGCAAAATCCAGCAGTCCATCCAGCCGAAGAGCGCACAGGGAGCCCCTGATATGGCGGGCACCGAGACTGTGGCAGAAGCAACTCCCGGCAAGATTGCTGTATTCGACCCCAACAAATACACCACCGACGTCCGCAATCACGAGATGGAGCATGAGGACCAGGACACCCGCTCCGACGGGACTATCCCGCTTGGCGGAGGTTATAAGCTACCGGTCTTCGGATCTCACCCCACATCAGCCCCAGTGACGGGACAATATGGCGACCCCAACAATTACAGTTACGGGGGAGAGCAGGCACTCCTCGATGCTCAAGCCGCGGGAAAAGGTGTTGCGGACTTTAACCGCGAGCAGCAGGCCGATCTCGTCTCTCACTACCAGGCGAAGCAGAACGCGTATCTCGCGAAAGCCGAAGCAGGAACCTTGACCCCTGCGGACGAGAACGCGATGCACCAGAGCTACCGGGCCTACCACCCCCTCGTTCAGCAGCTCGCCGCACAACCTAAGTCGTTCAGCGACTCCCTCCCGCCACTCAAGACGATGCTTGGCGTAGGGAAGCCAGCGCCACTCGCGCCCGCACCGGCCGCTCCGGGACTGCCGTATGGCGTTGCAGGGCTGGGCGTCACCCCGACCGATGATTTACTGGCTGGAAAGCCCGTCGCACTCCCCACCCGGAGTAACGTAGGAAACAGGAGCAATCGATAAATGGGAACGCCAGCAGTCACACTCGACCCAAGCGAAGTCGCCGCGCCCGAGCTCCACCCGGATAACGTCCAAGCCGTCGCGGATCAGGGTGCGAAGATTGCCGCTCGTCTCCCGCAGCCGGTGACACTTGACCCCAGCGAGGTAGCTGGCAGCGACCAGCAGGGTCCAAAGAACCCCTACGCCAATCAGCCAGCGGGATTAGCCCCGGGCGAATCCCTTCCCACCCTCCCCGCCCACGCTGCCGCTCCCGATATGAGCGACGACGAGCACATGATCCCCCAGGCGAAACTGGATCCTGCGATCGCTGCTGGCCAAAATCAGGACTTCAAGACTCGCCTCCATGCCGCCAATCAAGAGATCACCGCGCCTGTTCGCCAACTTGCCACCGGCATCAGTGACGTCGCCACCGGGCTCAATGCCCAGTCCCATCCTGAGTACGACACGAACCAAGCAGCCAGCGCACCTTCAAATACGCCCGCAACAGTGTCGAAACCCCTCTCTGCTGCCGATCAAGCTGCAGCGCGGAAGCAGGTCATTGTCGGACTCACGAAGACGATTGCCGGCGGCGGGACTGTTGCCATGGTCGTCGGAGCGCCAGAGGTTGCAGAGATCGCTCAAGCGGCAATCGGTGGCGACTTGGCCTCTCAGATCGCGCTGGCGAAGTTCGGCGGCTCGCTGGCGGTGGGCGGTGGCGCAAGCTATGGCGCTGGTCTTGCTTCCGACCATTTCCAGTTATCTCCTGAAGCAAAAGGGCTCTTGACAACCTCCGCGTTCTTTTTCCCGAGCCTCTTTGGGCTGGCTTCCGTGCATGAAGCGATGGGCGTCGACGAGGCTGGAAACCCCGCTTACATGGCCGGCAACAAGAGTGGGACTGCCGGTGTTGGCGTCGTCCAGAGTCCCGAGGCAACAGAGATTCGCGCAGGAGTCAAAGGCGTAGGTTCGGTGGGTGTTCGCGTACCTCGAGGCCGTGGGGCACCCGCCGAGCCAGGTACACCGCAGCTTCCGGGGGGAGAGGGTGGGCCAGCCGCGCCGCCCTCCGCCAGCACCCCGCCAGCCCCCCCGTCTGCTCCCGAAGTACAGGCGCAAGCGCAGATTGCCGAGGTCACCCGCCTCGCCTCCGCCGCGCGCGACACGAAGGTCAAGGCCGAGCAGGCTACCGGGTCACTCCCGCCGCCGCCCCCGCCGCCGAAGATCCCAAGCCCTCCAGGCATGGATGACGGCCACTTGACGCAAGAGACCCTAGATCAAGCGACGCAGGCTATTCAGGAGATGCCGCCGGCCGCGCGACCCAAGATGGTCCTGCAGGCGGTCCAGCAACTCTCCCGCTGGATCCACGATAAGCAAACGATCATCGACCCTGAGAACCAGGTGGTGAACGTAGACACCCCCAAGGGCGCGCAGGCTGCTGCGACGAAGATTATCAATGCCCAGATGGACAAGCAGAAGGAGGCCACTGAGTCCGCCGCGCAGGAGAAGCAGGAAAACCTGCAGACCGCGCAAGAGGAACGGGATGAAGCGCTTACCCCGACCGAGACCGAGAAACCCACAGAATCCACACCGGCTGTGCAAATCCCCAAAAGCCCGCAGGTCGACAAAGCTCGAGCAGCGATTCAGGGCGCTCCCCCAGACGCCACCGGTGACCACTTCGATCAGATCATCCGCAAGACCGCCATGGTGACGACGCCGGTACGCAAAGCTCTGGTGCAGGAGGAGATCACCCGCCGGGCCAACGCACTCGAGGATCAGGCGCAGGCGGCGATGACAGGACCCGCGGAGCCGGGTAAGAGTAGGACGGAGATGCAGCGTTGGGCTGACGGCGTAAAGAATGGTGAGCACCCCTTCCTCCACGTGGGAGCGAAGTCAGACTTTGTTCCTGCCGGCGTCGACGGTCTCACGAAGACGAAGGTAAACGGCGCTGGGGCGTTCAGTGGGACGTACTACCACGCGCCCGAGGTGAGCGCTGCAGACATTCGCAAGGCCGCGCGGGATAAGAAGTACCCCCAAGGCGCTCTCGATGCTATCGTGGCGAACTTCAAGGGAGCCAAGGGTGAGCCGGTAGAACTCGACCCGACGGAGGTGGCACAGGCTGGCGGTGGTGAGCCAGAATTGGGCCAGTCGCGGGACGAGCAGGATCAACAGTCTGCACGCGAAGTGGCACAGCAAACGGGAGGTGAGCCAAAAGTAGGCCAGCTCCCGGCGAGTAAGTCTGGGAAAAAACCGACCAATCTATACGGAGCGGTGAAGGACATCGTCGGCAGCGGAATGTCCATAGGCTCGATGGAGAAACCACTCTATTGGCCGGACCGCGACCTCGATGTTTACTACAACGGAGAGAAGGGATGGAGTTTCCGCAACGCCGCCTTGCACGAAGCTGGAGGCGACAAGGGATGGACAAACGCATCGCCGGACACCAATGACGAGATTCACGCAGCCCTCAAGACTGGCGAACTAAAGAACGAGCGCCCGGTCAAGCTGACCCCCGAGGCCGCATCAGGACTCCACCAGATCGTCGAGGCTGTCAAAGCCGATGACCCCACCGCCTCCCTCGATAGCGTCCTGCGTTCCAAGGGCGACGGAAAACTAATCACCCAAGCCCTCGTGAATGATGGCATAATCACCAATAGTGATGACGACGTGAATCCTGCAACCGCCCTATTGACAACGCGCGCCCGTACGAAGGTGGGAGATGCTCTCCTGTCTACCCTGTTCAGCCCTGAAGTGGTGGAGCACGCCCCTCCGTTCGTCCGCGAGAAACTGCTTGGCTCGATGGGTGCCATCGGTTCGATCGCTGAGGCGGGACCCGAGTGGAACCTAAAGCCCGCTATCGAGAAGGCAGTCGTTGAGTACGGCAACGCCTTCAAGGGTGCCGACACCGAGGAGTACGGCGAAGTGGTCGACGCGCTCATTCAGGCTCTCGATGGACCGCCAGAGGATCTACGCAAGGCCTTTTCTACCTATGCGGTATCCGCATCGTCACCAGGCGAGAATCCGAATCCTGTCCTCGACTTCAACGTCGCGTTCGGGACTGAGCTTACCAAGGAGCAGTTCGAGGAGGGGATTAAGGCGGAAGCCGCCCCTGTTAGCCAGTTGTTAGCTGAAGAGACGAAACCAGCTAACAACGAGACGACAACGCCGGTTGCTGAGACGAAGCCGCTCGCGAAGGGCGATAAGGTCACCTACAAGACCACGAAGGGCAAGGAGCGTCAGGGCGAAGTCGCGTGGACCGACGGGAAGAAAGTCCGCATCACCGACAACGGCTCGACTGTCAACAAGAACATCGACGACGTGACGCCGATAGCCGGCGAGCCTGCGGCTGGATCGAAGATGTCGCTCGTGGATGCCCTGCGGTTCGATTACGGGGTGGACGGCGCGGGCGCTCCGAAGAACTACAACGAGTTGAAGGCTTTCGTTGCCAAGTTCGACGGGACCGAGCCAACGCAGATTCGCATGAAGGAAGCGCAAGAGGCTTTCGAGACGATGCTCAATCGGTATGGACGCGAGATCGTTGAGCGCCCGGGCTACGGTGGGCAGTCTAAGTTCGATGCGCTGGTCAAAGTCTACGAGGGGCAGCCGAACCTCTCCATTCGCACCTCGACCAGCATTGAAAATCAGGCGTACTCGACGCCGCTCCCCCTCGCCTACGTCGCAGACCGCTTCGCCGGCATCGACCGCTCCTCGACCGTCTACGAGCCGACGGCGGGCAATGGGGCGCTCCTGATCTCCGCCAACCCTGACCGAACGTTGGCAAACGAACTCAACCCTGCGCGAGCCACCACGCTGGACTCAGAAGGGTTCTCTGTTACGCGACAGGACGCAACTACTTGGGTCCCGTCAAAGACCTTCGATGCGGTGGTTGCCAACCCACCTTTCGGAAGCCTGGACGCTCCAACCAAATATGATGGCTACTCCATCGTGAAGCTGGATCACCTGATCGCCGTCAAGGCCCTCAGCGTGATGAAGGATAACGGTCGCGCGGCCATCATTCTCGGCGCCGGCAACCGCGAACGCGCAGGGGATGTGACCAACGCAGCACGCCCCTTCTTCAACTACATCTACTCGCACTACAACGTGGTCTCTGACTTCGAGCTCGACGGAGACTTTTACGCGAGACAGGGCGCATCTTTCCCGGTGCGCGTCATCGCAATCGACGGCAGGGCCCGTACCGCCAAAGTGAGTCCCGTCGCCGAGGAAATCAACCGCCTAAAGACATGGGAGGAAGTGTATGCCAAAGCAAGTGAGCATCTGGGCTCCAATCTTGAAGGGAGACCCCGAACCAACGATGAGCTTAGCAGTGCAAGCCAACTACACGCCGCCACAGAATCAGTACCGGGAGCTTCTAACCGACCTGCTGAACAAGGAAATTCTCTCCGACCCAGCGAAAGCGAAGGAGCAGATACGGGCGATGGGCGAGACCTCGAGCCAGCCAAACCCGGAATTATCAGCCATTCCAGTCGGGTCCCAGCCCCACCAGTGGGCAGCCCAGATATTACAACTCGATCAGACGGGGATGTTGCTCTCTCAGATCGACTGGCAGAAAACCAACCCGCCCCGCGAGTTGTCCGACGAGAACCTTCCGAGCTTGATGGACATCCTGCAGATGCTTCCCTAGACGCATCGAACGCGCTGGCGGATGAGTCGAACCAGTTCCAGGTGACATACCGCCCGCGCTCCGAGAAGAAGGACGTAAGCGTGATGGCCCCCAAGGCGCTGATTGGCCCCATGCACAGCGCCATGGACAACATCTCGAAGGACGTAGGAGACATCGACGAGTTTGTTGCCAACGAGCTGGGATATCCGGACCTCGACGAGCTGCACGCCGCGTTTATGGGCATCCAAACCGACGCTATCGCCTCCGCTATCCACCAGTTGAAGATGGGTAAGGCGCTCATCATTGCCGACCAGACGGGCGTAGGCAAGGGTCGCGTCGCAGCCGCCATGATCCGATGGGCCGAACTGCACGGACACCTCCCCATCTTTGTGACCGAGAAGCCTACCCTCTTCTCTGATATGTACGGCGACCTCACCGACATCGGCTCTGGCAACACGATCAGCCCGCTCCTGCTGAATGGTGACGCGTCGATCACCAACCGCACGACAGGCGAGAAGATCTTCCGCAACAATGGCTCGATGAAGCCGGTGATGGACCGCATCCGCGAGACCGGCTCCATGCCGCCAGGCCGCAACGCGCTCTTCCTCTCCTACTCCCAGGTGAACACTGACAACCGCCAGCAGTTGACGCTTCATCGCTTGGCTCCCAACGCAGTGTTCATCCTCGACGAGTCGCATAACGCTGGGGGAGCATCGGCAACTGGCGACTTCATCGCTGAGGTAATCGGTAAGTCGAAGGGCGTCGTATTCCTGTCGGCCACGTGGGCAAAGCGGCCCGACAACCTTCCGGTCTACGCCGGGAAGACGGACATCTCCATCGCGATCCCCGACAAAGAGAAGGTTGCGGACGCGATCGCTGCGGGTGGTGCGCCGCTGCAGGCTGTGGTGACAAGCCAATTGGCGCAGGCTGGGCAGTTCGTACGCCGTGAGCGCTCCTTCGACGGGATCGACATCAAGAACGTGGTGGACGTCGACAATAAGGCGAAGCACGAGAAGATTTCGGACAAGGTTACCGAAGTCCTCCGCGCGATCATGAAGGCCGACAAAATCTACCACGAGAACGACTTCGACCGAATCTACGCGCAGGCGAAGAAGGAAGGCAAAGCGGCTGGCAGCAAGGGATTGAGCGTTAGCCACATGGAGTTCTCCTCCACCGTTCACAACATGGTGAAGCAGCTCCTCCTCGCTCTCAAGGCTGACTCCTCCGCCGACCTCATCATCGCGTCAATCGAACGGGGTGAGCGTCCCGTCTACGCCCTTGAGAACACGATGGGATCGTTCCTGGGTAACTATGTCGACGGCAACGCTATCTCGCACGGCGATTCCCTGAAGGACCTCACCTACTCGAAGATCAGCGACCGAGCCCTGATGCGCACCCGGTACTACAACGAGACCGACGAGATGGGCAACAAGACGCGCGTCGAGGTCCCGTTGGAGAAGCTGGGTGACGATACCCGCAAGGCTTACGATTATGCCCAATCCCTCATCGACAAGCTGGACGTCGATCTTCCCGTCTCTCCCCTCGACCACATCCGGGACCGCGTGGAGAAGGCTGGCTACAAGGTGGCGGAGATCACAGGCCGCGACCTGCGCATCGACTACAGTGGCGACGTTCCGAGGTTGAGCACGGTGCCCGACATCGAACGCAAAGACCGCGTGAACACGGCGACGCAGTTCAACAATGGAAGCATCGATGCCCTCGTAATCAACAAGGCAGCCGCCGCTGGAATCTCGCTCCACGCTTCTGAGAAGTTCCTCGACAAGCGCCCGCGGCACATGATCGTCGGGCAGCCTGCAGGCGACGTGAACGTCGTGATGCAGATGCTTGGACGAATCAACCGCACCGGCCAGGTCGAACTCCCCAGCTACACGATGTTTGCCGCCGCGCTCCCCGCCGAGATGCGGCCAGCGATCGTACTCGCTCGGAAGATGAAGAGCCTCAATGCCAACGTATCGAGTAACACGCGTTCGGCAACGTCGGTGAAGGCTGTCGATATGTTCAACAAGTACGGCGACAAGATCGTCGCTCAATACCTGCTGGACAATCCTGAGTCCTCGAAGCTGCTGGGCTTGGACGCGGAGACTGACTCGAAGGGTGACGCCGCCGCGAACGAAGGGCTGGCAATGAAGGCGACGGGGCACTCGGCGCTGTTGACAGTCAAAGAGCAGCAAGTCTTCATGGACGCGATCACTGAGGCGTACAGCAATTACATCGACTTCCTCGACGAGACTGGGCAGAATGACCTCGAGCCTGTCACCTACGACTACGACGCCCGCGAGACTCATAACGAGCGGATGTACCAGGGTACGGACCCCAGCTCGCCGTTCGGTCAGGACGCGTTCTATGGGGAGTATTCGATCAAGCGCCAGGGCAAGGCATTCACCCCCGATGAGGTGCAAGGCAAGCTGGCAGAGACCTATGGCCCTGAGATGATGCAGAAGCCGCCACACGAGCGGGACACCCTCTTCGCTCGCTCTCTTGCTGCCCACTTTGAAGAACTCTACACCCCCTATGTGGAGACGCTTTCCACTCCTGCCGCCATCGAGAAGGCTCAAGGGATGCGGCAGCGGGGTCGCCAGCTTCTCAGCGAGTACCGCGTTGGCTCGGCGTTCGGCATCGAGATCAACGGCGACTCCAGCCACGCCGTAGTAATCAATATCGAAGGGTCGAAGAAGACGAGCGGAAACCCGTATGCGCCTAGCTCGCTGCAGTTCACCCTCGCCGTCAATACGCCCCTGCGCCAGATCCGCGTACCCGGCTCCCAGATCGACAAGATCACCATATCGAATCTCGGGCGCAATGCAGACATCAACCATCTGTTCCGCGACAACCTGGGCGACAGCCGGCAGAAAACAAAGATCATCACCGGCAACCTGCTGGGAGCGTACGGCGAGTTGAAGACTGGCGTGAAGGGCCGCATCATCAGCTTCACGAAGAACGACGGCACCACGGCGCTGGGTATCCAGATGCCGAGCAAGTTCGACATCAACAAGGACGTCTCTGAAACTTACGCGATGCGCTCGCCTGATGCGGCCTACGAGTACATGAAGAAGGGCGACAACGCCGTCCTTCAGTCCAGCGGGCAGGAGATTGGCGTGTGGATCAAAAATGGCTCGATGGAGATCCGCACGAAGCTATCGAAGTCTGTCTCCGGCAAGTTCTTCCTCGACCCTCGGTTGCGCGAACTCGTCGTCGGTGGAGACTTCGCATCCTCCGGCGGGATGATGAAGGGCATCGTAAAGGACGGAGACGAGATGGAAGCCGTCGGAGTCATCATGGGCAAGACGGCCCTTTACGCTCCCGCCAGCGGCGTGAAGCAGGCGCGAGCGTTTGACGAGCAAGCGCAGAAGGGTGAGATTGCACCGCCCTCCAAAGCGAAGAAGTACCTCGGCGGTGAAGAGGGATTCGCCAATGTCGACCTGCTCCTCCCCAGCTTCATCACGAATAAGGTGATTCCCTACTTCCAGAAGGCTGTACCCGCGACCTGGGGCGAGCTGTCCAAGGCCATCGGGACCGTGAAGAAGACGCCCAAGGCTATCGGCTACGAGATTGCCAGCGTTCT
>Ga0302314_10010522_pt1 | contig 16177 bp, 18 predicted proteins | sample III_Palsa_N2_3_FD_200533 | JGI IMG/M metagenome (GOLD analysis project Ga0302314, IMG submission 200533) | Peat permafrost microbial communities from Stordalen Mire near Abisko, Sweden - III_Palsa_N2_3 | ecosystem: Environmental > Terrestrial > Soil > Palsa > Peat permafrost | place: Sweden... | reverse complement strand
GACGGCAAGGTGATCTTCGAACGCCGCCGCTCGGACAGCATCCCGAGGCGGTTCAGCTAGCCCCGTATCGGCGCTGTCGTGCAGCCGAGCCGTGAGTCCGCCAGGCCAACGTAGAGCCGCCATTCGCCCTTGAAGGCGACGAGGCCCTCGACGAAACAGACATTGCCCACCTGTCCCTGCGCTTCGGCCGGGTCGATCTTCAGGAAGGGCGACTGCAGCCGGGCGATCACCGCGCTGGGATCCAGCGGGTCGAACAGCAGTTGGCCTGGCTGATAGGCGAAGGCCGGCGTGCCGGGCTCGCCGTGTCCGGGGTGGTTGGCGCCATTATAGAGCAGCACGATCCCCGCCTCGGTCAGTACAGCGGGGGGCCCTGGCTCGATCAGCATGGAGTCGAAGCGCCCACGCCGAGGCGCCGCCAGGGAGCGCAGGCCCATGACGCCGGGCACACGGTCGATCCGCCAGCCGCCGGCGACCGCGCCACCTGCCTGTGTGTCTGGGCTGGGGTTCCAGGTCAGATAGGTCTCGGGCGCCATATTGGCTTCCACCGGCCGCCAGTGGATCAGGTCCTCTGAGGTGGCGCCATAGATCAGCCCCTCGCCCCACCACATCCAGTAAAGGCCCTGGTGGCGCGCCGCCACCAGCCGTCCGTCCTTGAGTTCGGTCAGGATGGCGCCGGCCTTGGAGGGACGGCGAACGTAGGGGCCGCCCGCGAATGCCGGACCGTGCTTGGTCCAGGTGCGCAGATCGGGCGACGTGGCCACGAACAGGCAGCCGACCTTGCCGTCAAAGGCGGTGTAGGTGCAGATATAGCCGCCGTCGGGAGACTCCACGACGCGAGGGTCCTCGCAGCCGCCCGGCCATTCCCAGGCCTGCCACTTGTCATCCGCCGGAAACAGCACCGGCTCGGGTTCGAGTTCGAAATGCAGGCCGTCGTCGCTCGTCGCCAATCCGAGGCGCGATACGCCGGCGTAACGGCCGACGCGATCTTCCGCGCGCACCAAAAGACAGACCTTGCCGTCCCGCACGACCGCGCCCGGATTGAAGACATCCTTGGCCGCCCACGCGACGCGCTCCCCGCTCACAGGGCAGGTGAAGGTGAGGTCCTGATGGTCCGGCAGAATGCGGATTGGTGTGGGAAAAGGCCCGATGGCCCAGTCCGGCAAAGGCGTCGGCGGCTCTGGCTGGGTCATGGGTTCCGGGGGTTTATCCGCCGAGGAAAGGGTGGCGGTGACGCAGACCGCATCACCCCTCCGCAAGGCTATGCAGAATTGCGCATAAGACTGCAAGATCATTGAGTAATTCGACTGGCTTATTTTGCACCCGCATGTTGACTTCTGCACGGGAATGCATCCACATGAACCCGTATCATGTGGGTACGGGCGTGGGCACAAAATGGCGCTCCAGGGTTCGACGGACACTTCTGAGGTTGAGACGCTCAAGGCTGAGGTGGAGCGACTTCAACGCCTGCTTTCCAAGGCGAAGCCGCGGGACTTCGAATTCCTTGGCGAGAGCATCCCGGCGGAGATGCTTTCCGAGCTAAGGGCTGCCGGCAAGCTGTCTGCTAAGGGCGCCCAGAGCCGTCCCGCAGGCATGTATGGTGACGGCGGCAATCTCTGGCTCCAGGCGACCCCCGGCGGCCGGTCTTGGCTCTTTCGATATCGCTTTGCTGGCAAACAGCGTGAGATGGGCCTGGGTTCGCTCCAGGAGGTCACGCTCGGCGACGCTCGATCGCGCGCCATCATATGCCGTCGACTTGTCCGGGATGGCGTTGATCCCATCGACCGCCGCCAAAGCCTCGACGCGACCGCGAAGGTAGAGTCGCAGGTCACCACATTCCGCCAGGCTACCAAGCGCTACTATGATGCAAAGAAATCAGGGTGGCACAGCGACAAGCACGCGGCGCAGTTCCTCTCGTCGCTTGCAGCCTATGCCTACCCGGTCATCGGCGACCTGCGCCTCAGGGCGATCGACACGGACCTGGTGCTCAAGATTCTTGAACCGATTTGGAACGAGAAGCCGGAGACCGCCAGTCGCGTCAGATCCCGGATCGAACAGGTGTTGGACTGGGCGACGGTTCGTAAAATGCGTCGTGGCGAAAATCCCGCCCGCTGGAAAGGCCACCTGCAGGCGCTTCTGCCCGCGAGGGGCAAGGTTAGGGCCGTCGAACACCATGCCGCCCTACCCTGGTCGGACATGCACGATTTCTGGATCGCGCTTTCGTCGCGGACCAGCTCGAGCGCCGAAGCGCTCCGCTTCACAATCCTCACGGCAGCTCGCACCGGCGAGGTGATCGGCGCCAGATGGTCCGAGATCGACTTCGTCGCGAAGGCGTGGAGCGTGCCGGCGGACCGCATGAAGGCCCGGCGCCCACACCGCGTAGCTCTTTCAGCAGAGGCGTTATCGGTGCTGGAGCGGATGAAGCTGCTCGGCGCGAACGACAGCGACTTCATTTTCCCTGGCGCTAAGCCGGATTCCGCCCTGTCCAACATGGCAATGACCATGACCTTGCGGAAGCTGGATCGGACCGACCTGACGGTGCATGGCTTTCGCTCGACTTTCCGCGACTGGGCTGCCGAAACAACTACGTTCCCTAATGAGATGGTGGAGATGGCGCTCGCCCACTCCATCGGAAGCAAGGTCGAGGCGGCATACCGGCGCGGCGACATGTTCGAGCGCCGGCGAAGGCTCATGGATAATTGGGCCAAGCACTGCCTGACGAAGCCGGTTAAGGGCGCGAACGTACATCGGATCGGGGAGGCCCAGCATGCCGGATGAACTTGAATCTCCGTGGTGGGCGTCTGCCGCTGGCTTTAATTCGAAGGGCGAGCCGCTCATTCCAATTCAGCTGGGCGGTACACCGTACGGCGCGATTAAAGAAACGGCCCGCGTGATCGGCGAACTGGACATAACCTCAGAGGAAGCCGAGCAGCTGATCTCGACCATAGGACGCATGCTTAGGGTAATCGACAACACGAACAAATTCTTCACCCGGGATATTGCAGAGTTCACTCAAAAGCCCTCATTGGAACTTTTGGAGACGGTCACGGGCGGCCGCAAAGGCCACAAAAAGGCGGATGCGTTACTGGTCCTCGCCGCTGAAAAAGCCAAAGGAGAGAAGCTCAGATGGAGCGACTTGAGGCCGCTAGTTGCAAGCGCAAATGGCTACGGATCAACTGAGGATTTAACAATTCAGAGGCGCCTTAACGACAGGTATCGTGAATTGATCGGCAAAGGCAAAACTCTCTTCAGGTAGTGGGGAAACTGGCTCCAGTTTCCCCAGTGGGAGCAGTCTGCAGAATCCCCACTATCATCGCGCCATCGCCCAAAGCACCGTTGCACAAGTCTGCAACGGAGCACATGCGCATGAACCCGCAAACCTCACCCGATCGCCTAGCCTATGGACTTGGCGATGTGGCCGAAATGCTAAGTCTTTCCATTCGGTCGATCTACCATCTGATCGATGCAGGTGGCCTAAAGGCCGTCAAGATTGGCGGGCGCCGCCTCATTTTGCGGGAAGATCTGGACGCCTTCATGAAGGCCGCGCGGGAGGCCGCGTAAGGACATGGCCCAAGAAGAATCGGCCGGGAGCGCCCGCGACGGCACCCACCGGCCTCGTTCGTTTGTCCACCAAGACAGCGACGAACATAGCCCCGACACCGGCGCCGATCAACTGCCGGCGGTCATCGCACGACTTCCCAAGAACGCCGACGAGGAGGTCAGGGTGACGCTCGATGAATATCGAGGTCACCACCTGGTCGACGTTCGCATCTTTGCCGATTTCACGGCTGCCAACGTCCCGATGCCGACGAAAAAGGGCATCTCTATCCGGGTGGGGCAGCTTCCCGACCTAATCGAGGCTTTGCGCGATGCAGAGACTCGGGCTCGCCAGCTCGGACTGCTGCATGAGGAGGCCTAAATGGACCTGCCTCAACGGGTTGCCGAACTTGATGCGGCAGCTAACGCGCTCGCGGATGAGCCGGCCGGCGGCTGGCTTCCACGCACCATCGCTGACGCTGTCGCCGCTAAGATGGCCGCAGAGAAACCACCGAGGACAGCCGAGGCTCTGCGGGATCTGTTCCTGTCCAGCATGAGCGGCCCGGCGCTTTTGGCCGTGCTGGACGAGCATTTCGCCGGCGCTTCCCGCTCCGACGTATTCTTCGGCGCCGTGCTGGCTATCGTGGAGTTCTCCGGGCTACTCACATTGGCGCAGCTCGAACTTCGCATCGCCCAGGCTGAACGCCGCGTCGCGCGGTCGCAAATGTCGGTGGCTGCATGAACGGGCGAGTCCAGGTGAGCTACGACGCGGACACCCATAAGCCCGAGTTGCCGCGCGTGGAGCGACCACGCGGCATTACCGCCGCCGATCTGCAGGACCGTCATTTCGAGCCGATCCGATGGGTATGCGACCCCTACATCCCCCAAGGCATGACTCTGCTGGCCGCCAAGCCGAAGATCGGCAAATCCTGGCTTATGCTGGATGTGGCTGTCGCTGTGGCGCGGGGCGCCCTGACCCTCGGCGATAGGCGATGCATCGAGGGCGATGTCCTGTACGCGTCCCTGGAGGACAGCGAACGGCGGCTTAAGACCAGAATGGCGAAGGTCTGCCCGAGCCGCGGTCCGTGGCCAAGTCGACTGACGTTCTGGACAGAAATGCAGCCGTTGGAGGCCGGCGGCATCAGGCAACTCGCTGACTGGGTAAATCGAATGCCGGATCCGCGCCTGATCATCGTAGACACCTTCGCCAAAATCCGAAGCCCGAAGGGCCGCGAGGAAACCTCCTACGAAGCGGACTATCGCCAGGCGGGCGCCCTCAAGCGCTTCGCGGACGAGACCGGCGTCGCGGTTGTGGTCGTGCATCACGTTCGTAAGATGGAGGCCGAAGACCCCTTGGATGCGGTTAGCGGCACAACAGGCCTTACGGGCGCCGTCGACACCATCCTGATCATGAAGCGCGAGGCGTCAGGCGTCGTGCTTTACGGCCGCGGACGCGACATCGAGGAAATTGAGGTTGCGATCGAGTTTCAAAAGGATTCATGCCGTTGGAGCGTGCTCGGAGACGCTGCCGAAGTTCGTATGTCTGGCGAGCGACTGCAGATCATCGACGCGCTGCGCACCGAAGGTGTGCCGCTGACACCGGCCGAGATCGCAGCTGTTACCGGTATGGCTAGAGTCGCCGTCCGTCGCCTTGTCACGAAGATGGCCAAGGCCGGCGAGTTGAAGCGAGGCGAAAAGGCAAAATATGCCCTTCCCTGATCTCAGAACTAGGGAACACCGGTAACAGCGGTAACAGGTGATGTGCTTCGGGGATGCGAGCTGTTCCTGGTGTGACCGCTGTTACCGGGTTCTAGAACAGGAGGGCCTGAGCTCGATTGCGCATCGCGCGCCATCCTCAGGCGAGGCGCGGCTCGGACGGTTCGACGGTCCCCCTGACCGCCTCCGCTGCAACAAAACGTGATATCTGTCAACGCCTGCAACGCCGCGCACTGATACGCACCCATTAATGTACCCACAAAGTTAGCCTTGACCCGCACCGGTCGAGCCGCGCTGATCATCCCGACGCGACGCCAAATCGCAGTGATCAGGAGCCTCGAATTGACCGTTGTCGCCCTCAAGAACGCTAGCGCGCCAGACCTGAAGGCGGGTTCGTCAGCGAAGGCCGCCTCGCCAAGCCGCAAGGCGCTCAGCGTCCATCAGGGCGCGCTTTCAGAGCTCAACGCCAAGATCGCCGATCTTCAGCACCAAGCCGGCGGCGATCCCGACCGAGACGTGGTGACGACCGAGCAAGCGCTGCGAGACCACCTGTTCGAGGCCGAGCTTGGCGGCGACGTAGACCAAGCCCGCCGCGCCGAGCTGCGCCAGGCCGTCATCAGCGCTCGCCAGCGAGCAGACGGAGCGCGCGCACAGCAACATGAACTGGCGCAGCTGCACCGCCAGCTTGCCGGCGTCGCCGACGCCCTGAACGGCTCGGTCGCCGACGTTGTCCTCGAAGAAGGCATTCGCCTGGCTGACCGCCTCTACCGCAGCGAAGCCGAGGCATACGCCCTGCGCGAGGCTCTGGACCGGCTGCAGCGCTCCGCGATGGCCACCGCAGACCGAACAGGCCTCGCAGCCCACCGCGACGTGTCCGTGCGGCTGCAAGAGCGGCTTCGCTACGGCGCCGATCCGGCCGACGGCCTCGCCCTCAAACAGCGGATCATCGAGGCCGGCCAGGCCTACGCCGCGCAGTGGTTCGGCTTCCCTGACGCGCTCGCTCAGGACGCCGACTTCACCATCGCAGACCCGCAGGTCCAGTAATGGTCGAGCTCGAGGCCAACGACCTGCTGTGGGGCTACCGCGGCGGCACGGTGCCGATGACGGCGCCAACCGACACCTCCGAGGCGTCGATCGCCACCCGGCGCTATGTCGCCGACCTTCACGGCCAGATCAAAGCTGACCCCCAGGACGTTCAGGCCCTTCGAGCGATCGGCTTCGTCCTGGTCGACGCATCCGCAGGGAGCCTAACATGACCACCCGACGCATGATCCCCAGCTCGGCCATCCTAGGCCGCACCACCGCCGCCAATGGCCGCAACTACGTCGCCGCGGCTGGCGCGGTAGTGGACGCCCCCATCCAGGATGCGCTCGTCCTGGGCGCCAACGGCTGGGTATCGGTCGCTGACTCCGGTCCTACATCGGCAAGGCCGGTGCGTGATGGAAACGGCGCCCTGCTCGGTCCCGGATATGGCGTCGGCCGCCTCTACGCCGACACGACGATCGGCCTGCTCATATGCTGGACCGGTGCGAATTGGGCCGACCCGGTGCCGGGAGTTAGACAGACGCTGAGCCAGCCGTCGATCCTCAGTTTCGAGGGATTGACATTCGGCAAGCCTCGGTGTCCCCGATTCACTAACGCAAAGCCTACGATGCGACGCTCAACGCCGCCAATTGCCGCCGCGCCCGACACCTATCCGGTCTAAATTCACACCGTCAACTAAGCTCAACTTCCCGGCACGGTGACGGCGCCGGATTAAGGCCGAGGTCGCTTGGAAGCGATTGCGACGTAGTTCTTGGGAAGGCCCATTCGGGTGAAGCGCGAGCGCTCGTCGACGCGATAGTAGATCTCGGCGAGCACCTGAACGCGGCCCGGTTCGCGAAGACGAGGGGGCGAGGAGCCAGCCCGCAACGCCGGGCGAAATCTCGGACGGCTTGGATGGGAGATATCTGCCGGCGGTCTTCAGCTGCTAGGCGCCCACAGAGAGGCTAGCCGGGCGCCGAATCCGCAACGTATCCGTCGTCGGTCGCGGCGGCTTGCGGCGGTGCGTTGACGAGGCTTTCGCCCGGCCCCTCGACGCCTCTGACGCGGGCGACGAACGAGAACTTCTTCCTGAGGCCAAGGATCGGCTTCTCGATAACGTGCCAAGAAAAAGTCGCGAGCAGGGCGACCGCCGGGAGGCCCATTGCGAAGAGGATGATCGAGCCGTAGCCAGGCGCGGCGACCAGGGCCGGGAAGAGGCCGATGATCACCTGGAGGAGCGGATCATGGTAGAGATAGACTCCATAGGAATAGTCCCCGGTGTGGAAGATTTTCGGCAATGGGATCGGGGTCAGGCCCAGGAAGGCCGTCAAATAGACCAGGGCCGGAATGAAGATGATCCGATTTGGCACCCTGGTCAGGGAGCCCATGTTCATCGCGAAGATTCCGACGATGCAGATTGCGACACACGCGGCGGCGATGGCCGGGCTGTAGGGGATGTGGTGCCGCAGCTGGTAGGCCAGAATACCGAGGACAAAGGCCAGAAGGAGCTGGCCGCCGCGCTCCACGAAGAAGTCCCTCAGCACGGGTCCGACAATCCCGCTGTGCGGCGCGAACTTCTCGGAGGCCAGCCCGGCCACAAGCAGAAAAACTGCGAAAGCAGCCACCATCTTGGGCTTTGTGACCCAGCGCGTCAGCATCAGCCCTGACATGATGGCATAGCAGCCCATCTCATAGGGCACCGTCCAGAGCGCGCCGTTGACGCGGATGTTGGCGTGGGTCCGGAACACCCCTGGCAGATCATAGTGGATCCAGCCGGTCACGTTCAGGAAGTAGCGGAAGAACCACGGATCGGTGAAGTAGCTGCCCAGCGGGACCGTCGTCACGATTGGGCCGATGATGAGTGCGCAGACCACCACATCCACCGCCAGCGCTGGCAGGATGCGGAGGCTGCGGTTGATCAGGAAATTGCCGAGCGACAGCCGCATGGCGCTCCCGGCGACTAGGAAGCCGCTTAGGGCGAAGAACATCGGCACGAGGGCATATTCAGCAAACCAGAAATGGGATGCTTCGAAAGCGGCCTGCTGGGTGTGAAGGAACGCGTGGGTCAGCACGATCGAACTGGCCAAGAAAATTCGCAGAAAGTCGAACCCAGGTCCTAGACCTTTTCGTCCGTCCAGCACGGCGCCCAACGACTTCATGCGCTCAACCCTCGATATCGTCGCGATAGCGAAATTCGCCAATTCCATCGTAGCAAATCCCAGGCCGGCCGTAAGCCAAGCTCCCCGCCTGCGGGAATGAAAGATGGGCCGAGAGGAAGTTATCAGTTTCACTCTCGGCCCTAACCGCTGCCATTCGGGGGTGGCCGGCTGCGGCTGGGACCGGCCTTAGCACGATCGCGACCAGTAGCTGACTAACGCCGCATCTTCGGCGTCGGGAACGGCCAGTCCAATAACATCATCAACAGCTTCATCGGCCCCCCACCAGCGCCTTTGACGGCGGGAGTGTAGAGCTCTGATGTTGCACCAACATGACGAGCGACGGGCCGAGAGCAACAGGCACCATTGCTCCCGGCCCTAACCGCAGCCCCGGGGTGTGGCGGCCGGCGGCTGGGTAAGCCTAGCATGACGGCGGGCGAGGCCAAGAAGGGCCTGATGACATCGCCAGTCGCGCATAGATCGCTTTGGTGGCGGCCCGACTAAGGGAAGCGAACACCTTCACCGGGCCTGACCATGAGCCGCCTGGTGGAGGTCGAAGCTCATGGCTGAGGTTGCCAATACCACCGGCTGATAGCCGGTCCAAATAATGAAAGCCTTATGACCGACCCAACGCCTGACACGGTGCCCGTTGTCACGCCCTCGAAGCCGCGCGCGCCGCTCGGAACAGGAGCTTGGCGGCAACCCGATAGGATGTTCGGCACCATGCCAGCCGCGCAGCGTCCGGGACGCGGCTTATCTCGATTTCGGTTCGCCGACCTGTCTCTGGAATGTGCTCGGAGGCGGCTCCCTCAAGCCCTTCTCGATCATATGCCGGATGGCCTCCGGCCGCGTCATCTGGCCCGATGCCCGGCCAATCCAGGCATCCAGGGCGGCCAGCTGGTCAAGTGAAGCGACGCTTCCACCTCGTCTCGAGCATTCGCGAGGTTGCGCCGCACGGTGCGCTTATCGGCACCTACCAGTCGTTCCGCTGGACTACCTTCCAAACATCGCTCGGGATGGTGAATGGCCACTCCATCATGTGTCCCACACCGGCGCCGGGCAACAAGAGACCCTTTTGCTTGAGTCGCGAGGCCACGGCATCGGTGATTGGGCGAGACACCGACTGCTGGTTGGCTTCGCGCATCCTAGTCAGAAGCAAGCGCTCTTCATCTCCAAGAGAGGAGAGAAGTCCGCGAATTTGCATCTCATTTTTACGTCGTCGCCAGGCCCTGATCACTGGGCCAAAAAGTAACTCTACGATCCAGAGCAACGTCATGGCGCCGAAAACGAGAGCGGCAATATTCGCAACGAGGATCCAGGTCTCGGGGAGATTTCCGAGTTCACCCAACTTTTCGCGATAACCCACGCTGACACCGGCTGATGCCACAAACAGCACGAAGGCCTTCGAGCCACGCAGGTCAATTAGTTTACTTATCCAACCAAGGTCAGCCATCGGGCATGCTCCGGCCTCTCAAGTCTTCCTGGCCGGCATCCATCCGATTGGGCTCAACTCTCGTTCAGATGGGTCGAGCTCGCTTCGATCCACCACGACACCGGAGCCCGGCAGCGCTGTGCCCTGAAATAGCTTCAGTCCCTCAGCGGTGGCCCAGCGCTTCGAAAGCACCATCTCGTCGTTCTGGGCGTCGTAAGTCCTAAACATGAAAACCGTGACAGCGTCCGGCTGAAGTCGCAGCGACGCGAGCCTGCGAAGGGCCTCCTGCCGTGATGGCTGGTCGGGCTGCGTCTTGATGAAAGCATCGATGGCCGCGAGTTCGGCGGCCGGGACTCGCAGGTGAACCGACGTGGCATCCCCTCGCGGGCGACCACGGCTCCGAGCATTTCGCGTACCAGGTATTGCTTCCGACATGAATAACGTGTACGCGAAATAGGCGAGCCGAACAAGGGTAGCCGCCCTCGTTCGGCCCTAACCAGAACCAACGTTCTCAGGAGGAACGCATGATCCCGGCTGACACCGAGACTAGCACACCCGCGCCTGGCGCTCACCAGGCCGCAGCGGCGGCCGCGCAGGGCCTTCGGGCCGGCGTGGTGGACACCACGCTCACCGACCGCATGAAGGCCGCCGTGGAGCGCCTGGAGGCCCTGGCGGAGGAGATCGTCGCCGAGCTCGATCGGCTTCATGGCGACCCAAACATCGAAGAGGGTTGCGACCTAGACGAAGAACATGACGGCCGCGAACCGGATGATGAGAACGAACACATTCTTGGCCGCTCCGAAGCTTTGGATCAGAGCCGCCCTGAGTTCGGCGCCGACGACCTCGAACCATCATTGGGCGGCTTGCAGGGCATTGATCAGCGCCGCTGGGCTGACGACGAAACGCCATGGTTTCGGCACCAGGATCTAGAGGAGCAATGCGAGGACGAGGGTGGCGCATGCGAGGACGAGGGCGCCGTCTCCGACGATGAGTGGTCGCTCGGCTGGTCTGCAGCTGGCAATCAAGGGCCACGCAGTGAAAACCCTGCCGACCATGCATTGATATGGGATTTCGCCCACGTCGGCGATGAGCACCACTGATGGCCGCGTTCGACCCGGCCGCCTGGGTAGAAGAGTGGGAGGCGATCGGCGGTAGGATCGCCGCCTACCACTGGGCGCCGAAGGGCGGGACGCCGGACCTCTGCCTCGCGCTGACCTATCCCCGTGACGAGGCCGGCCGAGGCTCCCAGATGCTTCGGGAGATCAACACGCCGGCGGGCGATGATTTTCGGTCATTCGCCGTGGTGAACCACCTCGCTTGTAAACGGAACATAAACCAACTGGTCGCGTTTGACGTGAACCCAGGCGGTTGATCGCTCCTCCGCAGAACCGCTTGAAGCCCGCGTAGACAGACTGCGCGGGCTTTTCGTCTTTTGAACTCGGTCAATGACAGCGTCGTAGGGCCATGTATTGCTCTGTCTAGCTGGCGCACCGGGCGCAAAACCGAGTGTCAGGATGGCGCCGGGAGCGAGCGAACGCCATGGCTGCTTCGCGATCGTCAAAGGGGCCGTGCCATTTTCCATTGCGACCAGAGTCCTTGAGACGAATGCCCCTCCCCTCGTTGCAGGCACCACAGGTGCCGGTGTGCACCACGGCCTTGGACAGGGTCCAGTTCTCATAGACGTAATGGCTCATGGCTCGACTGAATCCGAACCGTCGCCGCGGTGTCAACGCTGTGACCAAAAATCCGGACGTATTGGCGCGGTCAAGCTCGCGGCCCGCGCGCGAGTCGGGTCCGGGGGTTCACATTTCATTGATCAGGAGCCCCCCGTTGGATCAACCCGAGCGCCTTCGCGATAGGGGCACGCGTGTGGGTAGGCCCGAGACCTGCCATATAAGTGGCTGTTTTTATTCTCTATTTTTTATGAAATGGCGGTGACGCAGGGATTCGAACCCTGGATACCTTTAAAGGGTATGACGATTTAGCAAACCGTTGCCTTCAGCCACTCGGCCACGTCACCACGCCGCGCTCGCATAGCCGGTTTGACTCGACACCGCAACGCGATAGGCGCCGGCGTTAACGCGGGGCTCATCCCAAGGTGACAGACTGGCGTTATTCCGCGTTACCTCTCCAAGGGCCCATGCCGACCGCCGCTGTAAATTCCCGACGCGATCTCGTCGACCACGGCGGGGACGCGCCTGAGCCTGTCGTCTTCGCCGGGGCCACGGCGCCGCCGATTCCCGTCCAAGCATCGCCGCAAGTCCCGCCTCAGGCCACACCAGCGCCACAGCGCATGTCGAGCGAGCGGCGTGGCGCGATGCGGCCAAGGGCGCTGGTGTCGACCCGCTCCCGCCTGCGCGGGGAATCCGTCGCTCAGCTGTTTCGCGCCGCCGACATCATCGTTCTTGCGGCCCTGACTTGGATAAGCTGCGCCCAGGCCAATCCCATGGGGATCTGGATGAGTCCGGTGGACGCCGTGGCGCCTTTTTTCGCCGGCGCCCTGCTGCTGATCTACAACCTCGGTGCGACCCACGCTTACGGGTTCCGCCCGCGCGAAGGCTTGATTCAGCACCTGATAACAGTGACCGGCGCCTTCGCCCTTACCGGTGCGGCGTTAGCGGCGATCCTGTGGGTCGCCCGCGCACCCAACTTCATGCTTGAGGCCATAGCGTCATGGTTCTGCCTGGGTCTGGTGCTGAGCTATGCCCTTCACATCGGCTGGTGGCTGACCGTTCGCCGGCTGCGGCGGTCCGGGCGATTGACGCCCAACATCGTCATCGTCGGCGCGACCAAGAATGCCGAACGGATCATCAAGAGCGCGCTTGAGCGGCGCGATGTCGCCGTGCTCGGCGTGTTCGACGACCGCAGAGGTCGCGCGCCGGATCAGATCGCCGGCGTGCCGGTGCTGGGTGACACCAGCGACCTGGTCGGCCATCGCATGATGCCCTTTGTCGACCGGGTGGTGATCACGGTCACCTCTACGGCGCAGGCCCGCATCCGCACCATCGCCGCCCAGCTGCACGCCCTGCCCAACGAAGTCACCCTGCTGATGGACGTGGGCGACAATGGCCACGCGTCGGTGCTTTCTCGCATGGCTGACATGCCGCTGGCCCAGCTCGCGGGTTCACGCCAAGACCCTGATCGCGCGGCCGCCAAACGGCTGCAGGACCTGGCGTTCGCCGCCGCCGGACTAGTCCTTGCCGCGCCCGTGATGGCTCTGATCGCCCTGGCGATCCGGCTGGACAGCCCGGGGCCGATCTTCTTCCGCCAACGCCGCCAGGGATTCAACAACGAGGAAATCGTCGTCTGGAAGTTCCGCTCCATGAGCCATGCGCCGAAGGAAGATCGCGGCGCGCGGCAGGTATCCTATGACGACGATCGCATCACCCGCGTCGGCCGCTTCATTCGCCGCACCAGCCTGGATGAATTGCCGCAGATCTGGAACGTGCTGAAGGGCGAGATGTCCCTGGTCGGCCCCCGGCCGCATTCGCCGACCATGAAGACGGGCGCCGTGGAATCTTCGCGCCTGGTGGCGGAATACGCCCATCGCCATCGGATGAAGCCCGGCCTGACCGGCTGGGCCGCGATCAAGGGCTCGCGCGGACCCGTAGACACGCCGGAAAGCGTCCGCGTCCGGGTGGCGCTCGACATCGAATATATCGAACGCCAGTCCTTCTGGCTCGACCTCTACATCATGCTGATGACCCTGCCCTGCCTGGTCGGCGACCGGCAGGTGGCGCGCTGAGGCGAGACATGTTCTGGCGTGGGATCATCGGCTATCTGCCGGTCAACATCGTCCAGGGCGTGGTTGGCCTGCTGACCATCGTCGTCTTTACGCGGGTGTTGTCGCCGGCCGACTATGGCGTCTACGCCCTGGCGGTCTCGGCCACCAGCCTGGTGCATACGGCGACCTTCAACTGGCTCGAGTGCGCCATGGCGCGCTACTACGCCGGCGAAGCCGAGGGCGGGCGCCTGCCCGGGCATTTCGCCACCATCTACCGCACCTTCGCGGCGATGGCCGTGGGCTTTCCGCTCGTGGCCGGGGCGATCGTCTGGCTCATTCCGATGCCGCCGTCGCTGAAGCTGGCGGTGGGATCCGGCCTTGCCGCCATCATCATCCGCAGCCTGCTGAAATTGGCGCAGGAGCGGCGGCGCGCGGCGGGCGATGTCGGTGGCGCGGCAGTGATCGATATCGTCCAGGCGCTGGGCGGCTTTGTCATCGGCGCGGGGTTGGCCCTGATCGGCCTGGGCGGCGCCGGCCCGATGATCGGCATGGGCGCGGCGGCCATGATCTGCCTGACCTGGGCCCTCCCCACCGAGTTTCGCCAAGCCCGGGGCGGCGCATTCGAGGCGGCCCGAGCCCGGCTTTACGCCGCCTATGGCATGCCCGTGGCCATGTCGCTGATCCTGTCGTTGGTCCTGGCCACGACCGATCGCTTCCTGCTCGCCGCCTATCTCAACGAGACCAGTGTCGGCGTCTATCACGCGGGCTACAGCCTCGCGAACCGGACCTTGGACGTGATGTTCATCTGGCTGGGTATGGCCGGCGGCCCCGCCGCCATCGCCGCCTTCGAACGCGGCGGCCATGCGGCGCTGAAAGACGCCGCGCGGGAACAGGCGGCCTTCATGATCGCCCTCACCCTACCCGCCTCCGTTGGCCTGGCCCTGGTGGCGCGGCCGCTCGCGGATCTGATGGTAGGCCCCGGCCTGCGCGAAGGCGCGGCGCATGTGACCCCCTGGATCGCCGCCAGCGCCCTGCTGTCCGGCCTGACCACCTACTATTTCCACACCGCGTTCACCCTGGCGCGCCGCACCAAACTGCTTCTGCTGGCGATGGCCGCGCCGGCGTTGAGCAACCTGGCGCTGAACTGGCTGCTCATCCCCCGCTTCGGCCTGGATGGCGCGCTCTGGGCCACCCTGGCGAGCTACGCGCTGGGGCTGATCGCCTCGTTCGCCCTTGGCCGCCGGGCGCTGGCCCTGCCGATCCCGTGGAGCAACCTTGGCCGGGCGACCCTCGCTACGGTCGCCATGGCCACGGTCGTCCTGAACATTCCAGCCTGGGGCGGTCTGGCGGAACTGGCCGCCAAGGCTTCGGCCGGCGCGGTTGTTTACGGTCTTTTGGCGTTCGTCCTGGATGTGTGTGGCGTGCGCAGCCGGGGTTTGCGCTCCCTTCGTAGCCTACAGACAAGAGAAGCTTGATGCCCGTCGATAAAACGCGCCCGAACGCCACAGAGACTTCGCGCGGGCGCCCCACTCTGTCCGTGCTCGCGCCCTTCTATTGCGACGATCCCAGCCTGTTGCTGCGCGGCCTCGACCGGGAAGCGGCCGAGCTTGACGGCGCGGTCGAGGTGATCACCCTGGATGACGGCAGTGGCGACGAAGATCTCGCCACCCGCGTGGCCCTGACCGTCAGCCGCTTGACGCTGCCCGCCCGTTTCATCCGCCTGTATGAGAACGTCGGCCGCGCCAAGGGCCGCAACCGGCTGGCCAGCGAAGCCAAGGGCGAGTGGCTGCTGTTTCTGGACAGCGACATGGCGCCGGACTCGCCGCGTTTTCTCGGCGCCTATCTCGATCTGATCGAGGCCGGCGCGCCGCCGGTCGTCTGCGGCGGCTTTTCCGTCCACCAGGCGCCGGACACCGCCGACCACGCCCTGCATCGCCACATGTCGCTAAAGTCCGACTGCCTGCCCGCCGACGTGCGCAACCTGGCGCCCGAAAAGCATGTCTTCACCTCGAACCTGATGGTCCGGCGAGACGTGTTCGAAGCCGAACAGTTCGATGAGGACTTCCAGGGCTGGGGCTGGGAGGATGTGGAATGGGCCATGCGGGTGTCGCGTAACCATCCGATCCTGCACATCGACAATCCCGCCACCCATCTTGGCCTCGACTCCGCATCGGTGATCGCCGCCAAATACGAACAGTCCGCGGTCAACTTCGCGCGGGTCGTGGCGGAGCATCTGTCCATCGTCGAGAACTATCCCAGCTATCGCCTGGCCAAGGCCTTGAAGATGGCCCCGCTGTTGCGGACCTGGCGGCCGGCGTTGAAGGCCATGGCTTTGGCCAACCACACGCCCCTGGCCGCGCGCGATCTCGCCATGCGTCTCTATCGCGCCGCCCTCTACGCCGAAGCGGTCTGATGTTGACAGCCGACGCCTACAGCCCCGATCGCTCACTCAAGGGCAAGCTGCGTCGGCGCCTGGTGCGCCTTCAGTCGCGCCGCGCGGCGCGTGTCGTGCTGCAGAGGCCGATGGTGTCCTTCTCTTTCGACGACGTGCCGATCAGCGCCATCACCACGGCGGGCGCCATGCTGGAGGCG
>Ga0302314_10010521_pt1 | contig 16178 bp, 12 predicted proteins | sample III_Palsa_N2_3_FD_200533 | JGI IMG/M metagenome (GOLD analysis project Ga0302314, IMG submission 200533) | Peat permafrost microbial communities from Stordalen Mire near Abisko, Sweden - III_Palsa_N2_3 | ecosystem: Environmental > Terrestrial > Soil > Palsa > Peat permafrost | place: Sweden... | reverse complement strand
CGAGCTGGAAACGGGCGAACCCGGTCAGCGTGGCGCCGGCTTTCTGGACCACCGCCTTGACCCGGCTCTCGCCGTCATGCACCCAGACCTGCTCCAGCAGCACCACTTCCTCGTAGTACTTGCGGATCCGGCCCTCGACCATCTTCTCGATGATGTTTTCCGGCTTGCCGGAGGCGCGCGCCTGCTCCGAGAGCACCGCCTTCTCGCGCTCCAGCGCGGCCGGATCGACCGCCGAGGCGTCCAGCGCTTCCGGCCGGGTGGCGGCGACGTGCATGCCGATCTGCCGGCCGAGCGTCTCCAGCGCGTCGATCTCGGACGCGCCTTCCACCGCCGCCAGCACGCCGATCTTGCCGAGCACGCCGGGCTTGACCGCAGCATGCACATAGGTCGCCACCACGCCCTGGCCCACGCTCAGCACGCGCGCGCGGCGGATGTTCATGTGTTCGCCGATCGTGGCGACGAGGTGCGTCAGCTCCTCGCCGACCGTGCGGCCGGTGCCGGGATAGGCGGCGGCGCGGATCGCCTCGATATCCTCGCCGACCGCAAGCGCGGTGCGCGCGACGGTCTCGACGAACGCCTGGAACGCCTCGTTGCGGGCGACGAAATCGGTCTCGGCGTTCACCTCGACCAGGGCGGCGCGGCCCGGGGCGGAGGCGACGCCCACAAGCCCTTCCGCCGCGACGCGGCCCGACTTCTTGGCGGCCGCCGACAGGCCCTTCTTGCGCAGCCAGTCGATCGCCGCCTCCATGTCGCCGCCGGCCTCGTTCAGCGCCTTCTTGCAGTCCATCATGCCGGCGCCGGTGCGCTCGCGCAGGTCCTTCACCAGGGCGGCCGTGATCTCGGCCATGTCAGTAGCTCCTTGATCCGGTTGTCCGGAATCGATCGTGTCAGGCGGCCGGCTGCTCGACGTGAACCTCGGGCAGGGCCTCGACCGGCAGGGCTTCGGCTTCACCCAGGTCGCGGCCGCTGGCCATCATCTCGGCGCTGATGCCGTCCAGCACCGCCGCCGCGACAAGGTCGCAGTACAGCGTGATGGCGCGGATCGCGTCGTCGTTGCCGGGGATCGGAAAGGTCACGCCGGCCGGGTCGGAGTTGCTGTCGAGCACCGCGACCACCGGAATGCCGAGCTTGGTGGCTTCCTCGACCGCCAGCTTCTCCTTGTTCGTGTCGATGATGAACAGGATGTCCGGCAGGCCGCCCATTTCCTTGATGCCGCCCAGCGCCCGCTCCAGCTTTTCGCGGTCGCGGGTGATGTTCAGCACCTCTTTCTTGGTCAGGCCGTGCACGTCGCCGTTCAGCAGGTCGTCGATCTGGCGCAGCCGCTTGATGCTGCCGGTAATGGTCTTCCAGTTGGTCAGCATGCCGCCGAGCCAGCGGTGGTTGACGTAATACTGGCCGCAGCGCTTGGCGGCGTCGGCCACGTGTTCGGCGGCCGCGCGCTTGGTGCCGACGAACAGCACGCGCCCACCGGCCGCGGTCACGTCGCGCACCGCGCGCAGCGCGCGGTCGAGCAGCGGCACCGTCTGCTGCAGGTCGATGATGTGGACCTGGTTGCGCACACCGAACAGGTACGGCGCCATGCGCGGATTCCAGCGCCGCGTGTGGTGGCCGAAATGGATGCCGGCTTCAAGAAGCTGGCGCAGGGTGAATTCGGGCATCGCCATCGGCGTGTCCTCTCCTCTTCGTCCGGTTGAACCTCCGCGGGGCCAACGCCACAACGGCACCGGATCCTGGCCCACCTGGGCCGGGGAGGCGCCCCGCGTGTGAATTACCGACCGCACCCGCGCGATGCGGGACGGCCGGCGGCGGCGATATGGCGGAGTTTTGCCGCAATGGCAAGCCGCGCGTACATAAATGGCGGGTTGCACCCGCCCTACGTCGCCGTAGGACGGGTGCAACCCGCCAGCTTATTCAGCCCAGACGGTCAGACCGTGTCGCCGGGCGGGAAGCCCGCGGGGCGGCCGCGACGGCGATCGGCCATGAACTGGTCGAACTCCGCCTTGTCCTTGGCGCGGCGCAGCCGCTCCAGATACTCCAGGAACTCGCGCTGCTCGTCCTCAAGCCGGCGCAGCGTCTCGGTGCGGTAGTCGTCGAACGCCTGGTTGCCGCTCGGGCGAGCGCCACCGCCGCCCCAGCGATCGCGCCCACGGCGGCCCCAGCCGCAGCCGCCATCCATGTTATGCCACTGTCCAGGCATCTGCCCGGGCCAGCCGCCCTGCCACGCTCGTCGCATCATCTTCTTCGCGCAGCAGCCGAACACCAGCAAAGCCAAGCCAGCCGGCCACCACAGAATGAAGCCAAGGACCGTCGCGGCGATCCATGCCGGCTTGCCGTAACCCTCGAACTCCGCCGCGGACATCATCAGACGCCTCCGTGTGAATGTAAATCACATTTACATCATGAGAAGGCAACAAGCCGATGTCAAGCCTGCCCGGTCAGACTTTCGTCCGGCCGCCGCCGACGCCGAGCGATTGCAGGTAGATCAGCACCCCGGCTTCCAGCAGGTCCTCCGGTGTCATCGGCAGCCGCCGCTTCGCCTGCTCGCCGCGCCCGACGAACAGCGAGGCGATGCCGTGCGCCAGCGACCAGATGTGCAGCGCCACCATCAGCGCCGGCGGCCGGTTCTCCGGCATGGCGGCGCAGACCACATCCGCCGCCTGCCGCAGCACGCCAAAGGCCCGCTCCGACGCCTGCCGCAGCGCCGGGTCCTGCTCCACGGACACCTCGGACTCGAACATCACCGCATACGACGCCGGCTCCCGCCGGGCGAACGCCAGGTAGGCGCGGCCGACGGCTTCCAGCGCCGTCACCGGGTCCGGCCGGCCGCCGTTCCAGGCCAGATCGAGCTCGACGGTAAAGCGCTCGTAGCCGCGCCGCGCCACCTCGGCCAGCAGGGCGTTGCGGTCGGCAAAATGGCGGTACGGCGCGGCCGGGCTGACCCCGGCGGCGCGCGCCAACTCGACGAAGGCGAAGCCGGCGGGGCCGCGTTCGGCGATCAGCCGCAGCGCCGTCTCGACCAGCGCCTCGCGCAGGTTGCCGTGATGGTAGCTGTCGCGGCCCCGCCCATCCTGCGGACGACCATCCTGGGATCGATCAAATCTCATGTGAACGACGTTTACACCACCTGCCCGTGTGCGCCACCACCTTGCCCGTCAGGCCGCAACCCGTTGACGCGGCGCTGCCACGGCGCTTGGCTGTCGCCGCGCGGAACGGACAGGCCGATGGCGACGAAACAATGGACCGGCTCGGGCGACTGGTTCTCCACCCTCTGGCTGGACATCTCCACCGCGACGCCGGCGCCGAGCGGGCCGCCGCAGCCGGGTGACATCGCCTATGTGTTCAGGGGCACCCTGACGATCACCGCTGCTGACGCGGCATCGCACCCGACCATCGACGGCATCGCCCGGCACTTCGCCTCGCTCAGCGCCGATATCGTGCCCACCCTGGACATCACCAACGTCGCGTTCGGCGCCGGCATGGTCATCGACAACCGGGTCAACGACAACTCGGCGCTGGTGATCGCGCGCGGCACCGCGTCGCTCGGAGGGCAGTTGGAAGCGGGCGGGATCAGCGGCGCGATCCTGACGCTCGACATCGAGGCCGCCGCCGGCGTGGCCACGTTCACCAACTCCGGCACGATCGAGGCCGACAACACCGGCAGCCTGGAGGTGATCGGCACCGCCGACGCCACGCTCGACAATTCCGGCCTGCTGCTCGCCTCGGACGGCAGCGCCGACATCGCGGTGCCCGTCGTCAGCACCGGCACGATCAGCGCGACCGAAACCGGCACGCTCACGCTGGAGGACGGCCTCGTCAACAGCGGCGACGTCACCGTCGTGGACTTCGGCGTGCTCTCGGTGTCGCTCGACGTCGCCAACACCGGCACCATCGCCGGCGACGGCGGTACGCTCGCACTCACGGATGTCAGCAACCAGGGCACCATCATCGAGGCAGGGGCTACCGCGACGATCACCGATGACGCGGGTGGCTTCGACAATGCGGGCCAAGTGCTTGACCAGTCCGGCACGCTCGTCATCACCGGCCGTGGTCCCGTCGGCAATGGCGAAGGCGTCGGCGGCGTCGGCGGCTCCGGCACGATCTCGATCGCCGCCGAGGTCGACATCGGTGGCGTCGTCTCTCCGGCGCAACACATCACCTTCGCCAACTCCGACGCCATGCTGCGCATGTCCGACCCCGCCGACTTCGGGGCCACCATCACCAACATGACGGGCCACGACCTGATCGACCTGCAAGGCATCATCGCCGACAGCACGACCTACGACAGCGGCACCGGCACGCTCGGCGTGTTCGACGGCACGACCGAGATCGCGAGCCTGCTGGTCTCCGGCCTCACCGGCAATCTCGGCGTCGCCTCCGACAACGACGGCGGCACCATCCTGACGCTGGAACAGGGCGGCACGCCGGCGCAGGTGACGCAGTACATGATCGCCAACAGTGCCGACGCCGGCGGCGCGCACAACTGGCCGCTGCCCGATCCGATCATCACCTACAGCTTCAATGCCGCGTCCGATTGGACCGCCACCGAGCAGGCCGCGTTCCAGAATGCGATGACCCTGTGGTCGGACGTCGCCAACGTGACGTTCGAGCAGGTCGCCTCGGGCAGCCCGGACCTGCTGATCACCCGCGCCAGCAACGGCGAGGCCACCACCGCCTCCAGCTTCGAGAACGGCGTCAACGTCACCTCGACCATCGCGATCGACACCTCGGTGCCGTCCTGGCAGAACCTCTCCGCCCTCGGCACCAGCGATCCGACCGGCTTCGGCGGCTACGGGTTCCAGACGGTGCTGCACGAACTGGGCCACGTGATGGGCCTGAACCATCCAGGCCCGTACAACGAAACCGCCAACATCACGCAGCAGATTTTTTACACCGATACCCACCAGTACTCGGTGATGTCGTATTTCGATGCCGCCGAGAGCGGCGCCGTGTGGCTCGCCGGCACGACGTATCTCAGCGCGCAGACGCCGATGCTGTACGACATCAGCGCGGTGCAGCAGATCTATGGCGCCAACACCAGCGAGCTCACCGGCGGCGACACGTTCGGCTTCAACTCGACGTTCGGCACCGCCTCGGTGCATCCGCTGCGCCAGTACGATTTCACCCAGGACACCACGCCGGTCGTCACGCTGTACGACGGCGGCCCGAACAACACGCTCGACCTGTCCGGCTTCTCGACGGCTTCGACCATCGACCTCGCGCCGGGCACGTTCAGCAGCGCCGACGGCATGACCGACAACATTGCCATCGCCTACGACACAACCATCGACAGCGCCGTCGGCGGCAGCGGCAACGACCTGATCATCGCCAACGGCGGCGACGACACCATCGACGGCGGTGGCGGCGACAACACCGTGGAATTCAGCGGCGACCTCGCGCAGTACACGCTGCAGCAGAGCGGCGGCGCCATCACCGTCGCCGGCCTCGGCGCCACCGACCAGATCAGCAACGTCGCGACGCTGGAATTCGCCGATCAGAGCATTCCGGCCGGCGACGCCTCCTGCTTCGTGCGTGGCACGCGCATCCTCACGCCTGGGGGCCCGATTGCCATTGAGGCATTGGCGGCCGGCGACACGGTGCTCACCCGCGACGGCCGCGCCGCGCCGATACGCTGGGTCGGGCGTCGCGCGGTGGACATGGTGCGCCACCCGCGCCCGTGGGACGTGCGGCCAGTACGCATCCGCGCCGACGCGATTGCCCCAGGTGTTCCGACGCGCGACCTTCTGGTGTCGCCCGACCATGCGCTGGCGTTGCAGGGGGCGCTGATCCCGGCACGCTATCTGCTGAACGGCGCCACCATCCTGCCGGAGGCGCGCGCCACCCGCGTGCTGTATCTGCACGTCGAACTCGACCGCCACGACGTGCTGCTCGCCGAGGGAATGGCGGCCGAGAGCTATCTTGATACCGGCAACCGCCAAAATTTTGCAGGCGGCCCGGTGACACGGCTGCATGCGGACTTCGCGACGAGATCGGCCGAGGCGCTGCGGATCTGGCAGGACCGCGCCTGCGCCCCGCTGCTGCTCGGCGGCGAGACGCTCACCGCCTTGCGCTGGCGGTTGTCCAGGCGCGCCGAACTGCTCGGATACAAGCGCACGGAAGACCCGCGTCTGCGCCTGTTCGCCGATGGCCGCCCGCTCGCCACGCGAAGAGACGGCGATTGGGTTATCGCCGACCTGCTCAATGGCGCGGCAGACATCCGCGTTTCGTCGCGGACCTGGGTACCGTTGCACATGCACCCCGACCCTGAAGGCGATGCGCGCCAGCTCGGCGTCGCCGTCGCCGAACTGCGCCTCGACGGCGAGCCAGTGCCGCTCGACGGTCGGCGGCTTACGCGCGGTTGGCACGCACCCGAGCCAGACGGACGCTGGACGGACGGTGGCGCCGTCATCGCCGCCCGGTCCGCGACATCGCTGGGCCTGCGCCTCGCCCTCACAGGAACCTACTGGCGCGATGCCACTCCCGCACGGAAAGCAGCACGCGCATGACAACGCCCCGCGCCGGCATCGTCGACGGGCTGCAGTTCTGCAACTGGTCGCGAAACATCTTCGAACAGATGCGGCAGGCCGGTCTTTCCGCGGTGCACGCCACCGTCACCTATCACGAGGGCCTTCGCCCCACGGTCGGCAACATCGTCGCCTGGAACTGGCGGTTTCGGGAGCACGCCGACCTGATCCTGCCCGGCCGCTCGGCCGCCGATCTGATGCGGGCGCTCTCCTCCAACCGCACCGCCATCATCCTCGGGCTGCAGAACCCGCTGCCGATCGAGGACGATCTCGGCCTCGTCACGGTGCTGCACGACCTCGGCATCCGCGTCATGCAGTTGACCTACAACAACCAGTCGCTGCTCGGCTGCGGCTGGCAGGAGGCGGAGGACAGCGGCCTGACGCGCATGGGGCGCGAGGTCGTTCGCGAGATGAACCGCCTCGGCATGCTGATCGACCTGTCGCACGCCGGCGAACGAACGACGCTGGACGCGATTGCGGCGTCGGCGCGGCCGGTCGCGGTCACGCACGCGACGCCGGCCACGTGGCGCGCCGGCAAGCGGCAGGTCTCCGAGACGGTGATGCGCGCACTGGCGCAGAGCGGCGGCATGTTCGGCCTGTCGCTCTATCCGCATCATCTGCGCGACGGATCGGCGACGACGCTCGAAGCGTTCTGCGAGATGGCGGCGCGCGCGGCGGAGATCGTCGGCGTGCAGCGCCTCGGCATTGGCTCCGACCTCTGCCAGGATCAGCCGGATGCGGCGGTGGTGTGGATGCGGGAGGGCAAATGGACGCGCCCCGATCCGTCGCAGCCGCGCCCGACATTCCCGCCGCAACCGGCGTGGTTCCAGGACAGCCGCGGCTTTGCCAATATCGCTGAGGGGTTGCGCGCGGCGGGCTTCGCGGCCGCGGACGTGGAGGGCATCCTGGGCGCCAACTGGCAGCGCTTCTTCCGCGCCGCGTTTCGGCCGGCATTCGAGGGGTGAGCATGACGCATGAAGTTCTGGCCGTCGCTGCGATCCAGGCGCTCGCCGAGGCGGCGTTGGCGGCGCACGGCGCCAGCCCGCAATCGGCCGCATCGCTCGCCCACGCCATCGCCGCCGCCGAGCGCGACGGGCTGGTGTCGCACGGGCTCGCCTATCTGCCGACCTATTGCGAGCACCTCGACATCGGCAAGGTCGTGGGCGCCGCCGAACCGCTGCTGGAGGCGACGGCACCCAGCGTGCTGGTGGTGGACGCCGGCGCCGGCTTCGCGCATCCGGCGATCGATGTCGGGCTGGAGGCGTTGCTGCCGTTGGCGCAGGCGCAGGGCGTCGCGACACTGGCAGTGCGCAACTCGTACAATTGCGGCGTGCTCGGCTACCATACGGAGCGGATCGCCGCGCACGGACTGGTGGCGCTGGGCTTCACCAATGCGCCCGCCTCGATCGCACCCTGGGGCGCGCTGAAGCCGGTGCTGGGCACCAACCCGTGGTCGCTGGCGGTGCCAGGGGAAAGCGGCGCGGCGTTCGTGATCGACCAGAGTGCCAGCGTCGTCGCCAAGAGCGAAGTTTTGAAACGCGCCCGGGCGGGCGAAACGTTGCCGGCTGGTTGGGCGCTGGACGGCGAAGGCAAGCCGACCACCGAAGGGCAGGCGGCACTGCGCGGCACCATGATGCCGTCGGGCGGTGCCAAGGGCGTCGGCACCGCGTTGCTGGTCGAGGTGATGGCGGCGTGCCTGACCGGTGCCACGCCGGGCGTGCGCGCGAGCCCGTTCTCGGGCCCCGCCGGCGGGCCGCCGCGCACCGGGCAGTTCTTCATCGCCTTCTCCCCCGGCGCCAGCTCCGGCGGCGCGTTCGGCGAACGGCTGGCCGAGGTGATCGCCGCATTCGCCGCGCAACCGGGCGCGCGCCTGCCCGGCTCCCGCCGCCTCGCCGCCCGCGCACGCGCCGACCGCGATGGCGTGGCGGTGGACGCCGGGTTGCTCGCCCGCGTCCGCGCGCTGCTGCCCGCATGACGCCGGCCTTGCGCCCGCCCGAGCAGGTCATGCGGCTCGCCCGCATGGGGGCGATGCACGCAACGCGACTGAGTTTTCTGCGGGCCCTGCTGCGGCGCGCCAAGCGCGAAGCGTGGCAAGTCACGCGCGCCGAATGGTCGCTCGATGCCGACGGGTTCGGCCATGCCGTCTATCGCGTGCAGACCCCGCGCCACAGCTACAGCCTCGTCGCGTTCTCCACTGACCTGCTGCCGGAGCTTCGCACCGACCGGGTGATCGCCGAAGCCTGGGACGCCAGCTTTTGCCTCTACGACGGCATCCCCGACGCGGCCGAGATCGCGCGCCTGCGGGAAAATGTGCCGCGGCAGGAGGCCGGACGTTACACGGAGCGCGATCTGGTCCTGTCGCGCGCCAACAAAAGCCTGCGGCTCTACGAAACCGTCGCCCTTGCGCTCGCCGCCGGACAGCAGCCCGATGCCGCGCTGGTCGAAAGCGTCGGCTATCTGATGCGCACCACTGCGGTGTACGGCAACGGCAAATTCGGCATCGCCGATCGCGACGTGATCGCCGGCCGGCCGGAGTTCGCCGGCCCGTTCCAGGCGGAGATGCTGACGGTCTGGCTGATCCGCGCGTTCACCGTCGATCTGGTGGAGCATCGCGCGCGGGCGATGTCGCCGAATACCGCGGCGAAGCTGGCACCGGCATTGCGGCGGCGGTTCGGCGTCGGCAACGCCACCGGCCTCGGCATGGCGCCGTTCCTGGTGCGGCACCCGCTGCTGCTGCATCGTTGGATGTTGTCGCGGGAGACGGCGCTGGCGAGTGTGCGCGCGTTGGCCGTAGCGACGCCGGAAACGCGGAACGCCTTTGCCGCGCACGCCGCCCAGGTGTCGGCCGCTCTCGCAGGCTGGCACACGGACGATCCGGTGCAGATGCCGCGCATTCTCGCACTGCGCGAGGATCTTTCCCGACTGCGTGCACGCGCCGCCGGCCTGCCCGCCGACACGCCGCAGCCATGGGATGTGCTGTATCGCTGGGCGGAGGAAAATCTTGGGCTGGAGGCTCAGGAACTTGCCGTGACGCTGCTGCTGGAGCCGCACGGCGCGTTGGTCGATGATCTGTGCGACAGCATGGGCGCCGACGAGCAGCAGGCGGTTGCGATCGACGGCAGCATGCGATGCGCCGAACTGGCCGGTGCGATCGGGCAAACATACGGCTGGGCGCTTGCGATCGACCCCACGAATCCCAAGGCACAGGCCCGGTTCTGGTACGCGTCCGCGGAGAAGCTGGAACCGCGCCTGGGCGACCGCGACCGGGAATCCGGCGCCGAGTTGGAGCAGCCGCTGACGTTTTCGCGCGATGTGCCGGCGCTGCTGTCCGCGCTGCGCACCGAGCCGCCGGAACGCCGCCTCGCGGATTTCCTGATGCAGCATCCGCAATGGCGGCACGTGGTGCGGCGCGTGCAGATCGCGCGCAGGTTCCCCTATGCCGAAATCCACGACAACCTGATCGGCGCCGAGATGCGCCCGATCGACCTGTTGCGCTGCAAGCTGGCGATGTTCGGCGCCCAGAAATTCGACCCGCGCTCCGACCGCTGGCTGCGCATCACGCTGTTCCATGGCGCGCCGTTCCCGGAGGAACTGGCGGAGAGCACGCTCGATGCTGCCGCCTGACGCGTTGGACCTGTCGCTGAACGAGGTGGAGACGCTGGCCCAGAAAGCGGCGCGCGGTGCCGGGCTGCCGTGGGGCGTCGCCGAGGATACCGGGCGCGCCGCCGCCTGGATGGCACGGCGCATCGGGCAATGGGCCGGACCATTGCTCACCCTGTTGGAAACACCGCCCGCGCCGTCGCCGCTGCTGCTGGCCGGTATGTTGGCAGACGGCGCCGGGGCGTGCGACGTTGGGTGGCTCGTGGCACCGCTCTGGGCGCTGCCCGGCCTGCTGGCAACGACGAGCCGCCCGGTCTCGATCCGGCTCGACGACGCGGAGATCAGGTGCAACCCGGGCGAGGAGCCGACGGCGACGTTGGCGACCGAGACACTCGCCGCGCTGTCGGCGGCGGCGCTGTCGCTGCGCTTTCAGTCCGCGACGTTGCCGCTCCTGGCTTATGCGCTGGCAAAAAGGTTCCGGCGCAGTCCGGTGCCGGCGGCCGAGTTCCGCCGGCTCGAAGCACTGGCCTACCGGACCTACGTTCCGGCCTCCGACCACTCGCGGCTGACCGGCGCCGGTGCTGGACTGTTGGACGACGAATGAGGATGGAACACGGGCATGGCTGAACCGATCCGCATGCGCGGTGCCGGCTACTACAGCGAGCACACGCAGGGCGCAAAACTGGTCATCGACGCCGCCATCCCGCTGGTGCTGGAGGCGGTCGGCAGCATGGACCTTGGCACGTCCACCGCACCGTTCGGGATCTGCGATTACGGGGCAGCCGATGGCGGCACCTCGATCGCGCTGCATCACGCGCTGATCGCGGGCCTGCGGGCGAAGACCGACCGCGCCATCACGCTCACCCACACCGACCTGCCGCACAACGATTTCTCGGCGCTGTTCCGGCTGCTGCACGGGCTGCTGCCGGGCAAGCCGGGGCTCGGGCTTTCCGATGTCCCGAACCTGTTCAGCTTCGCCAGCGGCACCAGCTTCCACCGGCAGATTTTTCCGGACGGTACGCTGTCGCTCGGTTTCTCTGCGACCGCGATGCACTGGCTGAGCCGGCTGCCGACGACGATCGCCGGGCATGTCCACGCCGTCGGCGCCGACGGCGTGGAGCTTGCCGCGTTCCGCACACAGGCGGCGACCGACTGGGAGACCATCCTGCTCGCGCGCGCCCGCGAACTGGCGCCGGGCGGGCGGCTTGTCTTCGTGAATTTCTGTGTCGACGACAGCGGTTTCTATCTCGGCTGGACCGGCGGCAAGAACATGCACGCGACATTCACAAAACACTGGCGCGGGCTGCGCGACGCCGGTGCGATCGCGGATGACGAAGTGCGGCGCGCGACCTTTCAGCAGTTCTACCGAACGGAAGCCGAGTTCCGCGCGCCGTTCGAAGACCCGGCCTCATCCGTCCGCCGCGCCGGATTGCGGCTGGAGCAGTGTTTTACGCGAGTCACCGCCTGCCCGTATGCTGCCAGCTTCCGCGCCGGCCAGCCGGCCGCAGAATTCGCGCAAGCCTACGTGCCGACCCTGCGCTCCTGGAGCGAGATCGTGTTCGCCGGCGCGCTGGACCCGGCGCGGCCGGAGGATGAGCGGCGGGCGCTCGTCGACCGGTTCTACGCCGCCTACGAAGCCGACGTCGCCACTTCGCCGGAGGGGCACGGCATGGACTACGTGCATTGCTTCATGGTGATCGCGAAGGACGCGACCTAAGCCGCCCGCCAGACCACCGCAGCGTGCCCGGGAATTCGGCCGGCGTCAGCAGGTGCGGGCTACTCCGCCGCCGCCGGCAGACGTGCCTGCGCCGCTGCCGCAACGGCTTTGGCCGCAGCCGGATCGCCCCAGCCGGTGAACGCCTTGCAGCCCTGGCCCACCGGCAGGATCGAGGCGATCACGGCGTCGGCGAGTTCGGCGCTGGCCAGCGTCTCGGTGATCCAGCCGCACAGCAATTGCGCCGCGAGGCAGCCACCCGCCGTGGCAACATTGCCGTTGCGGACAAAGGCTTCGTCCACCACCTCGACGCCTTCGTATTCGGCGAGGCGTTTGAAGTAGGTCGGGTAGGTGGTGGCACGGCGACCTTTCAGCAGGCCTTTTTCGGCCAGGATCACGGCACCGGCGCACATCGAGCCGATCAGTTGCCGCGTCTCGTCCAGATGCAGGGCGTCGAGGAATTCGGGATCGTTCAGCACATCCGCCACGCCGACACCGCTGGCGAAGATCACAACGTCGCTCTCCGCCGTTTCCTCAAGCCGCCCATGCGTGGGGATGCGCAGGCCGGCGACAGAAGTAACGTGGTCGGTCTTGCCGAGGATCTTGATGGTCCAGTCGCTCGCACCGGCCGCCTTGGCGCGGAACAGCAGATCCCACGGCATGAACACGTCGATATCCGTAAAGCGGTCGAAGGCGACGATCGAAAGCTGAGTCATCGGATTCTCCTTCGCTGCGGTGAGGAAGTCGAAACCATGCCAGCATGCTGCGCCGCGACAAAGCAGAATCAGGCGTCGGTCATTGCGCCAAAAAGCCGCCGTCCACCGGCAGCGTGTGCCCCGTCACCATCGCCGCCGCTGGCGACAGCAGAAACAGCACGGCGCCGACGATGTCGTCGGTCTCGGCGACGCGGCCGAGCGGCGTTGCCCCCTCCATGCGCGCGACCAGTTCCGGTTTTTCCAGCAGCGGGCGGATGAAGTCGGTGCGCACCCAGGTGGGGGCGATGGCGTTGACCCGGATGTTGTGCGCGGCCCACTCCACCGCGAGCGCCCGGGTCAGGTTTACCACCGCGCCCTTGGTGGTCTGATAGGAGATGTTCGGATACAGCCCGCCACCGGACAGGCCCATGATCGAGGACATGTTGACGATAGCGCCACGCCGCGCCGGCAGCATGTGGCGGGCGGCGGTGCGGGCACACAGGAACACGCCGGTCATGTTGACATCGACAACATGATTCCAGTCGGCGAGGTCGAGGTCGACGGCCGCGCGGCGGATAGCAAGGCCGGCGTTATTAACCAGCCCGTCGATGCGGCCTTCCGCCGCCGCGATGGCGTCGAACGCGGCGACGACCGAGGCTTCGTTGGCGACGTCGACGTGCCAGTCGGCGGCAACCAGCCCTTCCGCCTCAATCTCGGTGCGGGTGCGTGCTGCGGCTTCGGCGTTGCGGTCCAGCACCTGCACCCGCGCGCCGGAGCGGGCGGCGGCGAAGGCGATGGCCCGGCCGATGCCGGCACCCGCGCCGGTGACGACGCAGACCGTACCGTCCAGCCGGAAGGCCACGCGTGGGTCGAAGGCGGGGATATTCATGGTTCCTCCCGTTCAACAGCCCCCTCCCGCAAGGGGAGGGCGCGCTTTTCAACGTTTGCGCAGCACCAGCGTCGTCCAGCGGCCTTCGCGCAGCGCGCTTTCCAGCACCAGCCCCTGGCGCCGGTGGGCGGCGAGCACCCAGCGCGCCTGCGTGTCCAGCAAGCCGGCGAGGATCGCCGTGCCGCCGGGGGCCAGCGCAGCAGCGAGGTGCTTTGCCATCAGGCAGAGCGGCCGCGCCAGGATGTTCGCGAAAATCAGGTCGTAGCGGCCGGCGCCACGCACGGCCGGGCTGCTCCAGCCGTCGGCGCGCAGGAAGCGCACGCGATCACCCAGGCCGTTGCGCCGCGCATTCTCGCGGGCCACGCGCACCGACCACGGGTCGATGTCGGTCGCCAGCAGGCGCCGGTGCAGCAGCTTCGCCGCCGCCATCGCCAGGATGCCGGAACCGCTGCCGAGATCGAGAATCTTTTCCGGCCGCCGCGCGGCCACACGCTCCAGCGCCCGCAGGCAGCCTCGTGTGGACCCGTGTTCGCCGGAACCGAACGCGATCGCGGCATCGAGCACGACGGTGAGCCGGCCCGGCGTGTGCGGCCCGCTCAGATGCGTGCCGCGGATGGCAAAGCGGCGGCCGACGAGTTGTTCGGGGAACGCCTCGTAGGTGCGCGCGAGCCAGCCATCCGCCGGCGTCGCATGGCGGGTCAGCGTGGCGGCGAACCCGGTGGTCAGTTCCGCAACCGCGAGCGCGGAAAAAAGCCCCGGTTCGTCGGCGCCCTGGTCCTTCACCCCCTCGATGGTCCACAGCCCGGTCTCGTCGTCGTTGAAGAAACCGACGGTGCCGCAGACCTGCGCGAGGGCTGCCTCGTAGCCCTCCAGGGCGTCCTCCGGCACGACGACGAAAACGGTTTCCAGTGCGGTCGCGTGGCGGCGGGTCATTGGCGTTCCACGAACCGGTCGAGCACACGCTTGCTGCCGGCTTTTTCGAACTCGATGTCGAGCTTGTCGTCGTCCACGGCGGTGACGGTGCCGTAGCCGAATTTCTGGTGAAACACCCGCGCGCCCACCGGCATCTTGTCCGCCCGCGCCGGGCGGGGTGGCTGTTCCCAAACCTCGGTTATTTTCGGACGGCGCGCGGCCAACGGGAATTGACCCGTGAAGACGGTCGGCGCGGAGATCATGCGCTCGCGCTGCATCGCCGCCGAACCGACGCGCTGCACGTGAGCGGCCGGAATTTCGTCGAGGAAGCGGCTCGGGATGCTGTCCTGCCACTTGCCGTACAATTGCCGGTTGGCGGCATGGCTGACGATGGCGCGGCGGCGGGCGCGCGTGAGGCCGACATAGGCGAGCCGCCGCTCCTCCTCCAGCCCCTTGTTGCCGGATTCGTCCATCGAGCGCTGGCTCGGGAACAGCCCTTCCTCCCAACCGGGCAGGAACACCGTGTCGAACTCCAGCCCCTTCGCGGCATGCAGGGTCATGAGCGTGATGCGGTCGGCCGAGACGTTCTCCTCGTTCTCCATCACCAGCGAGACGTGGTCGAGGAAGCCGGCCAGGGTTTCGAAGTCGGCGACCGCGCGCACCAGTTCCTTCAGATTCTCCAGCCGCCCCGGCGCCTCCGGCGATTTGTCCTGGCGCCACATCTCGGTGTAGCCGCTTTCGTCCAGCATCACGGCGAGCGTGGTGACGTGGCCGTCGCGCGCCAGCGTCTCGCGCCAGCGCATGAAGTTCTGCAACAGGCCGTGCACCGCCTCGCGCGCCTTGCCCCTGAGTTCCCCCGCGGCGATCAGCGCTGCGGCGGCAGCGGACAGCGGGACGCTGTGGGTGCGGGAAAAATCGTGCATGCCGCGCAGCGCCGTCTCGCCGACGCCGCGGCGCGGCACGTTGACGATGCGCTCGAAGGCGAGGTCGTCGGCCGGCTGGTGCAGGATGCGCATGTAGGCGATGGCGTCGCGGATCTCGGCGCGCTCGTAGAAGCGCAGGCCGCCGACGATCCTGTACGGCAGACCGACGGTGATGAACCGTTCCTCGAACGAGCGCGTCTGCGCCATGGTGCGCACGAGGATGGCCATTTCGGCGAGGCTGTCGCCGTCCTGGCGCAGACCGGTCGCGCGGTCGCCGACCATGCGCGCTTCCTCGTGCGAATCCCACAGCCCGACGATGCTGACTTTTTCGCCCGACGCATCGTTGCTGCCGGGGCGCAGCGTCTTGCCGAGGCGGCCCTCGTTGTGCGCGATCAGCCCGGCGGCGGCGGCGAGAATCGGCGCGGTGGAGCGGTAGTTGCGCTCCAGCCGCACCACGCGGGCGCCGGGAAAATCGTGCTCGAAGCGCAGGATGTTTTCCACCTCGGCGCCGCGCCAGGAATAGATGGATTGGTCGTCGTCGCCGACGCAGCAGATGTTCTTTTGCGACTGCGCGAGCAGGCGCAGCCACAGGTATTGCACGACGTTGGTGTCCTGGTACTCATCGACCAGGATGTAGCGGAAGCTGCGGTGGTACTGCGCCAGCACGTCCGGGTGGTTGCGCAGGATCTCGGTCATGTGCAGCAGCAGGTCGCCGAAATCGGCGGTGTTCAGCGTCTTCAGCCGGTCCTGATAGGCGGCGTACAGCTCCTTGGCCTGGCCGTTGGCAAAATCGGCGTCATCGGCCGCGGTCAGCCGGCCGGGCGGCAAGCCACGGTCCTTCCAGCGCTGGATCAGCCCCATCAGCACCGGCGGCGCCCAGCGCTTCGTGTCGATGCGGGCCGCCTCCATGACTTGCTTGAGCAG
>Ga0302314_10010520_pt1 | contig 16179 bp, 16 predicted proteins | sample III_Palsa_N2_3_FD_200533 | JGI IMG/M metagenome (GOLD analysis project Ga0302314, IMG submission 200533) | Peat permafrost microbial communities from Stordalen Mire near Abisko, Sweden - III_Palsa_N2_3 | ecosystem: Environmental > Terrestrial > Soil > Palsa > Peat permafrost | place: Sweden... | reverse complement strand
TTCGTGCTGCTGTGTCTGAGAGGCGCGGCACGGCGTTTCGCGCGGCCGCTGATCCTGGTGGCGGCCCTGACTCTGTGTGTGAGTGCGGACGCGGCAGTGTTGTGCTGGTCGGATCTGTACCGCGCCGTCATCCTCAGCCCCGCTACCATGCATCTGGCGCCGGCGCGGTCCGCGGCCGCCAGTGGCAGCCTGCGCGAGGGCGAAGGGGTATGGATCCAGGGCCGGTACGCGGACTTCAACCTGGTGCGCACCGCCGACGGCCACTCCGGCTGGGTGAGCAACGATGCGGCAGTGCCGGTGCGGGTTTTCCGGCGATGAGTGCGGAGGAGCCACTGCCCGAAATCGTCGCGATTCCCTGGTTGCAGCTCGCGCCTGAGACGCTGCAGGCGGTAATCGAGTCCTTTGTCCTGCGCGAGGGGACCGATTACGGCATGCAGGAACTGCCGCTGGCGTCGAAAGTAGCGCAGGTGCACAAACAGCTGGAGCGTGGGGAGGCGCAGATCGTGTTCGATCCGGCCACCGAATCGGTCGACATCCGGACTGTCCGCTAAGACCTACTGACGCAAAATGCCGGCCGCCCGCCCGATCATCTCGGACAACTGCTCACGCAGTTTGCGCAGCTGCCGCGCCACGCGCCGCATTTCCTCGTTCATGAGCGACGTACGCAGCACGATGGAGGAGTGGCAATTTTCGCAGTCCATGGTTGAGTGAACGCGTAACCAGCCGATGGCACACTTGTGTAGCGTGTTGCAGCTGTGACAGATGACATCCAGTTCGTAGGCATCGATCAGCCGTTCGACATCCAGCTGCAGATGCTTCAGGGCTACCCCGCTGGCGATGGTTGCTGCGGTGGCAGAACCGGCACCCTTTTCGATGACAAGACTTGTTGTATTGCTCACGGCTGCCTAATCTAGCATAGCAACTGACAAGTCAACTGTGCGCCTTAGCTGAAGGAGCTCATGTGATGCGACGAAGGTGGTATGCGTTCATGGCGCTGGCGTTCCTGCCAGCAACGGCAGCGCCGTGGGTGAACGCGGAACCTGCCCCGACGCTGCCGGCCACCTCATCCGCGCCGGGTTCGGCTGCAGCTTCGGCGGCATCGGAACAGGCGATCACCGAAGTTGCCGTCACGGCCCCGGAACCCCGTTATGTCGCTCCGACGCTGCGTGATCGATTGGGCCGCATCTGGGCGCCGGTGTATCTGAACGGCAAGGGACCCTACCGGCTGGTGCTGGATACCGGCGCGAGCAGCTCCGCGATCAACGCGCGAACGGCCGCGGATCTCGGACTGCCGCTGGTGGGCACACGGACCATGCTGCTGCATGGCGTGACCGGCTCCGCGGTGGTGCCCTTCGTTAAGATCGATACTTTTGTCGTCGGCGACATGGAGGCACATGACAGGCTGCTGCCCATCGTTCCGGACGCGCTCGGTGGGGCGGATGGCGTGCTGGGCATGGAGGGTCTCGAGGACAAGAGAATCTTCATCGACTTCATGCACGATAAGATCACGATCACCCATTCCCACGGCCGGCGCGCCGAGTTTGGCTACGAGACCATTCCCCTGACGCGCACGGCCAACGGCCTGCTGATGACGACGGCCTACGTGGGTGGAGTGCGTGTCAAGGCGATCATCGATACCGGCGGACAGGCGACCGTTGCGAATTTGGCGCTGGAGGCCGCGCTCAAGCGCCGACATACGGGTCAGGATCTGCGGCTAAGTTCCATCGTGGGCGCCACGGATGACGTGCAGGCGGGGCAGGACGTGCCCGTACCCCCCGTCTCACTCGGGCCGGTGACGATCCGCGCACCCTTTCTCACGATCAGCGATCTGCAGATCTTCGCGATCTGGAAGCTGAACCGCGAGCCGGCCATGCTGATCGGCATCGATACGCTGGGTCTGCTCGACATCCTCATCATCGATTACCGGCGCATGGAGCTGCAGATACGGACGCGACATAACTACTAATTGCCATATTTGAGTCCTGGTTCTCGGTCAGCCGGGGGCGGTGACGGCATCCTTCTAGTGACTATGGCCAAGGTGCGCATCCAGGAAGTCCGCAAATTGCTGCTGCCGGTAGAGACGGTGGTGGATGCCATCCTGGAGTTGGATCGCTCTCACGGCGGCGCATTGGCGAACGCCACTTTGACGGAAGTGCGGGTCGAGACCGGCGCCGATCCAGGTCTATCCTTGCTGATCGCGCAGGGTTCGGGCAGTGCCGCGACAACCCTCGAGAAGCGCTTCACGCCGGCTGCCATCGCGGCGGCTGCCATTCACTACTGCTTCCGGGCCCGAATTCCGCTGCCTCGCCAGGCCACGAAGAGCATCGAAGTGACGCGCGAAGGCTTCCACCTCACCATCCAGACGGTCACCGAAGTGCTGCGACTGCATGGCGATGTGCCCAAGGTGTCCCACGTCGAGCAGGTCGCCGCCGCGGGGAGCCCGACCCACGAGGCCATCGGTGATGCCGCGTTGTACGACCCGACGGCGACCGGCACCAGCACCTCCACCACGAGCGAGACGGCTGCGGAAGGCGAGACGCCCGCGACCGCCGCGGCCTGAACCTACGATTCGGTCGACATAATCTGGGAACGCGCATCCATCTGCCCGGCACAGGAGCAGTTTCGCGCGCTTTCCGGCATTCCGCCGCCGCTTGGTTGGGCCGCCGAGCCATAGGAGCGCTACAATCGCGCTGCACATCGCGATCAATTATTCGTCTTGAGGTGTACCGGTGGCTGACTGTGGTTCCCCGCACGCTGTTCCGCGCACCACTCCGCTTCAACGCCGTGCCGGCGCGGACCGACGCACGCGGACTCTGCGCTCCCTCGCTCTGGGCAGTTTTAAGCGTCGCCGCCACGGCCCCCGCCGGGTCGAGGACGCCAGCTTCGCAGTCACCGACTGGTATGCGCCGCAATGGCTGGCCGCCGCGCTGCTCATTCTCATTCTGTGTGTCGTCGACGCGCTGCTGACGTTGACGCTTCTCGGGCACGGCGCGCGCGAGGCCAACCCGGTCATGGACTCGGTCGTGCATGGCGACGGGCGCGGCTTCGCGGTGATCAAGTTCGGCCTGACCGCCGCAGGGGTCGTGGTGCTGATTCTGCTGGCCCGGGTGCGGGCCTTTGGGAGGCTCCCCGTCAGCGCGCTGCTCTACGGCGTGCTCGCAGGGTACGTCTGGCTGGTAGCCTACGAATTCAGCCTGTTGCGAGTGCTCGTGCCGGACTACTTTTAGGCCACTTCGTGGCAAGCCAACGCTAATTTAATCCCGCCCACGCATAATCTTGCGGACGTGACGCGTTTCATAGCGTCGCGGGTTACGTTAAACTTATTGTTTGCCGCTTGCCTTTTCCAACCAGGGTCTGGAGTGAACAGCAGCCTGCCTCGTCGCGGGATCGCCACTGACGCCCACTCGTCGTTCCTGCGCCAGCCCTCACTGAGCACCCCCCCGAATGCTTGAATCCACACCCCTCTACGGCGGCAACGCCGATTTTCTCGAAGGCCTTTACGAGCAGTACCTGAGTGATCCGACCTCAGTACCAACGCAATGGCGAACCTACTTTGACGGCTTAGGTCCCCGCGCGGTCACCGAGCGCGCGCACGGTCCGGTCATCGCGGGCATTGCCGCGCGGGCCCAGCAGCCACCGGTCGCGGCGCCCGCCGCGCCGGGCAGCGCGGAGGCCGCGAACGGTGCCAAACAGGCCGCGGTCTCGCGACTGATCCAGATCTGGTCGAACCGCGGTCACCTGATCGCGAAGCTTGATCCTCTGGGACTCATGAGGCGCGAACGCCCAAAGGTGCTCGACCTGTCCTATTTCGGTCTCAATAACGCCGACCTGGATACCGAGTTCTTCACGGCCACCCGTAACGCCAGCATCCCGAACCGCATGAAGCTGCGCGAGATCCTGTCCAGCCTGGAGGCCATCTATGGTGGCACCATCGGCGCGGAGTTCGCGCATGTGTCCGCCTCCGAAGAGCGGCTGTGGCTGCAGGATCAGTTCCAGTCCGGCCAGGTCAGCCGCAACTACAGTGTGGAGGAGCGCCGTAATATTCTGTGGCAGCTCACCAGCGCGGAAGGTCTGGAGCGCTACCTGCACACCAAGTACGTCGGCCAGCGCCGCTTCTCGTTGGAGGGCGGCGAGTCGCTGATTCCGCTGCTGGATGACGTGGTCCAGCAATCCGGTGGCGGCGGCATGGAAGAGACGGTCATCGGCATGGCCCACCGCGGCCGCCTGAATGTCCTCGTGAACCTGCTCGGCAAGTCGCCCGCGGACATCTTTTCCGAGTTCGAAGGCAAGTACGATGTCGCCCATCTGCAGGGCTCGGGCGATGTGAAGTACCACAAGGGCTTCTCCTCGGACCTGAAGACCCCGGCCGGCAACGTGCATGTCGCGCTCGCCTTCAATCCGTCGCACCTGGAAGTGGTCAACCCGGTGGTCGAGGGCTCGGTGCGCGCCCGGCAGGAACGCCGCGGCGATACGACCGGCGCCAAGGTACTGCCCATCCAGATCCATGGCGATGCCGCGTTCGCGGGCCAGGGCGTGGTCACGGAAACCCTGCAGCTGTCGCAAACTCGCGCCTTCTATACCGGCGGCACGCTGCACATCATCATCAACAACCAGGTCGGCTTCACCATCTCGGACCCGCGCGATGCGCGTTCGACCATGTACTGCTCGGACGTGGCGAAAATGCTCGAGGCGCCGATCTTCCACGTCAACGGCGATGATCCGGAGGCGGTGGTGTTCGTCGGGCGACTCGCCCTGCAGTACCGGGCGAAGTTCAAGAAGGACGTGGTCATCGACCTCGTGTGCTATCGCCGACTGGGGCACAACGAGGCGGATGAGCCGGCCGCGACTCAGCCGGGAATGTACAAGGTGATCCGCCAGCACCCGACCACGCGGCAGATCTACGCCGAGCAGCTGGCGAACGCGGGCATCGTGTCTGCCGCCGAGGCGACGCAGATGGTGGAGCGGTATCGCAACGGACTGGATGAGGGCCGGCCGCAGGCACGCGCTTCGCTGGGACTCATCGGCAACAAGTACACGGTCGACTGGACCAAGTACGTGCACGTGGACATGCAGGAACGGGTGCAGACCGCCGTAACCCCGGAACGGCTGGCCAAGCTCGGAGCGCGCATCACCGCCCGCCCGGAAGGCTTCACCTTGCATCCGCGTGTCGCACAGGTGATCGCCAACCGGCAGAAAATGATGGCGGGGGAGATGCCCCTGGACTGGGGTTGCGCCGAGAACCTCGCCTATGCCGCGTTGCTCGAGGACGGCTTCAGCGTCCGTATCGTCGGCCAGGACGTGGGCCGTGGCACGTTCTTCCACCGGCATGCCGTGCTGCACGAGCAGAACACCGACGAGACCTACGTGCCGCTGCAGCATGTACAGCCCCACCAGCCACGCTTCGACGTCTACGACTCGGTGCTGTCCGAAGAGGCGGTGCTGGGTTTTGAATACGGTTATTCGACCACCGAGCCGAATGCGCTGGATATCTGGGAAGCCCAGTATGGTGACTTCGCCAACGGCGCGCAGATCATCATCGACCAGTTCATCAGCTCCGGCGAATCCAAGTGGGGTCGTTTGTGCGGCCTCGTGCTGTTCCTGCCGCACGGCTACGAAGGCGCCGGCCCGGAGCACTCCTCGGCGCGTCTGGAGCGCTTCCTGCAGTTGTGCGCGGAGAACAACATCCAGGTGTGTGTGCCGTCCACGCCCGCGCAGATGTTCCACATGCTGCGCCGGCAGATGCTGCGCTCGTTCCGCAAGCCGCTCATCGTGATGACCCCGAAGAGCATGCTCCGCAACGAGCTGTCGGTGTCGTCACTGTCCGATCTGACGAAGGGCGCGTTCGCCGCGGTGATCGACGAGCTCGATGATCTGGCTCCGGCGCAGGTACGCCGCTTGGTGTTCTGCAGCGGCAAGGTCTACTGGGACTTGCTCAAGGCGCGGCGTGCCGAGAACATCAAGGACGTGGCCCTGCTGCGTATTGAACAGCTGTATCCCTTCCCCAATGAAGGGTACGAGGCGGCGATCAAGCGCTACCCGAACGTACGCGACGTGGTGTGGTGCCAGGAAGAGCCGCAGAATCAGGGCGCCTGGTACCAGATCCGTCACCGGCTGGATGCGCTGAGTCGCAAGGAGGTACTGTACGCGGGTCGTGCCCCGGCCTCGGCGCCGGCGACCGGTCTGGCCAAGATCCACGAGACCGAACAGAAGCGTCTGATCGAGGCGGCGCTGCACGCCGCGGCGCAGGAGGACTCGGGTAGCATCACCCAGCGTCTGGCGACCCTGGGTCCCACCCGCAAGAGTTCCAACGATCGCAAGTGAGCTTTCGGAGAAATTGATGAGCATTGAGATCCGAGTGCCGGCCCTGCCGGAGTCCATCGCCGACGCGACCCTCGTTGCCTGGCACAAGCAGCCCGGCGAGGCGTTCAAGCGCGACGAGAACCTTGCGGACCTGGAGACCGACAAGGTCGTACTGGAAGTTCCTGCGCCGGCCGATGGCGTGATGGGGGATCAGAAATTCCCGATCGGCGCCACCGTCACCGAAGGTCAGTTGCTGGCTGTCATCAGCGAAGGCGCCGCATCCGCCACGGCAGCGCCGGCGAAGGCCCCGGCGCCGGCCCCGGCAGCAGCGCCAGCCGCGGCGCCTGCCGCGATCCCGGCCGCCGCGAAGTCGGCAGCGCCCGCGGAGGTCGCGAAGCTCAGCCCGAGCGTTCGCCGTCTGGTGGAAGAGAACAGGATTGACCCGGGCGCCGTTACCGCCACCGGCCGCGATGGCCGCCTGACCAAGTCTGATGTCACCGGCTTCCTCGACAAGAAGCCCGCCGTGGCCGCGGCAACGCCGGCGGCCAAGCCGGCGCCGTCCGCCCCGCGGGTCGGCCGTACCGAGCAGCGCGTGGCCATGAGCCGCCTGCGTCAGCGCGTGGCACAGCGCCTGGTCGAGGCGCAGTCCACACAGGCGCTGCTCACCTCGTTCAATGAAGTGGACCTGGGCGCGGTGCAGGACCTGCGGTCGCGGTACAAGGACAAATTCGAGAAGAGCCAGGGCGTGAAGCTCGGCTTCATGTCGTTCTTCGTCAAGGCGACGATCGAGGCACTGAAGAAATTTCCGGTGGTCAACGCCTCGGTGGACGGCAGTGACATCGTCTATCACGAGTACTACGACATCGGCGTGGCGGTCTCTACGGACCGCGGCCTGATGGTGCCGATCGTGCGTGATGCCGACCAGAAGAGCTTCGCGGACATCGAGAAGGAAATCACCGCGTACGCCACGCGCGCGCGCAGCGGGCAGATCAGCATCGAGGACATCACCGGCGGCACTTTCACCATCACCAATGGCGGGGTGTTCGGATCGCTGCTGTCGACCCCGATCGTGAATGCGCCGCAGAGCGCCATCCTGGGGATGCACAAGATCCAGGAGCGCCCGATGGTGGTGAACGGCAAGATCGAGATCCGTCCGATGATGTATCTGGCCGTCACTTACGATCACCGCATCATCGACGGCCGCGACGCCGTGCAGTTCCTGGTGAGCATCAAGGAAAGCCTTGAGGATCCCGGTCGCATGCTGCTCGGTCTGTAGGAGTTTTCATGGCTGATTCCTTTGATGTCATCGTGATCGGCGGTGGCCCGGCCGGATATCCGGCGGCCATTCGTGCGGGCCAGAACGGTCTGTCCGTCGCCTGTATCGACGAGTGGAAGAACCACGACGGCAGTGCCGCCTTCGGCGGGACCTGCCTGAATGCGGGCTGCATCCCGTCCAAGGCGCTCCTGGAGTCCACCGAGCTCTACCACCGCGCGCGCGAGGAATTCGCCGTGCACGGCATCCAGGTGCCGAATGTGAGCATCGACGTGACCACCATGCAGAAACGCAAGTCCGGCATCGTGAAGAAGATGACTGATGGGGTCATGGCGCTGCTGAAGGGCGCCGGGGTCACCCCGCTGCAGGGTCACGGCCGGCTGTTGCCGGACCGCAAGGTTGAATTCAAATCGCACCAGGGAGAAGTACGCACCCTGAGCGCCAAGCAGGTGGTGCTGGCATCGGGTTCGACGCCGATCGAACTGAAGTCCGCGGCCTTCGATGGTAAGCGGATCATCGATTCCTGGGGCGCACTGGAACTCACCGCAGTCCCCAACCGGCTCGGTGTCATCGGTGCCGGGGTCATCGGCCTGGAACTGGGAAGCGTGTGGCGGCGCCTCGGCAGCGAGGTGGTCGTGCTGGAGGCCTTGGATACGTTCCTCGGGATTGCCGACCAGCAGGTCGCCAAGGAAGCCGCGAAACAGTTCAAGAAGCTCGGGATGGACATCCGCACCGGCGCGAAGGTCACGGGTGCCGCGGTGAAGGGTGATGCCGTCAAGGTCAGTTATACCGATGCGAAGGGCGAGCAGTCCCTCGAGGTCGATACACTGGTCGTCGCCGTGGGGCGTCGGCCATTCACCGCCGAGCTGCTGGCCGCGGGCACCGGCGTGCAGCTGGATGCGCGCGGTTTCATCACGGTCGACGACAAATGCCGCACCGGGGTCGAGGGCGTCTGGGCCATCGGCGACTGTGTGCGCGGCCCGATGCTGGCGCACAAAGGCAAGGAGGAGGGCGTGATGGTCGCGGACCTCATCGCCGGCCACTACGGCGAGGTCAACTACCGCATCGTGCCGTCGGTGATCTACACGGCCCCCGAAATCGCCTGGGTCGGTGAGACCGAGGAGCAGGTCAAGGCCAGCGGCCGCCCCTACAAGGTGGGCGTATTTCCCTTCATGGCGAGCGGTCGGGCGCGCGCCATGGAAAGCACGCAGGGCTTCGCCAAGCTCATCGCGGACCAGGCCAGCGATGAGATCCTCGGTGTCCACATCATCGGTCCGATGGCCGGCGAGCTCATCGCCGAGGCAGTGCTGGCAATGGAGTACACCGCGAGCGCCGAGGATCTGCAGCGCACGATCCATGCCCATCCGACGCTGTCGGAGGCGCTGCACGAGGCCGCCCTGGCGGCTGACAAGCGTGCGATCGACAACATCAACCGGTAGGCAGCCGGTCACCCATGACCGTCGCACCCGGGTTTGACGCCATCCAGGCCGCGCGGGCGCGCATTGCCGGCCGGGTGCGCCTGACGCCGGTGCTCAGCAGTGAAGCGCTGGATGCGGAACTCGGCGCCACGCTGTTCTTCAAGTGCGAAAACCTGCAGCTCACCGGCGCGTTCAAGGCGCGCGGGGCGTTCAACGCCGTGCTGAGTCTGTCGCCGGCACAGGCCGCCCGCGGCGTCGTGACCCATTCGTCCGGGAATCATGGGGCCGCGCTGGCCCTTGCGGCCCGCAGCCGCGGAATTCCGGCCCACGTGGTCGCGCCGCATACCACACCGGCCAGCAAGCAGCAGAACATGCAGCGGTATGGCGCGCTGCTGCAGCTGTGCGAACCGACCCTGGCGGCGCGCCAGAGTGCCGCCGAGCAGATCGTGGCGACGACCGGTGCGACCCTGATTCATCCCTACGACAACGCCGCTGTCATGGCGGGGCAGGGCACCGTCGCGCTGGAGCTGCTGGAGCAGGTGCCGGATCTGAACGTAATTGTCTGCCCCATCGGCGGCGGCGGTCTGATCAGCGGCGCGGCGGTCGCGGCCCACGGGATCGATGCCCGGATCGTGGTACTCGGTGCCGAGCCGGCCGGCGCGGATGATGCCCGGCGTTCCCGGCACGCCGGAGTCATTACGCCGGTGACGCAGCCAAGTTCGCTGGCCGATGGGCTGCTCGCGACCATCGCGTCCAGCACCTTCGAGGTCATCCGTACCCAGGTGGATGCCGTGGGCACCGTGACGGAAGCGCAGATCGTGGCGGCGATGCGCCGGGTCTGGGAGGAGCTGAGGATCCTCATCGAGCCGTCTTCCGCGGTCCCCGTCGCGGCATTGCTGAACGGCTCGCTCAATGTCGCGGGGCGCCGCGTCGGCATCGTGCTGACCGGCGGCAATGTCGATCTGCAGCGCCTGCCCTGGACTTAGAACCTCAGCCCAGCAGCGCGCGCATCCGGGCCGTGCTGGCGGTCTTGGCGTGCGCCAGATGCAGCAGCATCAACTCGAGCTTCACGGGCTTGAGGGGATAGCTGAGCGTGTACCGCAGGCGAAAAGCAGCCAGTCGGTTTCTGACCATGGCCAATCGCTGACGCTCGGTGCAGAACACCCGGATCAGATTCGGCCATTTGACCTGAATGTCATCCAGCAGCGCCAGCCCGGAGCCGTCCGTGAGTCGTTCACAGGCCACCACGACCTCGAACTGGTGCCCATGCCGCAACAGCTGCATCGCCAGCGCCTTGCTGGTTGCAACGGTGAGTGATTGGCGGGCGCCGATCTTGGCGACGCAGTGCTGCAGCATCGCCCGATCGTTGTCCACCAGCAGTGTCCTCACCAACTTCTTTTTGGGCGATTCCGGAAACTGGATCTGCAGCACGATACGGAAAATCCTTGGGCTGGGCTGCCCCTGTGGGCCAATACCGGCAGAATATCGCACCGCTGCGTCCGGAAATATTAGCGAGTACGTCGCACCTCGGAGACATTCGGAACACCCTGCAGGCGCCTGACGAGATTCCCCAGCTGTTCGAGGTTGGCCACGCCGAGGCGAAATGCCACGCGGGCGATCCGGTCCTCATCCGTCAAAGTGTTCATGCCCTCGATGCTCAGACGTTCCTGGGCCACCACATCGGTGATGTCACGTACCAGTCCGCGCCGGTCATAGGCGAACACCACCAGCTCGACTTCCATCAGGTCCTGCTCCCCGCTCGACCACTCCACCTGCAGCATGCGCTCGGGTTTTTCGGCGCGCATGCGCGCGAAGTTGCGACACTCGGCACGGTGAATGGTGACGCCGCGGCCCATGGTGATGTAGCCCACGATCGGCTGCGGACGCAGCGGCGCGCAGCAGTGCGCCAGGGTGATGGGCAGGTCGCCGACGCCTTCGATGTCCACCGGATTGCGCCGCGAAGCGCTCGCGGGCCGCACCTTGCGCGTGGGCAGTTCAGGAGTCGCCGGGCGCACCAGCCGGATTAGGGCCTGCGACAGTTGCGTGGCCGTGATCTCCCCTTCACCGAGCAACTGGTAGAACTCGTCGGCATCAGGAGCACGCAGCTGTGTGATGAGTTCCGGCAACAGCTCGGCATCGGCCCCGGCGCGCAGCATCTCGCGTTCGGCGATCGAGCGGCCGGCGGCGCGGTTGTCGCTCGCGTCCTGACGGCGGAACCAGGCGCGCACCTTGGTCCGGCTGCGGGAGGAGGCGAGGTACCCAAGCTCCGGCGCCAGCCAGTCGCGGCTGGGAGCCGCGTGCTTGCCGGCGATGATGTCGATCACCTCGCCATTACTGAGTTTGTAGGTGAGCGGCACGATGCGGCCATTGACCTTGGCGCCACGGCAACGATGGCCCAGGTCGCTGTGCACCTGGTACGCGAAATCCAGCGGCGTGCCGCCGCGTGGCAGTTCCACGACCTCGCCCTTGGGAGTCAGCGCATAGATGTGATCCGCGAAGATCTGGCCGCGCAGGCTCTCCAGCACATCCGGCTCGTCCTCCGGTTGTTCACCCGGGTGCAGCAGCCTGCGCACCGCCTCGATCTTGCGTTGGTACTCCACATCGTGCGGGCTGCCTTCCTTGTACTGCCAGTGGGCCGCGATCCCGAGCTCGGCGTGTTCGTGCATCTCGCGCGTGCGGATCTGAATCTCGACGCTGCGCTCCTCCGGTCCCACCACGGCGGTGTGGATGGAGCGGTAGTGGTTGCCCTTCGGGGTTGCGATGTAATCGTCGAATTCGGCCGGGATGTACTGCCAGTCACCGTGCACGACGCTCAGCGCCGCATAGCACTCCGCCACCGAGTCCACCACGATGCGCACCGCGCGCACGTCGAAGATCTGTTCAAAGGGCAGCTGTTTGCGCAGCATCTTGCGATAGATGCTGAAGATATGTTTCGGGCGGCCGTAGACTTCCGCGGTGACCCCGGCGGCGCTCAGGCTGCTGCGCAGCCGCGCGCAGAAGTCCTCGATGTAGCGCTCACGATCGGTGCGCTTTTCGTTGAGCGCGGCGGCCAGTTGCCGGTATTCCTCAGGCTCCAGATACCGGAACGCGAGATCCTCGAGCTCCCACTTCACCTGCCAGATGCCGAGCCGGTTCGCCAGCGGCGCGAAGATGGCCCGGACCTCGGTGGCCAGCCGTTCGCGCTCGGGTACCGCAAGATCGCGTGCGTGCCGCAGCCGCACCAGCGCTTCGGCCAGCCGCGCCAGCACCAGCCGCTGGTCGCCGACGACCGCCAGCAGCATCTTGCGGACGGTTTCGGCCTGATGGGCATCCAGGCCGCGCTCGGGCGCCCAGTCGCGCGACAGGCCGATCTCACCCAGCCGCTGCAGGTCAAGCGCCACGCGCGCCGCGCCGGGCCCCAGCAACCGCTCGAGACTCTCGGGTGTGACGCCGGCGCGACCCAGCATGGGCTGGGCCAGTACGGCCGCGGCGAGCTGTGCGTCGCCGGTCAGGGCGCCGATGACTTCGGCGGCCTCGGTTGCCAGCGCAATCGCCGGTTCGGGCGCATCGCTTGCCGGAGTGACGGCCGCGCGCATGTCCGCAATGGCATTGCGAAGCTCCGGCGGACAAAGTTGGGCGGCTTCCACGGCCCGTTCTCCTCGCGGCCTTCGAGCACGCGCGGCGTGTCGCTGCGCGCAGAATGCAGCTATCATACCTGCCTCAGTCGCGGGCTGTGCCTGCAGCATTCAACACAGTGCAATACGAAGGCTATGGACCGGGCGGCACTGCCGTTTTGATCGAGTGCTCCACGGGGGAGCGCCATGACATGGCCGCGCACCTGCGACGGCTTTTCGCTGCACACGGGGGCTATCTGGGGGCCCAGGGCTCGGTGTCCTACCTGTTTGCCAGGACCGGGATTCTGACGTACGCACCGACCCTCGGCTCCCTGCCGCTGGCGGAACTGGCGCTTGCGGCGGGGGCAGAGGATGTGCATGCGAGCAGCGGAGGCATCGAGATCCTAACCGATCCGGAAGATTTCCTGAGAGTGCGGGAGGCGTTGAGCGCCGCCGGCTTTGTCGCCCTCACGGCGCAGATCACCCAGCGCGCGGCCACCACCGTCGAGCTGAGCGGGGCGTCGGCACAGGCCATGCGGACCTTCGTCGCGGGCCTCGGGACCCTGGATGAGGTGCAGGGCGTCTATACCAACGCGCGGTTTTGCTAAATGAGTTCCTGGCGGCAGTTTGATCCCGAGGCCGTTGCCCATCCGGTGCCGCTGAGCACGGCCGCGCGGGTCCGGGTGCTCGGTCTGGATCCGGGATCACGGCGCACCGGTTTCGGTGTCATCGACTGCGAGGGCAACGGGCATACCCATATCGCGAACGGCTGCATCGCCGCCGTAGGGGATGCCGTCGCCACGCGGCTGCGGGCGATTTTCGAAGGGGTCGACCGGCTGATCGCCGCCTATCAGCCCGATGAGATCGCCATCGAGCGGGTCTTCGTGAACCGCAACGTCGACAGCGCCATGAAGCTCGGACAGGCGCGCGGCGCCGCGCTGTGTGCGGTGCCCGTCGGCACCTCGGTCTTCGAATACGCGCCGCGGGCCATCAAACTGGCGGTCGTCGGCTCCGGAGCCGCGGAGAAGAGCCAGGTGGCGCACATGATGAAAGTCCTGCTGCAGCTCGCCGCCGCTCCGGGTCCGGATGCCGGAGACGCGTTGGCGGTGGCGGTCTGCCACGCCAACACCCGCAGGCTGCAGCTGCTGGTCAGTGCGCAGGTGACGGGTTGATCGGCTTCCTGCACGGGCGCATCGCTGCCAAAACGGCGCCTGCGGTGACCCTCGACGTCGGCGGCGTGGGGTACGAGCTGGAAGCCCCCATGTCCACGTTCCTGAATCTGCCCGCCGTCGGTGAGACGGTCCACCTGATCACCCATCTGGTTGTGCGCGAGGATGCTCACGTCCTGTATGGCTTTGCCACCGAGGAGGAGCGGCGCCTGTTCCGCAATCTGCTCAAAGTGTCAGGCGTCGGGCCGAAGATTGCCCTGGGCGTGCTGTCCGGCATGAGCGTCGCGGGCTTCACACGCTGTGTGCTGGCGGAAGATGTCGCGACGCTCACGCGTATTCCCGGGATCGGCCGCAAGACCGCCGAGCGTCTGATCATTGAAATGCGCGACCGGGTGAACGCGATGCCGGCGGCATCGGGCCTGCCCGGCCGGCCGTCGGGCGGTGATCCCCAGAGCGAGGCCTTCGACGCCCTGGTGGCGCTGCAGTACAAGCCGGCCGAGGCGACGCGCTTGCTCAAAGCCATCGAGGTCGGTACACATTCCACCGAGGAACTCATCCGGCTGGCGCTGCAGGGCGCGATCCGCGCGTGACTTCAGGAGGCGATTTGGATCCGTCCCGCACGATCAGCACCAACGCGCAGACCGGTGAGGAGCTGCAGGACCGCGCGATCCGGCCGCAGCGCCTCAGCGAATATGTCGGACAGCCGCACGTGCGGCACCAGATGGAGATCTTCATCACCGCGGCCCGCCAGCGCGCCGAAGCGATGGATCATGTGCTGATCTTCGGGCCGCCGGGACTCGGCAAGACCACGCTGGCCAATATCATCGCGGTCGAACTCGGCGTGAACCTGCGCCAGACCTCCGGGCCGGTGCTCGAACGCCCCGCCGACCTTGCCGCGCAGCTCACCAATCTGCAGCCGCGCGATGTGCTCTTCATTGACGAAATCCATCGTCTGAGCCCGGTGGTCGAGGAAGTGCTGTATCCGGCCCTGGAGGACTGCCAGCTCGACATCATGATCGGTGAGGGACCCGCCGCGCGCTCCATCAAGCTGAAGCTCGCTCCGTTCACGCTGGTGGGCGCGACGACCCGCGCCGGATTGCTGACCTCCCCGCTGCGCGACCGCTTCGGGATCGTGCAGCGCCTGGAGTTCTACAGCGTCGAGGATCTGCAGCACATCGTCACCCGCTCGGCGCGCATCCTCGATGTGCCCATCGTCACGGCCGGTGCAGCGGCCATCGCGCTGCGCTCCCGCGGCACGCCCCGCATCGCCAACCGGTTGTTGCGGCGGGTGCGCGATTTCGCGCAGGTCCGCGGCGACGGCCGGATCGATGAAGCCATCGCGATCGCGGCGCTCGGCATGCTCGACATCGATCATCAGGGATTCGATCCGTTGGACCGCAAGGTGCTGCGCACGATCATCGAAGGATTCGATGGCGGACCGGTAGGCATCGACAGCCTCGCGGCCGCGGTCGGCGAGGAGCGCGGTACGCTGGAGGATGTCATCGAGCCGTTCCTGATCCAGCAGGGCTTCCTGGTGCGCACCGCGCGCGGCCGCATGGCCACGCGCGCGGCCTATCTGCACCTGGGGCTTGCCGTGCCCGCGCACGCCGGTGCCACGCTGCCGATATTCGAGGAGGATTCGTGAAAGTCTTTTCCTGGCGCACGCGTGTGTACTGGGAGGACACCGACGCGGGCGGCGTCGTCTACTACGCCAATTACCTGCGCTTCATGGAGCGCGCGCGCACGGAGTGGCTGCGGACGCTCGGCTACTGCCAGCGCGATCTGGCGAGCCGCCACGGCGTACTGTTCGCCGTGACGCGGATGCGGATTGATTACCGGCGGCCGGCACGGCTGGATGATGAACTGTCTGTCACTTGCGAACCGCGGAACGTGGGCGCAGCGTCTGTGTCCTTCGCCCAAGCCATCACCCGCATCTCAGCGGTGTCGACCGCGGCGGAAGCCGCTGAAGCGCCGGGCGCGTTTGAGCCGGCGCCCGGCGTGCTGACCGAGGCCGAGGTGCGGATCGCCTGCCTCGATGCCCGAACTTTCCGGCCGCTGCGGATGCCGGAATTTCTGTTGAGCGCCTTCGCGGCGCAGGAGAAACTTTAGGATGCCAGCTGATCTGTCGATTATCCATATGGTCCTGCAGGCCAGTATCCCCGTACAACTGGTGCTCGCGCTGCTGGCCTTCGCCTCACTGATGTCCTGGGCCATCATCTTCAACAAACGCATGGTCATCAATCGCGCGCGCCGCGAGGCCGACCAGTTCGAGACCAGCTTCTGGTCCGGCGGGGATCTGGCGCAGCTGTACCGGACGGTGGAATCCCGCGGTCGCACCACCGGCATGGCCAGCATCTTCGAACTAGGCTTTCGCGAGTTCGCCCGGCTGCGGCAGCAGGGGCCGGTGCCGGTCGACCAGCTGCTCG
>Ga0302314_10010519_pt1 | contig 16179 bp, 18 predicted proteins | sample III_Palsa_N2_3_FD_200533 | JGI IMG/M metagenome (GOLD analysis project Ga0302314, IMG submission 200533) | Peat permafrost microbial communities from Stordalen Mire near Abisko, Sweden - III_Palsa_N2_3 | ecosystem: Environmental > Terrestrial > Soil > Palsa > Peat permafrost | place: Sweden... | reverse complement strand
TGGCGATCGGCAGATGCAGCGGATCGCGCCAATTGGCCGGATTGTCGCCATCGACCAGCATGCGGCTGGCATGCCGGATCGCATGCGGCCCGAAACGCGAGCCCGAGCGGTTGGTCACCGCGATGTCGAAGGGCACCCCGGCGATACAGATCTTGGCGTCGGTGGGATCCGTGCGCGTGCCCAGGAAAGCATGCGGAATGGCGAAAGTCGGCGTGCCGCCCATGATCGAAGCCCGGTCTCAGACGTTGAACAGGAAGTGGAAGATATCACCATCCTGAACCAGATACTCTTTGCCTTCCAGACGCATCTTACCCTGCTCCTTGACCGCCGCCTCCGAGCCGCAGGCGACAAAATCGGCGTAGGAGATGGTCTCGGCACGGATGAAGCCGCGCTCGAAATCGGTGTGGATGGCACCGGCGGCCTGCGGCGCCTTCAGACCCTTGGGCAGAGTCCAGGCATGCGCTTCCTTGGGGCCGACGGTGAAGAAGGTGATCAGGTGCAGAAGCTCGTAGCCCGAGCGGATGACACGGGCGAGGCCGGTCTCCTCGAGACCCAGCGCGCCGAGAAACTCCTGACGCTCGGCCTCGTCGGCAAGCAGCGCCACCTCGGCTTCGATGGCGGCCGAGATCACCACATGGGCAGCGCCCTGCTTCTTGGCCATCTCGGCAACCTTCTCGGAGAAGGCATTGCCGGTGGCAGCCGAGGCTTCCTCGACATTGCAGGCATAGAGCACGGGCTTCGAGGTCAACAGACCCAGCCCTTTGACGATCAGGCGCTCTTCGGCCGAATAATCGATGCTGCGCACCGGTTTTCCGTCTCGCAAGCTCGCCAGGGCCGGCTCCATCACATCGACCTGGGCCTTGGCATCCTTGTCGCCGCCCTTGGCCTTTTTCTGCGCGGCAATGACGCGACGCTCCAGACTGTCGAGATCGGCCAGCATCAGCTCGGTCTCGATGGTCTCGGCGTCGCGCACCGGATCGACCGAGCCCTCGACATGGGTGATGTCGCCATCCTCGAAACAGCGCAGCACATGGACGATGGCATCGACCTCGCGGATATTGGCGAGGAACTGGTTGCCCAGGCCTTCACCCTTGGAGGCGCCGCGCACCAGGCCGGCAATGTCGACGAATTCGAGCTGGGTCGGAATGATCTTGGCCGACTTGGCCACCACCGCCAGCTTGTCGAGGCGGGGATCCGGCACGGCGACGCGGCCGACATTGGGCTCGATGGTGCAGAAGGGATAGTTCGCCGCTTGCGCTGCGGCCGTCGCGGTCAGGGCGTTGAACAGGGTCGATTTGCCGACATTGGGCAGGCCGACGATACCGCAGTTAAATCCCATCACGCTTCTCCGGCTTAGGAAGGTCTTGAGCGATTTTGCTCATGTAATCAGTGTGGTTCCCCGCCAGCAGCAGGGGAAGATGCCGCGCCACCCCGTCGAGCAGCGCTTCGAGCCAGGGCTGATCGGCCTTGGCGAAATCGCCCAACACATAGGGGCTGACGAGGGTCTTGTCGCCGGGATGGCCGATGCCGAGCCGAATGCGCCAATAGTCCGGGGTGATATGGGAATCGAGGCTCTTGATGCCATTATGGCCACCGGAGCCGCCGCCCTTCTTGATGCGCATCTTGCCGGGTGCCAAGTCGAGCTCGTCATAGAAGACGAACACATCCTCGGGGAAAATCTTATGGAAATGCATGGCCGCGCCGACCGACTGGCCGGACAGGTTCATGAAGGTGCCGGGTTTCAGCACCAGAACCTTTTCGCCGTCGATGGTTCCGTCGGCAATCACGCCCTGGAACTTCGACTTCCAGCCGGAAAAGCCATGGCGGCGGACGATTTCGTCCGCCGCCATGAACCCGATATTATGGCGGTTCCGGCTATAGGCCGTGCCGGGATTACCCAGCCCCACCAGAAGACGCATCGATTACGACGAGGCTTCGCCGGTCGTTTCCGCGGCGGCTTCACCGGCCGGGGCCACGGTCGGGGCGGCGATGGTGGCGATCGTCGCATCCTTCTCGTGGGTGACGACCGAGACGCCCTTCGGCAGATTCAGGCTGGACAGATGGATCGAGGTACCGATCTCGAGACCGGACAGATCGACCACCAGTTCGCTCGGAATGGCATCGCCGGGGGCGACGATTTCCAGCTCGTGGGCGACGATGTTCAGCACGCCACCCTTCTTCAGGCCCGGGCTCTTGTCCTGGTTGGTGAAGTGGACGGCCACCTTCACATGCACCTTGGCATCGCCCGAGACGCGCAGGAAGTCGACATGCAGCGGCTGGCCGCTGACCTTGTGCTTCTGGATCTCACGGCACAGCACGCGCTCGACCGCGCCGCCGACCGAGATGTCGAACAGGCGGGAACGCAGGCCGGGGGTGTTCATCTGCACCCAGAGGGCGCGGGGATTGACGGCGATCGACAACGGGGCCTTCTTGGCGCCATAGATCACGCCGGGCACGAGGCCGTCGCGACGAGTGGCCCGGGCGCCCCCTTTACCGGCCCGGTCGCGCGTTTCGGCGCTCAGAGTAACAACTTCGCTCATTCTAGTCTCCAAAGACAAAGAGACGACGGCCTCCAGGGGTGCCGTCGCCGAGAAGCGGGTTCAATACACAATGGTCGCGCTGAATGCAACGATTAAGGATTCGCGGGAGCAACAGCATGAAAGAAGCTGCCGCTCACGTGTCCGCGGCGGCTTCCCGCCGGGACCGGGTCGGCGCCATGGGCATCGCGCACCAGGGCAAAGGCCGCATCGCCGCCCGGATCGGCGATAGTCGCATAATGAAACTCATGACCGCGCCACAGATCGCCGCGCCGCCCCAGCGGCCCGTCTTCCAGCAGTTCCGCTTCACGATAGCCTAAGGTCATCCGGCGGTCGGCGAAGGACGTCGCCACCCCCAACAGATCCAGCATCGGATGGGACACGCCCTCGGCATCGATCAACGCCGAGCCGAGCACCATATAGCCGCCGCACTCGCCATGAACCGGCCGGCGCAGGGCAAAACGGCGGACACCCTCGATGAACCGCGCGGCGGAGGCCAGGCGTCCGGCATGAAGTTCAGGATAGCCGCCCGGCAGCCAGCAGGCGTCGCAATCCGGTGCCGGCGCCTCGTCGGCCAGCGGCGAAAAGAAGAGTATTTCGGCCCCGGCATCGCGCCAGGCCTGAAGCAGATGGGGATAGAGAAAGGAGAAGGCCGCATCACGCGCCACCGCGATCCGCTGCCCGGGCGGCGCGATGCTGCCACACGCGCCGGGCTCGAAGCGCGACGGCCGGGCCAAGGCCGCGATCCGGTCGATGTCGGCATGGGCTTCGACAAAATCGGCCAGCCGGTCGAGGCGACCGAAAAGCTCGACCGTCTCCTCGGCCTGAACCAGACCGAGATGGCGCTCGGGCAGCACGATATCGGGCGAGGTCGGCAACGCGCCCAAGACCGGAAGGCCGGCCCGCTCGATCCCCTCCGTCACCAGGCGCCGGTGCCGCGCACTGCCGGCGCGATTCAGCACCACCCCCGCCACGACGATGCGCGGATCGAACGAGGCGAAGCCGAGCGCGACGGCGCCGGCAGACTGCGCCTGCCCGCTGACATCGAGCACCAGCAGCACCGGCCAGCCGAAGGCGGCGGCGATATCGGCCGAGGATCCGCTCCGACCGGCCGGGGCGGCGACCCCGTCGAACAACCCCATGGCGCCCTCGGCCACCAACAGATCGCTGCCCTCGGCGGCGCGCCGGGCCAGATCGCCCATCAGGGATGGCGCCATCGCCCAGGAATCCAGATTGATCGAGGGGCGCCCGATCGCCGCTTCATGAAAGGCCGGGTCGATATAGTCCGGACCGCATTTGGCGGCGGCCACCGCCCGCCCGCGCCGACGCAAGGCCCGCATCAGCCCCAGCGCGACAGTGGTCTTGCCGCCACCCGACCGGGGCGCCGAGACCAGCAGGCCGCGAGCCGGCCCCGTCATCATCCCTGCTTGCCCCGGAAGCGGCGCTGATAGGCCTCGTCATAGAGAGCGCTGGCGCGAAAATCGCTCGCCCGCAGCGAAGGACCGACCAGGATCAGCGCGGTCCGCTCCATCGGCAGGACGGCGACCGCCGCGACGATGGTGCCCAAGGTCGCCTCGATGATCCGCTCATCCGGCCAGGAGGCGCGATAGACCACGGCGACCGGACAGTCGGCGCCATAGAAAGGCGTGAGCTCCGCCGAGACCCGGTCGAGCACATGGATCGACAGATGGATCGCCAAGGTGGCGCCACTGGCAGCGAAAGCCGGCAAGGTCTCTTTCGGCGGCATCGAGGAGGCGCGCCCCGAGGTGCGGGTCAGCACCAGCGACTGCGCCACTTCCGGCAGGGTCAATTCGCGCCGCAGGGCCGCCGCCGCCGCCGCGAAACTGGGAACCCCGGGGGTGACCGTATAAGGAATGCCGCGCGCATCGAGTTCGCGCAACTGCTCGCCCATCGCGCTCCAGACGCTGAGATCGCCGGAATGGAGCCGCGCCACATCCAGGCCGCCGGCATGGGCGCGCTCGAATTCGGCGACGATCTCGCCCAATGCCAGCGGGGCGGTGTCGACGATGCGCGCGTCGGCCGGGCAATAGGCCAGAATCTCGGCCGGCACCAGCGAACCGGCATAGAGACAGACCGGGCAGCTTCCGATCAGGTCGCGGCCGCGCACGGTAATGAGGTCGGGGGCGCCGGGCCCGGCGCCGATGAAGTGAATGGTCATTCGATCTCTCCGAAGGCAATGGCGCAGGTGACGCCGTCCGCGGCGATGCGCGGCAGGACAAGGCGCGCGTCCGGGCCCGCGCCGGCCAGGGCCGCCGCCTCGGCGACCGAAGCAATCCCGGTCGCCTCCTCGGACCGCGCCGAGCGGGTCACGATCAGCGGGTCGAGCGCCGCCAAGTCCGGCGCCGGCAGAAAACGCAAAGGCAGGCCAAGCAGATCCGCCGCGGCGATCAGCCCGGCCTCGCCGGCCTTGCGCTCGATAGAAAAGAGCTCCGCGGCTCCCTGCTCCAGCCCGGCCGCCTGGCGCGCCTGGCGAACCAGGGCAACGATCGCGTCGCGCGCCGCGCCGCCGCGGCAACCGATGCCGATGGCGATCATGGCTTGACCACCCTCCATTGGATGATCGGCATGGAAGGTCGCCAGCCGCGATACGCGCCCAAACTCTCGGCGCGAGCGATGCCGATCGACAGCAGATCGCCGCCCAGCCGCGCCTGCCGCTCGATGAGACTTTGCTGCGTCTCGAGGGTCACCCCATTGACCACCAGACGGCGTCCGACGGGCAGCAGATCCCAGGCGGCATCGATCACCTCGGCCCCGCCGCCGCCGACGAAGATGGCGTCGGGCGCCGGCAGATCGGCCAGCAGATCGGGCGCCTTTCCAATCAGCACAACGAGATCGGGAACTCCGAGCGTCGCCGCATTGCGGGTAATCCGCTCGGCCCTCTCCGGCCGCACCTCGATCGCGAGCGCGCGGTTGCGCGGATGGGCCAGCATCCATTCGATGGCGACCGAGCCCGAACCGGCGCCGATATCCCACAAGCACGCGCCCGGCCAGGGCGCCAGCGCCGACAAGGTCAAAGCGCGGATCTCGCGTTTGGTAATCTGGCCGTCGGACTCGAACCAATCGTCGGGCAGGCCCGGTGTCAGCGGAATATAAGGAGCCAGGGGAGCTTCGCCGATCTCGATGGCGATCAGATTGAGGTCGCCCACACAGTCCCGACGGAAATCCTCGGCCCGGCATTCGCTGATCGCTTCGCGCGGCCCGCCCAAGGCTTCGAGCAGTACCAGCCGGGCGGCGCCGAGGCCGCGTGCGGTCAGGCAGCGGGCCAGCTTTTCGGGCGTCGCGGCATCCCAGGACAACACCAGAAGCTTCGATCCTGGACGTAAATGGGGAACGATCCGCTCGAACGGCCGGCCATGCAGCGAGACGATTTCACACTCCTGCAGGGCCCAGCCGAGCCGGGCCGCGGCCAGACTGAGCGAGGACGGCGCCGGCAGACAGATCATCTCCTCGACCGGGACCCGCGCCGACAGGACGGAGCCGACGCCATAGAGAAAGGGGTCGCCCGAGGCCAGCACGCAGACCGCTTCGCCGCGACGCGCGACCACCGCCTCGATTCCCGCTTCGAACGGCGACGGCCAAGCCATCCGCTCCGGCCCACTGTCGGGCAGCAGCGCCAGATGGCGAGCGCCGCCGACGATGAAACGCGCTTGCGCCAGCAACCGGGATGCGGCAGGAGAAAGACCGTCGAGTCCGTCCTCGCCGATGCCGATGATCGACAACCAGCGGCCGCTCATGACGCAACCCGGCTGAAAGAGGGAGCATGCGACTTCTCATTCTCGGCGGCAGCAGCGAGGCCAGCGCGCTGGCGCGCCGCCTGGCCGGCGATCCCGCCTTCAGCCCGCTCCTGTCGCTGGCCGGACGCACCCGCAATCCGACCCTGCCACCGATTCCGCACCGCATCGGCGGGTTCGGCGGTGTTGCCGGCCTGACCGACCATCTGCGGCGCGAGGCGGTCGAGCTGGTGATCGACGCCACCCACCCCTTCGCCGAACGCATGTCCGCCAACGCCGAGGCCGCCTGCCACGCCACCGGTGTCCCGCTGGCCGTATTCACGCGCCCGCCTTGGCGCCCCCAGACCGGCGACCGCTGGACCGAATTCGCCGGCGCGGCAGAAGCGGCGCTGGTGATCGGCGCCGCGCCGCGCCGGGTTTTCCTCACAATCGGCCGCCTTCAGTTGGAGGCTTTCACCGCGGCACCGCAGCATGACTATCTGATCCGCAGCATCGACCCGCCCGAAATACCATTGCCCCTGCCCCACCATCGCCTGATGCTGGCGCGCGGGCCATTCTCCCTGCAAGACGAGCTGGGGCTGATGAAGCGCGAGGCCATCGAGGTTCTTGTCACGAAGAACAGCGGCGGCGAGGCCTCCCGCGCGAAGCTCGACGCGGCGCGGGAATTGGGCATCGAGGTCGTTCTGATACGTCCGCCGCCGCGCCCCGAGGCCCGCACTTTTCACGATCTCGACGCCTTGGTCGATTTCCTGAGGCAGCGCGGTCATGGAGCACTCCTCGGCGTGTAGACCCATCGCCGGCCGCCGCCTTCGAGGCTGCGGGTGGCGCTCGATCCGACCAGCACCAGGGTACTCATATCCGCCACCGAGGGATCGGCCTCACCCAGGGTGGTGACGATGATCCGCTCGTCGCTCCGGCCGACGGCGCGGGCGAAGGCGACCAGCGTCTCCGGGGCCCGGGTCTCGCGCAGCAGGGCGAAGGCGTCGAAGATGCGGTCCGGCCGCGCTTTCGAGGCCGGATTGTAGAACACCATGACGAAATCCCCCTCGGAAGCGGCGCGCAGGCGGCGGGCCACCGCCTGCCAGGGCTTCAGATTGTCGGACAGCGAGATCACACAGAAATCATGTCCCAGCGGCGCGCCGAGGCGGGCGGCGACCGCCAGCATCGCCGAAATGCCGGGATGGACGGCGATATCGAGATCGCGCCAGGCCGGCCGCCCGCCCTCGATCGCCTCGAAGACGGCGGCGGCCATGGCGAAAATGCCCGGATCGCCGCCCGAGACCACCGCGACTCGCCGACCCGCGGCGGCGAGATCGAGCGCCAACCCGGCGCGTTCGACCTCGACACGGTTATCGCTGGCGTGACGGATCTGGCCGTCGCGCGGCGGAATGCGGTCGAGATAAGGCGCATAACCGACCAGGTCGGTGGCGTCGCGCAGGATGTCGGCGACGCCGGCGGTCAACCAATCCGGAGAGCCGGGCCCCAGCCCGATGACGTCAAGGCGCCCGCCGCTCATGGCCGCCGCCCGTTTCCAGGGATCAGCACCAGCGAAAAATATGGCGCCACACTGTCCGCCTTGTCCTCGAGCCGCATCACCGTCTCGCCCGGCATGGTGCCGCGTTCGACATAGATCGCGCGTGACAGCATCCCGGTCCGCTCGAGCGCCGAGCGCACCTTGGCGAAATTCCGCCCGATCTTCATGATCACCGCAGCATCGGCCCCGGCCAGACGCGCCACCAGCTCCTCCTCCGACAGCGTGCCGGGCAGCACGGTCAGCACGTCGTCGCCCCAGGTCATCGGTTCCCCGGCGACACTCCAGCACCCCATCATGCCGGCGACGCCGGGGATCACCTGGGTCGCGTATCGCGGCCGCAGGCGGATATAGAGATGCATGAAGGAGCCGTAGAACAGCGGATCGCCCTCCGCCAGCAGAGCGACGTCGCGCCCACCGTCGAGATGCTCGGCCAGCTGGTCGGACGCCAATCCATAGAACTCTCCCAACGCCGCGGCATAATCGGGATCCTCGACCGGGATCTCGGTGGTCACCGGGTAATAGAGCGGCAGTTCGAGACTGCCCGCGGGAATCCAACGATCTGCGATGGCCCTGGCATTGCCGCGCCGTCCCTGCTTGGCGAAGAACGCGATCACCGGCGCGGTCCGGATCGCCTCGACGGCCTTGACGGTCATCAGGTCCGGGTCACCCGGGCCGAGGCCGACCCCGATCAGCGTGCCTTTGGCGGTGCTCATTCCGCGCGGCTCGCCAGCGCGTTGATCGCCGCGGAGGCCATGGCGCTGCCGCCGCGCCGGCCGCGCGCGACCATAAAAGGCACCCGCCCATCATGCATCAGCGCTTCCTTCGATTCCGCCGCGCCGACGAACCCGACCGGCATGCCGATCACCAGGGCCGGGGCGGCGCATCCTTCGTCGAGCAGTTCCAGCAGCCGGAACAGGGCGGTCGGCGCATTGCCGATCGCCACCACGCTGCCGGCCAAGCAGTCGCGCCACAATTCCATCGCCGCCGCCGAACGCGTGTTGCCGATCTGTCGGGCGAGATCCGGCACCGCCGGATCGGACAGGGTGCAGATTACCGAATTGTCCGCCGGCAGGCGCGCCCGGGTGACGCCGTGCGCCACCATCTGCGCATCGCACAGGATCGGCGCTCCGGCTTGCAATGCCGCGCGTCCCGCCGCCGCCGCGCCCTCGCTGAAGGCTAGATCGGCGGCCGCCTCGACCAGGCCGCAGGCATGAATGATCCGCACCGCGACAGGCTCCTCCTCGGCAGTGAACCGGTCGAGCTCGGCTTCGGCGCGAATGATGGAAAAGGAGCGGCGGTAAATCTCGGCGCCGTCACGGCTATAGGAAAAACGACTCACGACCCATCCTGCCCAACCCTGTATGATCAAAGACATACCGCATACTGAAGCAATTGCGAAGGAAGCATGCCCAGCCGGACCGATCGTGTCAGAGGATGGTGTCCCGGGGCGCTGCGCCCCATGGCCAGCGGCGACGGCTTGCTGGTCCGCCTCAAGCTTTACGGCGGTGTTCTCGACCGAACGGCGGCCCGGGCGATCGCCGATCTGGCGACCCGCTACGGCAATGGTCTCATCGATCTGTCGGCGCGGGCCAATCTGCAGATCAGGGGCGTCTCCGACTCCGCATTGCCGGCGCTTCAGGACGCGCTGGCCGTGCTGGGACTGATCGACGAGCACGCGGAAATCGAGGCGATCCGCAATGTGATGGTCAGCCCGCTCGCCGGTGCCGATCCCTCGGCGCATCTCGATATCCGCCCTCTCCTGGCCGCCCTCGATCTGCGGTTGAGAACCGACCGCGCGCTCTGCGCCCTGCCAGGCAAATTCGGCTTTCTCATCGATGATGGCGGCGCCCTGCCCCTGGCACCGGACAGCGCCGACATCGCTTTCATCGCCGAAAGCGCCGATCGCTTCGCCCTCCATCTCGGCGGCCACCGTGCCGCGCTGTGCGCCGCGGAGGACCTGGCCAGCGTGGCAGCCTGTCTCGCCGATGGCTTTCTGCGTCTCCGCCACGACGACCGGCGGATGAAGGACCTGGTCGCGCGGATCGGGGTCGGCGCTCTTCTCGCCAAAAGCGGATTGCGACCAGCCCCGGCTTCGGATCGGCCCAGACCGCCGGCGCGTCCGCTCCTCTATCGCGCCCTTGGCCCGCTGGCCTGCGCCGGCGCGGGCATTCCGTTCGGCCGCCTCACTGTCGGCGATCTCGTCACCCTGGCCGATCTGGCGGAACGCGCCGAAGGAGATCTGCGCCTGACGCCCTGGCGTGCGATCCTGATCGTCGGACGCATGGTCGCGCCGACCATTCTGGACGGCACCGGGTTCATCACGGCCGAACAGGATCCGCTGCGCGCGGTCGCCGCCTGCCCGGGACACCCGGCCTGCACCAGCGGCGCCAGCGACACCCGGGCAGACGCCATTTTCCTGGCCCCGGCCGCACGCCGCCTCGGCGACGGCGTCACGCTGCATGTGTCCGCCTGCCCCAAGGGGTGCGCGATGGCCGCAGCGGCGGCGGTTACCCTGGTGGCGACGGGAAGCGGCTATGACGTCATTTTCGACGGGCGGGCCGGCGATCCGCCGGACGCGCAGCGGGTCGCCATCGCCGATCTGCCGGCTCTGTTCGATCAGCGCCCGCTGTCGCCCACCAGCCGGCCGGACCGGTCGAAGACCAGCACCGCCAGTTGAACCGGCGCGTCGCCGAGAACGGAATCGGCGACCCTCTTGCCTTCGCGGGCGATCAAATCGCCGATCGGCAAGCCGGCCGCCTGCGCCAAGTCCAGCACTTCGAGCGCGGTGTTGGCGGCGGAGGCGCGGGTAATCGTCTCTTCCGCCGCGCCGAGCCCGCGCAGATGGCCGGCCAACCAGGTCAGATCGACCTGCGAGCGCTTGGAATGCAGATCGAGATGGCCGGCCGCCAGCTTGGACAATTTGGCGAAGCCGCCGGCAATGATGACCTGGGCCACCGGATGGCGGCGCAGATGTTTCAGCATGCCGCCGACGAAATCGCCCATATCGATGATCGCCTCCTCAGGCAATCCCCGCAAGGCGCGCACCGCCTGCTCGGAGGTGTTCCCGGTGCAGCCGGCGATGTGGGTCACGCCGGTAGCGCGGGCGACGTCGATGCCGCTTTGGATGGAATGGATCCAGGCCGAACAGGAATAGGGCACCACCACGCCGGTGGTGCCGAGGATGGAAATGCCGCCGACGATACCCAGCCGCGGATTCCAGGTCCGCTCGGCGATCTTCTCGCCGCCCGGAACGGAGATCTCGATCTCGACATTGGCCGACCTGCCGTGACGGGTAGCAATGTCCCGCACGATCTCGCTCATCAGCTGACGCGGTACCGGATTGATCGCCGGTTCGCCCGGCGGAACCGGCAAACCGGGTTTGGTGACGGTCCCGACGCCGGCGCCGGCGCGAAAGAGGATTCCGCTGCCGGGCAAACCCCAGCGCAGCGTGACGATGATGGTCGCGCCATGGGTGACGTCGGGATCGTCGCCGGCATCCTTGACGATCCCGGCGCGCGCCCAGCCTTCGCCGGACTCACGCAGGACCAATGGAAATTCGGGCGTTTCGCCCCGCGGCAAGGTGATGCCGACGGGATCGGGAAATCCCTCGCCGATCAAGGCGAGAAAGGCGGCCCTGGTCGCCGCCGCGGCGCAGGCGCCGGTGGTCCAGCCGGACCGGAGAGGCTGCTCGCCCCGCCCGGTCAATCGAACAGGCTGGAGACCGAGCGCTCTTCGCTGATGCGCTGGATGGACTCGGCCATCAAGGGCGCGATGGTCAGTTGGCGGATATTGTGGGCCAGCTTGACCGCCTCGGTGGCGGCGATGCTGTCGGTGATCACCAGGCTTTCCAGCGGCGAAGCGGTGACGCGGGCGACGGCGCCGCCCGACAGCACGCCATGGGTGATATAGGCGGACGCCGAGGTCGCGCCGGCCTTGATCAGCGCCTCGGCGGCATTGCACAGCGTGCCGCCCGAATCGACGATGTCATCGACCAGAATGCAGTCGCGGCCATGCACGTCGCCGATGATGTTCATCACCTCGGAGACGCCGGCGCGCTCGCGGCGCTTGTCGATGATGGCCAGATCGGTGTCGATGCGTCGCGCGATCGCGCGGGCGCGCACCACGCCGCCGACGTCCGGCGACACGATCATCGGCTTGCGGCCCTCGAAGCGAAGCTTGATGTCGTTGGTAAAGACGGGCGCCGCATAGAGATTGTCGAGGGGGATGTCAAAGAAACCCTGGATCTGGCCGGCGTGCAGATCCAGCGTCACGACGCGATCGGCACCGGCGGTGGTGATCAGGTTGGCGACCAGCTTGGCCGAGATCGGCGTGCGCGAACCGGATTTGCGGTCCTGGCGGGCATAGCCGAAATACGGAACGACGACGGTGATGCGCCGCGCCGAACTGCGCCGCAAGGCGTCGCAGGTTACCAGCAATTCCATCAGATGGTCATTGGCCGGGAAGCTGGTGGATTGCACCACGAACACATCCTCGCCACGCACATTCTCATGAATCTCGACGAACACTTCCATGTCGGAGAAGCGTTTGATGGTGGCGGAGGTGATGTTGATATTGAGATAGTCAGCGATCGCTTCGGCGAGCGGACGATTGCTGTTGCAGGCGAGAATTTTCATGGCGGCCCCTTCGTCGCGGCGGACCTTATCAACAGGTCTTCCGGAAGTAAACTATCCGTCACAATCACCCGAAAAGATCACCGCTTGAGGTGTACCAATTGGGCCACACCTTCGGCGCCACCCTCGGCAATTTGATGAGTCATGCGGGTGCCCAGGGACACCAACTCATCGTGATAGACATTGTTGCTCTGATTGACGCGGCCGAGTTCCTTGCCTTCGTCGTCGATCACCACCCAGCTGACCTCGACCAGGTCGCGGCCGGCCATGCCGAGCGAGATCCGCACGCCGCCCGACACATGCAATTTGGCCTTGTCGGACACGACCGCGATGCCGCGCTGCTGGAGCGCCATCACCAGGGCCCGTTTCAGCAGGGCACTATCGAGCCCGCCGGTGGCGGTAACGTCATCGACCACCACGCGGGGGCGTGCCGCCAGATCGGTCCCGCCCAGATCGTCGACGCGCAGCATGGCGCCGACCTCCTCCGCGGTCGCGGAGGCCGTCTGGTCGAAACTAGCGGGAAGGCGCGGCAAGGCTTGCACGCTCTCACCGATCTTCTTGCCGTCGGGCGCGGTCAGGGTCCAGAGCACACGGCCCGATTTGGCCTGGCCGGCCAGATGAAGGAAGCGATCCCCGCCCTCGGCCACCGATGCCGGGATGTCCTGGTCGCCCAACGCCTTGACCACCGCATCGGCGAGTCCGGGCTGGCCCGGCACCTCGGCGACGGTGACCGGCGCCATGGCGGTGGGGGTGGCGAGAATCGGTTCGGCGCCGGGATCGTGCTCGAACGGATGGGGCAGTTCGCCGCACGCCGCGAGCAGCGTGCCGAGGATCAGGAGAGTGAGGAAACGCCGCATCTCAACCCTCCAGCGCAATGGCGGACAACAGCCGCCCCGCCACGCTTCCGCCGGCCAAGGTGGCGCGGCGATGGCTGAAGAACAGATCGGGCTGCGCCAGCGTGTCGCCCAGCGACGGCGCGACGGCGGCCAGGCCGCGGCGTTCGAGCCGGGCCTTCAGATAGGCGGGCAGATCGAAATTTCTGTCGGCGAAGAAGGCAGCATTGGCGGCATCCTGCGCCAGGAAGGGCGCAGGAAATTCCGGTCCGACCTGATAGGAGGCCTGGGCGATGCACGGTCCGATCGCGGCAACGATGCGCGAGGGCTCGGCGCCGAGCCCGATCATGGCGTCGATCACGCTGTCGGTCACGCCATCCAGCGCACCCCGCCAGCCGGCATGGGCGGCGCCGATCACGCCGGCCTCGGCATCGGCCAGCAGCACCGGCGCGCAATCGGCGCCCAGGATCCCCAGCGCGATGCCGCGGCGGCGGGTCGCCAGCGCGTCGGCCTGCACCAAAGGTCCCGGCGTCCAATCGTCATCGATCACCACCACGCGGGCGCTGTGGACCTGCTGCACCGCCGCCAGCCGGTTGGGTGCGAGACCAAGCCGGGCAACCGCCCGATCCCGATTCTCCTGCACCTTCTCGCGGGCGTCCCCGGTCGAGAAGCCGCAATTGAGCGACTCGTAAAGCCCGTCGGAAACGCCGCCCTTGCGGGTAAAGAAGCCATGCAGAACGCCCTTGGCGCTTTCCAGCGCGGGAGCGGTCAGCATGCCGGCGCTCATGGGGCGAACCCCGGCAAATCGCCCAGGTCCGGCGACGAGACAGCCAGGACCTTGAACAGGGTGCCCATTCCGCCCGGATTGATCAGGCGATGGCAGCCGGACAGCAGGTCATCGGCCCTGTCGGGATGGGCCGCCGCCAGACGCTCGGCCCGCAATTCGATACCGAGGCGGCGCAGAAAAGACCCCTGATTGACGGTGGGCGAGACTTTGGCCGGCTCGGCGGCGCGCGCCAGGGCAGCGAAATCGACATGGGCGGTGAGATCGGACTCGCCCGGAGTCTGCAGGGCCGGTACCGGCTGATGCCGGCGCACCGCCTGCAGAGTGTCGCCGACCGCGCTCTGGTCATAGCCATAATCGATGGCCAGCAACACGCCCTTCTGCTCGGTGAAACGCTGCCCCAGCGCCTGGACCAGGCGGCGTGCATCGGGATTGACCTCGAACACTTCGCCCGACCGCGCCTCGGGCGCGCCGAGTTCGGCCATGCGTCGTTCGGATACCGCAGAACCGTCGGTGAAGGCGAAGGCGTCGCGGCAGGTCACCATCCGCTCGTGCCAGCCTTCGGCGCGATAGACATATTGCTCGATCGGCAAGGCGTCGAAGAACTCATTGGCGATGACGATCGCCGGCCCGTCGGGCAATTCGGCGATATCCTCATGCCAGACCGCATCGACACCGGCCAGGGCTTCCCGCTGGAATTCCCGCAAGACCGGGCTGGTCTCGACCAGATGAACGCGGATGGCGGCGCGGAAATCCGGCATCGCCGCGGACGCGCGCAACAGATCGCTCATCAGCGTGCCGCGGCCCGGCCCCAACTCGACCAGCAGCACCTCTTCCGGCGCCCCCATCATCTGCCAGGTGATGGCCGACCACAGGCCGAGCATCTCGCCGAACATCTGGCTGATCTCGGGGGCGGTGATGAAATCACCCTCGCGGCCGAACGGATCGCGCCCAGCGTAATAGCTGGTCACGCAATGGCGCATGAACTCGCCCACCGGCATCGCGCCGGTAGCCTGAATTTGCCGGCGCAAAAAGTCCTCGATCATGCCGTTTTCTTCGCTCGAAAGATCATAAGCAGCCCAGCAATCATCAGCGGAACCGATAGAAGCTGGCCCATGGTGGCGCCGCCCCACAGGAAGCCGAGGAAGTCATCCGGCTGGCGGAAGAATTCGACGAAGGCTCGCGCGATGCCATAGCCGAGCAGCAGCACGCCCGACAAGGTGCCGCGACGCAGGCGGATCGCGTCAACGCGCCACAGCAGATGCAGGATCACCAGCAAGGTCAGGCCTTCCAGCCCGGCCTCGTAGAGCTGGCTGGGATGGCGCGGATCCGGTCCGGCATTGGGGAACACCATGGCCCACGGCACACTGCCATCGGTCACCCGGCCCCACAGCTCGCCATTGATGAAATTGGCGACACGGCCGAAGAACAGGCCCAGCGGCACGACGCAGCACAGCAGGTCGCCGAATTCCAGCAGATCGATCTTATAGCGCCGACAATAGAGGATCAGGGCGGTGATGACGCCGAGCGCCCCACCATGGAACGACATGCCGCCATGCCACAGAAAGAGGATCTGCAGCGGATCGGCGAAATAGAAGCCGGGCTTGTAGAACAGCACATAGCCGAGCCGCCCGCCGATCACCGTGCCGAGCGTCGCCCAGACCAGAAAATCGTCGATCTGCAGCGCGGAGATCTTGGCGTGCGACTTGGTCGCCAGCCAGCGTAAGTAACGCCAGCCGCCGGTCAGCCCGGCGATGTAGGACAAGGCGTACCAGCGGATGACGACCGGACCAAGGTGTAGCGCGATCGGATCGATGTCGGGAAATTGCAGAGCCATCAGCGATACCGGTCGGGGCGCGAGAGGAAGCCGTTGACATAGGCCGACACGCCATCCTCGAGCGAGGTGAAGGGCTTGTCGTAGCCGCACGCCTTGAGGCGGCCCATGCGGGCCTCGGTGAAATATTGGTACTTGTCGCGGATCGCCAGCGGCGTATCGATGAATTTGATGGAGGGTTCCTTGCCGGCCGAGCGATAGACCGCGTTGGCCAGGTCGAGGAAACTGCGCGCCTGGCCCGAGCCGAGATTGAACAGGCCGTTGATTTCTTCGT
>Ga0302314_10010517_pt1 | contig 16180 bp, 13 predicted proteins | sample III_Palsa_N2_3_FD_200533 | JGI IMG/M metagenome (GOLD analysis project Ga0302314, IMG submission 200533) | Peat permafrost microbial communities from Stordalen Mire near Abisko, Sweden - III_Palsa_N2_3 | ecosystem: Environmental > Terrestrial > Soil > Palsa > Peat permafrost | place: Sweden... | reverse complement strand
TGACGCCCACGACCAGGAACACCGCCTCGACCAGGGTGACGACGACCTGGCGAATGGAGAGCTTGATGAAGGTGGTGGTGTCGACCGGGAATCCCAGCTTGACGCCCGGCGGGAAACTCGAGGCCATTTCCGTGGCCCGCTTCTTGACCGCGTCGGCGGTCGTCAGGGCGTTGGCGCCGGGGGCGAGACGGATGGCCATGCCGCTGGCCGGGCGGCCGTTCAGGCGGGTGACGAATCCGTAGCCGTCCGCCCCCATCTCCACCCGCGCCACATCGCGAAGCCGCACCACCGATCCGTCGGGCTGGGTCTTCAGGACGATATCGGCGAACTGCTCGGCGGTCTGCAGGCGCGACTGGGCGGTAACGATGGCGTTGAGCGCCTGCGTGCCGACCGACGGCTGAGCGCCGATCTGGCCGGCGGGGACCTGTACGTTCTGGGCCAGGACGGCATTGCGCACGTCCGAGGGTATCAACTTGAAGTTGTTGAGCTTGAAGGGATCGAGCCAGATGCGCATGGCGTACTGGCCGCCGAACACGTCCACCTCGCCCACGCCGTCGACCCGCGAAATCGGATCGCGCAGGCGGCTGTTCAGGAAGTCGGCGATGTCGACGTCGCTATAGCGGCCGGTGGTGTCGTAGAGGCCGACGATGATCAGGAAGCTGGCCCCGGACTTGCCGACGAACAGGCCTTGCTGCTGCACCTCGACGGGCAACAGGGGGGTCGCCTGCGCCAGCTTGTTCTGAACCTGGACCTGGGCGATGTCGGGATTGGTTCCCGGCTGCAGCGTCACGGTGATGTTGATCGACCCGTCCGATCCGCTGGTCGAGGAGAAGTACAGCAGGTGGTCGATGCCGCTCAGCTGCTGCTCGATGACCTGGGTCACCGATGATTCGGCGGTGGCCGCGTCGGCGCCGGGATAGCTGGCGCCGACGAAGACGCGCGGCGGGGCGATCGTCGGATACTGGGCGATCGGCAGGGTGCGGATCGCCAGCGTGCCGATCAGCATGATCACCAGGGCGATGACCGTCGCGAAGATCGGCCGCTCGATGAAGAAGCGCGACATGCCGCGCTACCTCGTCAGCGTCAGGGTCGTCGGAACCGCGTGCACCGCCGCACCCGGCTTGACCTTCTGCAGTCCTTCGACGATCAGCCGGTCGCCCGGCGCCAGACCGCTCTTGATCAGCCATTGATTGCCGATCGAGCCCTGCGTCTGCACGTCGCGTATCTGGGCGTGACCGCCGGCGTCGACCACCAGCGCCGTCGGCTGGCCCTTCTCGTCGCGGCCGATGCCTTGCTGCGGCGCGAGCAGACCGGTGGGCGCGATACCCTCGGCGACAACGGCGCGCACGTACATGCCCGGCAGCAGAAGACCCGACGGGTTGGGGAAGATCGCCCGCAGGGTCACCGCGCCGCTGGCCTGATCGACCGTGACGTCGGTGAACTGCAGTTTTCCCTGCAGCGCGTAGGTCGAACCGTCCTCCAGCTTCAGGGTGACCGGCGTGGTCAGGGGGCCGCTGCTGGTGAGCTGGCCGGCGGCCAAGGCGCGGCGCAGCTTGAGCAGATCGCCCGACGACTGGGTGACGTCGACATAGATGGGATCGAGCCGCTGGATGGTGGTGAGCGCCGTCGTCTGGCTGGGCGAGACCAGCGCGCCCTTGGTGACGCTGGAGATCCCGACACGCCCTGAGATCGGCGCGGTGATCGTCGCCCAGCCGAGGCTGACCTTCGCCGCCTCGGCCGCGGCGCGTTGCTGATCGATGGCGGCCGCGGCCTGCTTGGCGACGGCCTGGGCGTCGTCGGCGTCCTGCTTGCTGACGCCGTTGATCTTGAGCAGGTCCGTGTAGCGCTGGGCCTTCAGCTGAGTCGTCGACAGATTGGCCTGGGCGCTCTCGAGCTGCGCCTTGGCCTGGTCGTAGGCGGCGCGGAAAGGGGCCGGATCGATCTGATAGAGGACCTGGCCGGCCTTCACCAGGGCGCCTTCGGTGAACGGCCGCGCGACGATGATGCCACCGACCTGCGGGCGAACATCCGATGTCTCAAACGGGCTGGTGCGGCCCGGCAGTTCCGTGGTCAGCGTGACCGGCGCCGCCTGCAGCGTGACGACGCCCACCTCCGGGGTTCCCATGTCGGGCGGGCCGCCGCCGCCATGCTTGCCGCATCCGGCCATGATCAGGCCGATCAGGGCGATGGCGGCGCCGACAATGACAGGCCTTGCGGATTTCACGACCACCCCGTTGCGACGACAGTTTCAAAAGATGATGTTCGCCGGAGTCGGTTTTGAGGCGGAACAAGTCAAGCGCGTCCACTTCTTCTGACAAAAGATTAATTCTGACAGAAGTTTAATCTCGCCAGTCGTTTCCAGCCCGGCGGCCGCGGATCTTCCGAATTCGATCGCCTGGGACTGGGCAAGCCGCCCACCGGGAGGCTAAGGTCATTGGAAAATAGGGAGCCTCATCATGGTCGAAGCCACGAAGGTCGGACTGTCGCCCGCGCGCCTGGCGCGCCTGGACGATGTCATGAAGCGGCGCTACGTCGACAGCGGCGAGCTGCCGGGCCTGATGACGATGGTCTATCGCCGAGGCGAGCTGGCCCACCTCGGTATGTGCGGCCAGATCGACCTGGAGCGCGGGATACCGATGCGCGAGGACGCCATCTTCCGCATCTATTCGATGAGCAAACCGATCACGGCGGTCGCCCTGATGATGCTGGTCGAGGAAGGCCTGATCGGCCTGGACGACGCCGTCGACACCTATATTCCGTCCTGGAAGAAGCTGGGCGTCTATTTGAGCGGCGTGCCTACCCTGGTGGCGGGACCGCCGCCGAGCTTCATGACCAGCCGGCCGGAGCGGCCGATGAAGGTCATCGACCTGTTCACCCATACCGCCGGCCTGACCTATGGCTTCCTGATGCGCACGGCGGTCGACGCCGCCTATCGCAAGGCCAAGGTAAACGACTTCCAGACTCCAGGCGGGCTGGAAGGAATGATCGAACAGCTGTCGCACCTGCCGCTGGAATTCTCCCCGGGCACGGCATGGAACTATTCGGTTTCAATCGATGTCATGGGCTATCTGGTGCAGAAGCTGTCGGGAATGAGCTTCGGCGAATTCCTGCGCACGCGCCTGTTCGAACCGCTGGGCATGACCGACACCGCCTTCTGGTGCCCGCCGGAGAAGCTGGATCGCTTCACCTCCTGCTATCAGCCCAGGGAGGGCGGCGGCCTGCAATTGCAGGACGACCGTCAGAAGAGCACCTATGCGCAGCCGCCGCTTCTGGAGTCGGGCGGCGGCGGGCTGGTGTCGACCGGACACGACTACATGCAATTCTGCCGCATGCTGCTGCACGGCGGAACGCTGGACGGGGTGCAGATCCTCAGCCCGAAGACGGTTGAACTGTTCAGCCTCAACCACCTGCCGGACAACCAGGAGCTGGCCGACATGGCGCCGCCCGGCCTGTTCAGCGAAGCCGGCTATTCGGGAATCGGCTTCTCCCTCGGTTGCGGCGTCAACATCGATGTGGCCAAGACCCGCCTGCCCGGCACGCTTGGCGAGTACTTCTGGGGCGGCGCCGCCTCCACCGCCTTCTGGATCGATCCCAAGGAAGACCTGACGGTGGTGTTCATGACCCAGGTGATCGGCACCGACGCCCGCCTCACCCTGCGCCGCGACCTGCGCACCCTGGTCTATTCGGCGATGACCGAATCGTTCTCGTAGCGCGGGCTTCCAGCCCGCATCCTCTCTAAAGGACGTTCGCCCGTCGGCGAGATCAAGGTGACGCTCAAGAATAAACCATTGATTTCGACAGCGTGCCTTCCGGGGTCGATCGTCGACTATTTTTCGGAACTCCGAAGTTCCTCACGGACCGTCGGCCCCCCGAGTATGACCCCTCGCTTGATCGGCCCGTGATTTTCCTGACACGGATGGACACGGATGGCGCTTTGCGCCGCACGGATGCAGCGGCGCTTCAGCGGATCACGCGACGCCATTGCAGACGCGGGGCGAAGCCGGCGCCGATGATGCGTTCGGTCAGACCGTCCAACTCCGGATTCAAGCTCGCCCACATCACCACCGATCCGTGCGGCGCAAAGCGCCATCCGCGTTCATCCATGTTCTCTATACCTGGCCCATCGGACGCCACATTGATCCAGTTGCTTCTGGACATCGCCTAGAGCGGGCTGGAAGCCCGCGCTACGAGAACTCGCGCGCGCGTTTGCTCGACAAGGACGCCAGAGCGTATGGAGGGATTGGAGCGCGCGCCGATGGCCGATATATTCATATCCTACAAGGCCGAAGATCGCGCCCGCGTCGCGCTTCTCGTCGACGCGCTGGCGGCCGAGGGCCTGTCGGTATGGTGGGACGTCCATATCGAGGGCGGCGTCGTCTGGCGCGACAGCATCGAACGCGAGTTGGAGAGCGCCGCCTGCGTCATCGTCGTCTGGAGCATTGGCTCGGTGGGCGTGCACGGCCATTTCGTCCAGGACGAAGCGGCGCGCGGCCAGCGCCGCGGGGTATGCCTGCCAGTGGCGATCGACGCGGTCGAGCCGCCGCTGGGCTTTGGCCAGCACCAGGTGCTCAGCCTGGTCGGCTGGCGGGGAGCCCGGCGCGATCCACGCTTTCTCGACGTTCTGGCGGCGGCGCGGGCGGTCATCGCGCGCGAGCCGCGCCCGAAGCCTCTGGCTCACGTCCCGCGGACGAGGCGACGGCCGGGCGTCCTGATTTTCATCGCTGCCGCGACGAGTATGGCGATCGTGGTTGCGGGCGCGGCGATGTGGTCGCTGCACATTGGCCTCGGACCCTCGGCGCCACCCAACAGCCTGGCGGTGTTGCCGTTCGCGAATCTCAGCGGTGATCCGGCGCAGGACTATTTCTCCGACGGCCTGTCAGAGGAGCTGATCAGCACGCTGGCGCGGTTGAAGCCGCTGCATGTCGTCGGCCGCTCCTCGTCCTTCCACTTCAAAGGCAGCCATGAGGACGGCGCCGCGATCGGCGTGAAACTCGGCGTCACCTATCTGCTCGACGGCAGCGTCCGCCGCGATGGCGGACTTGTCCGTGTCAGCGCCGAACTGGCCGACGCCAAAACCGGCTACGAGCGCTGGAGCGCCACCTATGACCGCGACCTGAAGGACATCTTCGCCGTCCAGAGCGGCATCGCCCAGGCGGTCGCCGACGCGCTGAAAGTGCAGCTGTTCGGCGGCGACATTGCCGCGCTCAGCCTCAACGGGACATCGAGTCCGGAGGCGTACGACAGCTATCTGCGCGGGCGGAAGCTGCTGCTGGAAGGAGCCGACGAAGCGAGCTATCGTCAGGCCCTGGCCCGGTTCGACGCCGCGATCGCCGCCGATCCCCGGTATGCGTCCGCCTACGCCGCACGGGCGACAGCGCTGGTCTACCTCGCCAGCCAGTTCGCCGGGCTCGATCGCCTGCGCGCGACCTACGACGAGGCCCTGGCCTCTGCTCGCCAGGGCGTCGAGCTGGCCCCCGGCCTCGCCTCGACCCAGACGATCCTGGCGGCCACCCTGGTCTACGCCAATCACGATTTCGCGGGGGCGAAGCTGGCATTCGCCCGGGCGAAAGCCGAGGGCGCCGGAGACGCCGCCGTGCTGCTGGGGTACGGGCTGTTCACCTGCGAGCTAGGCGACTGCAAGGCCGGGGCGGCGGCGTTGCGGCGTGCGGTGGCGCTCGATCCACTCAATCCCGGGGCCTACAAGACGCTCGGTTCCGTTCTGATCGGAGCGCGCCGATATCCGGACGCCATCGCCGCTTTGCGAAAAGCCCTGGCGCTCAGCCCGAACATCTCGATCGCTCACAACAGTATTGGCAATGCGCTGATGCTGCAGGGAGACCTTGCCGGGGCTCAAACCGAATACGCCGCCGAACCTTTGGCGTGGGCGCGTCGAACCGGCGAAGCGATGGTCCTGCGGCGCCTGGGCGACGTTGCCGGAGCTCGCGCCGCGCTTGCCGCCCTGATCGCCGATGGCGGCGACGCAAGCGCCTACCAGGAGGCTCAGGTCTACGCCCAGTGGGGCGATCGCGACCGCGCCTTCTCCGCCCTGGACACCGCCCTGCGGCTGAATGACGCTGGCCTGTTGATGCTCAAGGTCGATCCATTGCTCGATCCGTTGCGCGCGGATCCCCGCTTCGCCACGCACTTGGCGCGCACGGGCCTCCCCGGCTAGAGTTGGTAGCCGCTATTGAATTCGCGGCCATTTGCGCGGAGTATCGCCGTGCAGATTAATTTCTTCCTGGATGGGGATACTGTGAGAGAGCGATTTCTGGCCGGAGTACTGGCGGTGATGCTGGTGTTCGGCGCGTCGACCACGACGAGCGCTAATCCGCAAGCCGAGCCCGCACCCGGCGGTCACAGCGCCGACGGTCCGCCCACCCCGCCTGCGCCACCGCCGCGACCACACCATCACAAGCCAGCGCACAAACCAAGACGACCCAGACCGCACATCCACAAGCCGCCGGTTCACAAGCCGCCGGCGCCATTCACGCCCCAGCAGCTAAAGCCCGTCGGTCACGGCCTCGACGGTCCGCCGACACCGCCGTCTTGATTCTCGTTCGTCGCGGCCGGCGCCCCTCACCGCGGAGCCTGTCTTTCGAGGGCGCGCGAGCCACCGGCATTGCGGGCGCGCGGCGCCTGTTTTACAACTGTTAAGTTAGAGCGGATCGCGTGGGCCGCTGAGCGCGGAGCGTGACAATGGCGGCGAGCGACATTGACATCGTCGTCATCGGCGGCGGCCACAACGGGCTGGTCTGCGCCTGGTATCTGGCCCGCACCGGCCTGAAGGTCACCGTGCTGGAGCGGCGGGGCGTGGTCGGCGGCGCGGCGGTGACCGAGGAATTCCATCCCGGATTCCGCAACTCGGTGGCCAGCTACACGGTCTCCCTGCTCAATCCCAAGGTGATCGCCGACATGGACCTGGCCGGCCACGGCCTGAACATCGTCCACCGCAAGGTCGCCAACTTCCTGCCGCTCGACGACGCGAACTATCTGATCGTCGGCGAGGGGCGGACGAAGTCGGAGGTCGCGAGGTTCTCCACCCGCGACGCCGAGCGGCTGGACGCCTACAACCAACGCCTGGACACCATCGCCGACACTGTCCGCGACCTGGTGTTGAAGACCCCCCCGAACATGCCGGTGGCGGGCGGCCTGTCGGCGACGATCAAGGAACTGATCAAGGGCGCCGGCGTCGGGCGTCGGCTGTCGCGCCTGGACCTGACCGCGCGGCGCGACCTGCTGGCCCTGTTCTCGCAATCGGCCGGCGACTGGCTGGACGGCTGGTTCGAGAGCGCGCCGATCAAGGCCGCGTTCGGCTTCGACGGCATCGTCGGCAACTACGCCAGCCCCTACACGCCGGGCTCCGCCTATGTGCTGCTGCATCATGTGTTCGGCGAGGTGAACGGCCGCAAGGGCGCCTGGGGCCACGCCATCGGCGGCATGGGCGCGATCACCCAGGCCATGGCGAGCGCGTGTGTCGCCGCGGGCGTGACCATCCTCACCGGCGACGCCGTGCGCGAGACGCTGGTCGAGAAGGGCCGGGCAAGGGGCGTGGTCACCGAAGGAGGCGACACGCTGCTCGCCCGCGCCGTGGTCTCGAACCTGCACCCGCGCCTGCTGTTCGAGAACCTGGTCGACGGCGCGCATCTGCCCGCCGATTTCAAGGAGCGGATATCGCGCTACCGATCCGGTTCGGGCACCTTCCGCATGAATGTGGCGCTGTCGGAACTGCCGCGCTTCACCTGCCTGCCGGAAAACGGCGACCATCTGACCGGCGGGATCATCATGGCCCCGTCGCTGGCCTATATGGAGCGCGCTTACGTCGACGCCCGCCAATATGGCTGGTCGCGCGAGCCGATCGTCGAGGTCCTGATCCCGTCGACCCTCGACGACTCGCTGGCGCCTGCCGGCCAACACGTGGCCAGCCTGTTCTGCCAGCACGTCGCCCCAACGCTCCCGGATGGCCGCTCCTGGGACGATCATCGCGAGGAGGTCGCCGACCTGATGATCGACACCGTCGATCGCTTCGCGCCGGGCTTCAAGGCCAGCGTGCTGGGCCGCCAGGTGCTGTCACCGCTGGACCTTGAGCGTACCTTCGGCCTGATCGGCGGCGACATCATGCACGGCTCCATGGCGCTCGACCAGATGTTCAGCGCCCGCCCGGTGCTGGGCCACGGCGATTACCGCACACCCATCGTCGGCCTTTACCAGTGCGGCGCCGGCACCCACCCCGGCGGCGGCGTCACCGGCGCCCCAGGGCACAACGCGGCGCGCGAGATCCTGGCGGACATCGCAAGACTGCGGTGAAGGCGGCCTTCTCCCCCTTGCGGGAGAAGGTGTCTGCGAAGCAGACGGATGAGGGGCCTTGGTGACTGAGCCGTTGCGTTGCGATGTCGCGCGGATGGAGCGGGGAGCCCCCTCATCCGGCCTTCGGCCACCTTCTCCCGCGAGTTCCACACCGGCCGTTGGCCGACCCCCGTGGACGAAACTTTTGGGAGGCTGGCGGCTGAGCTATCCTTCATGGGTCGTCGGCGAAGAGGTTGAACTTTCCCTGGTGCATAGAGCCCGTCCGCGAGTTGGACCCGGGTGGCCTCGATTACCCCCACTTGAGCCGAGGGCGGCAACGCTCCGGAGCCTGTTGTCTAGAGTTCTTCTTCCGCGAGGCCCCCATGCCGATGGCGCTGGCTGTGGATTGGAGGAGAGACGATGGAGATCATTTACAAGCGCGTAGCCGGTCTGGACGTGCACAAGGAGATGATCGTGGCCTGTGTGCGGCTGACCGGGAAGGGGAAGGTGAAGCGTGAGTGCCGCACGTTCGGGACGACGACGGCGGCGCTTGTGGAGTTGCTGGCGTGGCTGCGGGAGAGTGGCTGCACTCACGTGGCGATGGAGGCGACCGGCGTCTACTGGAAGCCGGTGTGGAACATCCTGAGCGAGGGCGACTTCGAGCTGATCGTGGCCAACGCCGCTCACATCAAGAACGTCCCTGGCCGCAAGACCGACGTGAACGACGCCACCTGGATCGCCGATCTGCTGGCCTGCGGTCTGATCAAGGCCAGCTTCGTGCCCGACGAGGGGTTCCAAGAGTTGCGCTCTCTGACGCGCACCCGCAAGCAACTGACCAGCGAGCAGACCCGTCACGTCCAGCGCATCCAGAAGACGCTGGAAGAGGCCAACATCAAGCTCGATTCCGTCATCAGCGACATCCTCGGTGTCAGCGGCCGGCGGATGATCGAGGCGATGATCGAGGGCGTGCGCAATCCGGCCAAGCTGGCGGCCCTGGCCGATCGCCGCCTCAAGGCCTCGCCGAAGGCGCTGTACGACGCCTTGCACGGACGCCTGACAGATCACCACCGCTTCATTCTGCAGCTGCATCTGGATCAGTATGACGCCCTGGCCGCGACGCTCGGGCGCATCGACCAGAAGATCGAAGAGGCCCTCGACCGGATCGACGAGGAGGTGGCGCCCGGGCGGCCCACCTTTCGAGCCTTGAGCGGACTCCTGCACACCATCCCAGGTGTCGCCGACCGATCGGGCACGACCATACTGGCCGAGATCGGCATGGATATGAGCCGATTTTTCACGGACGGACATCTGCTGGCCTGGGCCGGCCTGTGTCCGGGCCAGAACGAGAGCGCCGGCAAACGTAAATCCTCGCGCATGCGCAAGGGCGCGCCCTGGCTCAAGACCACCCTTGTCCAGTGCGCCTGGTCAGCCGTCCGTAAGAAGGACAGCTATTACCGAGCCCAATTCCATCGCCTGCGCGCCAAGCACGGCTCCAAGAAGGCGATCTGCGCCGTCGCCGCCTCGATCCTCAAAGCCATCTACCACATGATCAAAAACGGCGTCGAACATCACGACCTCGGTCCAAACCACTTCGACCGCCGACCCAGCGACATCAAGGCCAAACGCCTCGTCGCCCAACTCGGCAATCTCGGCTTCCAGGTCCAACTCCAGCCCCTCGCCCAAGCCGCCTGAAGCTGCACCGACTTACGCCAGTCCCGAACCTAGTTTCTGTCTAGGGGAGAAGGGATCTTTATATCATCCTCGGGCTGACCGAGCGGGTGCGGCCGTCGTCTTCGTATTGGTCGTGACGGCGCGACCAATCGCCGAGGTTGCCGTTCCCGGTCTCGTTGCGGCCCTTGGGCACGATGTCGAGCCATCCGTACACGGACAGGAACATCTCGCCGCCGCGCGCATAGCTCGAATAGGTATGGTAGATCGCGCCGTCATCGGCCTGGTGGAACACGCTCACGCCCGGCAGTTCGTCGACCTGCGGATCGGGTTGCGGCTCGAAATTGTAGAACACTCCATCGTCGCGGCCGCCGTTGGGAAACGATACGTGAAAGTCGGCGTTGAAATCATTGTCGGCCGATGAGACCCATACGAACGTCCAGCCCATCCGCTCGCGGTAGGCCTGCAGCTTCTCGATCGGTCCGCGGGAGACGGCTACGAAGCTGACGTCGGCGTGCTCGAAATGCCGGCGCGCGCCGTCCACGTGGTCGCACAGCAGCGAACAGCCCGAACAGCCTTCCTGCCAGTCGGGACCGAACATGAAATGGTAGACGACCAGCTGCGTGCGGCCGTCGAACAGTTCGGCCAGCGACACCGGGCCGGCCGCGCCCTGGAACACATAGTCTTTCTCGACCCTCACCCACGGCAGGGCGCGTCGCATCTGCGCCAAACGGTCGCGTTGCCGTGTCCAGGCCTTTTCCTCGGCCAGCAGCGCGCGGCTCGCCTCGATCCACTGCTCCTGCGAGACGACTTGATGTTCAGTCATGACGGGACGCCTCCTGTAGGCTTGAGAAAATGCCGTTCGAGCTTGTCGAGCGCTCCCGACCAGCCGTCACGGTGGCCGTCGCGCGCCGGCTCATCGGGCAGCCGTGAGTGGGTGAGAGTGAGCTCGGCGCCTTCGGGCAGGGCGCGCACCTCGAATTCGAGCAGCGACTCGCCGGCCGCTTCCTCACCGCCCAGCCAGCGCCAGGTCATCGCCAGTCGCCGGGGCGGGTCGACCTCGAGATATTCGCCGCTGCTTTCATGCTCGCTGCCGTCGAGCAGCCGAAAGCGGACGCGAAACCGGCCTCCAACCCGCACGTCGGTCTCGGCGATGAGGACCGGCCCCGCGTCGGGACCCCACCAGACCGAAATGCCTTCCGGTGTGGTCAGTGCGTCGAACACGATCGACGGGCGAGCGGCGATGCGGCGCACAAGCGTGAGGCTGGTCATTCCGACGCCTCCTCGGCGGCGCGGGCTTCGGTTTCCTTCGCTTCCGCGTGAGCCGCGAGCCGGTCCAGGCGGGGCGACCAGAAGCGCTCGTACCGGTTCAGCCACTCCATCGCCTCACGCATCGGCTCGGGGCAAAGCCGCACGGTCACCGTGCGCCCGGTCTTGACGCGGGTCACCAGGCCGGCGTCGCCGAGCACGTCGAGGTGCTTCATCACCGCCGGCAATTTGATCGCGAACGGCGCGGCCAGCGCGCTGATCGACGCCTCGTCCTCGCGCTCCAGCCGCGCCAGGATCGCGCGCCGCGTGGGATCGACCAGCGCCGCGAAGGTCCGATCGAGTGAAGGAGTATAGTTCACCATGGAGGAAACTATCTATTTTCGGCGCGGATTTGTCAACAGGTGTTCGCCACAGGCCTCACCGGCGCCGGGACCAGACGACGACAGGGCTGCCGGCGAGGCCGAGGTAGAAGCCGAGGTCATAGGGGACCCCTGACGCGTCGGTCTCGTAGATATGGGTCTTCCACGGCAGCAGATGGGGCGCGAAGTGGTTGATGACCTCGACGACCAGGGTCACCGGTCCGATGAGGCCGTGCCAGAGGCCCAGAAAGAACTGCGACACCCAGCCCCCCGACGCCGCATGCGCCGCATCGGGCGAACCGGCCACACAGGCGGCGAGGGCCAGCAGAACGGCGCACGCGGCCGCGATTTTGATCATGTGGTTCATGAGTGTCTCCATTCCTAAGGTCGCGGTTCGCACCGCGGGCATCCTGCCCGCTCTTTGATATCGCCGATAGGCGCGTGGCCCGGGAAAAGATGCGGGCAGGATGCCCGCGGTACGAGAAATGGCGGCGCCAGAGGTCGCAAAGCGCGTGATCGCGGGCGCGACTGGCTGTATCGAAGCGGCCGATGGCCGACCGATCCATACCCGACCTCGACGTTCTCGCCCGCGCCGCGCGTGACGCGATCGCTTACCGGCAAAACGTCGCCGGGGCGGAGCGGACGCGGACGGCGCCCCATGCCCAGATGCTGGAGGCGTTCGCGGGGCCGACGCCGGAAACCGGCGAAGAGGCGGGCACGATCATCGACGACCTCGTCGCGCGCGCCACGCCCGGCATCCGGCCGATGACGGGGCCGCGGTTCTTTGGCTGGGTGATCGGCGGGTCGCACCCCACGGGGGTGGCGGCGGACTGGCTGACGGCGGCCTGGGGGCAGAATGCGGGCAATCTGATCGCCGCGCCGGCCGCCTCGGCGGTGGAGGCGGTAGCGGCCGGCTGGGTGCTCGACCTGCTCGGACTGCCGTCGTCGGCGTCGGTGGGCATGGTCACCGGGGCGACGGTGGCGAACTTCGTCTGCCTGGCGGCGGCGCGCAGCGAAGTGCTGCGCCGCGCCGGCTGGGACGTGGAGGCGGACGGCCTGTTCGGCGCGCCGCCGGTGAGCGTGCTGATCGGCGCCGACGCCCACGCCACGGTGTTCTCCGCCCTTAAATACCTCGGCCTCGGCGCGCGACGGGTACGCACGGTCGCCACCGACGGCGCAGGGCGGATCGACGCCGCCGATTTCGCCAGAGCGCTCGGCGAGACGGTCGGCCCGGTCATCGCCATCGCCCAGGCCGGACAGATCAACACCGGCGCCTGCGATCCATTTCCCGACATCGTCCCACTGGCGCGCGAGCGCGGCGCGTGGCTGCATGTGGACGGGGCGTTCGGCCTGTGGGCGCAGGTCAGTCCGGCGCTCGCGCACCTGACCGCCGGCGTCGATGGCGCCGATTCCTGGGCCACCGACGGGCACAAATGGCTGCAGACGCCTTACGACTGCGGCTACGCGATCGTGCGCGACGCCGAGGCGCACCGGCGGGCGATGGCGATCTCGGCGAGCTATCTGCCGCCGGCGGAGAACGCCGAGCGCGACCCTTCGGCCTATGTGATGGAGCTTTCCCGCCGGGCGCGCGGCTTTGCCACCTGGGCGATGATCCGCCAGTTCGGCCGCACCGGCCTGGCCGACCGGGTGGAGCGATGCTGTGCGATCGCCCGCGGGATGGCCGGCGCCCTGCGCGCCGAGCCTGGGCTCGAGGTAATCGGCCCGTTGGAACTCAATCAATTCATGGTCCGCTTCGGCGCCGACGTGCCGGCCGGCGAGGGCGACCGGCTGACCCTGGCCACGATCGCGCGCGTCCAGGAGGAGGGCGTCGCCTTCATGGGCCCGGCGCAGTGGCGCGGGGCCTGGGTCATGCGGGTGTCGGTGAGTTCTATGGAGACGACGGAGGCCGACGGCGACGAGAGCGTGGCCTCGGTGCTCAGGGTGTGGAGGGCGGTTCGATGACCCCCGCCGTGCCGGTCGTCGATCTGGCCGCGGGCGAGCCGGAGATCGCGCGGGAAATCGCGCGGGCCTGCGAGGAGTGGGGGTTCTTCCAGATCGTCGGGCACGGCCTGGACCACGCATTGACGGCCGGCGCCATCGCCCAGGTGCGCGCCTTCTTCGCGCGGCCCAAGCCGGACAAGCGGGCGCTGTCGCGCACGGCCAGCAACCCGTGGGGCTATTACGATCGAGAGCTCACCAAGAACCTGCGCGACAAGAAGGAGATCTTCGACATCGGCCCCGATGTCGAAGGCGTGTCCGGCGAGGGCGGCCTGTGGGCGGCCCGCACGCCCTGGCCTCGCGACGACGATGGGTTCCGCGCGACCATGCGGGCCTACATCGACGCCTGCGAAGTCCTGTCTCGCCGGCTGCTGGAGATGATCTGCCTCGGCCTAGGCGCCGATCGGTCCGCGCTGGACGCGGCGTTCGCCCCTGCATCGACGAGTTTCCTCCGTCTTAACTATTACCCGGTGCGCGATCCGCTGGAGGACGTCGCCGACGAGGCCGCGCCCGGAGCCGACCTCGGCATTCATCACCACACCGACGCCGGCGCCCTGACCGTGCTGCTGCAGGACGAGATCGATGGCCTGCAGGTCTGGCGCAACGACGACTGGCGCCCGGTCGCCCCGACGCCCGGCGCCCTGGTGGTGAACATCGGCGATATGATCCAGGTGTGGTCGAACGATCTCTACCGCGCCCCGGTCCATCGGGTTCTGGCCATGGACGCCGTCGAGCGTCTCAGCCTGCCGCTGTTCTTCAACCCGGCCTACGAGGCCGTGGTCGCGCCTATGGAGCGTTGCATGGGCGCGGGACGGCCGGCGCGATACCACCCGATCCGCTGGGGTGAGTTCCGGCAGCGGCGGGCGGACGGCGACTTCGCGGACTACGGGGCCGAGGTGCAGATCTCGGACTACGCGAGGATTGGTTGATTTGGGGATGCGGCCGACGCCCCCTCCGGAAAAGCTTCTGGGCCGCCGCCGCCGCTATTCGTGCGCCGCCTCGATGGTTATGCCGCGCGACGGCCGCACGGGACGGATGATCAGCAGCAGGGGGAAGAGCAGCAGGGTGGTCAGGAACATGTAGCTGAACACCTGGTCATAGGCGATCATCGTCGCCTGGCGGGTGATTTCGCTGTTGAGCGCCTGCAGGCCGACCGCCGTGCCCGGGTCCATGATCGCCGGGAGGGTGGCCTTGAACAGGGGATCGGCTGGATCGATGCGCCCCGCCAACGTCGCGTGGGCGGAGGAACCTTCGCGCAGCAGGCTCGCCTGCATCAGCGAGATGCCGACGCTGGAGCCCAGTGTGCGCAGCATGGTGCTGACCGTCGTGCCTTCCGGACGGTGATGCGGCGCCAGGGTGACATAGGCCAGCACCGACATCGGCGCGAACAGCAGGCCCGAGCCCAGGCCCTGGATCAGGCCGGCGACCACGATCTGGGTCATGGTCATCGACAGGTCGAAGTGCATCATCCGCCACACGGCGTAGAGGCTGATCACGACGCCGGTGAACACGATGAGACGCGCGCTCACGCGCCGCATCAGGAACGGCATCATCATGAAGCCCATGAACGAGCCGATCCCGCGCGGCATGCTGGCGTAACCCGCCTGGAGGGCCGAATAGCCGAGCAGGTTCTGCATCAGGGTCGGCAGCAGGGCGGTGGCCGCGAACAGCAGCGCGCCGACAAAGAAACTGAACAGGCTGCTGCCGACGAAATTGCGATCCTTCGCAAGGTCGCGGTGAAAGAACGGCTGCGCCGCGGTCAGGGTCTGGACCACGAAGATCCACAGGCCGATCATCATCACGATCGTCTCAGTCCAGATCTCGGTCGAGCTGAACCAGTCCTGCGAAGGACCGCGGTCGAGCATCAGCTGCAGCCCGCCGATGAACATCGCGATGCCGCCGAACCCCAGGAAATCGAAGGGCCGCTGACGCCCACCCTTGTCGGCCGACATCAGGAGAAAGAGGCCCAGGAACGACAGGGCCCCCAGCGGAACATTGATGAAGAACACCCAGCGCCAGGAACTGTTTTCGGTCAGCCAGCCGCCCAGCGCCGGACCGATGACCGGCCCAAGGACGATTGCCGAACTCCACAGGGCCATCACCTGCGGTATCTGTCTGGGCGGAAACAGGTCGAGCATCACCGTCTGCGACAGCGGCATCATCGTCGCGCCCGCGACACCCTGCAGCAGGCGGAAGATGACGATCTCCGCAAGGCTGGTGGAGAGACCGCAGGCCACCGATGCGACCGTGAAGCCGGCGATGGACATCAGGAACATCCGCTTGCGGCCGATCTTCTGCGACAACCATCCTGAGAGCGGCGTCATGATCGCCGTGGCGATGATGTAGGAGGTCAGCACCCAGGTGATCTGATCCTGCGACGCCGACACGCTGCCCTGTATGTGCGGCAGGGCGACATTGGCAATGGTGCTGTCGATGGTGTTCATCAGCGTCGCCAGGATCATGGCGGCGGTGATCGGTATCCGGTTGGCGATGTCGGCCTGGGTGGTCATCCCGCCGGCTTGTGCGCCAGCGGCTCCGCTCGCTCAAGGCGCGACCAGCAGGAAAGCGCACCACGAAGGCGCGAAGCAAGAGAAGGATCACGA
>Ga0302314_10010512_pt1 | contig 16183 bp, 16 predicted proteins | sample III_Palsa_N2_3_FD_200533 | JGI IMG/M metagenome (GOLD analysis project Ga0302314, IMG submission 200533) | Peat permafrost microbial communities from Stordalen Mire near Abisko, Sweden - III_Palsa_N2_3 | ecosystem: Environmental > Terrestrial > Soil > Palsa > Peat permafrost | place: Sweden... | reverse complement strand
CGCAGCGCCTCGCGGTACTTCGCCACCGTGCGCCGGGCGATGTCGACGCCGGCGCCCTTGAGGATGTCGACGATGGCGTCGTCGGAGTGCACATCGCGGTCGCCGCGCTCAGCCTCGATCAGCTGACGGATCTTGTGACGCACCGCTTCGGCCGAGTGCGCCTCGCCGCCGGAGCTGGAGGCGATCGAGGAGGTAAAGAAGAACTTCATCTCGAACACGCCGCGCGGCGTCGCCAGATATTTGTTCGAGGTCACCCGGCTGACCGTGCTCTCGTGCATGCCGATGGCGTCGGCGACCGTCTTCAGGTTCAGCGGCCGCAGGTGCTCGACACCGAAGGCGAGGAACCCGTCCTGCTGGCGCACGATCTCGCTGGCGACCTTCAGGATGGTCTTGGCGCGCTGGTCGAGGCTCTTCACCAGCCAGTTGGCGCTGGAAATGCAATCGGAGACGAAGGTCTTTTCCTGATCGGTCCGCGCGCCCTTGGCGACGCGGGCGTGATAGCGCTGGTCGACCAGCAGCCGCGGCAGGGTGTCGGTGTTGAGTTCGACGTGCCAGAGGCCGGCGGCGCCTTCGCGAACGAACACGTCGGGGACAACGGCCTGGGCCGGCTCGCCGCCAAACGCCGCGCCCGGCCGGGGCGTCAGCGCCTTCAGCTCGGCAACCATCTCGCGCAGGTCTTCGTCGTCGACGCCGCAGATCCGCTTCAGCCCGGCCATGTCGCGGCGGGCCAGCAGTTCGAGGTTGCCGACCAGGGCTTCCATCGCCGGATCGAACCGGTTCTTTTCTTTCAGCTGCAGCGTCAGGCATTCGGCGACGTCGCGGGCGAAGACGCCAGTGGGCTCGAAGCCCTGCAGCACCGCGAGCACCGCCTCCAGCCGCGCCAGATCGCAGCCCAGCCGCTCGGCGGTCTCGTCCAGGTCGGCGCGCAAATAGCCGCCCTCGTCGACCGCGTCGATCAGGGTCAGCGCAATCAGGCGATCGGCGTCGGTCAGACCCGCGACGGAGAGCTGGGCTTCCAGGTGTTCGGCCAGGCTCAGTTCACGGGCGCCGCCGCCTTCGCGCTCGCCGTCGCCGTCGTCGAAGCCGCCGCCCTTGCCGGCCTTGGACCAGTCGACCGAGCCGCCGGCGTCTGCGCCGGAGCCGCTACCGACGTCGCCGGTGGCGTGGTCGCCGGGCGAGGCGCCGTCGTAGAGATCGTCGTGCCGCGCATCGATGTCGGCCGCCGCGGCGCTGTCGGTGACGCGGTCGGCGGCGAAGCGATCTTCGGCGTCGAATTCGGTCTCAACGGCCGGCGCCTCGGGTTCGGCCTCGCCGCTGTCGGCCTCGTCGCGCTGCAACAGGGGGTTACGCTCGAGCTCGGCGTCGACATACGCCTCAAGCTCAAGATTGCTCAACTGCAGCAGCTTGATGGCCTGCTGCAGCTGCGGCGTAATGACCAGTCCCTGGCCCTGCCGAAGCTCTAGTCGCGGACTGAGCGCCAACGCGCCCTCCAAACACCACTCAACAGCCTTCGTTCTAACGGGGTGGAGGGTTCTGATTGGTTAATGGGCAGGGTTAGCGGTGTCGCATTGCCTGGGTGAGGATCGACTCCCTTTCCCTCAATGGAAAGGGGGCAGGGGATAGGGTGGATGCGCCGGCGGCGACGGGCGATCTCAGCGAGGCGATGGCGCCTTTTCAGGCTTTCGCTTCAGCACGGAGCTTCCACCCCACCCCTTGTAGATGTCGTTGGAGGCGGCGCGGCTGATCAGGCCGTTGGCGGGGCCGTAGCCGTAGGTCCAGATCACGTCCGCCCCCGGGAAAACCCTGGGCCAGGGTGTTGCCGAGGTACTGGCCCTTCGCCATCAAGCCGATCTTACGCCGCCGTTCCTCGCCTTCGCCCGGGATCGATCGATAGAACGAGTTGCCGCGGGCGATGATGCTGGCGACGCTCATCCAGCCCCGCGCCAGCTCCTCGCCACCAGGCAGTATTCGAACGCACCGAGACCGAGGCCGCCGAGCGCTTCGGGGATCAGGACGCCGAAGAAGCCCAGCTCGCCCATCTGCTCGATCAGATCGCGCGGCATCTAGCCCTTGACCGGGTGGAGCCGGTTGGCGGCCGGCGGCACCTCGTCCCGCACGAACTGCCGCGCCACGTCGCGGATCATGATCCGCTCCGGCGTCAGATAGCCGTGGAGGCTTCGTCGTCCATGGGATTCACGCCTCTGCCTCTCTCGCGAGCCGTTCCTCCGCCGCGTTGAGCGCGGCGACGAAGCGCGGGTGTTCGCGGATGCCGTCGAGGTCGGAGTCGGTTCTGGCCACGTTGACGATTCCGGCTGTCGCTCTGGCGAAGGTCGTTTCTATCATCGTCACCGCGGCTTCCGGATCATCCATGCTGGTGGCGAGCGCGCAGGCGAAGTTGTAGCGCATCTGGGTGTTGTCGGGGTTGATGACGAGGGCGCGGGCGATCCATGCCTTAGCCCGCTCGACCTGCCCCAGATACCCCAGGGCGATGACGCCGAACCCGAGGGCGTGGCCGTTGTCCGGCTCGCGGGCGAGAAGCTTCTCGACCCTTTCCAGCGTACGCACCGCCCCTGCCCTCGCACCCTCGGCGTCCCCGAGCGCCCAGAGTACGTCGCTCATCATGCCGCACGCGCTGAAGTCGGTCTCGTCGACCTCCGCCGCCTTGGCCCACGCCCGCGCCGCCTCTTCGAGCCGGGACGAGCGCTGGTAGAGGTGGCCGGCCGCGCGACAGACCATGCTCGATGCAGGATGGAGGCGTATGGCGGCAGCCAGTTCGCCGAACGCTTCTTCCTGGCGGTCGGCGTCGAAATAGATCATCGCCCTGACGGCGTGCGGTTCGGCCAGGGTCGGATCGAGCTCGATCGCCCGCGCCGCCGCCGCCAGTCCGTCCTCGCCCGCCTCGCCGCGGTAGAACCGCTGCGCCGCCTGCGCCTGGGCCAGCAGCACCCAGGCGGCGGCGAAGTTAGGGTCGAGTTGGAGCGCATGCGTACAAAGCCGGGCCATCGCCTCGTCCCGCCGCCGGTCGCCCGCGTTGCCGGTCATCAGATGCTCGCGGGCCATCAGGTAGACCGTGTAGGCTTCGACGTTCTCGGTGCCGCGCTGGAGGATCGCCTGTTTTTCCTCCGGCAGCAGCTTCAGCTTCAGCGCCGCGACGATGGCCTGCGAGATCTCATCCTGCACGTCGAAGATGTCGGTGAGGCCGCGGTCGTAGCGCTCGGCCCAGACGTGGTGGCCGGAGGCGCCGTCGATCAGCTGGGCGGTGATCCTGACCCGTGCGCCGGACTTGCGGACGCTGCCCTCCAGCACGTGGCTGACACCCAGCTGAGCGGCGACCTGGCGCACATCGACGTGCTGGCCTTTGAAGGTGAAGGCGGTGTTGCGGGCGATCACCGAAAGCGCCGAGACCTTCGCGAGGTCGGTGAGGATGTCCTCGCTGATGCCGTCGCTGAAGTATTCCTGCTCGGCGTCGCCGCTCATGTTGGCGAACGGCAGCACGCAGATCGACGGCCGCCTGACCGGTGATGCGGCGGCGGGGATCGTTGTCGCCGCGCTTGGCCCCGGCGCAGCGCCGCCTTCACCAGCCAGGGCGGCGATCGCCCTCACCACCTGTCGCCAGCCGGCCGAGTCGGCCTCGCCATTCCAGCCGCTGAGATCGGCGCATTGAGTCTGGTCGAACGGCATCGGCAGGCGGGCGCGGTCGATGGTGACCTGCACCAGCTTGCGATCGGCGCGGGCGCGGTCGGCTTCGGATCGCACCCATTCGGAGTTAGCCCCGTCGGCCGACCAGATCACCACGACAGCCTTGGCGGCGCCGAGCCGCTCCTGGATCACTTCGGTGTAGGCGCGGTGCGCCGGGATCTCGTCGTCGCGCCATACGCCGTAGCCGAGCGCCCGCAGCGCATCGGCCACCCGCTTTGCCTGGGCGGCGGACGAGCGGGCATAGGAGATGAAGACGTCTGACATCCGGCCGGTCGAGCCCACAATCGCGACGTCAAGTTAGGGGCAAGGCGCCCGCTCGCCTACCCTCGAACGTGAGCGCGAGACCTCCGCGGTTATACCCGCTCCAGCAGCGCCACCGTGCCCTGGCCGCCATCGGCGCAGAGGGAGACGATGGCGCGCGAGCCGGCCGGCATCGCGGTCAGTTCCTTGGTCGCCTGGCTGAGGATGCGGGCGCCGGTGGCGGCGAAGGGGTGACCGAGCGCGAGGGTGCCGCCGTTCGGGTTGACGCGGTCCCACGGGAAGTCGCCAAGGTCGGCGTCGACCTTGGCCCGTTCGCGGCGATAGACCGGATCGCTGGCGGCCTTGATATTGGCCAGCACCTGGGCCGCGAACGCCTCGTGGATTTCCCAGAGCGCCACGTCGGCGAACTTCAGGCCGTGGCGGGCCAACAGGCGCGGGATGGCGCGGCCAGGGGCCATCAGCATGCCCTCGTCGAGCCTGAAGTCGATCGCGGCGATCTCGAAATCGACCAGCTTCACCGCCGGCGCCGCGCCAAGTCGCGCTAGCCCTTCGGCGTCGCCAACCCAGAGCGCCGCGGCTCCGTCGGTCACCGGCGAGGCGTTGCCGGCGGTGATCGTGCCGGCCGGATCGTAGGCGGTGCGCAGCGTCGCCAGCCGCTCCAGCGAGGTGTCGCGGCGCGGCAGGGCGTCCTTTTCGACGCCGCCGAATGGGATCGACAGGTCGTCGAAGAAGCCGGCATCCTGGCCGGCCACGGCGCTCTGGTGGCTGCGCAGAGCCCACCTATCCTGCTCTTCGCGGCTGATGGCGAAGCGTTTGGCGGTGTCTTCGGTGTGCTGGCCCTGCGACTTGCCGCTGACCCGGTTGGCCCAGGCGTTGAGCGGCAGGTCGAAGTCCGCCGCGGTGAGCTGGGTCAGCATCGCGGCCGCGGCGGCGGGATCGCGCGGAAACGCAGCGACCAGCTTGTCGGCGACCGGCTGCTTCAGCGCGATCGGCACGTGGCTCATGGTCTCGGCGCCGCCGACCAGCGCCAGGCGCAAGCCGCCGCGGCCGATCATGCCCGAGGCCTCGACCATGCCCATGAAGCTGGTCGAGCAGGCGAGCACGGTGGAGACCGCCGGGATGGTCGGATCGAGCCCCGCCTCGAACACCAGCTCGCGGGCGATGTTGGAGACGGTAGGCGCCGGGATCACCTCGCCCCAGATGATGAAGTCCGGCCGAGCCCGCGCCGCCATGGCCTTGGCGACCGGGGCGGAGATGGCGAGCGCGTCGTACTGGGCGTAGACGCCGCCGCCCTTGACGAACGGCGTGCGCACGCCGGGCGACAGGAAGACGTCGGCCACGGCTCAGTCCTCGACGTCGGTTTCGGGGCGATCGTTCCCCTCCGACAGCTCCTCGTGCCAGCGGCCGCCTTCGTCTTCCCAGGTGATGCCGGCGGTGTCGCCGGAGACGCGCTGTTCGCCGGCCGCGCGCTGCGCCGCCGCCTTCGCCGCGTCGTGGCTGCGGAAAGTCTCGGAGTAGACGCCGTCGACCCGGTAGGCCCAGCCGTCTTCGTGCTGCACGATGTGGTAGGTGACGTGGCTCATGGGGCGGCTCCTGGCTGAGGCGCGGCGGCTTCGCCCAGCACGGTCGATATGGTGAAGCCGCCTTTCAACGCCAGGGTCACCGGCGTGCGCTCGACGATATCGCGCAACCGCTCGAGGCCAGCCGCGTCCGGCGGACCGCTCACCTCGACCTTGCGATCGATCACGTGAGCGGCCCCATTCATCCGGTGGCTCAACTGCGTCGAGACGACGAACCCGGTCCATCCCTTGCGCTCGGCGTACATCCGCAGCGTGATCTCGGTGCAGGCGGCGAGGCCGGCCAGCACCAGGTCGAACGGCGAGGGGCCGACGCCCTGACCGCCGTTCGACGGCGGCTCATCGGCTGTCAGGCTGTGGCCGGCGGCGACGATATTGACGCGGTAGGGCGCGTCTCCCTGAGTTGCATCCACCATGGCTGGCTCTCCTAGTCGTCGTGGCCAGGACGCATGGGGAGCGGATCGCTGGCCGGGAAGCTTTCCTCCAGCGCCTCATCGAGCTCTTCGTCGGCCGTCTCGTCGGGGGCGGGGCCTGGCTTGGGATCTGGCATTTCAACCTCGCTCGGCTGGCTGGGACTTTTCGCCCGGATAGAGAAACACGATCCCCGCCGCGGCCGCCAGGGCGACGAGGGCGCCGGCGACGGCGGCGACATGAAATGCGCTCACCAACGCCGCGCCTCGCGTCGCCAACACCGCCCCGACCAGGGCGATCACGATCACACCGCCCAGTTGCGCCACCGCGCTGTTGAGACCCGACGCCGCGCCGGTGTGCCGGGCGTCGACCGAGCTCAGCACGGCGGTGGTCAGCGGCGCGGCGGCGCAGGACATGCCGAGCGCGATGACGACGACGCTGGGCAGCACGGTGGCCCAGTAGTTAGCGCCGTGTCCGGTCAGCAGTCCGAGCAGAAGCCCAACGGCGACCAGACAAGCGCCGCCGATCAGCAGCGGCTTGGCCCCGATGCGCCCCACGAGGTCGCCGGCGAGCGGTGAGATGACGCTCATCACGATCGGAAACGGCAGCAGCGTCGCGCCCGCCTCGGTGGCCGAATAGCCGACCTCGGTGATCAGCAGGAACGGCAGCAGCAGCATGAAGCCGGCGAGGGCGCCGTAGAGCAGCAGCGTCAGCAGGTTGAGCCCCACCAGCGGGGCCGAACCGAACAGCGCCGGCGGCGTCATCGCCCGGTCGCCGAGGCGCCGCTCGGTCCGGATGAAGGCGGCGGCGAACAAGGCGCCGGCGATCACTGCGCCGATCGGCGCGGGCCGCCAGCCCATCGCGCCGGCGCCTTCGGTCAGGCCCCAGGTCAGGCCGGTCAGCGCCAGGGTGATCAGTGCGGCGCCACGCAGATCGAGCGGCATGCGGTCGGTCCCGACCGGGTCGCGCTCGACGGCGTAGAGCGTGACGCCGATGGCGACGGCCGCCAGCGGCAGGTTGATCAGGAAGATCGCCCGCCAGCCCACGGTGTCAATCAGCCAGCCGCCGAGCAGCGGCCCCACCGCGGCGGCGATCGAGGCGGCGGCGGCCCAGATACCCACCGCCCGGTTGCGGGACGCGCCCTCGAACGACGCGCCCAGCACCGCCAGGCTGTTCGGCAGCATCACCGCCGCCGCCAGGCCCTGGGCGGCGCGAGCGACGATCAGCCACTCCAGCGTCGGCGCGACGGCGCACAGGGCCGAGCCGAGCGCGAACAGCCCGATGCCGAGCGCCAGCATCCCGCGCCGGCCAAACCGGTCGCCCAGCGCGCCCCCCAGCAGCAACAAGGCGCTCAGCGGCAGCAGATAGCCGTTGACCACCCACTGCAGCAGGGCCGCGTCGCCGTGCAGGCTGTGGCCGATCGCCGGCACGCCGACGTTGACCACCGAGCCGTCGACGAAGTCGAGGCTCGACGCCAGCACGGTCGCGGCCAGCACCAGGGTGGGTCGGCGCGCCGGACGGGGCGCGGATCCCAGCGCCTGGGCGCGGTCGCAAAGCGGCTTGGCGGTCACGCTCGCAAGATAGGCGAAAATCTCGCGGCGCGCCGCCGACCCGACCTGCGCGATCCAGAATGGACACGGAGGCGGCTCGCGGATAGCCCGTTGACCCATCACCGGAGTATCGCGATGTCACTCAAGTTGACGGTCCTGACCGGCGTCCTGCTGAGCGTCGCCGCCTGGCCGGTGCTGGCGCAGCCTTCCTCCACCCCGGACGTGGCCGTGGGCCCGCAGTACGACACCACCCACGTCTATGTGGCCCAGGCCGACATGGCGGCGTTCGCGGCGAGCTTTGTCGCCACCTTCGGCGGCCGCGCCACCACCCCGGCGACCATGACCGTGACGCCGACGCCCAGCAGCACCAGCTTCGAAGCCGTGCAGACGCCCGCCGGCTCGCTTTCCGTGTTCGGCTTCACCACGCCGATCCCCTTCGGCTTCGGCGCCGAGCGCACCGGCTATCTGGTGAAGGAGATGGATGTCGCCATCGCCGCGGCCAAGGCGAACGGCGCCAATGTGCTGGTGGCGCCGTTCCCGGATCCGATCGGCCGAGACGCGGTGATCCAGTGGCCGGGCGGGGTCAACATGCAGCTCTATTGGCACACCACGGCGCCCAACTATACGACGCTGGCGACCGTGCCGGAAAACCGGCTCTACCTTTCGAAGGAGCGAGCCGACGTCTTCATCCGCGACTTCGTCGCCTTCTCGCACGGTGCGGTGACGTCGGACGACGCGGCGGCGCCGGGCGTCGAGATCGGCCGGCCGGGCGAGACGTACCGGCGTATTCGGCTCAGCTCGGCGTTCGGCAAGGCGGTCGTCATGGTCACCGACGGCCATCTGCCCTGGCCCTACGGCCGCGAGATGACCGGCTATGAGGTCGCGGACCTAACCGCGACCCTGGCCAAGGCGACGGCGAGCGGCGCCAGGGTGGTGGTCGCGCGCTACCATTCGGATCACCGCGACGCGGCGATTGTGCAATTTCCGGGCGGCTACATCGCCGATATTCACGCCGCAGCCGCTCCCTGACCCGAGAAGGGGGCAACGCCTTCAAAGCGAGCGCGCTGACGCTAGGTTTGCCGGCCGGAGTTCCTAGATGAGCGGCTCACACCCGGAGCCAGCCCCTTGTCATCCCCCAAGCTTCTGTCGCCGCTGACCATCCGCGATCTCACGCTCAAGAACCGCATCGTGGTCTCGCCGATGTGCCAGTACAGCGCCATCGACGGCGTGGTGACCGACTGGCACCTGGTGCATCTGGGCCGGTTCGCTCTGGGCGGCGCGGCGCTGGTGTTCGTCGAGGCGACCGGGGTCGAGGCGCGTGGCCGGATCAGCCCGGGCGACACCGGCCTCTGGAACGACGAGCAGGCGCGGGCGCTGTCCCGGATCGCCGACTTCCTGAAGGCCAATGGGGCGAGGGCCGGCATCCAGCTCGCCCACGCCGGGCGCAAGGGCTCGACGCGGCGGCCGTGGGACGGCGGCGGAGAACTGGGCGAGGCCGACGCCGCCAAGGGCGAGCCGGCCTGGGAGACGCTGGCCCCGAGCGCCCTGCCCTTCGCTGACAACTACCCGCTGCCGAGGGCGATGAGCACCGCCGACATGGGCGAGGTGATCGTCGCGTTTCGCGAGGCGACGCGCCGGGCGCTCGACGCCGGCTTCGACGTGGTCGAGATCCACGCCGCGCACGGCTATCTGCTGCACGAATTCCTTTCGCCGCTCTCCAACCACCGCACCGACGACCACGGCGGCGACCGGGCCGGGCGGATGAAGTTCCCGCTCGAGGTGGTCGAGACGGTGCGCGCGGTGTGGCCGAAGACCAAGCCGCTGTTCCTGCGGGTCTCGTCCACCGACTATGTCGAGGGCGGGCTGACGATCGACGACACGGTGGCGTTCGCCAAGGCCGCGGCGGCGCTGGGCGTCGATGTGGTCGACTGCTCGTCCGGCGGCAATACGACGGTCCCGCCAAAGCTGCGTCCGGGCTACCAGGTCCCGTTCGCCGAGGCGGTGCGCAGGGATGCCGGCGTCGCCACGATGGCGGTAGGCCTGATCCTGGATGCCCAACTGGCGGAGGAGATCGTCTCAAGCGGCAAGGCCGACCTCGTCGCCCTGGCCCGCCCAGCGCTGAACGACCCCAACTTCGCCCTCCACGCCTCGGCCACGCTGACCGGGACGACGGACACCTCGCTCGCCCCGACGCCGGCCAAGAGCGGCCTCGACCGCCTGGCGCAGTCGCTGCGGCACATGGAAACGGGCTGAAGGCGGAGGCCGCTGAAGAGGGGCCAAACAATAACAGGCGCGGACGCGCCGACGCGGCCGTCCAGCAAGCGGACATTCCCGACTTCTTAGAAGGGGGAAAGCTGCGGCTCACCGACCGAGTGGGTACGCGCTATATTGGCGTCAATTAGATTGGTCAGGGGGATGAGATGGCTTGGCGCATGCTGGTCGCGATGGCGGCAGCTCTAGCCATATTCGCCGAACGCAATGCCTGCGCGCAGACGACCGACTCCGCTCCATCGAAGCCTTCCGATCACGCGGCGCCTCAACAGCCAGGGACTGTCACCGAGTGCATCATGATCCGTTTGGGACTTGAGCGGATCATCCTCGGCCGGCGCGGAAAAGGCATACAACTTGAACTTGGCGGAGGAGCCTGTGAACCTCCCGGCTCCGGCATCTCCGACCTGTCAGCTGGTTTCGCGCCATCGGACGGCAGCATGGATGATTATGTCGAAGCCGGGAGTGATTGCCCTGCCTTTGAGGAGCGGATCAACGAGCTGTGGGCGGCGCGGCCGCATACGCGACACACGGTGCCCGGAGTAATTGCGGGTCCTTTTATCATCACCGACACAAGCGACCTGTTCGAGCTTCAAAATTCCGAAGGTCGCCGCGCCGCTGCTCGATGGATTAATCAGACCCTCGCTGTGGTCCGACCGTGTTGGAACAATTTTAGACAAGACCACACGCACTATGTAGTCGATTTTCTCTATCGAGACCTTCGCGCTTTATCTCCAGCAGACGCCGCCGTTGCCGAGGTTGACCGGCGTGAATATCAGCAACGTCATGCGTTGAGCCCAGAAGCAGAGGCTGAGCGGGACGAAAATCAGCGGCGCAAGGCGGCCACAACAGGGCGGCAAACGACTGCCGCCGATCAACCCCAGCAAATAAGGAACGCCGGACGCCCATGGATTGAGATAAGGGGCATCACCGTAAACAACGTAGAAACAGCCAGTAACGGTCCGCAAGCGAGCGCCGATGTTACAATTAAAGTGAAGAATGTCGGTTCAATTTCTACTTCGTCCATCTCATCGTATGTTGAGATGATGGGATTCTCACGGATACAGGATATGTCTCCCGCTCGGATCAGGATCAACAGTTGCTACCATGCTGAAAACTTTCCCGCCTATACTAGCGAGAGTCCTATTAAACCTGGAGTGGAGATGCCGATCGACGTGGGTACTGAAAGGACGGATGCGTTCTGGCCTTGGAACTCCGCCTACAATGGCGCCGATTTCCTGGTCGCTATCGGATGCGTCAAATACAGTTTAGGCGGCGAAAGCGCGCGCGGGACCTCTGCGTTCGCCTACGTGATCGGAAAGAAGGTCAGCGGGAAGCTCGCTCCCTTGGGTGAGGGAGACGGAGTGGTGACTACTGAGCATTTAAGTTCTCTTCGGCTTCACCAAGACTACGAACAGTAACGTTGGACCCCTCGCTTGGCGTAAACCGTTTTGGATCGATAGTCCCCGTTGGGCGGCTAGCCCTGAAACGGACGTCCGCTGTCGTCGCCGCCGGCTGTGAAGAGCGACTTCCGGTTCAGTCGAATGTAGCAGCCCTGGTGTTGGGATCGGCGGGCTCGCGCTTCCCGATGAAGAAGGTTCCTGCCGAGAAGCCTAGCCCGATCACAAGGCAGCCGACGATCACCTCCCATTTAAGAGTTCGTCCATCGGGAAGTAATTTGTAGGCGATGAAGGCGCCGACTGCGGCTACCCAACTCATCCCATAGACAGCCATACCCAGAAAGCCGACGCGCACGGCTGGCCCGAAAATGCCAAACGGTCTGACCCTCAGTCCTCCCACGTCGCTCTCCATAGGACCTGTCGCACTATGGCGAGCCTAGCACAGGCGTTGAAAGAGTCTGCTTTGGTGCCGATAGCCGCCGTTAGCAATCTGCCTGGAGCGGACGGTCCATGACTTCTCCAACCAGATGGTTCGGCGGATCGTTTGGTCCGCCATGCAGGCGTTGAACATGTATGACGCTGTGGAGTTAATATAGTCCGCCGCTTCCTGGTGACACTTGGTGTCACGCTGCCTGATCCACCGTCGCTCGCTTCGACGTAACTGTTCATGGTCGGCTGGTGACAGTCGATCGACGATTCGACTCAATAAATCGTTGAGATGCTGGTCCTGCCGGGCCGCCTCGCCCTTGTAGCAAAGAGCCTGTTCAAGGGTTCCAGTGTTTTCCGGCGAGTTCTCACAGGCATGGACGGCAGCTGTGAGCCGAGCCGCCACCTGCTGGTCCGTCTGGGCAGAGGCACAGCCTGCGAACCCGAGCGCCAGGGCGGAGGCGAAGGCTGCTACGCGGATCATAGGCTCACCTTAGACGGCTACGGCCACTCCGTGCGCATCTTTCATCGTGTTTGGGTTGAACCTCCGCTAAGGATCGAACCTAACCACCGCCTTCACCGCCGAAAGCGGACCCTGACCTAAGCGGCTTCCAGCGCGTTGAGCGTCGTCCAGCGCGGGAAGTCTCGCCCGAGTAGGTCGGCGAGGGTGTCGGTCTGTCTGAGCTGGCGCGGACGCAGGTAGTCGACGATGCCCGACAGGTCGGCGCCGCCGGGGTTCACCTCGCGGGTCACCAGGCCCGAGCCGAACCGTCGAACCGCCGGCGGCAAGCGGTCGACCGCGGCGCGCATCAGTGGGTTTTGCTGGCGTAGGCGCCGCCATAACCAGACCGGGCCGTCGAACTGGCCGGGGGTGACGTTCTGGGGCGGGATTTTGGGCAGGGTGATTGAACCGTCGAGCTTCAGCCAGCCGAACACGGTCGCCATCGTGCGCTCCAGATCTCCGGCCAGTTCCTCGAAGGTCAGCATCAGGATTTGGTCGCGGGGGAAGACGGCGAGGTACTCCGCCAGCTGCATCGCGTAGTCGCCGACGTCGAGGTACTGCGCGTCTTCCCGGATCGCCCGCTCGATCGGCCGATGTTCGCCGAAGTAGCGCACATTGTGCCAGTAGTGGCTGATGGTGCGCTCGACCGGGTCCCGCATCAGGTAGATCAGGCGTGCGTCCGGATTGAACCGGTAGAGCCGCTCGGCGACGCCTGAAGCCAGCGGCTTATAGGTGTAGAAGACGCTGGCTTCCCCGACCACCGGCGCATCGGCCGACCCCTCGAACAGGCGCAGGTAATTCTGCTCGTGCTTCCAGTACCCGCGCCGCCACATCCAGGGGAAGATGGCCTCTAGGTCTCTGGGATCGACGAAGTAGCAGGGCTCCTTCGGCTCGCTCATGAACACCGACGGGTGCGCGTTGAGCAGTGTCCAGAGATACGACGTGCCCGCCTTCATCGATCCAATAATGAACAGATTGGGCTTCATGACTTCGCTCGTGCGGCTCGCTCAAAGTCGGAAGGAGAGGTGAGTTCTGGGTCGAAGCGAAACAATCGGGCCGATTGGTTGCCCTTATTTTGCCGCAAAGCAATTCGCGCGCCGCGTGCCAAAGGACACGCACCGAACGGAGAATCCTAGGCGAGGTTCCAAGGGTCGATCATCGCAACTTCCAGATCCTTGAAATCGACCACGTTGCGCGTGACCAGGCTCTTGCGGTGCACGGTTGCGGTGGCGGCGATCAAGCCGTCGGCCATGTCCCGCGGGCGCAGGGCGGCGATCCGGCCCCACTCGAGCGCGACCTCGTCGCTTACCGGTAGAATCCGGCGCGCGTGATCGACGCGCAACTGTTCCAGCCAGCGATGCAGCGAGGCGGCCGCCGGGGCGTCGGAGCGACGTTTCTGGGCAATGCCTTTCATGATCTCGCCCAGCGTCACGACACTTAGAAAGACCGTCTCAGGATCGACCGAGCGCAGCCAGTCGCGCGCCTTCGCCCGCCCGCGCCGCGCCTCGGAAAGGACGTTCGTGTCGACCAGGTACATCAGAAGCCGATGTCGCGGTCGGGGCCGCGCGGCCGGTCGTTGATGGCTTCGACCAGATCGTCCGGCCACGGATCGCCGGCGAGGATATGATCGACGATCGAAGGCCGCGTCGAAGTGAGCTGCCGATAGTCACGCTCGGACATGACAACCGCCGCCGGCTCGCCGCGGACGCTGACGTGCTGCGGACCTTCGTCCGTTGCACGCCGTATTACTTCGCTGAACCGCGCCTTGGCCTCCTGCAGTTGCCACGGTGCGGCTTCGCCCGGCTTCGCGACGTTCACGCCCATTCGATCACCCATGACTAGTCTGACTAGTAAGTGAGGCGAAGTTCGCCCGCGTCAAGACTCGGGCTTCCAGCTTCCCGCTGGCTCAGATGCTCGCCTGGCTGATGTACAGCGCCGCATAGGCCCCGCCCGCCGCGATCAGCGTGTCGTGTGAGCCCTGTTCGGCGACGCCGGCTTCAGTGAGCACCACGATCCGGTCGGCGTGGCGCACCGTCGAGAGGCGGTGGGCGATCACCAGGGTGGTGCGGTCGGCGGCCAGGTCCTGCAGCGCCGCCTGCACCGCCCGCTCGCTCTCGTAGTCGAGCGCGCTGGTGGCCTCGTCGAAGATCAGGATCGGCGGGTCCTTGAGGAACACCCGGGCGATGGTCAGCCGCTGTTTCTGCCCGCCGGAGAGCTTCACCCCGCGCTGGCCGACGTCGGTGTCGTAGCCTTCGGGCAAAGCCACGATGAAGTCGTGAGCGTGGGCCTTGCGGGCCGCCTCGACGATCTCGGCTCGGCTGGCGCCGGGGCGGCCGTAGCCGAGGTTGTCGGCCACCGAGCCGGCGAACAAATAGACGTCCTGCTGCACCACCCCGATGCTTCGCCGAAGCGACGCCAGCGTCAGGTCCCGCACGTCCACGCCGTCGATCAGCACCGCGCCGCCGGTCGCCTCGTAGAAGCGCGGGATCAGCGAGCACAGCGTGGTCTTGCCGACACCCGAATAGCCTATCAGCGCAACGAACTCGCCGGCGCCGATCTCGAGCGAGACATCCCGCAGCACCGGCTGTGGGTTCTGCGGATAGCTGAAGGTGACGCCCCGCAGGCTGATCGCGCCCCGCACCTCGGCCATCGCCCTGGCGCCGGGACGGTCGCGGATTTCAGGGACGATCTCCATCATGTCCATGAACCGGCCGAAGCCGGTCAGGCCCTCCTGCCAGAGCCGCACGATGTTGACCCCGCGGTTGATCGGATCGACCAGGATCGCGACGCACAGCAGATAGGTCATCAGGTCGGCCGCGCTCAGCGACGCGGCGGTGATCCGCGCCGCGCCGATCACGATCACCGTCACCGTGACCAGCTGGGCGAAGGTGGCGAGGCCGGCCGATTCCCACGCTTCGCTGAGATAGCCGAAGCGCCGGGTCTGCAGGAACTTGGCGTTTTCCTCGGCGAACCGGCTGGACTCGATCCCCTCGTTGGCGAACGACTTCACCACCCGGATGCCGGAGAGCGAGTCCTCCACCCGCTCGTTGATCGCCGCGATGCGCACCTTGGCCTGGCGCAGCGCCAGGTTCATGCGGCCGTTGAAGTAGAACGCATAGGCCGCCGCGAACGGGATCAGCGCGACGACGATCAGGCTCAGCGGCACGTCGAGATGAAACAGGATGAACAGCGCGCCGGAGAACTTCAGCACCGCGATCGCCAGGTCTTCCGGGCCGTGGTGGTAAAGCTCGGCCAGGGAAAACAGGTCGTTGGAGAGCCGCGACATCAGCTGGCCGACCCGCTGGCCGTCGTAGAAGCCGAACGAAAGCGACTGGTAGTGCTCGAACAGCTCCTGGCGCATGGCGCCTTCCATCTTCGCGCCCATCATGTGGCCCTGATAGTCGACGAACAGGGTCGAGAGCGCCTGGACCGCCAGCAGGACCAGCATGGCCGCGCCGACCAGCCAGATCTCGTCCATCAGCTGCGGGGCGCCGCCGGCCAGGGCGAGGCGCTTGATCACGAAGTTGGCGAGCAACGGCAGGCCGAGCGCGGTGGCCGAGACCAGCACGGCGCAGGCTAGGTCGGCGATCAGCAGCCCGAGGTGGGGCCGATAGTAGGATAGAAACTTGCGCCACCGCGTGCGGTGGAGGCGGGGTAGCGCCGGTGGGGCGGACCTAGCAGCGTCTGTGCGCGCCGGGACTCCCAAGCTGAACGATCGCATCGATCTTCATGTCCTTGTGGTGATCGAAATCTCCTCTTTGGCTGGACATGAAGGTTTTCATCTGCGGTCTCCGGACGTGCGTGGGGTTGAGCGTACAGGCGCTGACGCTCGCCGACAACAACGATGCTCTTGACGGAGCTTGAGCGGCGATGGGCCTTGACGGCGCTCATTTTGCAAAGGTTTCACTGCGAGCGTGGCGCCGAGGCGTCGCGGGTCTTTGTCATCGTGAAATCGCGTTGCAGGAGGTCGGGCCACGGGTCCGCGCGGGCGGCGCCACAATTTGGTCACGCATGTTTAGCGCGTTTTGGGGTTCGAACGGTGGCCGTGCGTGTGAATGATGCAGATTTGAAATAAACCGCGGGAATGAG
>Ga0302314_10010507_pt1 | contig 16185 bp, 15 predicted proteins | sample III_Palsa_N2_3_FD_200533 | JGI IMG/M metagenome (GOLD analysis project Ga0302314, IMG submission 200533) | Peat permafrost microbial communities from Stordalen Mire near Abisko, Sweden - III_Palsa_N2_3 | ecosystem: Environmental > Terrestrial > Soil > Palsa > Peat permafrost | place: Sweden... | reverse complement strand
ATGTTCTGGACACTGCTCGGATACACGCAGCCGACCCCGCGTTGCGCACCGAACGAGCCGGTCCCGAAGTCCGGGCTGAAGTTGGAGAACTTCTGGCAGTCGGACTGATTCTCAAGGTTCGGCGGCTGGCCGCTGATCATCGAGATGTAGTTGTCGTTGGAGACGTGGCCTGTCGCGTAGTAGTTCTTCAGAAACACGCCCTCCTTGACCAGCGTCTTCGCCAGGTAGGGCGCGGGCGAGCTGGCGCCGAAGCTGACCGACTCCGACTCGTTCTCAAGCACGATGATCCAGACGTGGTGGATCGCAGGAGCCTTGTAGGTCGCGGCGTGGCGATGGCCTGCCCGCGCGACCTGGGCGTGGCTGTCGGCGAGCGCGAGACCGCCGGCCGTCAATCCAAGTGCAGCAGCGAGCGCGCAGATCGTCAGCGCAAAGCGTTTCAAGGCTTAGTCCTTCGTTCTTTCATTGAACGGCGATTGTGCCGCTGGTCAGGTGCGGATTGTGACCACGGTGTGAATCTCACGCCGCCGCCTAACATCCTCAGTCGATGCCGGATCAAGACGACGCGCTCCGCCAGCTCGACTCGCTGGTGCAACTGGCGCTCCGCGTCGCGACCTCCGCTCCGAGCGGGCGCATCGCGTTGGCGAAGCTCGCGACGTCGATTGACCCGAGCTGGATGCCGCCGCCGTGGGACAAGACGATCTGGCCGCAACTGGTCGCCGCTCGTGAGGCTGCCGTCGCTGATCAGCTGTCGTTCAAGACGGTTGAGGGAGTGCTGCAGTCGGCGTGGGGCGCGAAGTGGACCGAGGAGCTTGACTCGCTGGAGTCCTCGCCCGTGGCGGTCACTGCGTCCTCCCAGGTTCACCGCGGCGCGTTGGATGGCAAACCGGTTGCGGTGAAGGTGTTGAAGCCGGGCCTGATGAGTTCTGTTCGCCAGGACCTAACGCTGCTCGACACGCTGGTTGGGCCGCTGCGCAGCGCCTTCCCGGCGATCGATCCGGCGGCGCTGGTGCGTGAGGCGCGGGAGCGCGTGATGGATGAGCTCGACCTCGAGCAGGAGGCGAGCGTCACGCGCCAGTTCGACCGTGCCTTACGGGGCTCGGACTGGCTGGTGGTGCCGACGCCCGTCGGGCGTTTGTGTCATCAGGACGTGATCGTTACGGCTTGGCTTGACGGCAAGCCGTTGAGCGCCGGGGTTGCTGATCCGGACGCTGTCGCCGCCGCGTTGGTGCGGTTCGTGCTCGGCGGGTTGCGGGTCGGGCTGGTACACGCCGACCTCGATCTTGACGACGTGCTTGTGATGCCTGACGGCCGTGTTGGCGTTCTTGACTTTGGCTGTGTGGCGCCGGTGGTGACGGGGCGCGTTGATCACGCACTGGCGGTTGTCGACGCGTTTGCGGCCGGAGATGCCTCGGGGCTTGGGCGTGCGCTGCAAGCGTTGGGATTGTTAGACGCGGAGCGGGGGGCGCTGGCGCTTTCAGTCGCTACCGCCGCGCTCGGACCGCTGGGCAAGGAGGCACCGGCGCTACTTGATGTGCGCGCCGTGGTCGACGTGATGAAGCGGGTCGAAAGCGTCGGGCGTGATGCGGTGACCTTGCTTGTTTCTGGCGGACTCGAGCCTGCCGATCTGTGGCCGGGCCGCGCGATCGGGCATCTGTTCTCAGTGATCGCACGCGTGGGGGCTACGGCATCCTGGCCTGAGCTGGTGCGTGAGGCGCTTGAGTTAGGCTGGTCAGAGCGATGAAGGCTGTTGTCTTCACTGAGTTTGGTCCGCCGTCGGTCTTGCATCTGGCCGACGTTGAGCCGCCGTCGCCCGGCGACGGTCAAGTGCTGGTGTCGATCCACGCGGTCGGCGTCAACCCCTACGACCACAAGGTGCGCAGCGGCATGATGGGCGGCAAGCTGCCCGCGCGAACCGGGCTTGAGGCGGCCGGTGTTGTTACGGCTCTCGGCAAGGGTGTTGATGATGTGGCGGTCGGCGACGGTGTGTTTGGTGCCGGCGCGGGGCTCGCTGCCGAGTTTGGCGTGTTGACCACCTACGCGGTGATGCCCGAAGGGTTGTCGTTTGTCGAGGCTGCCGAGTTGCCGGTCTCTGTGGAGACCGCCACACGCACACTTGATCTGCTGGGGGTTGGCTCTGGAACCTCGTTGCTGATCAACGGTGCTTCCGGCGCGGTCGGCTCCGCTGCCGTACAGCTGGCTGTGGCACGAGGTGCCTCTGTGATTGGGACTGCGAGTGAGGCCCGTCAGGATTACGTGCGCTCGCTTGGCGCGGTGCCGGTGCCGTACGGCGACGGGTTGGCAGAGCGGGTGCGCTCGGTTGCCGGTGGGGGAGTGGACGCTGCTTTGGACACAGCCGGCCACGACGCGTTGCCCGATCTGATTGAGCTGACCGGCAGTACCAACCGAGTTGTGACGATCGCCGACTACGCGGGCGCCGAGGCGCTTGGCGTCCGATTCAGCTCGGGGATGGGCGATGAGCGTCGGGCGGAGGCGATCCGCGAGGTCGGTGCACTGATCGCTTCGGGGAAGTACGTGGTGCCGGAACCGCGGACCTTCCCGCTGGCCGCGATCGCCGAGGCGCACGAGCTACTTGAGACCGGCCACACCGGAGCCAAGCTCGTGCTTGTCGTCAAGTAGCAGCTCGCTAGTCGGGACGCCGCGCGAGAGCCTGAAGGATCCGCTTCGCCTGCTCAGCGGGCTTTGAGTCAAACTCGTGGTCAGTGATCCTGAGCGTCGGGATCCCTAGTTCGTCGAAGATCTCTCTGTCCTGCTTCTTATCCGCGCGAACAGCCCAGGGGTGCGCGTGCTGCGGGCCATCAAGCTCGACGATCAGGCGGTCCGGGAGAAATCGCACGTCGACCCGGTATTTGAGCACGTGCTTGTTCATCACGTACGGCGGGAGGTTGTACTTCGCTGCGAACGGCGGCCAGCGGCGCTCGAGTCCGCTCCGGGTCGGCTCGTCCTGGAGCAACGGAATGATCGCTCTCAGCGATGCGGCGCCTTGTGCCCGCGGAAAGCGTTGGAGCGCCGCATCCAGCTTCACGATCGTCAGGTTGCGCTGCAGGCGAAGCGTGTCGATCATCCGCGTCAGCTGGTCCTTGTTGACGCTCGGCGCGACCTGCAGCACCGTCAGAGCCGGGCTAATCACGCGAAGGCCATCCACAGTTCGGATGTCGCCGCGCTCCAGGCGCGTGCACAGCCTGACCTTGATGCCCTGGGGGCGTCGGTCCACCGGGCTTACTACCTCAACGCGCGCCGGCCAGAGCTTTGCCGCGCCCCAGAGGGCCGCCGCGGACCAACCATCCAGGGCCGCGCGGTCCCCCATCGCAAGAAGGGCGGCGCGGGCACGGTCCTGGGGAAGCTTGGGAAGGTGACCGACTGCATAAACGCCTTGATAGACAGCGATCAGGCGACCGGCGTCAGTGCGGCGAGCAATCGCGCCCCGTTTCAATCCCCTCCCCAGCAACTGCTGACGGGTGACATAGCCGCCCTGCTCAGCCGCAAGTGCGGCGATCTCGCTGTCGAGGCTGGGGAAAGTTCCCGATATAGATGAAGTTCGTCCATGTCTCATACCTCATAGAGGCGCGAGCGGGGCAAAACCACCCCCCTAGCGACGAAACTTCTGCGGCGCCGGAGCGTCTGTGGCGGGCGGGAGCTATTTCTGGCGGCGAGCGCGGGCTGCCCTTAGGCGGGACTGCCGGCGCGCGCGGGACTGGGTCCCGCGGGACCACTCGCCCATCTGCCAAGGTGAATCAAGGGGACTTTCGCCGTGATGCTTCTCGCCGGCCCCAGGAGCGTCCTTGCCGCTGTAGGGGTGCTCGTGAATGCCGCTGCCGGCGATCGTGAACCAACCGATCACCACACCGGCCATCACCACGACGACACCGATCACCATGATCATGAAATCGAGCCTACTCCCTTTAGTGAAGAAGCTTCACCCGAGAAGGATTTAGCCGAGTAGCCCGACACGCTGGGCGAGCTGGACTGCCTCTGCCCGGTTCCGGGCACCGAGTTTGCGGTAGACGGAGCTTGTGTGCTCCTTGACCGTATGGGGCGACAGGAACAGCTTGCCCGCGATCTCAGCGTTGGTGGCTCCCGATGCGATCAGCTCGAGCACCTCACGCTCACGTCCGGACAGCAGCGGCGCCGGCTGCGAGGTTTTCGGCGGAAACAGCGTCTGGCCACGGCCGACCGCTTGAACGGCGCGGGCCACCTCGCTTGCTTCGAGGTCTTTGGAGATAAACCCTGAGGCACCGGCTGCCCGCGCGGCGGCTGGCGACATCCGCCCTGCGCCCGAAATCAGCAGAACCTTTGTCGAGGGTGACTCGGCGCGGATCGCGGCGCAGACGTCGGCGCCTGACTCGTTGGCCAGGAACAGGTCGACCAGTGCAACGTTGGGCGAGTAACGCCGGGTCAACTCGAGCGCCTCATCGGATGTGCGCGCCGCCAGGCAGCGCTCGACCCATGGTTGAGATCCGAGCATCACCCGGAAACCCCAGTGGACGACGTCATGGTCGTCGACTACCAGGACCTTCACAGCGGCCCGAGCCTTCCGAGCCTCACAGCTGACGCGAGCATTCGGACATTCACAGCGGAGGCGAGCACTCCGACCCTCACAACGGAAGCACCATCCGCACCCGCCAGCCATCCCCCTCGGTCGGGCCGAACTCGACCATGCCCCCGTGCTGGAGCGCCTCAAACGCGGCCAGGCGCAGCCCCATTCCGGCCCCGCGCGGACCTGGCTCGACCCCGTTATTACGCACCTCGAGACAGAACATCTCCTCATCACCGGCGATGGCCACGTCAATCCGGGTCGGACTCGCATGCTTGGACGCGTTGCGAACGGCTTCGGCAAGAAACGCCTGCGCGGTTCCCTCGTGGGCGCTCGGCACCTCCACCCCGTCCGGCCAATCGACGATCAGATCAGCGCCTTCGACGACCCCTACGCCTGCCAGCCGCTCAAGCTCGGCGGCCAGCGTGCCGCCGCCGTGGGCGACCGCCAGGCCGTCGTGCAACGGGCGTTCCAGAGCAGCACGGAGCTCACCGATCGCGTCCTGCAGCTCGTCGCGGCAACGCTCAAGCTCGCCGACGTCAAGACCACCGGGGACCGTCAACGCCAAAGAAACCCCGAACAGCCGCTGTACGACCACATCGTGGATCTCGCGGGCGAGCGCCAACCGCTCTGACAGGCGCCTTGCCTGTTCCTCCTCGCGAGTGGTGATCCGCGCGGTGGCAACCAGCGCCGCCGTCTTGCCGAGCGTCCACAGCAGGTGCTGCTCCCCGTCGGACAGGTCGAACGGGGCACCGCCGCGGTCGGCACAGATCACGCCGTAGGAGCGACCCGCCGCTGACAGCGGCGTGCAGACCAGCGTGGTGATGCCGAGCGTGTCGACATAAGCCGGCGGAACCGCCGCCCGGATCTGGTCAGGGGTGACCGCGATCACTTGATCGAAGCGCAGTGCTCGCTGGGCGACTGGTGTGCCGAGCAGTGTCGGGCGAAGCGCGGTCAATTGCTCCATCGAAATGCCGTGCGCGCCAACCGCGCGGATCCGGTGGCCGCGTCCTTCCGACATGAAAATGCCAGCCCGGCGCATCGTCGTCAGCCGACAGATCGCCTCACAGATCCGGTCGTAGAACTCCTCCTGTCCGGTATCGGTGTCGAGCTGGTCCAGCAGCTCGACGAACACCTCGATCGGCTCGACACCGGCGAACAGCGACGGCGTGCCGGTCATCCGACGAGCTCGTACTCCCGGCGCAGCTCGTAGAGCGTGGTGCGCTCGGCTGCCGGGCGGCCGGCTGCATGGGCGGCCGCAATCAGATCCTCAGGGTCGAGCTTGATCCCGTGGTGGGAGCCGGCCATCCGGCTGATCGACTCCTCCATCAGCGTGCCGCCGAGGTCGTTGACACCCCAGCGAAGCGCCTCGGTAGCCGCATCAATGCCCATCTTTACCCAGCTCGCCTGGAGATTGCGCACCGTTCTGCCAAGCGCCAGCCGGAACACTGCGGTGTGCTTGAGGTTTTCCTCGGTCGAGATCTCTTCGATTCCATGAGTGCGGCCGAGCAAGGTCTGAAACGGGATGAACGACAACGGCACAAACTCGGTGAAGCCACCGGTGCGCTCCTGCAAACCCCGCACGACGCGCATGTGCTCGGCAAGTTCCCACGGCTCCTCGATGTGGCCGAACATCACCGTGGCAGTTGAGCGCAGACCCACCGCGTGGGAGGCCTCGATCACCTCAACCCAGCGCGCCACCGGCAGCTTATTCGGGGAGATGCGCTCACGGACGCCGTCGTGCAGCACCTCGGCCGCAGTCCCCGGAGTTGAGCCGAGACCAGCCTCCCGCAACCGCTCGAACACTGCGACCGGAGACAGGCCGGAGACGTCGCACATGTGTGCGACCTCCATCGGCGAGTAGGCATGGAGGTGAAGCTGCGGTGCCTCGCTCTTGGCGAAGCGCAGCCAGTGCTCATAGTCCTCAAGGCCCCAGTCCGGGTGGATCCCGGACTGGATGCATAGCTCGGTCGCGCCGAACTCGACCGCATCGGCGATCCGGGCCGCGAACTCGGCCTCCGAGTGCTGGTAGGCATCAGGTGACCGGCGGCCCTGGCCGAAACCGCAGAACGCACAGCCAACGGTGCAGACGTTCGAGACATTGATGTTGCGGTTGACGACGAACGTGACCGTGTCCCCGGCCAGCTCGGCGCGCAGTTCATCGGCGGCAGAACGCAGCTCCTCGATCACCTCAGGCCGGCGTTCGGCAAACAAGGCCGTCAGTTCATCCGGAGTCAACGACAGACCCGCCGCACCACGCTCAATCGCACGGCCGGCGACGTCAGGAGCAATCGACAACTCGCCCCGGCGACCCGAGCCGCGGCGCGGGATGAACGACCAGTAGTCGGTCTTGATCAGATCGAGTACGCCCTGGGACATCCACTCCGGGTCGATGTACTCCGGGTACACGCACAGTCGCTCGGACAGCGCATAGCCGTCAGCGGCCAAAAGCTTCCGGACCTGCGTCGGCGATGGGAACGGGTGCTCCGGTGAGATGTGGTCGCCGTTGGCTGAGAGCCCACCCAGGTCGGTTGCACCGGCAGCCACCAGCTCCGGCCAGAAGTCCGACAGGTTCGGCGGGACCTGGATGCCGATGCCCGGCATCAGCCGTGCAGTTTCAGCAATCAGCTCCTTCAGGTCATCGATCGAGACCGGCGAGGCCCATTTAGGCGCCGCGTGTTCCGGCACCGCACCCAAGCCGGTGCGCCAGTACTCCTCGGCGGCGGCGGTCGCGATCTCGGCGGGTTCCTGGCCGTAGTAGCTCTGGTGCGGGACGAAGTTCTGCAGGATCACCTCCTGCAAGTGACCGAACTCGGCGTGGACCGCGGCCAGTTGCTCAAGCGCCGCCAGCCGATCCTCGCGCGATTCGCCGATGCCGACGAGGATCCCACTGGTGAACGGGATCCGCAGGTCACCTGCGGCGCGGATCGTTTCAAGCCGTACCGCTGGGTGCTTGGTCGGTGAACCTTGATGCGCGACCAGGTCGGGGACGACTGACTCAAGCATCAGGCCTTGGGACGCGGTCACCTCGCGTAGGCGAGCGAGGTCTTCCCGGCTCAGCACCCCGAGGTTGGTGTGCGGCAGCATCCCGCGCTCCATCGCACGCTCGCAAACCCAGACGACGTAACCGACGAAATCGTCGAAGCCGAGCGCGTTCAGCTTCTCGCGGACCCCAGGGTTGACCTCGGGGTACTCACCGGTCAGCACAAGCAGTTCCTTGGCGCGGTGACGCTTGGCCGCGCGGTCCAGCAGCTCAAGGACTTCTTCAGGCTCGTGCAGGTGTGCCTGATGGGTGGCAAACGCGCAGTACTTGCAGTAGCACTGGCACGTGCGGGACAGCGACAGGGTGACGTTGCGGCTGAAAGTGACCCGGCGCATCTCGCTAGATGTTAAGGGTCGCCGAGTAGCGCCCCATCTGCGCCTACCCCAGCTGCATTGCACCCGGAAGTGGGTGCCGCACGTTCCGAGCGCAGCCGAAGGCCAAAACACGCCGGCCCGCCCGTTCATGGCAAGCTGAAACGGTGAGGCGGAAACAGCGCTCCAAGACGAAGCTAATGACCACCGTGCTAGCCATCGCGGCCGCCGCGGTCGCCCTCGCGGGCTGCGGCTCGTCGACGAGCAGCAGTGCCACACCGTCGCTGGTGCTCGACTTCACGCCAAACGCAATTCACACGGGCATCTATGAGGCGATCGCCCACGGCGCGAAGCTGAAGGTGATCATTCCCGGCGAGAGCACCGACGCGATCAGCCTGTTGGTCGGCCACCGCGTGTCCTTCGCAATCCTCGACATCCACGACCTGGCGATCGCCGACGCTCAGGGCAAAAACCTCGTCGGCGTGATGGCGATCGTCGAACGGCCGCTCGCCTCGGTGATCTCGGCGCCGCAGTACGCGAGTCCGAAGGACCTGACCAACGGCGCGCTCGTCGGTGTCACCGGTGACCCCAGCGACCTGGCGGTGCTGCACTCGATCGTCCATGGTGCCGGTGGTGATCCGTCCCACCTACACACGATCGTGATCGGCTATGACGCCGTCCCTGATCTCCTCGACTCCCGAGTCGGAGCCGCCACCGCGTTCTGGAACGACGAAGGCGTACAGATTGCCGCCGCCAAGCCCGGGTTCCACATCTTCAGGGTCGAGAACTACGGCGCACCGGCCTACCCCGAGCTCGTCCTCACGACAACAAGAGCCGAGATCGAGGCTCACCCGCAGACCGTTCGCACCCTCGTCCATGAGCTGGTCGCGGGCTACAAGAACGTGATCGCCAACCCCCACGCCGGCGAGCAAGCACTGCTCTCACGCGTCAGCGGCCTAAACGCACAGCAAGTAAACGCCCAACTCCAAGGCGAGCTACCCGCCTTCGTCCCGCTCGGTGGCGGCGAGCCCGGCGCCCTCGTCCCCCAGACACTGAACGCCTGGGCAACCTGGGAAGCGCAGTTCGGGATCGTCAAGTCGCCGCCTGACACAGCGACGATGTTCGACTCCAGTTTCCTGCCGACGAAGACCTAGCTACTACTGCGCGCGCAACGCGCGGAACTCTTCGCGCACCGACTCCGGCCGGCCCCACATCTGGGTCACCTCGACCCGTCCGGTACGAACCTCGCGCACAGCGATCTCGCCGTCCAATGATGCGTCGTCAAGCAGCTTCAGCGCGGTCTGCACGGCCGGCACCGACGAGGCGTGCCCGAACCGATGGGCGACGAGAACGCGCCAGTGCCAGTCGTACTTCGAATACGGCTGCGCATTACACGGAACCAGCAGCAAGCTGGCGTCGACGTAGCGGTGCTCGTCAAAGATCCGCAGGTCGAACTCGAGGTCGCTCCAGTCATCAGGCAGCGACGAAACGATCTCGTCGAAGGTGTCTCTAAGCGCCATGCACGCTGGAGCCTAACTGAGCCCCGCGATGAACGTCCAGATCACCATCACGCTCAACGCCCCAAAAACGATCCGCAGCGCCCACAGCCCGGCCTGCGCACGCGGCGTCAGCTTCAGCCTCGCCACCGGCCGCGAGGTATCTGACACCAACTGATCAGGCTCGAGGAACTCGACCAGCTGCTCAAACTCATGTGTCCCCGGTGACATCAGCTGATCACATGGATTGTCTGCAGGAACGAATCGACCGCGTAGGCGCCGCCGGCCAGCGCGATGAACGCCACGATCGCGATCCCGATCACATTGCTGCGCACCGAGTTGACCATCGAACCCATCAGCTCACGGTCGTTGGCAAGGATCAGTAGGAAGATCAGCGCAACCGGCAGCAGCACCGTCGCCAACACGTTGGCGTTCAACGCGATCTTCAACAACGGCACTCCCGGGATCAGGATCACCGCCCCGGCCACCGCGGCCGCCCCGACGTTGGCGAAGTAGAACAGCAGCGACTTACGGCTACGGCCGTTGAAGCTGTGCGCGGCGCCGACGCACTCGGCGATCGCGTAGCCGGTCGAGGCCGAGATCGTCAGGATTGCCACCGCCCCGGCCTCGATCAGGCCGAGCGCAAACACCGTGCCGGCGCCGCCACCGGAGACCCGTCGCAAAGCGGCGGGAAAGCCAGCACCAGACAGCCCGTTGACGCCGGCGCCGCCATGACCGAGCAATGCCGCCCCGGCGATCAACGCCCCGCAGCCGAACACCGCAGCAAACACGGCACCAACCAAAGTGTCGGTGCGCCCAGCACGGACGTCAGTCGGCGTCATCCCCTTGTCGGCCGAAGCGCTCTGCTGGAAGAAGATCATCCACGGCGTGACGGTCGCGCCGATCGTCGAGGCGACCAGCAAGAGGATCGTGTTGAGGCCGCCGGTCGGGAATGGCGAGGCCGTCAGGAAGCCGTGTGCGATCCGCCCCGCGTGCGGGTGCACGAGAATCGCGGCAACCAGGAACAGGGCGTTGAACGCCGCCATCCCCAGCACCACCCGCTCCCAGCTGCGATACCGCCCGCCGCTGATCGTCAGCACCACCAGCAGCACGCCGAGCCCCGCGGCAATCCCCGAGCCAAGCCCGAAGTACGCCAACCCGATCCGAATCGCGACGAACTCGGCGACCAGTGTCACCAGGTTCGTCACCAGCAGATCGCCGGCAGCAAACCAGCCCCACACCCGGCCGAAGCGCTCGAGCACCAGCTGGCCGTAGCCGCGATGGGTGACGGCGCCGACCCGCATGCACATCTCCTGACAGACGAACGCCATCGCGAAGGTCAGCAGGATGAAAGGCAGGAAGAAACCCTCGCCGAAGGTCGCGCCGGTGGCGGCGTAGGAGATCATGCTCGGCCCGTCGTTCTCGCCGAGCATCGCGAGGATCCCGGGGCCGATCAGCAGCCAGAGGAGGTAGAAGCGCCGCCCGCTGTCCCGTGCGTCGTGGACTCGGTGGCGATCGAGCGAACGGAGACTGTCCTCCGCCGTCAGCGGCGGGAGCGTGATGATCGGGCCGTCGGCGCCCTCAAGTGCAGGCTCGCGCAACTGCGAGCTCACGCGTCGAGCTCCACCCGCATCGCCTGCGCAAGCGCGCCGCCGAGTACGTGAACGTCGTCGCCAAAGCGGACAAACAGTGGCCCGTCGAACGGTTGCTTGTCGATCACCTCGAAGGTGGCACCGGGTGCGATCCCGCGCTCGGCCAAGAACCGCAGCATCGCCGGATCGGAGTCCGAGACACGGGTGAAGGTGCCGATGGCGCCAGCTTCAAGTGACTGCATTGCCATGGTACGGCGGGCGACGATCAGAAGATCACGGCTGGGGATCGGATCGCCGTGCGGATCGACGGTCGGATTCCCCAGCTTCGACGCGATCAGCTCCTCAAGCTCCTCCGACAGCACGTGCTCGAGTACCTCCGCCTCCTGATGCACGCGATCCCAGGGAAAGCCAAGCGTTTCAACCAGGTAGAGCTCGAGCAGCCGGTGGTGGCGGATCACCTCAAGCGCGACCCGGCGCCCGGCGGCGGTCAATACGACCCCGCGGTAAGGGGTGTGGTCGACAAGCCCCATCTCGCCCAGCCGTTTGACCATCCCCGACGCCGACGCCGGCGTGACCCCGAGCCGCTCGGCGAGCGCATTGGTTGTAACTGGGCCCTCGCGGCGCTCCTCGAGCGCGTAAATCGCCTTGGCGTAGTCCTCAACGGCCGAAGTCAGCTCCACGCCGCAGATTATGGCACGCCTAAACTTATTTTTCGCGGGAGCCGGCTAGCCGGCTCGGCTCCCGCCCTGCGCGCTCAGCCGGCCGCTCAGCCCCGCTAATTGAAGTTGAATTCAGTTTCAAGTTGGGTGCCCCATGGGGCGGATCTATCCTCAGTCTGGTGACCGCGACATCCACCTTCGAGCAGGACTACGCCGCCGCGACCGAGCACTGCGGGCTGCTCGATCGCTCGGCGCGCGGCAAGCTCGCGCTGAGCGGCGCCGGCGCCAAGGAGTTCCTCAACGGTCAGGTCTCAAACGACACGACCGCTCTGACCCCGGGCCATGGGCTGTTCGCGACCTTGCTGACACCGAAAGGCAAGATGCTCGGCGACCTGCGCGTGCTCGACGCCGAGGATGAGCTACTGCTCGACACCGAGCGCGTCGCGCTGCAGGAGTTGTTCAACACGATCCGGCGCTTCTCGATCGGCTACGAGGTTGAGCTGCACAAGCGCACGCTCGAGTCGGCGCTGTTTTCGCTGATCGGCCCCGAGTCAGACGCCGTCGCCGGGGTAGCTCTCGGCGCGACCGAACACGATCACCTGATTGCACAGATTGGCGGCGCCGCGGTGCGACTGATCCGCACCGACGTCGGACTCGACGTCCTATTCGCGGCCGAAGCGGCCGGCGGCGTGCGCACCGCGCTACTTGAGGCGGGCGCCCGCGAGATCGGCGAGGAAGCCGCCGAGTGCGTGCGGATCGAGCGCGGGCGCCCGCGCTACGGCGTCGATCTCGACGACACGGTGATCCCGCAGGAAGCCGGCCTGAATGAACGCGCCGTGTCGTTCACGAAGGGTTGCTACGTCGGGCAGGAGACCGTCGCGCGGCTGTTTTACCGCGGCAAGCCGAACCGTCAGCTGAGAGGCCTCAAATCGCCGGAGCCGATCGCGGTTGGCAGCGAACTGTCCTACGGCGACCGCGTGGTCGCGACCGTGACCAGCGCGGCGCTGTCACCCCGCTTCGGCCCGATCGCCCTCGCTTTGGTCCGCCGTGAAGCGCCTGTAGGCACGAAACTCGGCGAGGCCGAGGTAGTCGAACTTCCCTTCGCCTGAACCAGGAACGCCTCCAGCTCGGCGACGTTCGGTGCCGGCGCCAGCGGCAGCTGGCGCAACTCCGGATGTGAGGCGAGATAGGTAGTGACGATCCGCAACTCGTCGACCTCACCCGGCGGCACATGCGTGCCGGTCTCCCCCGTGCGCCCGCCACGGGCGATCACCCGCACGGTGCGGTCAAACACCTCACCCAAATCGCGCGGCAACGGACCGAAGTCGAGCACCCGACCACCGGCCAGCCACAGTGCATCGAAGCTCGGCTTCAACGGATGTGGTGCCAGGATCAGCCGAGGCAGGACGTGCGCGGCCTGCAATAGCCCCTCGACGTTCTCGAGGATCGCCGCGACCCGTGCCCGCCGCCGCCGCAGCGCCGCCGCGCGCTCGTATTGACGGGCGCCCGACGCCTGCGACATCTGCTCGTCGATCAGCGACAGCAGGTCGCCGCCGTCACGAAAGCAGGCAAGCGCGGCGTCCAAGCGCCGGCGATACAGGTTCGGGTCAAGGTCGCCCAGACATGGCGACAGGCAACGCCCCATCTGCCCATAGACCGACGGCGCTTCCCGCCGTGGTAGCCGCCGGCCGCAGACACGCAGACCGAACAGCGACTCGAGCTGCTCCACCAGCTCACCAACCCACTCGCGTCCGCGCAGTGGTCCGATCGTCACCCCGTGCCCCGCGGGCGGGCGATCGGTCACCTCAAGGATCGGAAACGCGATGTCGAGTCGGCAGCTGATGTAGACGAACTCGTTCCGCGCGCCACCACGCAGCTTCACGTTGCCCGGCGGCGCCAGCTCCTTGATCAAGCGGTTCTCAAGCAGCAGTGCCCCGAGCTCCGATCCGGCGCTGACGTAATCGACGACGGTCGCCGCGGTCGTCCACTCCGCCCGCATCACCGACGGTGCGAAATGCGCCCGCGCACGGCTCTTGATCGAGATTGACTTGCCGACGTACAGCGGCTTGCCCGCATCGTCACGAAAGATGTAGACGCCGGGATCACTGGGTAACTCACCGAACTCGAGCGTCGGCAGCTCACGTGCCCCGACCGCATAGCGACGTTCTCGCCGCCGGCGAGCCCGCGAGCCGCCGGCGGCGCCAGCACGCATCGGAGCTAGTAGTGCGACCGCCTCACCGACCGTCCCGGCAGCCCCGCACAGCCGCGTGAACAGCGCGCAGAAAATCCGGCCGCAGGCCTCGGCGTCGGGCAGCGCGCGGTGCTGCACCGAGATCTCGACGCCCAGCGCGTCCGCCAATGAAGCGAGCTTGCGCTCACGCTGCAGCGGCAGCAACCGGCGGGCGAGCGCGGCGGTGCAGAGCACCGGCGGATCCGGCCACTGGAGGCCGATCCGTTGATACGCCTGCTTCAGCACCCGGCGATCGAAAGGTGCGTTGTGCGCGACCAGTACCCGCCCGGACAGCATGGCGGTGAGTTGGGGGAGCACGAGATCGGGGTCGGGCGCGGCGTCGATCTCTGCTTGGGTGATGCCGGTGAAGCGCTGGATCCCGCGCCCCAAAGGCATATTCGTGCGGACCAGCGACTGGAAGCGATCGTGCAGCTCACCGCCGCCGAGCAACACCGCACCGAGCTCGGTCAGCTCGCAGGAGGCACCGCCGAGCCCGTTGGTTTCGGTGTCGAGCGCGACGAATTCGGCATTCGCGAGTGGCTGCTCAAGAATCGAAAGGTGCATCGTGAACGTTGATACCCGCGCCACCGGACGGGACGGGTGGACGCTTGCAGGACGCAGCGATTGATGAACGTAATCGCATGCCGCCTTTTGGTCAGTTAGGGTTACCGCCGATGGTCAGAGGAGAGCGTCAATGAAGCGTCGCGGGTTGCCCCTGTTTGCCGTCGCCTGTGCGGCCCTTTTGGTCGGCTGTGGCGGCGGCGCGCACTTCACCAATTTCCACCGTCCGCCGACGCCGATCAACCTGACGGCGTACGTCGACGACCAGTCGGTGTCGGTCTCGCCGGCGAGCTTTGGCGCCGGTCCCGTGACCCTGCTCGCGACCAACGCGGCGGGCCAGACCGAGACGCTGACGGTCGTTCGGCTGTCGACCGAGAAGGCAGTCGCGACGACCGGGCCGATCAACCCCGGCACACCGGAGCAGGTCACCGTGGACCTGGCCCCCGGGCAGTACACGATCGTCGCCAGCGGGTCGGTCGCCTCCGCCGAGTTGTATGTCGGCAAGTCGCGCCCAAGCGCTGACAACACGCTGCTTCAGCCTTAGCGCCCCGCCCCGCCCGCTAGCGCGGTAGAGGTGCCCCGGCGAGCGCCACCACGACACCGATCACTCCGGCGCTCAGCAGTGTTGTCAGGACCCCGCGGTTGAACACGAGTAATGCGACCGCGGCCGCGCCGAGCACGCCGAACTGCCAGGCGAAGTGGACGGCCGTTCCCAGCAGCACCGCGCCACCGAGAATCGCGCCGATCGCCGCCGGGCCGGCACCGTCGAGGAAAGCGCGGGCTGAGGCGTTGCTGCGCAGGCGGTCAAAGCGGGAGCCGCCGATCAAGACGAATGAGAACGACGGGGCGAAGGCGATCAGCGCTGCGATGATCGCGCCGAGCAGCCCGTGCGCGGCATAGCCGACCGCGGCAATTGTTGCGACCACCGGTCCTGGGGTGATCTGGCCGAGCGCTACCGCGCTGAGGAACTGCGAGTTGCTCATCCAGTGGTAGACGTGCACCGCGGTGTCCTGCATCAGCGGCACGATCACAAAGCCGCCACCAAACGCAAGGGCGCCGATCTTCAGCGCGGTCCAGGCGAGTGCGCCATAGCCGCCCACAGCGACCGTCTTTAGCGGTAACAGGGCAAGAGCCACGTTCGGGGGGCGCCGCGGGCGCGTAGCGAGCACCTCAAACGCGCCGCAGCCGAACAGCACGATCACCAGATACGGCCCGATCGTGGCGGCTGAGACGGCGCTGGCGGTTATATAAAGGGCCCAGCGCAGCTCACGCGCGCGGGTCGTTGCCCGCACCGAATGCCAGCTCGGCACGATCAGACCACGGGCGGCCTGCACGGCTACTGCCGCGACCGCCGCGCCGGCACCCGCGCCGGCACCCCGCACCCAGGTCGGCGGCGCATGCGCCAGGAACACCGGCGAGAGCACCAGCATCAGCGCGACCGCCGGCACCACGAAGCCGAGACCGCCGAGGATCGCGCCGAGCGGACCGCCGGTGCGGTAGGCGCAGTAGATCGCCATCTGCGTCGATGTCGGGCCCGGCAGCAAACCAACGGCGGCGACGCCGTCCTGGAACTCCCCGGCGCTCATCCAGCCCCGCTTCTCGACCACCAGCTTGCGCAGCATCGCGATGTGCGCTGGGGGCCCGCCGAAGCCGGTCACGCCGATTCGGGTCCATTCCCGTGCGACGGTACGAAGAGGCGCTTGCGGCGGGTTCGCCGTGGAGCCGGTGCTCACCGGGCGGA
>Ga0302314_10010506_pt1 | contig 16185 bp, 9 predicted proteins | sample III_Palsa_N2_3_FD_200533 | JGI IMG/M metagenome (GOLD analysis project Ga0302314, IMG submission 200533) | Peat permafrost microbial communities from Stordalen Mire near Abisko, Sweden - III_Palsa_N2_3 | ecosystem: Environmental > Terrestrial > Soil > Palsa > Peat permafrost | place: Sweden... | reverse complement strand
AAGAAATTCCTGGTGGAGAAATATGCTAACGCGATTATCACGCCCGCAAGCGCCACTATGCTGGGCAACACTCCGCATGTGAAGGGCGCAAGCATGCTGGCGATGGGGCTCTCCAGCCAATACGATGAACATTTTTCAGCGCTGAAAAACGTTCCCGTGGAATTGAATTCGATCGTCAACGATCCCAAGGCGACCGGAACACATGGACCGATATCCGGCACCGAGTGGCTGAACAACGACTTTACCGCGGCAAATTTGAAAGAGCAATTGCAGACCGAGCACTATCAACTGGTGCACCTGGCAAGCCACTTCGATGCGCAGGCCGGCGGCGACACCAGAAAGTCATTTCTGTTGATGGCCGGCGATGAAAGCAGCAACAGCAATGGATTCCACCTGACGCTTGATAAACTGGACCTCGATCCCGGGTTCAGCATGACCAACGTGGATTTGATCACCTTCTCCGCTTGCAAGACGGCCGTGGCGGCAAAGGACGCCCATGGGAATGAGGTCGATGGCCTGGCGGGCGTCGCACACAAGCTTGGCGCCAATGCGGTGATGGCTTCGCTGTGGGAAGTAGACGACGCCAGCACCTCGAAGCTGATGAGCGACTTTTACAAGCGCTGGGCGGCCGGCGAGGGCACTGTAGCAAAGGTTGAAGCGCTGCGCCAGGCGCAATTGGATCTGCTGCTCGGCGATGACAGGCCGAAGTCCGATGCGGACACCAGAGGCTTTCCAACAACGAAGGCTGTCGCACCCGCCCCGGCTGGGTATGCGCACCCCTATTACTGGGCGCCGTTTGTGCTGATGGGCAATTGGAGGTAGCAAGCGCGGACGAGGCATTGCCGAGACGCCCAGTCTTTCAGCCCTCTATGATTCACTGAAGATAAGATGGAGCTATTGAGAGTTATGAATGATATTCGTCCGCGCTCCTGCGAGTTACGCCAGTACAAATGGCTGAGCATCCTGGCAGTCGCGGCTTCGCTGGCGCTGGTACACGGCTCGGACACACTTTGGCCGCAGTCGCAGAATGCAAGCGCTGGCGCCAGCAACGCACAGTTGCCGGCTGATACGCAGGCACAGTTGACGCAATTGCAGAGCACGCTGCAATCCGCGATTGCAGCTCGCGATGCTCACACAGCGGCAAAAACCCTGAATCAAATCGGCGAGCTGTGGCTACGCGCCGGCAACAAGCAAAATGCGCTGGAAGCGTTCAATCGCGCGCTGGAGGCGGCGAAGCTGGCCAAGGACGCGGAGCAGGGCGTTGCGGCGCTGAACAGTCTGGGAACACTCGCGCGCATGAATGGGCAGACACAGGAAGCCTTGCAGGCTTACCAGCGTGCGCTTGAAGTTGCCACGGCGCAGGGCGTGACAGGCGGCAAGGCCGACGCGCTGTTTGGTTTTGCCCTGCTCGCCAGCGGTCAGAAGCAACCTGCACAGGCGCTGGATTACGCGAACCAGGCGCTGGCCATTCGCCGTAGCATGGGCGACCACGCAGGCGAGGCAGCGATTCTGGCAGAAATTGCCAGGCGCTATAGCGCCGTGGGAGAGAAGCAGAAAGCGCTCGATTACGCGCAGCAGGCTCACGACGCGTATCAGGCGGCGGGAGACCATCGTGGCGAGACGATGGCTCTGATTGGAATCGGCGACATCTACGCCAGTCTCCGCGACAGGAAAGCGATGGATGAATACGCGCAGGCGCTGGCCATTGCCAGGCAGTTGAACTTTCCGGGTATCCAGGCGAGGGCGCTCAACAGGATGGGGATGGTTGAGCAAGAGAAGGGAGAGTACCAAAAGGCGCTGGACGATTTCAACCAGGCGCTGCCGATCTTTCAACGCATGAATATGCCTGACGCGATTGGTTTGACACTGACAAATATCGGTGGAGCCTGGTCAAGCCTGGGCGAAGCGGAGAAGGCGGTGGACTCCTACAACCAGGCACTGCCACTGATACGCAGCACCGGCGACCGTGACGGCGAGGCAGTGTTGCTCAACAACATCGGCAGAATTTACCAAGGGCTGGGGGACAACCAGAAGGCGATCGAGTATTACAGCCAGGCGGCGCCCTTGTTTATTGCCGCGGGCGACCGCATCACAGGTGTGTTGCTGCTGGACAACCTGGGCGCGGCGTATGTGGAAATCGGCGAGACGCAGAAGGCGCTGGAAGTTCTCAACCAGGTACTGTCGCTGCAAACGGGCCTGCCCAACCGGCGCAGCGAAGCCCTGGCGCGCATCAACATGGGCATGGCTTATCACAAGCAGGGCGACAACCAGAAGGCGCTGGAGTCAATGAGTCAAGGTCTGAGCCTGATGAAGCAGGTAGACGACCGCGCCAACGAGGCGCGCGCGCACATCGGGCTGGCGAAAATCTACCTGGATATGGCGGACACTTCTAAAGCGCTGGCGAATCTCAATGAGGCGCTGCCGCTGGCCAAGGCCATGAACGATCCGTTGATTCTGGCGCCGACTCTCTATGGCCTGATGCAGGCGCACAAATCGCAGCCCGCGCTGGCCATCTTCTATGGCAAGCAGGCGGTCAATCTGCTGCAACAGGTACGCAGCAATATGCAGGGCCTGGACAAGGAACTGCAATCGACTTTTGTTACGTCGAAGTCTGCCTTCTATCACGATCTGGCCGATCTGCTCATCGATCAGGGCCGTCTGCCGGAGGCGGAGGAGATCATCGACCTGATGAAGCAACAGCAGCTCAACGACTTTACGCGCGATGAGACAAAAGAAGCCACGCGGCCAGTGTCGCTAAGCGCCGAGGAGCAAAAGCTGGATGACGAATACGAGGGTGAAACGAAAGACCTGATTGCGGATTACGATGCGTGGGATGCGCTGAACAAACGCAACGACCTTTCCGATGCCGAAAAGAAAACGATGGCCGATCTCGATCAGAAGATTCAACAAGGGGAAACGAAGTTTGAAGGCCTGCTCAACCACCTGGACACGGTACTGCAGGCTGGCGAGAAGGAGAAACTGGATAACGCGCGCAAGGAAGTTCCCGGACTCGCCAGCCTGGTGAGCGAACTGGATAACCAGACGGTGGTGCTGTATACCCTGGTAACCGAAGATCGATATCGTGTGATCGTGATCCGCGGCGATACGCGTGAGTTGGTGCAGCGAAGCACAGCGATCAAGTCCGCCGACCTAAGTCATCTTGTGGTGCAGTTTGTGGAGCTGATGAGTCACCCCGGCGACACTCAGCGACTGAAAGAAGTGTCGGCCCGGCTGTATAAGGTTCTGATTGCGCCCATCGAGGGCGACCTGGCGCAGGCCCACGCGCATACGCTGGTATGGGAGTTGGACGACGTGCTGCACTACATTCCCATGGCCGCGCTTTACGATCCCACAGCGAAGCAGTACCTGGTGGAGAAGTATGCGAACGTGATCATTACCCCCACCAGCACTACCATGCTGGACAGGACTCCCGATGTTAAGAACGCAACCATGCTTGCCATGGGGCTTTCAGACAAGTACGACGAGCACTTTATCCCACTGAAGAATGTGCCTGCAGAGTTGGGATCGATCGTGCACGACCCGAAGATTGCGGCCACGCATGGGCCGATTGCGGGAACGGAGTGGCTGAATAACGACTTCACCGCGGCCAATCTGAAGGAGCAGTTGAGGGGTGGACACTACCAACTGGTTCACCTGGCGAGCCATTTCGATGCGGATGTCAGCGGCGACGATCAGAGGTCGTTTCTGCTGATGGCGGGGGATCAAAGCGGAGGCGGAAATGGATTTCGCCTGACGCTGGATGTTCTTCGCAAGGACCCGGGATTCCGCATGAATCGCGTGGAGCTGCTGACCTTCTCCGCATGCAAAACTGCCGTTGCAACCAAGGCCGCCGATGGGCACGAGGTGGATGGACTGGCCGGTGTGGGTCACATGCTGGGCGCAAGAGCGGTGATGGCTTCGCTGTGGGAAGTAGACGACGCAAGCACCGCGAAGCTGATGAGCGATTTTTACCAGCGATGGGCAGGCGGCGATGGGACGGTGGCCAAGGTGGAAGCGCTGCGTCAGGCACAACTGGACTTGCTGCTGGGCAATGACAGGCCGCAGGCGAGCGCAGGCAGCAGGGGCTTTGGCTCAGGCAAGGCAGAGCAGGCCGCTCCGGCAGGTTATGCGCACCCGTATTACTGGGCGCCGTTTGTGCTGATGGGAAACTGGAGATAGGAATCTTTGGGAGCGGGTTAGCGGGATTCGCAGTATCCCACCTTAGTCGCAATAACAACGACGCGACGAAGGTGGGGCACCCAAGGACGTGGGGATATATAGGCAAAGATAAAGCCCCCGGCAATCCGCGCCGGGGGCTTTTTGTGTTCGAAGCTGGCTTGAGTCGCTGCTTCAGTTGCTGAAGAGCAAAATGCCGGCCGGTTTTTCTTCGCTGGTCTCGTCGCTCGCGCTGACGGGCCTGTAGAAGATCTGGTTAGCGTCGAGATAAACCTCGAGGAATGCCGGCCGCTCGTTGATGTTTCCGGCAATCAAGGCTTCCGACAGGGGGTCCTCGACGTAGCGCTGCAAGGCGCGGCGCAACGGTCGCGCACCATAGCTGCGGTCGCCCAGAGTCTTGTCGAGAATCCACTTCTTGGCTTCCTCGGTGACGGAAATGGTGATCGACTTCTGGGCCAGGTTGGCATTCAAACTCTGCACAAGAAGTTCGACAATCTGGATCAGGTCGGCGTCCGACAGCGATTGGAAGAGAATGACCTCGTCAAGGCGGTTGAGGAACTCTGGGTTGAATGCCTTCTTTACCTCGGCCATGACATTCTTTTCGACAGTTTCGTTGATCTGGTCTTCGCTGTCGCTGTGGAAGCCAAGGTTCTTCTTCTCCTTGATGAGGTACTTGGAGCCGATGTTCGACGTCATGATGAGGATCACGTTCTTGAAGTCGACCGTGTTGCCCAGTCCGTCGGTTAACTGGCCGTCTTCAAAAACCTGCAACAGGATGTTGAACACATCCGGATGCGCCTTCTCAATTTCGTCCAGCAGCACAACCGAATACGGCGAACGCTTCACGCGCTCAGTGAGCTGTCCGCCTTCCTCATAACCAACGTACCCCGGAGGCGAACCGATGAGCTTCGAGACCGAATGCTTCTCCATGAACTCCGACATATCGAAGCGGATGAGCGCCTTGTCGGAGCCGAAGAGGAAGTTGGCCAGCGTGCGGGCCATTTCCGTTTTCCCCACGCCCGTGGGGCCGAGGAACAAAAAGCTTCCGATGGGCCGCGCCGGCGACTTGAGTCCCGCACGCGAGCGGCGAATAGCCCGAGCCAGCGCGGAGATCGCCTTATCCTGCGAGATGACGCGCTTGTGCAGTTCGCCTTCGACGCGCAGCAGCTTCTGCGTTTCTTCTTCCTTGATGCTGGTCACGGGCACGCCGGTCCAGCGGCTGACGACGTCTTCAATGTCTTCGCGGCCCACAATGCCGGAAGCCGAATCGTCAAGGTGATATTTGTCGCGCAGCGCGCGCAGGTTTTCGCGCTCCTTTCTTTCCTCGTCGGAATAGAAACGCGCCTTCTCAAACTCATGATTGGCGATGGCCGAGTCCATGCGATGCACGATGAACTTGATGCGCTTCTGCACTTCGGTGATTTCTTCCGGCAGCGAAGTCTGGCGCAGCTTCACGCGCGCGCCGGCCTCATCGATCAAATCGATTGCCTTGTCCGGCAGAAAGCGATCGGGTATATAGCGGTTGGAATGCGAAACCGCAAACTCGACCGCCGCATCGGTATAGCTGACCGCATGGAATTTCTCATAGCGATCCTTGATGCCGTGGATAATTTTGATGGCGTCCGCCTCGTTGGGCGGCGGCACCTTGACGGCCTGGAAGCGCCGCTCGAGCGAGCGATCTTTCTCGATGGACTTGCGGTACTCGGCCGGAGTGGTGGCGCCGATGCACTGAATTTCTCCACGGCTCAGCGCCGGCTTGAGGATGTTAGCGGCGTCAAGCGAGCCCTCGGCCGAGCCTGCCCCAACCAGCGTGTGCAACTCGTCGATAAACACGATCGAGTTCTGATTCTCCATCAGCTCTTTCATGATGGTCTTGAGCCGCTCTTCAAACTGGCCGCGATATTTGGTTCCGGCAACGATGAGCGAGAGATCCAGGCCGAGCACTTTCTTGTCAGCCAGGAAGCTGGGCACTTCACCGTCGGCGATGCGTTGCGCTAGGCCCTCGACAATAGCCGTCTTGCCCACGCCCGGCTCGCCAATCAGCACGGGATTGTTTTTGGTGCGGCGGCAGAGAATCTGAATCACGCGTTCAAGTTCACCGTCGCGGCCAACCAGCGGATCAAGCTGCCCATCCATGGCGGCCTGTGTCAGGTCGCGGCTGAACTCAGCCAGCAGGCTGCTCTCGCGCTGGCGCTGCTGTGCCGGAGCCTTTTCCTGCGTCACGCGCGCCAGCTCATCGCGGATTTGCGTCAGCTTCAGACCGCGCTCCTGCAGAATTTCCGCGGCAAAACATTTTTCCTCGCGCAGCAAACCAAGCAGCAGATGTTCAGTCCCAATGTGCTTGTGTCCCAGGCGTTCGGCTTCTTCCGCCGCATAAGCCAGCACCCGCTTGCACTCGTTTGAAAGCGGCAGATCCACACTGGTGGAAACTTTTTCGCGAATCGTGGTGTGCGCCTCGATCTGCTTGCGGATCGACTCCACCGAAGCATGCGAGCGCAGAAAACGGTTGGTCAGAGCTTTGTCCTCGCGCAGCAGGCCAAGCAGCAGGTGCTCAGTCTCGATATAGGGCGAGCCGAACTGGCTGGCCTCATATCGCGCGAAGAAGATCACGCGTCGTGCCTTCTCCGTATAGCGTTCGAACATGGTGTTTCTCCCTATGCAGGCTATCGGCTTGAGTGGCTGTCCGGTTAGTTTGCCGGCCTCAGCCCAACACGCGCGTGCCCTTCTTTAAACTTCGCCGCCGGAGGCACCAGGAAAATTAGGGTTCCTGCCCCGAACAGCCCTTTGGGATGGTTGCGAGCTCTTTTCTAGCTTGCCCAAGCCCCGGCGGTCTTGCTGCCTTGAGGCTTCCATCCTGCCCTTGTGAGCCTGAAAACCTTCAACCGGCTTCCAAACCCCTTACTAGTTAAGACTCAAAAATCGTCGGTAACGGTTCAATTCCGTCAGATATTGAAGGCCTGCGATCCCGAATGCGAAACGGATGCCAAAGGGGCAAGCCTTCCCGATTCCAGGCGCAAAGCCCTGCTACAGCGTGCGGCCAGATCCAGGTTGTGGGTTACAAGAATGGACGTAAGCCCGTGGCTCGCGTGCAGCCTTTCGATCAAGTCGAAGACGCGGCCGGCGGTGATCTCGTCCAGATCGCCGGTGGGTTCGTCTGCCAAAAGCAGGCGGGGATTGTTGACCAGCGCGCGGGCCAGCGCCACGCGCTGCTGCTCGCCGCCGGAAAGCTCGCCGGGACGATGATCTGCGCGGTCGTCCAGGCCAACTTCCCTGAGCCAGTTTCCCGCCACCGTCAACGCCTCTCTTTTTGTTACGCCGCGCGCAAGCAGCGGCATGGCCACGTTTTCCAGCGCCGAGAACTCCGGCAGCAGGTAATGGAACTGCCACACGTAGCCGATCTCCCGATTGCGAAAAGCTGCCGCCTGCCGCGGGGCAAGCTGGGCCACGTTGGTTGACGCGCAGTATACAGTCCCCGCGGAGGGTGCATCAAGCGCGCCCAGAATGTGCAAAAGAGTGCTTTTTCCCGCGCCCGACTGGCCGACGATGGCCACCATTTCCCCTGCCTGAACCTCAAGGCTCAGGCCGCGAAAGAGCGAAAGCTCGCCGCGCGCAGTCTTGTAAGACTTTTCGAGATTGGAAACCTGGATGATGGGAGCGTTACTGGACTGTGTCTGCCCCGCCCCCGGCGCTCGCGATTCTGACTCCCACCTGGATGGGATTGTCGGACCGGCAGCCGCTGAATAGGTTTCAGTCATCGATTGCTTGTTATTTTACAATGTCCGGCTGAAATCAAGTTGGGAATCTGCACAAATCGAATCCGCATGGGGATATCCCAAGTACCCAAACGCGACTATCCAATGGGCCAGATGCATTACTTTGCAACCGGCAGCGCCGCCGGATTAATCCGTGCAATACGTCCCTTCGGCCCGACGATGAAAGGCAGCGAGAGTGCATTCCAGTTGCCGTTGTCGAGCGGTTGCCAGGTGCGTCCGTCGTCGCGGCTGATGTCGGAACCGTTGGTGCCAGCGGTGATCCAGAGTTTTTCTGATTCGGACCACTGGACGGTAGAGCGATAGCCATGCGGCGGGGTTGTGGAGGCAGCCCATGGCTGATTGTATGCGGGTTTGAATGCGGCGGTATTCGCGGCTTCGCTCGGTTTGGAATAATCACCGCCGACCGCGACGAGCACATTGTCGTCACTAAAGGGCGGTCGAGGCTCGGCTCGTGCGGCAATCGAAAAAATCCCCGACGCGTCGGTGTGATTCCCGACCGAGACCGCCTCAGTGGCCCATGTATCCTTTTGCCTTCTCGTTTCAATGTCCTCGTCTGAGCAATGGATGCAAATCCACTTCGAAGTTACCGAGTACACAAGAGCTCCTGCTGAGCCACCAGAAGCAAATAAGGGTGCTCCGGCGTCTGCCATCATCGATGAGTTGCTCGCCGCGAATGCTCCCTGTTTCGTTGCATCCGCCCGCAAGCCAGCGTCTTTGTATCTGAACCAATCCTTGCCCGAACCGTCCGTGCTGAAAACAGCGAAGTTGCCGTTGACCGGATCCCCAAGCAGCCAGCCATCCAACCATTCGGGAACTTTCCCGCCCAGTGAGTCCTGATGGCGCCTTTCAAAATAGAGCGCGTCCCAGAACCCATCCCTGTCTGGGTTGGTGAAGACAAGCTTCCACGTCCTGCATCCATTCGTGGTCTTGTAGAGCCGCGAGAGCTTCCCTTTCCCCGACGACATGATGAAGGCGGTATTGGCGTCAAATGCTTGCACGCCGCGAAAATCCAGCGTCGCTCCATCCTTCGCCGCATCCGGCACCACGCACTTCACCCAATGCGCGCCGCCATCAATGGTCCTGAGCACCGTGCCCTCGCTGCCACTGGCCCACGCAACCGTCCCATCCACCGAATCGATGCCGCGTAAGCTGGCCGTGGTGCCCGAATCCTGCATCTGCCAGACTTGCAGCCCATCAGACAGTGGCTGGGCCTGCGACCATGCTGGCGCCTGCGATTGACACGCCGCAATTGCTGTCGCGAAAAAGAGAACGACGCTCATCCGGCTGGTGTCCATGGCTGGCAGTATAGTTGCCCGCGCCCCGATACTTGCGCTTTCGTTTTTTCGGCTTTGGTCTTTTCCGGAGGGAGCAGGGGCATTCATGCCCCTGAAGAGTGAAACTCATCAAGAATGGCCTTCAGGCCCGGGGTCCCACGGCCGCAAATGAACGGCCGGAGGCTAAAGCCTCTATCGCTTCGAGCAAGGTTTCGGGGGCATGAATGCCCCCGCTCCCTCCGAACACCGCTGCTCTCTCCAAATGCCCTCGCTCCTTCCAAAGGACAAACAACGACGGAGGCAAAACTACTTCTGCCGGCGACCCGCTGAGAAGGGAAGATGCGCCCGCCGGGACTGTTTGCAACCTGGGAATCCCTGGCCCTCGTTGGCCGCGTTTTTGCGGCTTCTGAACCCATCCTCCTGTACACTGGAGTGTTTATGGCCATCAGAACAAAACTTCCCGTCGGAATCCTGGGCGCGACCGGAATGGTCGGCCAGCGCTTCATTCAGCTGCTCGAAAATCATCCATGGTTTCAGGTCGCCTGGCTCGCCGCAAGTGACCGGTCAAGCGGCAAAACCTACGGCGAAGCTGCCAAGTGGCGCCTCGACACTCCGCTGCCTGAGCGCATCGCGCAGATGACCGTTCGTCCGGCCGACCCATCTGGGGCACCGAAGATCATCTTCGCAGCACTCGACGCTGCCATCGCCCGCGAATTGGAGCCCGCCTTCGCCAACGCCGGATGCGCCGTCATCTCCAATTCGAGCGCCTTCCGTATGGCTCCCAACGTTCCCCTGGTCATTCCCGAAATCAACGCCGAGCACCTGCACCTGATCGAAGAGCAGACCTCGCGCGCGGAATCAGGCGGCTACATGGTCACCAATCCCAACTGTTCCACCATTGGCTTGGCGCTCGCTCTCAAACCCATCGAGGCCCGCTTCGGCATCGAGCAAATCTTTGTCACCACCATGCAAGCCGTCAGCGGCGCGGGCTATCCCGGCGTTGCCTCCATGGACATTTTGGGCAACGTAGTGCCCTTCATCGGCAGCGAAGAAGAAAAAATGGAAGCCGAGACGCTCAAGCTCCTTGGTAAGCTGAATGGTCATACAGTTTCGCCTTTAGCAGCCCGGATAAGCGCGCAATGTAATCGCGTCGCCGTCGAGGATGGCCACACAGAAAGCGTGTCAATCAAACTCGGCAACAAGCTTGGCCGCGCCGTCACGCATGAGGATCTGCTCGCCGCATGGGCGGAATTCCGCCCGCTCGCCGGCCAGGGCTTGCCCACCGCGCCCGATCAGCCCATCGAGTGGGCGCCGCAAAACGATCGCCCGCAGCCGCGGCTCGACCGCAATCGCGGCAACGGCATGGCCGTGACCGTCGGCCGCCTGCGCCCCTGCCCGGTGCTCGACTGGAAATTCACCGTGCTTTCGCACAACACCATCCGCGGAGCCGCCGGAGCCGCCATCCTCAACGCCGAACTCCTCGCCAGCCTGGGCAAGCTGGAACCAGTCGCCCCGCCTGACCGATCCGGGGCGTTGCATCGTAAAAAGACGATTGAGGTTGGTGACGCAATTGCCGCAGGAGTGAGCGCCATACTGGGTTAGGCCGGCACATAAATCATGGGAAGATTCAAATGAGCCTGGTAGTCATGAAGTTTGGCGGCACGTCGGTCGAGGACCCGGCTGCCATCGGTCGCACCGCGGACATCGTTGCCGGGCGAGTCGCGCAAGGCACGAGGCCAGTGGTCGTTGTCAGCGCGATGTCCAAAGTCACCGACCAGTTGCTGCGTGCCGCCGCGGCAGCCGCCGCAGGCGACCGCACCGGCGCTCTGGCCATCAGTTCCCGCCTGCGCTGCCGCCATCGCGACACTGCCTTCGCCCTGGTCAAGACGCCCGCGGACATCGCCGAATTGCAAAACCTCATCGACCAGAAATTCGACTCCCTCGATGAAATCCTGCGCGGCCTGGCTGCCATTCTCGAGCTCACCCCGCGCGTCTCCGACCTCATTGTCAGCTACGGCGAGCGCATTTCCAGCCGCATCGTCGCCGCTGCGTTCCGTGAACGCGCCATCGACGCCACCCACGTTGACGCCCGCGACGTCATCGTCACCGATTCGCAATTTCAGAAGGCCGTTCCGCAGGACACGCTGATTGAGAAGCGCGTCCACGAGCATCTGCATCCGCACATTCTCGCGGGCCGGGTCCCCGTGCTGGGCGGCTTCATCGCCTCCAACGAGGCCGGCATCACCACCACCCTGGGCCGCGGCGGGTCGGACTTTACCGGCGCACTCCTGGGCAGCGCGTTATCCGCCGACGCAATCGAAATCTGGACTGACGTGGACGGCATCATGACCGCCGATCCAAGAGTTTGCCCCGATGCCCTGCGCGTCAAGATCATCAGCTTTGAAGAAGCCGCCGAGCTGGCCTACTTCGGCGCCAAAGTCCTGCACCCGGCCACCATCCTGCCGGCCGTCAAGAAGAACATCCCGGTGCTGGTGCTCAACAGCCGCAACGCCACTTGCGAGGGCACGCGCATCGCTTCATTGGCGCCGCACTGCAGTAGCCCTTTCAAGTCGATCGCCGTAAAGAAGAGGCTCTCCATCATCGATGTCGTGGCCAGCCGCATGCTCATGACTCACGGCTACATGCGTGACATCTTCACCATCTTCGACAAGCACCAGTGCCCCGTCGACATGGTCTCCACCAGCGAAGTCTCCGTCTCGCTAAGCGTCGATTCGAACGACAAGCTCCCCGCCATCGCTGCCGACCTCAGCCAACTGGCCGACGTGAAGTACGAGGGCCGCAAGGCGCTGGTCTGCCTGGTCGGCGAGGATATCCGCGGCCGCAACGGCATGGCTGCCCAGGTCTTCACTGCCGTCCGCCACATCAACGTGCGCATGATTTCCCAAGGCGCCAGCGAGATCAACATGAGCTTCATGATCGACGAAGACGACGCCGACGAAGCCGTCCGCTCGCTGCACGCGGCCTTCTTCCAGAACCCCGACCCCGCCGTGTTCGATGTGGAAGCGAGAAAGCAGCTGACGGCGAACAGCTGACAGCAGACAGTTTTCAGTGGTCAGTGGTCAGTGAAATCACTCGTTTACGCCAAGCTTCCGCGCAGCTTGCAAACGGAGGGGAAAATCCACAAGATTCCCGCTAGGGAAATTCTCAACTGACAATCTTCAGTTGTTCGCTGTAACCTGTTCACTAACGACATACGACTGATCACTGGCCACTGTTCACTGACCCCTGATCTCTAAGGACCTCATGCTCCTTCTCGTACTCGGTAAAGGCAAAACCGGCTCGCTCGTTGCCCAGGTGGCCCGCGAGCGCGGACACGGCGTGCGCGTGCTTGATCTCGCTGAAAACCGCCACGCATCCGCCCTCACTGCGCCATTGCTTGCCGGCGTCGACGTGGTAATCGACTTCACCACCGCCGAGGCCGCTTTGGAAAACATGCGCGCCGTCCTCGCCCTTGGCGGCCGCATCGTGGTCGGCACCACCGGCTGGTACGCCCACCTGGCCGACATGCGCGCCCTTGCTGAAAAGCGCGGCGGCGCTCTGCTCTACGGCACCAACTTCTCCATCGGAGTGCAAAAGCTCTTCCGCCTCACAGCCGAGCTGGCCAATCTCGACGGCTATCAATTCTCCATCACCGAGACCCATCACGAGTCCAAGCTCGACGCCCCGTCCGGCACCGCCATTACGCTGCAACAGATCGTGGAGGCGGCGCAAGCCAAGAAGGGGGCCGGCGCAAGTGTCGAAGTCACTTCCTACCGCGTAGGCGACGCCAAAGGCGAGCACACAGTCACAGCCACCGGCCCCGACGATGTGATAGAACTCCGCCACGACGCCTTCAGCCGCAGGGGCTTTGCTCTGGGCGCAGTCCGCGCCGCCGAGTGGTTATCGCAACACTCCGGCGCCCACGACTTCCGCGAAATCTTCGATCAGCTATAGCGGTGGCGCCGCGCGCCGCAAAAATTAAAGACCATCTTATTCACGTACCGCTGCGCGCACGGCCCACCCACCCGTTATAGACTTTCCAGTGATGGAAACCATGGGTTGCGGTACGGCAATCGTTACGCCATTCAGGGCGGACGGCGCACTCGACGAAGCGGCGCTCACGGCGCTGGTGAACTGGCAGATCGACTCCGGGATCGACTTCATCGTGGCCTGCGGATCGACCGGCGAGGCCGCCACGCTGGACGAAGAAGAGTGGGTTACGGCAGTGAGCATTGTGGTGGATGCAGCCGCCGGGCGCGTGCCGGTGTGGGCCGGTTGTACCCACAATTCGACCCGGACACTGGTACGTCTGGCAAGCCGTCTGCGGGGCGTTGACGCGGTGCTTTCCGCCAATCCTTACTACAACAAGCCATCGCAGGAGGGCCAGTTTCAGCATTTTCAGGCCCTCGCGCAGACGGTGCATCCGCTGCCGGTGACGCTCTACAACATTCCCGGTCGCACCGGCGTAAACCTGGAACCGGAGACTGTGTTGCGCCTCGCTGAGGCAGCGCCCAACATCCAGGCCGTCAAGGAGTCCAGCGGCAAGCTGCCGCAGATCACTGAACTCGTGCACATTCTGCCGCGCGGCTTCAAAATCTTCTCCGGCGACGACAACCTGGCGCTAGCCTCGATCGGCGTCGGGGCGCACGGGCTCATCAGCGTGGCCGCCAACGAGATTCCAGCGGAAATGGGCCGCATGATCCGCAGCGCCCTCGCCAACAACTGGGCAGAAGCCCGCGAGCTTGAGCGCCGCTATGCGAGCCTGATCGACGCCAACTTCTGGGACTCCAACCCCACCCCGGTAAAGACCATTCTCAGCATTATGGGCCGCTGCTCGCATCACGTGCGGCTGCCGCTTGTTCCGCCCCCCGCCGCCACTCGCGCTCGCCTGGAACGGCTGGCAGCCGAACTGGGGCTGCTGGCGCCCGTTCGTACGATGTGAGCTGGCTCACAGCCCAAGGGCCGGCAGCTAGGCATATAATTCGGCGTGAAAAACAATCAGCTACAGGATGCCTGTTTGCGACACCTGCAACTGAGGAGGCTACGATGCTGAAGCCGTTTGTACTCCTTTCTGCCGTGGTCCTGTTTGTGACCACTCCCATTCCGACCCCCACGCTTGCCGCCGGCGGCGCGCCCCAGGATAACAATTCACCCAAGACAACGCCTTCCTCGCGCGAGAAGGCAAAGAAGCTGTACGCAGTGGACTGCGCCATGTGCCACGGGGATAACGGAAACGGGAAAACCGATCTTGCCACAAGCATGCAACTGACGCTCCTCGATTGGACCAATCCGAAGTCCCTGGCCAGCGTGCAGGACAAGGACCTCTTCGACGCCATCCGCAAGGGCAAGGGCGAGAAGATGCCGCCCGAATCCGAGGATCGCGCCAAGGATGGCGATGTCTGGGCACTGATAGCCTACATCCGCGCATTCTCGAAGGGCCAGCCAGCCGCGCCCGCCGATGCACCTCCGCCAGCTGCGCCTACGGCTCCAGGCAATTAGAAGCTGATTCCCTCGATTGGCGCAGTGCCTGGTTCGGATCTCAATGCAGTGCCTGCCTTTTGAAGCAGACGCCAATCTCCCTTTCCGATGCACGTGAGCGACTGCCCGGATTAATCTGAGAGGCGAGCGTGGCGGCACTCTGCCCACGCGGCGTCAATGTCACCTTCCACCCGGCAACGCGAGTGATATACATGAAGGCATCCGATCTGCAACGAGATTGAGGGCTGTGGTGATGCGACGCTTCATCTTCCTAAGTTCCGGCGCTTTGGTGTCTGCAATCCTCTGCTCCCAGCCGCCTCTCCTGGCGCAGTTTCAGGATCCGACCAAGGAAGAACTGCTGATGTCGGCCGATCCCAAAGCTCCGGGGGCCGCCGCGGCTATTCTTTATCGCGAAGATGTGACCGATCAGTTAAGCCACTCGCGCAGCTTCTATGAGCGGGTCAAGGTGCTCACCGAAAAGGGAAAGGAGATGGCAAACGTGCAAATGCCGTACGATCCCGCTACGGATAAAGTCGACATTCAGGCGCGCACGATTCACCCAGATGGAACCATTCTTCTCCTGGCGGAGAAGCCAGCCGACATCGTGGATCTTAAAACCAAACGATTCCAGATAAATGAAATGGTTTTCACGCTGCCCAACGTCGAGGTGGGAAGTATCCTGGAATACCGAATCACAGTTCATCATTCCGGTTTCATGGATTACCCCACATGGAATATCCAGCAATCATCCTTCGTTCACAAGGCGCATTATGCTTACCGGTCACCTGCCATCTCTCTGCCCGGCTACTCATCCCGGATAGGGAACGACGCCAGGGTGGAGAAAGAATTTAAGGACAATATTGGCACCTACACGCTCGACATCTCAGACATTCCCGCCCTGCCTGACGACGACTGGATGCCGCCGCTCAACACCATCAAGTGGCGCGTCTGGTTCTTCAATTCCAGATTCCCACCCGGCCCGGTATTTTGGGAGAACGCGGAACGGAATTGGGGAGTGTTCATCAGCGAGTTCTCAAAACCCACCTCCTCGCTGAAAAGTGCAGCGTCGGCGATGATTGCGCCCAGCGACACGGAAACCGAGAAAGCGCAAAAGATCTATGCGGCCGTAATGAAACTGGAGAACACAGATTTCACGCGTGAGAAGTCCAAAGAGGAGAGAAAGAAAGAGAAAATCAAGGATATCCACAACGCGCAGGATATCTGGAAAGAGCAGAGCGGAACGTCGCGTGAGATTGCGCTTCTCTATGTGGCTCTCTGCAGATCGGTGGGACTCGTTGTGGACCCCATGTTCGTTGTGGACCGGAGCCGGGCGCTTTGGGATCCTGACGTCCTTTCTGAGAGGCAACTGAACGACTATATTGCCGTAGCCAAGCTCGATGGAAAGCAGGTGTACCTCGACCCCGGTGAAAAGATGTGCCCCTTCGGGATGCTTCAATGGAGGCACACGCTGACCACGGGCTTCC
>Ga0302314_10010505_pt1 | contig 16186 bp, 14 predicted proteins | sample III_Palsa_N2_3_FD_200533 | JGI IMG/M metagenome (GOLD analysis project Ga0302314, IMG submission 200533) | Peat permafrost microbial communities from Stordalen Mire near Abisko, Sweden - III_Palsa_N2_3 | ecosystem: Environmental > Terrestrial > Soil > Palsa > Peat permafrost | place: Sweden... | reverse complement strand
GGTGGTTGTGATGGCCTCTGACCTGCAATAATGCGAGTGGACGATACTGGGATTGAACCAGTGACCTCTTCCGTGTCAGGGAAGCGCTCTCCCGCTGAGCTAATCGTCCTCTGCTCCCTCGCGAACGAGGAAAGAGGTGGAGACGGGATTTGAACCCGTGTACACGGCTTTGCAGGCCGTTGCCTCGCCTCTCGGCCACTCCACCGCGCGGTTCGGGTAGCGGTGCACCCGGGGCTGGGCCCCACGCGAGCGGACGACGGGATTCGAACCCGCGACCCTCACCTTGGCAAGGTGATGCTCTACCACTGAGCCACGTCCGCATGTCTTCCAGTTGGCTTTCGGCCGTCCTGGCTACGAGGAAAACTGTATCGGATTCCGACTCAGGATCAAATTCCTTTGGGCGCCGGGGCGTCGGGTCCATCGAACGGGTGAGGACGGTGGCATAGCGCGGGCGCCGCGGGACGGGGGCGGCGAGGATGGGCGGTATGCGTCCTCATCACCCCCGCCACCAGCGCCGTAGTGCCCCGCACGGCCGGGCCCGCGCCCTGTGCTCGCTTGCCGCCGCGCTGCTCGCGGGGACCTCGGCGAGCATGTTCGGGGCCGCGCCGGCCCGGGCCGTGGTCGGCGGGACCTCGGCGTCCCAGGGGCAGTACCCCTTCATGGTCTCGCTGCGGGAGAACGGCTATCCCTACTGCGGCGGCACGCTCGTGGCCGCGCAGTGGGTGCTGACCGCCGCGCACTGCGTCGAGGACCGCTCGGCCGCGAGCCTGACCGCTGTCGTCGACCAGGCCGCGCGCGACGGGTCGGACGGGCAGACGCTCGCGGTGGATCGTACGGTGGTGGATCCCGCGTACGACGCGAGCACCGAAAACTACGACGCCGCCCTCGTCCATCTCACCGCACCCGTCATCGGCGTCACACCGATCGCCATCGACCCCTCAGGCACCGGTGACACCTCCTATGCCCGCCCCGGAACCGTCGCCACGGTGATCGGATACGGCTCGGTGGATCCTGAGGACGTCAACGGTAACGGCGCCATCGCGTATCCGGCGACGTTGCAGCAGGCCCCTGTCACGATCGACTCCGACAGCTCCTGCAACGCGGTCTTCAACGGTGCTCAAGAGCCCGCCGCGCAGACCGCGCTGATGTTGTGCGCGGGCGGGGACGGGGTGCACGACGCGTGTGTCGGCGACAGCGGCGGCCCGCTGCTCGTCCCCGGCGGCACGGTCGGCTGGACCGAGGTCGGCGTCGTCAGCTGGGGGGCGGGCTGCGCGGTACGCGGCGTGCCCGGCGTCTACACCCGCCTTTCCGATCAGCAGATCAACGGGTTCGTGGAGGGCACGATCGGCGGCTGAGCGGATCCCCGCGCGCGGCATACCAGGTCTTCCCGGGCCACGCGTGTGCCCGGCGGGGGCCGGGTGGTAGATCATGGGTCCGTGCGGGATTACGCCTACTTCGACGGCCGGCTGGCCACCGGCCTGGCCGAGCTGAGCCACGACCCGGCCGTGCTCGACGGACCGGGCTGGTGGGCCGCCGTCGGCACCTTCGAGGGGCGCTGGACCTTCGCCCGCTTCACCGACGTGCGCCGCGCCCCGCTGCCGGGCGGCGTCTGGGCCGGCCCGAGCCCCACCGCGTGGCGCACCTCGCTCGGTCGGCGCGCCTACGAGCTGGGCGTGCGGGAGATCCGCGAGCAGATCGCGCAGGGCTGGATCTACCAGGTCAACCTGTGCCGCGTGCTGACGGCGCCGGTCTCCGGACGCTCCGAACCCGCGGGTCTGGCACACGTCCTGGCGGCCGGGAATCCCGCTCCGTACGCCGGGGTCGTGGACCTGCCGGATGCCGGGGTCCGGGTGGTCACCGCGTCTCCCGAGCTGTTCCTCGCCCGCAGCGGCGACTCGCTCACCTCAGGTCCGATCAAGGGCACCGGCAGGACGGCCGCCGACCTGCTGCCCAAGGACACGGCCGAGAACGTGATGATCGTCGACCTGGTCCGCAACGATCTGTCCCACGTCGCGCTGCCGGGGACGGTGGACGTGCCCGAGTTGTGCGTCGTCCGCGAGCATCCGGGGCTGGTGCACCTCGAGTCCAAGGTCACCGCGCGGCTGCGGCCCGGCCAGGGCTGGGCCGGCATCCTGGACGCGGCCTTCCCGCCGGGCTCGGTCACCGGCGCGCCGAAGTACAGCGCCCTCAAGACGATCGCCGAACTCGAGCGCGAGCAGCGCGGACCGTACTGCGGGGCGATCGGCTGGGTGGACGGCGATCGGCGCGAGGCGCGGCTGGCCGTGGGGATCCGCACGTTCTGGCTGGAGCGCGGGCTGCTGCGCTTCGGCACCGGCGCCGGGATCACCTGGGGTTCGGATCCAGCGCGCGAGTGGGCGGAGACGGAACTCAAGGCGGATCGGCTGATCGGGTTGGCGAACGGCTCGGCGGCCTGACGGCGAGCACCGGCCGCGACGTGATCGGCCCCGCGAAACACTGAACCCCGGCGCGAGGGCGACGGGGTTCCTCGGGCTCCGGGCCCGGATCGCGGCGGCGGACGAGCGGCCGACCGGTCAGTTGTCCGCGAACAGGTGCGCGAGCTCGCTGTCGATGTCGTAGTGCCGATGCTCCGAACCCGGGGCCACGGCCGCGTTGGTGCGCTTGAGGAAACTCTCCAGCGCGCGGGCTGGCGCCTCGAGCAGCGCCTCGCCCTCGGGGGAGGACAGCGCGATGCAGACGATGCCCTGGCCGCGATTGCGCGACGGCCAGACACGGACGTCGCCGCAGCCAGTTGGCCGTCGCAGGCCTTCGGCGAGCAGATCGCGCGCGAAGACCCAGTCCACCGTCTCGTTGCCGCCGGTGTGGAACGACGCGTGCACGGCGTAGGGGTCCGCCGAGTCGTACCGCAGGCCTGCGGGCACCGGTAGTGACGATTCGCTGGAGACGACCAGGCGCAACTGCAGCTCGCAGGTCACCGAAGTGCTCATGGCGGCCGGCCTTTCCCGTAGGAGTGCGTTGGGGTTACGCACGGAACGTGGCAAAGATGCCACCGCAGCGTGGTCGGTAAACCCCTGTGGCCGGGATACGCCGCGGGCTTGCGCCGTTGGGCTGATGGCCGCCGGGTCCGTCCACGGGGTAGCGGCCAGGCAGGAGGCGCAGTTCCGGACAGGTCTTGATGCTCGTCCATGGACCTTCGGCGCGCACGCGGCCACGCCGCGCCCGCGGCGAAGATCACCCGGTCGGCGGGCCAGGCCGGTCGGAGCGGTCGTGGAATTTCACTGCTGTACGGCCGTTGACCTGCCGGATTTCCAGGCGAGGGGCCGGAATACGGGCGAGGCGCCGAACGGTTCCGCAGTACCGGCGATGGGTCCGGACGGGGGACAGCGCGGCGATTCGGCGTGCCGGGGAGCGGATGCGGAGCGCGGGGGCGCGAGCGGGGGACGCGGAGGCTTCCGGGGGCGCGGAGGGCGCCACCGGACCCAGAACCCTGATGCGGATCTGGATCACGCCGCCGCGAGCCATATCGAATCACGATGGATCACGCCTGTCCATGGCGCGCCTTCATGCCGGGGCACATCGGATCTCGGCGATCCACATACACCTGTATTCGCCGTTAGGCCGATAGAGCCGCATATGCGCTGGTCTCGAAGTCCAGGCAGAACTTCGGCGGCTCGGGACTCTGGAACAGCCGCTGCGTGAGCAGGATCCCGATGAGCTCCTCCCGGGGATCGTTGAACCATGTGGTCCCCAAACCGCCGTTCCAGCCGTAGCGGCCGACCGGGGCGAGCCCGGTACGCGCCGTGGTGACCTGCACGCCGAAGCCCCAGCCCGCCGCGTCCCAGATGCCCTCGGTCAGGCCGCCATGCCGCCTGTTCCCAGGGGTCAGCTGGTCCGTCGTCATCAGCTCGACGCTCGGCCTGGACAGCAACCGCGTTCCGCTGTAGCTGCCGCCGCCCAGCAGCATCCGGGCGAAGGCGAGGTAGTCGTCGATCGTGGAGACGAGGTCCCCGCCGCCGTCCGGGAACAGCGGAGGCTCGGCCCAGATGCCGTTCTCGCCGGGGTCGGCCAGCGTCAGAACGCCGGTCTCCGGATCCGCCCGGTACGCCGAGACGAAGCGCTCCTGCTTCTCCGGCGGCACGTGGAAGCCCGTGTCGTCCATGCCCAGCGGCTCGAAGATCCGCCGCCGCAGGAACTCGGGGAACGAGCGTCCCGAGGCGCGCGCGATCAGCACGCCGGCCACGGCGAGGCCCGTGTGGTACAGCCAGGCCTCGCCGGGCTGATGGACCAGGGGAAGCTCGCCGAGCCGCCGCAGGAACAGGTCGGGGGCGGGCGTGGGCTCCGGGGTCAGCCGCGGCGGCGAGGGCGCGACCCCGCGTTCCCGCATCGCCGCGGTGATCGGCCAGGCCGGGTCCCACACGCCGCCGAAGCCGGGCCGGAAGCTCAGCAGGTCGCGCAGGGTGATCGGGCGGTTCGCGGGCACCGTCTCGTCCAGCGGGCCGTCCGGGCTCTTGAGCACGCGGCGGTCGGCGAGCTCCGGCAGAAACCCGTCCACCGGGTCGTCGAGCCGCAGCACGCAGTCCTCCACGAGCATCAGCGCGGCCGCCGCGGTGATCGGCTTGCTCATCGAGGCGATCCGGAAGATCGAGTCGCGGCTCATGGCCTCGCCCCGGTCCGCATCCCGCCGCCCGAGCACCTCGACATGCGTCGTGTCGCCCTTGGCGAGGACCGCGACGAGGCCGGGGACGGCGCCGCGGCTGACGTAGCCGGACAGAACGCGATGGACCCGATCCAGGCCCCGCTTGGAGAACTCGTTCGCTGCCATGGGTCCAGTCAACACCGACCGTCCGACGAAATCATTTCCGTCCCGCGGGCCGGTGCCCGATATTTCTGAGAATCACCGAAGAACGGTGATCATGACGGTGATGTGGGGAACCGCGAAGATCGGCGGCTCGTTCCCCGGATATCAGAGCTTGGGCATAGACGGGAGGATGGGAGAATGGGGTTCCACCCGATGCACGACTACTACGGCACGGGCGATTGGCTGTGGTCGATCTTCAGCACTGCGCTGTTCATCGGGCTTTTCGTGGCGGCGATCATGCTGCTGGTGCGGGTTTTCTCCGGGCCGCGGCAGTCCGGCGCCGGAGCGGCGGGGCGCCCGGTCGGAGAGCCGCCGTGGTACGGGCCGGGTCCAGGATCCGAGCCGAGGCCCGGTTGGCGCACGCCCGAGGCCGAGGGCGCCGAGCGGATCCTCGCGGAACGCTACGCGCGCGGCGAGATATCCGAGGACGAGTACGGGGGCCGGCTTGAGGTGCTCAGGCGCGCGGCGGCGCCGGGCTGGGTGCAGCAGCAGGGACCGGGCCCAGGTACGCGGCCTGGCACGCCGCAGCCGCAATGGCAGCAGGCTGAGCAGCCGCAGGCACAGTACGCCGCGGACCCCACGTCCGCCGGTCAAGAGGGCCAGGAGGGCCAGGACCGGACGGAGGAGGTGAGGTAGCGACGCGGATGCCGGGGTGATTGCGAATCAGAGCCAGGCAACGGGAGAAGGTGCGATCGGCTGAGTGGCGTCAGCCGACCCCGACCCAGGTCCGGACCCAGGCCCCAACCGCGAGCAGTAGAGCGCCCACGGCCAGGGCGTGTCCGACGCCGCAAGAACAGGGAGCCGAGCCTCAGGGCTCGAAGTCGTGCGACTCGGGACTCAGCGACCGGAGGAACGGTGCGACTCGGGACTCAGCGACCGGAAGCGCGCTCGATTTCGAAGCGCAGCAGTACCCTGTGGTCCCGCTCCATGACGGTCCGGTAGTCGTCCCAGTCGGGGTGTTCGCCGCTCAGCCTGCGGTAGTAGTCGACCAAGGCGTCGATCCGGTCCGGGCCGTCCACGAGTTCTGCCGTACCCTCGACCTGGACCCAGCTGCCGAAGAAGGCGTCGTTGAACACGCACAGCGAGACCCGCGGGTCCCGGCGGGCGTTGCGGGCCTTGGCGCGTTCCTCGGTGATGCTGATGATCACGCGGCCCCTGTCGTCCAGACCGGCGGTCACCGGGGATTGCTGGACCTTGCCGTCGCGGCGGTAGGTGGCCAGGACGCCGCGGTGGTTGTCGGCGAGGAATCTGCGGGCTTCGTCGATATCCGTCATGGTCCAAGAAAACGCCCGCCGACCCCGGACCAATTCCCCGTTCCGCCGGGTGCTGCGTCATTCGGCTGAATCCCGCTCTTTTCCGGCCGCGGCCCCGGCTGGGGCTGCCGATAGGGTTCTATGGCTGAGCCATGGTCCCAACACTCCGAACCTGAGGAGTCCGCATGCCGTTCGCCACAGCCCTGGTCGAGATCGACCGTCCCGCGCGTTACGCCAAGCAGCTCGCCGCCCACCTCGGGCACAAGGCCGAGGCGGCGCCGATCACTGCCGACGGCCGCGCGACGATCACGCTCAGCGGCGGGACCTGCGTCCTCGCGCCGAGCGCCCGGTATCTGGAGCTGATCGCGTCCGCGCAGGGCGCCGAAGGGCTCGCCTCCGTGCAGGACGTCGTCACACGCCATCTGCTGCGCTTCGCGGGGGAGGAGGGGGCCGTCCGCGTCGAGTGGTCATCGAGCACCACGGGCGACGAGGTGGAGCCGGTGCACCCGGCCGTGGCGGACTACGTGCTGGCCAACTCCACGCAGCCGGACGACCTGCTGCGCGAGCTGGTCGCCGAGACGCGTGAGGCGACGGGCGGCCGGGCCGGAATGCAGATCTCGCATGACGAGGGCGCGCTGCTCACGATGCTCGTCCGGCTGGTCGGAGCGAAGACGGCGGTCGAGGTCGGCACGTTCACCGGCTACTCCGCGATCTGCATCGCGCGCGGGCTCGCGGACGGGGGCCGACTGCTGGCCTGCGACGTCAGCGAGGAGTGGACGTCGATCGCCCGCGGCTACTGGGAGAAGGCGGGCGTCGCGGACCGGATCGACCTGAAGATCGCACCGGCGATCGAGACGCTGCACGCGCTGCCCGAGGACTTCGCCGTCGACTTCGCCTTCATCGACGCGGACAAGGAGAGCTACCCCGCGTACTACGAGGCCCTGGTGTCGCGGCTACGCCCAGGCGGCGTCATCGCGCTGGACAACGTGCTGCGCGGTGGCCGCGTCCTAGACCCGGCGTTCGACGATGGAGCGAACGCGACGATGCGTCAGCTCAACGCTCAGATCGCGGCGGACGAGCGGGTCGACGCCGTCATGCTCCCGCTCCGCGACGGCGTGACGGTCATCCGGAAGCGCTAAGCGGCACGCAGAAATAACAGGCCCAAAGGGTGTGAACGGGGCAACCGGAGCAAACAGGGATGTGAACGAGGCGACCAGGAAGAGCGCGGATGCGATTGGGGCGCTCGGGATGAGCGCGGACGTAAGTGGGTCGGGCGCGAAGAGTGCGGATGTGAGTGGAACGGGCGAGTGCGGCCGTAGATGTGCGCCATCGTGGCTCGGCGATTGTGCTCTTCAAGGAAACGGTCCACGGTCTCCGGTGTGTGCACGAACCATTCGACGAGGCGGCCGTCTTCGCGCGTGGTGTTGCGGAAGGTCTCGTGGCCGGCCGGGCACAGCACCGCGATGTCGAGGTCGCTGGTCGGCGTCGCGGTCCCGGCCGCGAATGAACCGCCGAGGAACGCCGCGTCCGCTTGGCGGAAGTGCGTGCGCACCAGATCGCGGGCCTGCTGTACCGATGGATTCTCCGGCGGCACGGGGACTGGCGCTGGTACTAGATCACCCATAGCGCGGGATGTTATCCGGCCGCGTCATCCTGGCGCGACCTCTTTCCTCGTCCGTCCGTAGAATCGGCATATGAGCGAGAACGCCGACTGGGCCAGCCGCTTTGAGAGCCTGCTGGACCGACGGATCCGGGCCGCGCAGGAGCGCGGTGAGTTCGACGATCTGCCGGGGGCGGGCAAGCCCTTGGCCTCCGATTCGATGCCGTACCGTCCCGACTGGTGGCTTAACCAGGTCGTGGAGCGCGAGAAAGCCGGGGCGTACGCGATTCCGCCCGCGCTCGCGCTGCGCAAGATCGCCGATGAGCTGAGGCGCGGGGCGGTGGAGTGCCGCTCGGAGCGGGAGGTGCGTGCGGCCGTCACGGACTACAACGAGCGGGCCGACCATCAGCGCACGCTGCCGCAGGAGGGGCCGGCGGTCGTGCTGCCGACGCTCGATGAGGATGCGATCGTCGCGGGATGGCGGAGGGCGCGATCCTCGGAAAGGTGACGTCGTTAGCGGCGCGAACGGGGCGCCCCCATGCGTGAGACAGGGGGCGCCCCGGATTGGGCCTGTGGGCCCGCGAGTGTGCGAGCTGCGTTGATCAGCCGCGCGGCCTCGGACTTAGCCCGCGGTCAGCGTGAAGTCGTCGGCGTAGATGTTGCCCTGTGAGTACCAGCCGTGAATATAGACGGTCACCGCGCCGGACGACCCGGTCGTGAAGTTCAGCGACAGCTGGTTCCACGAGCCGGACGAGCTCCAGGTGTCCGTTGCCGCGCCGCCGGTCACGCCGATGAAGGCGTAGTCGCCCTCGACCCAGCCGCTGAGCGTATACGTCGTGTTCGGCGCTAGCGTCACGGCCTGGTCGCATTCGCCGGTCGCGCTGGCGGTCGGCACTTCCTCGAGTGCGTACTTGCCGGAGTGCACGGTCGTGCTCTGCACGCTGTCGCCGGACTGGCAGACCCAGGGGCTCAGGCTGCCGGTCTCGAAGTTGCCGTTGACGAGCGAGCCGCCCGAGCTGGTCGTGCCGCCGGTGACGGTCAGCGTGTACGTCGCCGTCTCGGAGGCCGCTGAGCCTGCGCCGGTGATCGTGATCGGGTACGTGCCGTTCGCGGTGGACGAGCTGGTCGCGAACGTGACCGTGGACGAACTGCCCGCCGTGACCGAGCTCGGGCTGAAGGACGCTGTCACGCCCGACGGGACGCCGCTCGCGCTCAGTGCGACCGACTGCGCCGAGCCTGAGGTGACCTTCGTGCCCACCGTCGCCGTCGTGCTCGAACCCGCCGTGACGGACGCCGAGCTCGGCGAGACCGATACCGAGAAGCCGTTCGTCGGGGGAGTGGACGAGCCGCTGGTGAACGGCGCGAAGGTGTTGCTGAAGTACCACGTCGGCTGCGAGATGCCGGAGCACGAGCCTGCGCCGGCGGTGCCAGGACAGCCGCCGTTGTCCCGCTCCACCGCCCAGAACGACAGGGTGCTGATGCCCTGCTGCTCGGCCCAGGCGAGCACGGTGGACGCGTCGGCCTCGGTAAAGGTCTCGGCGGCGCCGTAGTCGTCGATGCCCTCCATCTCGGTGATGCCGATCATGGCCCACAGCTGCGTGGACGTGTCGCTCGGGTAGAGCGATTCGAGCTGGCTGTAGAGGCCCTCGGCCGCCGTCTCGGTGTCGGTGGCCATCTCCTGCTGCGTACCGATGTAGTAGTCGAACGTCATGATGTTCACGACGCTGACCGTGGCTCCTTCGGTCTTCGCGTTCTGCAGGATGGACACCTCGGACGAGGTCAGACCGGTGGTCGTGACGGGCATCGTGTACGAGAACTGAATCGAGCGGTTGTTGGCGGCGGCCCAGGACTCGACCTGCGCCACCGCCTCGTTGCGCCGGGTGTAGCCGGCGGTGTCGGTCAGCGAGTCGGCCTCGATGTCCAGGTCGATGCGCGAGACGTTGTAGGTCGTGATGACGCTCTCGTACACGGCGGCGATCGAGCTCACGTTCGTGCAGCTGTCCGCGATGTCGGTGCCGGTGGTGTCGGCCGTGTAGCCGCCGAAGGACGGGATCACGTTGCCGCCGTCGGCCTGCATGGTGGCGAAGTCGCTACCCCAGGTCGAGGCGGCGATCGGCTGGCTCGTGGAGCCGTTCCAGTAGGCCGTGCACGAGCCGGCCGACGCGGTCTGGATGAACGCGGCTGTCAGGTACTTGTCGCCGGACGCCTGGGACTCGGCCAGCGGGTCGTCCCCGCTGTAGGCCTCCCAGTAGGGTGCGAACACGTGCGCGGGCAGCGCGGTGTTCACGGTGGCGGCGGACGCGCCGCCGGCCATGGCCACGGTCAGTCCGGCCGAGCCGGCGGCGAGGACGAGCGCGGTGGCGGCTGCCGCTTTGACACGGCTGAGTAGGAGCATGGGCTTCTCCCGGGGTGGCTGGAGCTGGAACGGGTCTGGCACCGGCCGGTGTGAGGCTCATGATTGGACTAGACCATCGGGCTGTCAATAACCCTTACCCGGTCACTGCGCCCACGGCGGGGCGAACTCGGTGCCGTCCGGCAGCTTGGCGGTCAGGCCGAGGCTGGTCGTGACCCAGATGGTCGAGTCCTGATCTCCGAGGGCTTCGATCCCGAGCAGGCTGCCCGCCGGGGCCACCACGACGTCGCCGGGGCTCGCGTCCACGGTCTCGTCGTCGATGGTGAAGCGCGGCGCGCCCGCGGTGACGAGGAAGAGCTCCTCCCGGCTGATCCGGTGCGGGAGCCCCGGCTGGCCCGCGGGCAGCCGGGTGCTCCAGGCGCAGAGTTCGGCGGTGCCGGTTCGCGAGTTGGCGTACGCGGTGAACGTGGCGCCGTGCATGTCGTGCGCGGCGGTCTCGCTGGAACGGATGACGGGCATGGGGGATCCCCTCCGCGCGCCGGGCGAGCGGGCGCGCTTGAGATAGACAAGCGGATTGACTAAATAGTCAAGCAGCTTGTCCATCCTGTCAAGTCCTGTGCCACCATGGAGGCGTGACCGACGAGAACGGCGACCTGCTCGCGCTGCCGCTGCTGATGTTCTCCGCCGCCGCGACGCTGGTGGACGCGATCAACGCCGGCGTGGTGGCGCGCGGGTTCACCGGGGTGCGTCCGGCGCACGGCTTCACCTTCGTGCGCATTGCGGCCGAGGGGGCGAGCATCGCGGAGATCGGCGACTATCTCGGGATCACGAAGCAGGCCGCGAGCCAACTGGTGGACGAGCTGCTGCGCCGGGGCTACGTGGCGAGCGGCCCGCATCCGCGCGACGCCCGGGCCAAGCTCATCACGCTGACCGAGCAGGGGAGGGCGGTCACCCGTGCGGCCGACGAGGCGTCGATCGAGGCGGGCCGGGACTGGGTCGAGGTGCTCGGCGAGGAGCGGGTCAGGGAGCTGGTCGCCGACCTGGCCAGGGTCGCGAGCGCCGGCAAGCTCAAGCCACTGTGGTAAGTAGGCGGATAAGACCCATGGCATTACATCCGCATAAGACCCATTACATCCGCCGCAGGGCGCTCGAGCCGGCGCCGAACGGCCTGGAGCCGTTGAGGCGCGCGTCGGCCGGGCGGCCGAGTTCGCGGTGCATCAGGACCACGTCGAAGCGGTCCGCGTCCACGGCGACGGCGTTTGGGATCAGGCCCGTGCGATGGAAGCCGCAGGCCTCGTAGAGCGCGATGGCGCCGTGGTTGTTGCCGCGCACCTCGAGGCCGAGCAGTTCGATCCCGTGGTCCGCCGCGTCGCCGGTGATCAGGTCGACGAGCATCCGGCCGACGCCGAGGCCGCGCGCGGGCGGGGCGACGCAGACCCGGTCCATCTCGGCGAGCACACGGCGGGTCCGGTAGCCGCTGCGCGTCCACTGGGCGGTGCCCAGCACGCTGCCGTGCGAGTCCAGCACCACGCCGAGCCCGGCGTCGCCCGCGGCGGCCTGGCGGGTCAGCCCGCCCAGGTGCTCACGGTAGTCGGCCGCGCTCAGCGGTCCGGCCAGGCCGAGCGCCTCCTGCCGGGCCACCGCCGCCGCGATGAGCTCGGCCACCTCGGCCAGCGCCGCCTCGTCCCCGGCCGCCGTCAGCATCAGTGCCTTGGTCACGTCCATCGGCCCTCCTTCGCCGCGTCCAGCATTGCACAGTGCTGCCGATTGTGAGGTGTATTCAGGAAATGAGGCGGGCTCAGGAATTTCGAGCCTGCTAAGGTTCCGGGCAGGATCGTTCCGTAAACGGAACGACTGAAAGGGGGAACCGGTGCGCGCAGGAGATCTGCCCCAGCTCGTCCTGGCCGGAGTGATCGCGGCCGTCGTCGGCTTCTTCACGGCATTCCCGCTCGTGCTGTCCGGTTTGCACGCGGTTGGCGCGAACAGCGGCCAGGCGGCCTCGGGGCTGTTCGTGCTCTGCCTCGGCATGGGACTGCTGGGACTCTACTTCAGCCTGCGGTACCGGATGCCGATCGGGATCACGCTCTCCACGCCCGGCGCCGCGCTGCTGATCGGCTCCGGAGCTCCCGGCGGCGGCTTCCGGGCCGCGGTCGGCGCGTTCCTGGTCGCCGGGGTGTTGATCGTGACTACCGGGCTGAGTCGTCGGCTGACGGGGTGGGTCAACGCGGTGCCACGCCAGCTCGCGGCCGGGATGCTCGCCGGGATCCTGCTGCCGATCTGCACCGTACCCGTCAGGGCCCTGGCACACATCCCGGGCAGCGCCGCGCCCGTCGTGCTCGTCTGGGCCGCGGCCTCACGCCTCTGCTCGCGCTGGGCCGTACCCCTCGCAACCGCCACCGCGGCCATCGCGATCGTCCTGCACCCGCCCGCCGGCGGCCTGCGACTGACCGGCCTCGCCCCCCATCTGAGCCTGACCGAGCCGCGGCTCACGTTCGCCGCGGCGGTCGGCATCGGCATCCCGCTGTACCTGGTCACCATGGCCTCGCAGAACATCCCCGGCATCGCCGTGCTCGGCTCGAACGGGTACGAGCCGCCGGTCCGGCCCGTGCTGATCGGCACCGGCGCGGCCAGCATGCTCGGCGCCCCGGCCGGCGGTCTTCCGCTCAACCTCGCCGCGATCACCGCCGCGATGATCGCCGGTCCGGCCGCGCACCGCGATCCGGCCCGGCGCTGGATCGCCGCCGTCGCCAACGCCGTCGGCTACCTCGTGCTCGGCTGCGCTGCGGCCTTCGTCACCGCGCTCAGCGCCGCCGCCTCGCCGATGCTGATCGAGACCGTCGCCGGACTCGCGCTGCTCGGCGCCCTCGGCTCCTCGCTCGCCACCGCGCTGTCCGAGGAGCGGCACCGCGAGGCCGCGGTCGTGGCCTTCCTGGTGAGCGCCAGCGGCCAGTCCGTGGCCGGGATCGGCAGCCCGTTCTGGGGATTGCTGGCCGGCCTTGGCTTCCTGGGGCTGCGCTGGAAACCCAAGGCCAACGACCGCTGACAGCCCGGTATCCAGCCTTTCTTAGTCCGGGGTTCATGCGGAGTTACGGGCAACTTGTCTGTACAGGCTTGACGGTCAGGGCCATGATTCAGCACGGCCCCCCGTCCCGCTCGCCCCCGCCGGGGCGACATGCGCAAAGGACTGTCGGTACCCATGGCTCCTCTCTCCCGCCGCGCCCTGCTCGGCTCGGCCGCCGCAGTCGGCGCGGGCAGCGCGCTCGGCCTGCTGCCGATCGGCGTGCTGCGCGCGATGGCCGCCTCCGCCGCGGGCAGTTCGCTGTCCTCGGTCAAGCACGTCGTCATCCTGATGCAGGAGAACCGCTCCTTCGACCACTACTACGGCACGCTGCAGGGGGTGCGCGGCTTCGGCGACACCAGCCTGCTGCGCTTCCCGAGCAGCTCCAACGTCTGGCATCAGTCCACGAAGGGCGCCGCCTCGGGCGGCAAGATCCTCGAAGGCCCGCGCGTGCCGATGACCGTGATCTCGCCCTGGTCCGCCGGCGGCGCGGTCTGCTCGCAGGTCTTCGACCACACCTCGCCGCTGCAGTTCGCCGAGCTGGTCACCGGCGTGCAGTGCACCAACATCTCGGCCTGGCGGCGCACGGTGGCCGGCAACCTGACCGGCGCGCTCAACCTCTCCGCCACCGAGGTCGCCTTCCCGACCAACCTGCCGAACACGGCCACGCTGGTTACGGAGGCGAACAGCGAGGAGTCGCTGCCCGCCCCGACCGTGCCCTCGTCCGGCTCGCTGCCCGCGCAGGAGACCGGCGACCGCCCCGAGGCGAGCAGCCTCGGCTACGTCTTCAACACCACCTCGTGGGTCAACACCTCCACCGAGAAGTTCTGGTTCCAGACCGTGTCGGCGGGCAGCCTCGGCGGCGGTTTCGCCTCCTACGTCCAGAACACGCGGACGTTCGACAGCTGGCAGTACACGCTGCCCGCGGGCGGCACGATCTCCGACTACTTCTCCGCGGTGACCTACGGCGGCGGCCCGTACGACGTGGACGTGCACGGCCCGGACGGCTACATCCGCGGCTTCACCGGCAACGTCAAGACCATCCTGAGCAGCACGGCCGCGCATCCCGAGGCGTACGTCGTGGACAACCAGGACGGCAAGACCCTGGCGCTGACGATGACGAACACGGGTTCGGCCTCGTGCACGTTCACCATCGGCGTGAGCGTCGCTTACCTGGCTTCGGGTGGCTCGACGCAGACGGTGGCCGTGGCAGCGGGAGGCACTGCCACCGCCACGCTGGACGCCACTTCGGCCGGACGCTACGACTACACGGTCACGGCGAACACCGGCGACAACTTCGGCCGCCGGTTCGCCGGACGTCTCTACACGCAGTGACGCTCCACATCACTACCTCAGAACGCTGAAAGCGCTCATCGCGAACGCGGCGTCACCGGCGCTCGGGGTCTTGGCGGACTCCGGGCGCCGGTTGTGCCGCAGCAGGTCCTTCTCCCGGTAACGACGGGTATTGCGATGCCAGTGCAGCACCGCGGCGATCCAGTCACGCAACTGCGCGGCACGTCCGTCCAGCGCGGCTCGCGCCTCTTCGCTGAGGTCGTAGTCCTCATACGCCTGCGGCAGCTCGATCTCGGCCGCGCGCTGGAACTGCGCGAGGCGCTGCGCCATCACGTCCTCGACGATACGCAGCGCGGCCTCGTACGTGCAGTCGAAGAAGGTCTGCACGACCAGCAGCAGGTTGTGCACCTCGCCTTCGAACTCGATCTCCTTCTGATACGAGTACACGTCATTGATCATGCAGGCATAGTCGGCCGCGCTGTTCTCCAGCGACGCGATGGCCTCGTGCTGATCGAGTTCGGGCGGCACTGCGTCGCCCCGGGCGATGTTCGCCAGGCAGGCGGTGAGCTCAGAGCCGAAGGTCTTGCGGCGCATCTCCAGGTAGTCCACCGGGTCGGGGACCTTGTTGAGCGCCTGGTTCTCCAGCTCCCACAGCCAGCTCTCGGTCATCTCCACGATCGCGTGGCGCAGGTAGCCGCGGGCGCTCTCGGTCATCTCCCGCGTGGTGCGCAGCCAGATGTCCGCGAGCCCGCGTTCGAGCGCGTTGAGCGGTACCGCCGCGGGCCCGGCCCCGTCCTGCGTCGGCATGAACAGCTTGAAACGCTCGGTCTGCAGCTTCGCGCCGACCCGGTCGCGGGTGTTGTTGAAGACGACGGGGTAGTAGTCGTCCCCATACGTGCCCCAGCCGAGCCAGTCCGTGCTCACGCACAGTTCCTCGACCGTGGCATCCGGGCCGATCCCCGCCGCGCAGAGCGCCAGGTCGTAGTCGGCGTACTTCTCCGCGTCCCAGATCGGGCCGCCGGGAGAGGCGGCCGGGTGCTCGCTGAGCATGCCCATCCGCGCCGCCCACTCGAAGCCGTGCGCCCTGGCCTCCTCCAGATGCGGGCTGAGGTGCAGCGGGAACGGCGGGTCGAGATTCGGGATCACCGAGGGGCCGACCTTCTCGTACGGCACGTGCGTGAAGGTCCGCACCCGATCGGCCAGGTGCTTGACGCTGAACGCCGTGTTGCCGAGCCCCGGCACGGTGAACACGCTCGCCGGCGGCAGGATCCACGGGCTCTGCGACCGCGTCGTGCCGCCCTTGTTCATGTACCGGCTCGAGCGCATGTGCCACTCGTGGCCGCCCGACTGCCAGTCCTGCAGACCCTTGACATACGCGGCGATCCGCGCGCTGGAGACCGGATCCAGGCCGGACTCGGCGATCAGCTGGGGCACCTCGACCAGCGTCGTGTGCTCGAACTGCTGCAGCCGCGACGTCAGCAGATCATTGAGACGGTCGGCGGCCTCCTGCGGCGTGACGTCCAGGAAGGTCTGCAGCACCAGCACGCCGTTGTCGAGCTCGCCCTCCTGCTCCACCTCGCGCTGGTACGAGAAGATGTCGTTGCGGAAGTGGATCGCGTCCGAGAACGTGTCGCTGAGGATGCGCATCGGCCGGGTGTTCGAGACGGCCCCGGGGACCTCGGCGTTCACCGCGTGCTCCACCAGGTTCGCCGACCACGGCGCGCCGCCCACCCGCCGCCGCATCTCCACGTACTCCACCGGATTCGCGATCCGCTGGGCGGTGATGTTGTCC
>Ga0302314_10010504_pt1 | contig 16187 bp, 14 predicted proteins | sample III_Palsa_N2_3_FD_200533 | JGI IMG/M metagenome (GOLD analysis project Ga0302314, IMG submission 200533) | Peat permafrost microbial communities from Stordalen Mire near Abisko, Sweden - III_Palsa_N2_3 | ecosystem: Environmental > Terrestrial > Soil > Palsa > Peat permafrost | place: Sweden... | reverse complement strand
CCGCGTTGATCTTTTCGCTGACGCAAATCCAACCTGTGGTGAGATCAATTGTGAGATCATAATGTGTTTCACATTGCTCACATGTCACCGGAACAATCGTCGCCACATTCTAACCTTCCTGTTTGCCTGATGCACAAGGTGGAGCTAAGAGCCCCGCGAAATATTATCGACGAACAATAACGAGAAGTTATGGTCGGTCGTTACTCCTAAATCGAGCACCGCGGCGACCAAAAACCTAGTGGAGCTGGAGAGCGGCGAACTTGGCGTAGAGGCCCTCTTCAGCGAGGAGCTCAGCGTGAGTCCCCTGCGAAACAAGTCGTCCACGATCCAACACGATGATCGAGTGGGCGCTACGGACCGTCGCCAGCTTATGCGCGATCACCAGGGTTGTGCGTCCGGGGCTAAAGGCCGAAAGCGATTCCTGGATTAAGGCTTCCGATCCCGCATCCAGGGCGTTGGTCGCCTCGTCCAACAACAAGATTCTGGGATCGCGGAGGATGGCGCGAGCGATTGCGATCCTTTGGCGCTGTCCGCCGGAGAGCTGCGTACCCCGAGGTCCGACCGCCGTCGACAGTCCCTGCGGCAGGGTTTCGACAAAGGGCAGGACGTTGGCGGCCTCCGCGGCCGCTATAACCTCTCGGTCGCTCGCATCGGCGCGTCCGAAGCGGATATTCTCCCTGAGGGTGGCGTCAAACAGCGTCGGATCTTGCGGCACAAGGCTGATGCGAGACCGGAGCTGGTCGAGATCAAGGCTTTTCAAATCGATCCCGTCGACCAGGATGGAGCCGGCGGTTGGGTCATACAGCCGCAGAAGAAGTTGCAGCAGCGTCGACTTTCCCGCGCCCGACGGGCCCACAATCGCCGTCGTAGCGCCAGGGGAGAAGGTCCAGCTGAAATTGTCGAGCGCCGCGATGTCGGGCCGCATTGGATAATGGAAGGTCACGCCGTCGTAACGAACCTCGCCCCGATCCGGCGACGACAGGCGCCGGGGACGGCTGGGGCTGCGGATCGCGGGAGTCTGATCGATCAGCGCGTACAGGCGTTGCGCGCTTCCGACGCCCTTCTGCAGTTGCGCCCACAGGTCTGACAAGGCGGCGCCCGACATGGCGACGACCACGGCATAGAAGAGGAAAGCCGAGGCTCGGCCGCCGGAAAGTTGGCCCAAGATCATCTCTCGGCCCGCGATCCAGGCCAAGAGCACGGCGGAGCCGAAAATCATCCAGATGCTAACCCCAACCGTGACGCCGTGGGCGAAATTGCGCCGATCAGCCTTCTTGAACACGCCTTCGGCCAAGGCTGTGAAACGGCGGGCCGAGTTCTGTTCCTGGCCAAAGGCCTTGACCACGCCAATCCCGTCCAGGGTCTCCAGCGCAAAGGTGTTGGAGCGCGACAGCAAGTCCTGAAGCTGATCGGAAAGACCGCGAATACTGCGGGACATCCACAGGACCGACCCTACCATCACGACCGCGAGGCCAAGCACCGCGAGCGTGAGACTGGCGCTTGTGGCCCACATGGCCCAGGTTCCGCCCAGCAGGATGACGACGGAGCGCGCCGCGGACACCAGGGCGGCCAGCATCGAGGCGATCATCCCCACGTCGGACATCACGCGCGACCAAAGTAACCCCGATCCCTGCTCTTCGAAAAACCCCAGCCCATGAGCCAGGAGATTGGTCATCAGCTGCTCTCGAAGGTCCGCGGTTATGCGTTCGGTGATGAAGCCAGACAGATATGCGCGCGCGAGCCCCGTCAGGCCATAGACGAACACCAAAAGGATCAACGCCAGGGTCGCCATATTGAGGCTGGCGAGCGTCCCGTGAAGTCCGACGTCCAGAAGGCGCCGCACGCCTTGGCCGAGCACAACGACGATTACGCCGGCCAGGGCGAAGGTCGCGAGCGCCAGCAGGGTCTGCAAGGGATAGGGGCGCAGGCTGCCGATCAGCCGGAGCAGAGTCTTGAGACTGGAATTTGACGAACCGGCAGACATGCACACCCCACAGCCAGGTTGGGACCGTGCAAACTCTGGGCCAAGCGCCTTTGGACCGCATGCGCCAAAATCGGCGCAAAGAATGCCCCAATCTTTGCAAAGCGTTCAAATCTATCGAATACTATGCTGAATTCGTCAACGGCGAGCAACGTCGCGCAAGGGGCATTACCGATGAGCACCGAGACCACAAGCCAACTGCGTTCGCTCAACTGGATTTCGGAATCGCCCTTTCCGGCCGACTACGGCGGCCCCGTCGATGCGCCGTTCCAATTGCCGGCGGTAGAGACGCCCGGCGGACTTGGCTATGTGCAGTGGGCGGCGAAGACCTTTCCGGACAAGTTGGCGGTCACCGATGGTGTCCGCTCTCTCACCTACGCTGAGCTGCTTGACCGTTGCATGGGACTTTCGGCGCGGATTTATGACGCCGTGCGGCCGGGGGGCGTGGTGGTGTCGCTCATGCATAATGGTCCCGCCGCGACCTGCGCCGTGGTGGCGTCCTTCGGGTCCGGCCGCACATTTATTCCGATCGACGCCGGTCACCCCATCGAACGTCAGGCCGCCCTCTTCAAGGAGTCTTACGCCGCCGCTGTCATTGTCGAGGAAGGCGTGGATCTCGACACCAGTTTTGTGCCTGCATCGGTGCCGATCATCGCGTTGGACGTGACCAAGCCGTCAGGCGTCACGACAGCTCCGACGCCCGCCATCTCGAACGGTCCCGCGCTGGTCATGTTCACCTCCGGCAGCACCGGGCGCCCCAAGGGCCTGGCCTATGGCGGCGCTCACACCGACGCGCGCCAGCGCTTTATCAGCAAGTTTCATATCACCCCCGACGACGTGTTCGCCTCTCTCGCGTCCATGAGCCAGACCGGCCTGGCCGATCTGCTCGCCATCAGCGCCGGGGCGGAGCTGCATGTCGTCGATATCAAGCGGATCGGCCTCGCTGCTGGTCTGGCCGCGATGAAGGAAGCGGGCGTCACCTTCTTCAGCTTTGTGCCTTCCGTCCTGCGCACCCTGATGGCCTTCCCGGGTATCGAGGACGTCTTCGCCAAACTTCGCATCTTGGGACTGCACGGGGAGCGCATTCTCGCCAGCGACATCGAGCTCATCCGATCGAAACTGCCAGCCGACTGCAAGATTTCGATCACATACGGCTCGACCGAGGCCGGCGGCATCTTCTCCTGGTTCGTGCGGGATGAGGCGATCGACGGACCGGTCGTTCCGATCGGCTACCTCATCGAGGGCATGAAGGTCGCCTTGGTGGCGGAAGACGGCAGCCCGACGGCGCCGGGCGAGGTGGGCGAACTTCTTGTCCGAGGACCGATGGCGCTCGGCAGCTGGCAGAACGGCCAGGTGACGCCCGCGCGCTTCTTGCCCGACCCCGAGGACCCCACGTCGAAAATCTATGCGACCGGCGATCTGGTGCGGCAGCGGCCCGACAAGCTGTTCGAGTTCGTTGGACGGCGGGATCGACAGGTGAAAATTCGTGGGCTCTGGGCCGATCTCGGCGAGATCGAAAGCGTTCTGCGCGCGACCTACAATATCGATGATGCTGTCGTCGTTGTCCGCAGCGTCCCCGGCGCTGCGGACACCTTGGCGGCCTTCATCACCGTGGCCGATCCAACAGCTCCGCCCGAGCTGGCGGAGCTGCGCCGCGCGGTAGCTGCGGGCGCGGCGGAACACATGGTTCCAAGCGAAATCCGTTTCCTGCCGGAGATCCCTAGGCTGGCGAACTACAAGCCGGACCTGCAGCGGCTTGACGCCATGCTTCGGGAGCCCGGCTAGGCCCAGTCAGAACGCTAGGCTGGCGCGCGCCCCTGGGGATTAGACCGCCCCGGTCCGCGCCAGGCTGGGTCGCGCGCTGACAGGCGCCAAATCGAGCGCCTTCAGCAGCGCGGGCTTCAAAAGGCCCAGCGGGCCGAGATCGAAGATCCCGTGATGGTCGCCGCCGACGTGCTGGAGCGTGAAGTTCGTGCAGACGGAACGCCACACCTGCTCGCAGCCGTGCGCGACGCAGTCATCGCTGGCGATCAGCAGGGTGGGGGCCGAACAGGGGGATGGACGCCAACTGCGAAGGGCGCGCATGCGCAGCGCCAGCACCAGATCCTTGCGGCGTTGTTGGGCTTTGACGAATCCGTAGTGGCGCCAGCTGAAGAGGACAATACGCCGGGCCACCTCTAACAGGCCGGCGTACTGACAGAAGCGGAAGGCCATTCGCTCGGCGTAGGCTAACGCACTTTCCTTCCGTTTCGGCACAAAAAAGCCGGCTGTCGCGCCTGGTCCTGCGTCCTCCCCGATCTCCTGCCTTTTAGCGGCGGCTTCGCCGGAGGCGGTGAGAGCGTCCAGAAGGCAGAGCAGGTCTACCGTCCGACCCTGGGCCTGTAGATCCAGCGCGACCTGATAGGCGATAAAGCCGCCGAAGCTGTACCCTGCCAGGGCGATCGGACCGGTGGGCTGCCGCGCTATGATCTGCCGCGCTAGAATAGCGCTGGTCGCGCCGATGTCACCAAGGACGGTGCTAGGCTGCTCCAAGTCGGCGACCTCGAGGATCTCGCAAACAACCTCTTGCTCGATGGCCCGGCGAAAATTCGCCAATATGGGCTCATCGCCAAATATCCCAGGAAACAAAAACAGTCTTCGCCGCTGCTCATCAGTGGAAGACGCCCCATCGATGCTCGGACGCTCCAGGGCGGACTCAACGTCGCCGAGTTTCACGCCACGCGCAAAGAGGTCGAACGGAACTTTCTGACCACTCAACTGCTCAAGCCGGAGCAGGAATTCCAAGCTCTTCAGGGAATCGACCCCCGCTTCACTCCAGGTCAAGTCTTTGTTGAATTCGCGCCCCGGCATGAGCTCAAGCCAAGCCTTGCCGATCATCTCGTGCGCGGAAAGTTGTTGGATCAGCTCCACGTCATCGCCTCCCGATGTGTAACACTCGCCTGTTGTAGCAATATTCGTTCCAGTCACCCTAGCGGCGGTAATCTAGTGCGTCATTCGGTCTCGCTCGACACTTGAATAGGTCTCAAGCTTAAGCCTGTCGCGCTCGGCAAACGAGATCCCAGTCGTCCTCATCAAAAGCGCGGGAGTCTCTAAATTGCACAGGCTGTAGTTGCCCGTCGATCCGGCCACACTTGCGATAATGGCTCGTGGCGGCCGCGCGCGCCGTCACGCGGGCTAAAGCCGGCCGCCGATCTCGGCAGCCAAGATCTCTTGGAGCCGCTTCAGGCTTGCGGAAACACTGGCGCGCTGCGCCGGCAGGCCCGCGTCGGCTTGGCCAAGACGCGTGTGGCCGCGGTGATGCAGCAGGTGCGCTGATGAGGCTAGTATGGCGGCGGCCGCTAGGGGCGTTCGCAGGCCCGGCGTCACATACTGCATCCACTGACGCCAAACGCTCAGCCTGACCGGCCAGCGCCGGGCTGGGGAGGGGATTGCCGCTCCCGTTAGCCGATGGCAGGCCATCAGCTGAACGGCGAGCGCCTTCGCGGTAAGCCGCGTCGGCGCCAGTCGATCGAGTTGGCTCCAATCTACGCCCACGGGCGCGCAGATCAGATCAGCGATGTCCCAGGCGTGACGTAGATCGAAGCCGCCTCGCCAATACCCCCCGTCCTGCAACTGGTCGTGCAGGGCCTGCAAATAGATGTGGATGTGAGGGTCGGGCACGCGGACTCGGCCGGGGCCGATCTGGGCGATCGAGCCCGCCAAAAGGAACGCCGGATCGCAAACGAGGCTGGCGGGCCCAGGGGGCCGTTGATGAAGATCAATCTGGCCAGGGTCCTGCGCCCGTCCAAGGGCGGCCACCGCGTGATGGCGCGTTGTTTCGTGTCGCGTGATCAGGCTGAAACCTGCGTCCGTCAGGGCGCACAGGGCCAGGTCGATCACGGCCGGCGCAATCGCCAGATCAATGTCGCTGATCAGGCGAGGGCAATCGCCCCCGGTCCGGGCCAGACAGGCGCCGCCCTTGAACACCGTCGGGATCAGACCCACGCCATTGAGCGCGGCCGCGGCCTCTCCCATCTGTCGGTACAGCAAGGCGTTTCGGGCGCGATTGCGTTGAGCCACCTCGTGGACGAAGGTGGATACCTCTGGCGGCGCCGCCCCAGGAAGACACCGCTCCAATCGTGGCGTTATCAGCGCCAGATTGGCGACTTCGAGGATCGCCGGCCAATCGGGATCGGCGAGCGTCCTGCCTTGAAGCAACCGGCAGAGCTGGGTGAGCGCCGCGGCCTTACCCATGGACGATGCGGCTCAGTATTCGCACCGCGGCCGGCAGGTTGCTGTAGCGAAGTCCATAGCAGCAGGCGCGCGCCAGGGTTCCTGCAAGGCGGCCGACCTCCGCGGCGGAAATCCGACCGGATGCGGCCAAGCCGCCCTCAAGCACCATGCGCGTCGCCTCCAGGCCGGTGAGAGGCGTGAGCTCCGCCGCGCCCTCCGCCTGGCGGGACAGGGCGACGAAATGGGTCAAAGGCCCCGCGCCGGCGATCGAGATGCTGGCGGGAAGGTAGCGGACCTGTTGGCCGTCTGCCCGCCGGTGGATCGGCAGGCGCTCCAAGGCCAAGCCAGGCAGCAGCGGCCAGGCGCCGCTCTTGAGCGCCGGCGCGAAAGGCGCGCCCTGCATCTGGCCGTCCGCGTGGACTTGGACGATGTCGTCGCTGAGGCAGTCGAACCCCGCCTCCACAAGCGCCATCGCCAGGGTCGATTTCCCCGCCCCAGGCGCTCCGGCAAGGAAGAGGCGATTGGCGCGCGACTCCAGCAGAGCCCCGTGCGCCAAGAAGCCATCAGCCACGGCAGTCGTCAGACGCTCGGTCAGGGCCGTCTTGATCGCCGGGGTGATCTCGTCGAGGTCAAAGAGGCCGCGACTGCGAAGATCAACCAACAGAAGGTGGCGATCGTCCCAGCCGACGAGATCAAGACGATGTTTTTCGGGGGCCTGACCTTGCAATGGCGCCAGGAGCTCGAGGACGCCAGCCGGGGTTGCGCCGTGAAGGACCACCTTAAATCCGACCCGGAGGATCGAAAGTTCTACGATCGTCTGCGCACCACCATCGAGCAGCGCTGGTAGGACCGCTGGCTCCAGCCATCCCTCCCGCAGCCACCGCTGCAAGGCGTCGGCTACAAATTGGCGAGCCTGATCCGGCTTGGCCCCCTGATCGATAAGGCAGACGACAGCGGCGCCAATGGGCTCGCCCGCGGCGAGACGTCCCCAGATCAGACGCGCGGTGTCGTTCAGCTCCACAAGCTGCTGTCGATCCTGGTGGAACAGGGCGAACTGATTGCCGAATTCAAGCGGCTCAACGCCCTTGCACGCCTTCATGACATCGGTCTGTCGAGTCTCTCGCGGCGACGCCGTCGCGGTTGGGACGACCATGAGCCTGTTCCGGTTCTCTTCGAAGGCTGAGCGCCCGGTCGGGGCGAACCATTTCCGGTGGAGCCTACAGCGCCGCGGCGCTAGGCTCAAACCGCCAAGTCCGCCGCGAAGACCCCGAGCGCTTTGGTCTCGGTTAGGCCACGAAGAAGACTGGTCCCGAAAGGACGTCGAAGTGACCTTCGCTCGCGCGCTGAAGCGGGCGAAGCTGCCAAGCGCCGGACTGCAGGGCCGGCATTTGGCCCGATGGAGCGGCCATCCAGGTCGGGGCTTGAAACGGCGGCGTCAGGGCCAATTGCTCGATGGTCGGGGAGGCGCCTGAGAGCGCCGGCCCAAGACCGCGAGCTTCCCCAGGCCAAAGGGGGAAGGAGCTGGCGAGGCGAACGCCAGCCTGCGCATAGACGCCGGCGGCGTAGTAAGCGCCGCCGACCTTCACGACGCCATAACCGGCGCTCGCATAACCCTCGCGCAGCAAATTACGCCGGTGACCAGGGCTCTGCTCCCACATCGTCTGCATGTCCCGCGGGGCCGTCCCCGTCGGGTAGTCTCGCCAGGCGAGATTTTCCGCGGACCCGCCACAAAGCTCACGCGTCAACAGGGCGACGCGATCGAGGTGCAGGAAGCCTTCAGGTGAGGCGTGGCCGAAATAGCTGCGGCTGGCCATGTCGGCGGCGTGTGCGCGCGCGCACAAGGCCAGGCTGTCATCCCATGCATAGGGTTGAAGCTTGGCGGCGCCTCTAAAGCCGTTGGCCTCGGGCAGCAAGGCCCTGGCGAAATCCTCGTCGAACTGTCCTCCGCCTGCGTCGGCGAGCCGAGCGCGCAGTTGACGCTCATAGGCGATCCAGGCGCTGGCTGGCTTCGGTCCGGTCGCTTGCGCCGCAGCCATGTCCGCGGTCTGTACCGGCGCAACGCCCGCGTGGGCGCGGCCGGCCGCGGCCATCAAGAGCGCGCCGGCCAACAGGCTCCGGCGGTTCATCGCGATGCGTGGAAGTTGATCCGGCATTCCGCAAATGTAGCGAAGACCGGTTACTTATACGCTAAAGACAATCTGCCAAATTACTTAAGAGCGTTAAGCTTAATGCGGGCGCAATAGGTATTAATTATTTTAATCCGCCAGGTTATTTAGTGATCAATGCCCGTCACTGTTTGGGTTTGTAGTTAATCGAAAGTTCCGCCGAGACAGATACAGCAAGCCATGGCTAACCACGTTCACCGGCGGCTGAGGTTCGCGGCGACGGATTGGATCCGCCGGGGGTGAACTGAGGGGGGTTGAAGTCGGGACTCGAGGCCACCAAAGACTGTCCCGGCCGATCAAGCGGTATGTCGTTGGCGACCTGCGAGGGGCCGCCTGCAGGCAGGTCGGCGCCCTGGCCGCCGCCGCCGCCGCCCGGGCCGCCGCCGGTCTGGGGGCTCGGCACGCCCGCGTTTGGCCCGGCGGCGTTGGCGCCCCTGGTCGCGCCAGAAGCGGCGATAGCCTCAGAGCTCATCGTCGTGGATAAAAGCAGCGTCATCGCTGGCGGCACGAGCGCCACGAACGGACCGGCCGCGGCCAGAAATTTCCGGCGATCAGCTTGCGCCTCGACTTCCCCAGCGCTTTTGTCTTCAAGCATGGATCTCTGGCTCCCCTGGGCCCGAATGCGTGGCCCTATTAATCATTCATTTACGCCCTGGCGAGCAGCGAGCACACCTAATTCTCCATTTAGCTCAACGCAATACATGCAACCTGGCTCCATCCGGTTCGCCTCCTCAGGTCCAGCACAGCGTTCTCGTTGGCGAGGCTGCGCCTGACTGTCCCGCGCTGGACCACAAGATGGGCGCCAAGTAAGACGGGAGTCAAAGACGCAAATGGCATGCCAGTTGCAGGACGAGTTAACATGTTAGGAAAACCGGCCCAACACGCCTCAACATCGGCGGACAAGCTAAGCTTGTTGCTGGATGTATCTGCGGCGCGATATCTGGCTGGACTATTTGACGGGTCCGCGCTCATGTCACGCATCATTGGCGAAGCGTTCGCCTTGAGCGGCGCAAGATCGTTATGAAGAGCGCCGATGTCTCTCGACCTTAAACGCCGGCGCTCAATCTGGCGGCGGCTCTGGCGGCGGTGGAGACTGGTCGGGAACGGCCCCGCCCCGTTCCTTCGCCCCTTGACGATTCGGCTCCCGAATTGGCCTTGGCGGCGGCGGCATAGGCGTGTTCGACTGCAGCTTAACCTCAGCATCGATCAGCGCGCGGCGCGCGCTGTCTTGGGGCTGCTGGGGCTGGCCGCCCTGTCGTGGTGGAGCCTCGTCCATGGTCCGAGCCTGATCGGAGCGATCGCTGTTTCGGCCGACCCGCAGCGAGCGGCCGTTCGAGCGGCGTTGGCCGTCCCCACGATGGCCGACTTGCGCTCAGCCTACGCCGAACGATCTTACCGGCCGATTTGGCTCAACCATGGGCGGCCCAGACCGGAGGCCGATGACCTTCTGGCCCGGCTTTCGGCCGCAGGCGACGACGACCTGGACGGTTCGCGGTATGGCCAGTCCGACCTCGCCGCGCGCCTCAAGGCGGCGCCGCACGCCGGCTGGGCCGAACGGGCGCGGACTGAATTGCTGTTGACCAAGGCCTTCGTGGCCTATGTGGAGGATCTGCACACCCCGCTGCCAGCGGCGCAGGTCGTCTACACCGATCCGGCGTTGCGGCCGCCGTCTCGACCGGGGGAGGCGGAGGTGCTGAACCTGGTCGACACCTCGCCCTCTCTCGGCGCGGCGATGACGGCGGCGACCAGGATGAATCCGCTCTACCTGACTTTGCAGCGCGCGATCGCGAGCGGCCAGGGCGCAAACGACCCGGTGAAGCGTCACTTGATGCTCATTAATCTCGAACGCCTGCGCGCACTACCGATCAACCTTGGCCGTCACTTCATCCTGGTCGATGCTGCGAGCGCAAGACTTTGGATGTTCGAGGGCGATCGGGAGGTCGATTCGATGAAGGTGATCGTCGGCAAACCGGAGGAGCCCACGCCGATGATGGCTGGGGTGATCCGATACGCCATCTTCAATCCGTTCTGGAATGTCCCACCAGATCTGGTGCGGACGGTCTACGTGCCGCGAATACGCGCGAATCGCGCAGCCCTGGCGGCGCTCAGAATGGATCCCTGGTCCGACTATACAGCCGACGCGCACAAGCTTGATCCCAGCGCCGTCGATTGGGCCAGCGTGCAGGCGGGATCCGTCAACGTCGGTCTTCGCCAGCGGCCGGGCGCCGACAATTCCATGGGGGCGGTCAAGTTCATGCTGCCGAATGAGCTCGGCATCTATCTACACGATACACCTAACAAGACGCTGTTTTCCAAGCCGCAGCGGACATTCAGCGCCGGTTGCGTACGGGTCGAGGATTACAGGCGTCTGGCGCGGTGGCTGTACCAACGTGGCGACGCCGGCGCCAAGGGCGACGCGCCCGACCAGCGCGTCGACCTGCAACGGCCGGTGCCGGTCTACATCTCCTATCTGACAGCGATGCCGGAAGCCGGGGCCGTCACGGTCGCCAAGGATGTTTACGGGCGCGATGGCGCGCTGCTCGCGACGCTGAGGGTCCGTCAGACGCAGATATCGATGTCTCATTCATCCGCCCGATCTTGAGCCGAACCGCAGACCCTACACCCGTGATATGCCGACCCATGGCGCCCGCAATCGGACGCTTTTGTAGGCGCCGAGGCTCGCGGAGACATGGGCGTCAAGCCTTAGGCGCCGCGGCCAAAGTGGGAAGCTACCAACCAAAAGAGGCGCCGAGATGCTGGATGGACACCTTTCTCTCACGCTTAGCCAGGACCAGAAAACGCTCCGCATTGAGACGATGATCGATGGCGCAGCGGTGGGCTGGATCGATACGGACGCCAGCGGCCTAGGACGGCTTATCGAGCTGCTCGGCGCGCAGCGGGCGGCCATGAGCGACGCGGTCGCCGAAACGCTCGACCCGGTTCCGCATCTCCAGCTTACAGCCCATCCGAGGTGGTGGGTGTTCGATCCCTCGCCCGATGGGCACGAACTGGCCCTGCGCCACCCAGGCTACGGCTGGCTATCGTTTCTCCTGGGTCCGGAGTCCGCCATATCGCTGGCAGGCTACCTCAACCGCCCCTTGAACGAGCCCCTCAAGATCGATGCGAGGGCGGTTCAAGCCGGCGATAGGTTTAGCGCGACGCCCATTCCGGTGGTGCATGTCGTGTTGGGCAGCCTGAAGACCGGGCAGGTCGCGCTGGGTTTGGAAAACCGCTCCGGGAGCACGGTCTTCTATAGCCTCAGCGCGGACGGCGCGCGCGCGCTCGGCGAAAAACTCATTGCCGGCGACTAGTCGCGCCCCAGGCCGGCCCGGCGTGGCCCTATCGAGTCTGGGCGTTCGGACGGGTGCGACCCGTTTGAGCGAATCGAGCCGTTGGCTCATCCGCGCCCCGCGCCTCGCCGGCCATCAGCAGGCGCTGGCGCACATAACCCACAGCGAACTCCATATGGTCGGCGCGGTGGAGAAGTCGCCGGATTTTCCACCTCGCGAGCAAGGCGATGATCGGCCTTCTGCGGTCCAGCTTGGGCTGTAGGAGCGCGGCGCGCCTGCGAAGGTCGGCGACGTCCTGCAGCCATGTATCGAACGGGTCTGACGCCATCGTATATGGGCTCCGGGCTAAACCAGGTCCTATCATCGGTCAGGATCGACGCCGAGGATCGATTGAAGTCGCCTTGCTGTTCAGCGCCTAAGTGATCGGGCAGCGGTCTTGTCGCCCTTCGCGGGCGTTTTCTGCAACGTCCGATTGGGACTATGCGTTGTCGGAGCGCCACCGTCGGCGTGGAAGGCCGCGACAGCGGACGTAGGCAGGTTTGCGGGACCAAGCGCCCGTCAGCCTTGTCCCATGCAGAGGCTATGGCCTGAGCGCGGCGGGACGTCGAACAATGGCCAGCAGCTGATTAGCGGCTGACGCCAGCATGGATCGCTTGGCTCCAAACATGGCGAGGACCGCTAGATAGGCGCCGTAGGCGGGAAGGGCGCAAAGCGCCAACAGGATCAGCGAAGGGCTCTTAAACAGCATAGAAAGCCCTTCCACGGCCAGCGCGCAGGCCAGACAGGCCGCGATGTGCGGTCCGATACTCTTCAAAAGCTCCCCAGACCTAACTGGACCGACGCGCCCGGCGACCCACCAGTTCAGCGGGGCTCTTATGAGATAATCACTGATGGCGTAAGCCGCCGCGACCCCTACCGGTCCATAGGGCAGGCCGACGAAGAAGGCGGTGACGGTGGTGACGGCGTTAAAGCCGCTCAAAATCGCCAAGGTGCGGGCGCGGCCCTGGCTCACCATCAACCAGTAAAGGGAGGAGGTGACAAGCTGGTGCAGCCCGGCAAGCGCCAACCAGGAGAAAATTGGCGGAATTCCAGCCCACCTAGGCCCGAGCAGGGCGAGTATCAGCGGTCGAGAAAAGGCGATCGCGAGTATCAGTCCAGGCTGGGTGATCGCCATCAGAAAGGTTATCGTCTTGAAGTATACAGCCTTATAGGCCGCTGGGTCGTCTGAAAGTCGTGACAGCACAGGCACGAGAACCCGAGCCATCGGCGCGGTGACCTGAGTCAACGGCAGCAGCATGAGTTTGTAGCTGCGATCATAAAGGCCAAGCTGAAACGGCCCGTCGGCCTTCGCGATCAGTAGGTTGTCGGTGTTGCGCGACAGGAAGTTGGCCAGGTTGGACACCGAAACGCCCGCGCCGAACCGCGCCATTGCGGCGACATGCAGGTCCCAGGTCGGCCGTCCCGGGCGCCAGCCGCTGAAATAGGTCGCCAGAATCAGGTTGCCGAGGGTTTGGGTGACGCCGCCGATAAAGATCGCCCAATAGCTATGGGTGAGCCATGCGCCGGTGGCGCTCACCAGCAGACCGGTCGTGCTCGTGATCGCGTCGATCAGGGCGATCTGATTGAATTTGAGCTGTCGATTTAAAAACGCGTAAGGCTGCGCCGCGCAGGCGGCGATGAGAAGGGTGAAGGCCTGGGCGATCAACAATTTGGTGAGGCGAGGCTCGTTGAAGAACCGCGCGATGAACGAACTGCTGATCAGCAGTAGCAACGACATGCCGCCTGCGACGGCCATCGAAATCCAAAACAGGCCATTGGCCTGCGTTTTGGTGATGCTCGGCCTTTGAATAATCGCCTGGGTGAAACCCAGGTCCCGGATCAGGTCGATCACAGCGATAACCGGCGCAAGCGTCGCCAGTAGACCGAAGTCGGTGGGCAAAAGCAGGCGGCCGAGAATAATGGCCGAGGCGAAGCTGATGAGGAAGCGCCAAGCTTGGCCCAGGGCGGTGATCCCGAGCCAACGGGAAGTTTTCGTCGTCTGTCCGGGTAGCGGCTCCGTCATCGCCGGGTCTCGATCCTAGGCGCGCCGCGACGGCCGGCCTCCGTAGCGCGACCGCAAGGTGGCGCGGGCGGGTCCATGGGCGAGATCATGCGCGTGACAGACTTAAACGGTCGCAAGCATGGCCTTCCAAATGGCGGGGTGATGGGCTTTGGACGGCCAAACCACGCGCCGAGGCTTCGTGGCGACCCGGCAATGTGTCGAGCGGTCGTCGTGGACACACGCCTTTGCATGTCAATTGTCGAAATAGGAGCGCCAGGGGTTCTCGTCGGCCGAGTCGTTGCGCAGAAGGTGTCTGATATATCGAAACGGCCGCTGAATAGAGATGAGAATAGCCAGCACAACGGCCGCGATGATCGTAATCGGCGCATTGCCTGAGAGAAGATAGGCGAGCGCAGTGAGGACGATCAGCAGCCCCATGGCGAGGCCAATCGACAGCCAGTCCCGACGCCGGAGACGGCTGGCGGCGCGCCGAATATCGCTGAAAACGTTGCCGATGCCCACGTATGCCCTCTGCTGCGCCAAAACATTACCCATTGCGACCTACACGACTGTGGCCCGCAATAAACGGGCCAATCGGCTCCTTTAAGGCCGCCCTGTTTTGCACGCCCGCGTCGCGTCCATCGCCGCCCGCACCTACCGGGCCGCACGACCTGGCAAGATCGTTATTGGTGGACGGCGACAGGCTGTACCGTTACAAGTTAATAATGCCGCCCGGCTTGTTGATGTTTCGTTAGCAAGAGACTGGCGTCAGCGCTGGGGGCCCGGTTCCATTGAGTGGCTATATTCCACCTAATGAGTTGGCCGCCGCGCGAAAGGCTGCATCGGAGATGCAGGAAAGGTTCGGCTACGACGCGCTGGCCATGTGCCGACATGCGCTTCGCCGGGCGCAAGATCCCTACGCGGGCGCGCGGTTACGTCTCGTGCTGGATATCCTGAAGGACATTCGAGCCGAACAGCTGCGCGTCGCTGAGGCGGCCAAGTCGTCGGCTCCGCGCCGGCGAGGCGTCTTTTCAGGTTTGCTGGATCGGCGACGGCGCAGAAAATGGCCTTTGATAGGCTTTATTCGCCTTCCATTTTAGGTCGTTAGCCACACTTTTAGGTCATCATGGCGTCAGGGCGACGGTCGGCTCCCGAACCGACTTACGTGGCCCGGTCTGGCGATGTGAGTATGGAGGCCTTCTTCGATGGCCGGATGGTTGCGAAAAATCGGCGCTCCCGGGCGGGTGGCCGCTCCGCGAGTCCCTGACGGCGAGGTGGTCTACGCCATTGGCGACATCCATGGGCGCCTCGACCTGCTCAAGGGGATGATCTCATTCATAGATCAGGATGAGGTCGCCATACGGAAAAACCCCAAGACCATTATTTTCCTTGGCGATTATATCGACCGGGGCCCTGACCCGAAGGGCGTGATCGACGCTATCATCGCTCTACAACGGTCAGGGCGACATAGGGTGATCACACTCATGGGCAATCATGAATCCGCGCTGCTGTCCTTCCTTGATAACGATCAAATCGGCCCAGACTGGGCCATGCACGGCGGCTCCAGCACCCTGCGCTCATACGGCGTCATCCCGCCGAGCGGCGCAGGCGGCGCCGATACTTGGCGTTCGGCTCGGGCCGCTTTCGGCGAGGCCCTTAGCGTTGAACACCTGACCTTCCTCAGATCGCTCAAGCTGTGGGAGGAGGTCGGGGATTACCTTTTCGTCCACGCAGGCGTGCGGCCGGGCGTGCCGATGGACCGGCAGTCGACCCGTGATCTGCTGTGGATCCGCCACGACTTTCTGGTCTCCAATCGAGCACACCGCAAAACCATTGTTCACGGTCACACCTCGTCGCCGGAGCCGATGGAGGGCGACGGGCGCATTGGCGTCGACACTGGAGCGTACGCGACCGGAGTGCTGACCGCGGTGCGGTTAGAGGGGGAGGGAAGGGAGTTCATGCAGGTGAGCACCCCAGACCTCTCAACGGTCGAGGCGGCAGCGTCAAACCATCGGCGCAATTCAGCGTGACCCGCGGGATTATATCGGGTGGCGCTGCTGAGATGTCGCCTGCCTGTCCGCGAGCGTTCTACGCCGCCGAAACGCTCGTTCTCGACCTGCTCGTACCAGGGCGACTCGCGAGTCATGAATATTCCCAGGTCGGCTTCAGTCCGCCCAGACGCCGGCCGGCGCAATCGGCATGATGAAGTCCGAAGCCCGCGCGCCGCCATCCTGGCGTCGGGCGCGTTTCAGCGGGCGCGTTAGCTGGCTAGATTGTTGTGCCGGGTCTTTTCCTGCGCCCGCAGGTGGGCGTGTTTGATGATCCAACGGGGTACGCGATGCAAATTGTGTCGCCAGCTTCCATCGTCGCCGACCTGCTCGCCATCGACGTAGTCGTAGTGGATTTCGGAAATCCAATAGTGCAGGTCCGATTTGAACAAATAGTGGCTGATGTTCTTCAGGGTCGAGCCCCACGGCCTGTCTTCGAGCTCCACCGCG
>Ga0302314_10010500_pt1 | contig 16191 bp, 14 predicted proteins | sample III_Palsa_N2_3_FD_200533 | JGI IMG/M metagenome (GOLD analysis project Ga0302314, IMG submission 200533) | Peat permafrost microbial communities from Stordalen Mire near Abisko, Sweden - III_Palsa_N2_3 | ecosystem: Environmental > Terrestrial > Soil > Palsa > Peat permafrost | place: Sweden... | reverse complement strand
CCAGAAGGCCAGGCCGTTCTCCACCGTGGGGTCGGTGCGCAGGCGGCTGATATAGACGGCGAACTCGCCCTGGCTTTCCTTGGGGGTCATGTAGCCCCCGTCCTCGCGCTTATCGACCACCATGACACCGGGCGACTCGCGCAGGATCTCGCGGGCGTCGTCCTCGTCCAGCGGGGTCTCGAACTCGACATTGACCGATTCCGAATGGCCGACGAACACCGGCACGCGCACGCAGGTGGCGGTCAGCTTGATCGACGGGTCCATGATCTTCTTGGTCTCGGCCACCATCTTCCACTCTTCCTTGGTGGAGCCGTCCTCCATGAAGACGTCGATGTGGGGGATGACGTTGAAGGCGATCTGCTTGGTGAACTTGTGCGGCTCGGTCGGGCCGAGCACGAACACGTTCTTGGTCTGGTTCCACAGCTCGTCCATGCCGGCCTTGCCCGCGCCGGAGACCGACTGGTAGGTCGAGACCACCACCCGCTTGATCTTCGCCGCGTCGTGCAGCGGCTTCAACGCCACCACCAGCTGGGCGGTGGAGCAGTTGGGGTTGGCGATGATGTTCTTCTTGCGGAAGCCCTCGATGGCGTCGGGGTTCACCTCCGGCACGATCAGCGGCACGTCGGGGTGCATGCGCCAGGCCGAGGAGTTGTCGATCACCACCGCACCTGCCAGGCCGATCTTCTCCGACCAGGCCTTGGACACGTCCCCGCCCGCCGACATCAGCACGATGTCCACGGAGGAGAAGTCGAAGCCCTCGATGTCCTCGCACTTGATGCTGTGGTCGCCGAAGTCGACCGACAGGCCGAGCGAGCGGCGCGAAGCGACGGCGTGGAGCTTGTCCACGGGGAATTTCAGCTCGTCCAGAATGACCAGCATTTCGCGGCCCACATTGCCCGTGGCGCCAACGATTGCGACGCGATAACCCATCGCGCTCTCCTAACCTTATCGATCCCGGTGCGGGGAGGGGTCGAGGTACGCCCGGACGGCCAGCGACACAAGGTGGGCGCGCGATACGCTGGTGTCCTCGCCGCCGGTTTTTGGGCAAGCTCTCGGGCGAATCGAAACGAAGGGACAGGCCGCCATGGCCTCATCGTCTTCAAGCCCCGTGTCGCACCTCTGGTATGTCCAGGCCGGGGACGGCGTGTGGGGGCCCTATACCGAGGCGCGCATGGCCGCCTTCCTGGCCGAGGGGCGGATCGCGGCCGCGACTCCGGTATCGCCCTGGAGCGCGGGGCCGTTCATCTCGCTGGCCAACACGCCGGAGTTCGCCGTCCTGTCGAAGCCCCCCGGGGCGGCGGCGGTCCAGCCGTCTTTCCCGACGCCACGGCCGCCCGCGCCCGCCGCCGCAGCGCCGCAACCCGCCTACGCCGCGCCGGATGTCGTCCCGATCGCCGGTGCGGCGCGGCCGCTGCTGGTGTGGGCCTTCCTGGCCGCCATCCCCCCGTCCACCTTCCAGGCGGCGTTGGCGTCTTTCGGGCCCTGCGTGGCGATCCGCACCGGCCTGTGGCTCGTGCGCGCGTCGATGGGGCCGGCGGCGCTGCGCAACGCCCTGTCGCGGCACATGCGGGGCGGCGACACGCTGCTGGTGGTCGAGGCGTCGCTGGAGCAGGCGGCGTGGTTCAACCTCGACCAGGTTTCGGAGCACGACCTGCGCCGCCTGTGGCTCGCCTGACCCCCTGCGACGACCGTGCATGACGGTTTGGTTTCCCGCCGCTTAACCGTTCGGAAATCGGCTGATAGGATTCTAGTCAGGCGATTCGGAATCGTTCCCTTGTCCAGCGAGTCGCCATCGTGAGGTCAGCGTGACGGCATCCATGCGTTGGGGGTCCGAAGGACCGCCACCTGCATTTTTGGAGAGCGGACCACCTTCCGCGCTCATCGCCGTTTCGCCCTCGTTTGCAAGGACGCCGCCTCTGGGCCGCGTCCTTTTTTCTTGTCTCATCCCCGCTCCCACGGAGGTTTACGATGACCAAGCGTGCAATGAAGCGTCTGGTGCGTGAAGGCGAGTTCGACGCGGGTCAGTTTGACCCCGTCCCCTACGATCGCAGAGCCGGGAACGATGAGAATAAGGTGCGGCGATTGCCCGTGGAACGGCGCTGGTCGCCGATGGGCGGCGATGAACCGCGCGACCAGGGCTATCTGAAGACCATCAAGGCGAAGTCGCCGGGCCAGACCCAGCTGATCGAGGCGGTGGACGAGCACAGCATGGTGCTGGCGCTCGGGCCGGCCGGCACCGGCAAGACCTATCTGGCCATCGCCAAGGCGGTCGAGGCGCTGGAGGCCGGTAAGGTCGGCCGCATCGTGCTGTCGCGCCCGGCGGTGGAGGCGGGCGAATCGCTCGGCTTCCTGCCCGGCGAGATGGAGGACAAGCTGGCCCCCTATCTGCGGCCGCTCTACGACGCCCTGTCCGACCGGCTGTCGATGAAGCGGGTCAAGAGCCTGATGGCCGAGGGCCTGATCGAGATCGCGCCCATCGGCTTCATGCGCGGCCGGACCCTGAACAACGCCTTCGTAGTGATCGACGAGGCGCAGAACTGCACCTATGGCCAGCTCAAGATGCTGCTGACGCGGCTGGGCTGGAACTCGACCATGGTGGTCACCGGCGACCCGGCCCAGTCAGACCTGCTTCCGGGCATCTCGGGCTTGGCCGATGTGGCCGACCGGCTCGACAAGCTGAGCCAGGTGGCGGTGGTGCGGCTGATGGACGTGGATATCGTCCGCCACCCGCTGGTCGCCAGCATGCTGGGCGTGCTGTAGGTCGGGTTGCTCCAGCAGGAGCGCGTGCTTCGAGACGCGCTCCTGCGAAGCGCTCCTCAGCATGATGAACATGGGTGCGGTCCACTTCCATTCGTCATCCTGAGGAGCCCCGCAGGGGCGTCTCGAAGGACGCAGAACCGAACCCCGGTCCTAGACGCTCGCCGCCACGCTCTGGAACACCAGCGCCCCGTCGGCGGAGCCCAGTTCGGTTTGGAAGGCGCGGTCGGGGTGGGGCATCAGGCCTAGGACGTTGCCCTTGGCGTTGACGATCCCGGCGATGTCGCGGGCCGAACCGTTGGGGTTTTCCTGATAGCGGAACACCACCTGGCCTTCGCCCTCCAGGCGGTCGAGGGTGGCCTCGTCGGCGAAGAAGTTGCCCTCGCCGTTGCCGATGGTCATCACCGCGTCGCGCCGGTCGCCATAGGCGGCGGTGAAGCGGGTCTGGCCGTTGGTGATCTCCAGCGCGATCGGCTTGCACACATACTTCAGCGCGGCGTTGCGCAGCAGGGCGCCGGGCAGCATCCCCGCTTCGCATAGCACCTGGAAGCCGTTGCAGATTCCCACCACGGCCACCCCGCGCTCGGCGGCGGCGGCCACTTCGCGCATCACCGGCGACTGGGCGGCCATGGCCCCGCAGCGCAGGTAGTCGCCGTAGGAGAAGCCGCCCGGCAGCACGATCAGGTCCAACCCCTCGGGCAGGGCGGTCTCGGCGTGCCAGACCATTTCGGCCTTGGAGCCGGTCGAGCGCTCGATGGCGACCGCGCAGTCGCGATCGCAATTGGCCCCGGGGAAGACGACGACGGCGGACTTCACGCGGGCTCCAGGCTGACGCGATACCCTTCGATCACCATGTTGGCGAGCAGGCGTTCGCACATGGCGCGCACGCGATCCTCGGCCCGGTCGGGATGCTCGTCGCCCAGCTCGAAGGCGATGGTCTTGCCCACCCGCACCTCGGCCACGTCGTCGAAACCCAGGCCGTGCAGGGCGCCTTCGATGGCCTTGCCCTGGACGTCCAGCACGCCGGGCTTCAGGAATACCTCGACCTTCGCCCGCATCAGCCCACGCCTCCTTCGATCACCCGCGGCATCTCCTTCATGATCCCGAGCCGGCGCGCCACTTCGGTGTAGCTCTCGATCACGTTGCCGAGGTCGCGGCGGAAGCGATCCTTGTCGAGCTTCTCGTTGGTGGTGCTGTCCCACAGCCGGCAGCTGTCGGGGCTGATCTCGTCGGCCAGCAGCACGCGGGAGAAGTCGTTCTCCCACACCCGGCCGTACTCGATCTTGAAGTCCACCAGCGTGATGCCGACCGCGCCGAACATGCCGGTCAGGAAGTCGTTCACCCGCAGGGTCATCGCCAGGATGTCGTCGATCTCCTGGGTGGAGGCCCAGTTGAACGCGGTGATGTGCTCTTCGGTGACCAGGGGGTCCTGGAGCGCGTCGTTCTTGTAATAGAACTCGATGATCGAGCGCGGCAGGGCCTGGCCTTCGGGCAGGCCGAGGCGGGTGGACATCGAGCCCGCCGCGATGTTGCGGCAGACCACCTCCAGCGGAATGATCTCCACCTCCTTGATCAGCTGCTCGCGCAGGTTCAGGCGGCGGATGAAGTGGTTCTGGACGCCGATCGTGTTCAGCCGCGTCATCACGTATTCGGAGATGCGGTTGTTGATCACGCCCTTGCCTTCGAGCACGGCCTTCTTCTGGGCGTTGAAGGCGGTGGCGTCGTCCTTGAAATACTGGATCAGGGTGCCAGGCTCGGGACCCTCGTAGAGGATCTTGGCCTTGCCTTCGTAGATTTTCTTGCGACGGGTGGTCATGAGTTCGTTTCCAGGGCGGCGGGCGGGACCGAACGCACGGCAGGCCGCGCGCCGCAGGCCCCGGCGACGGCTTTCAGCCCCATATAGAACCTTGATGCACTTATAGGAATGCGATTCGCCGCAGTCGCGAGGCGAACTCTTGCGCCTGTGTCGTCCGGGCGCATGGGAGGGGGGATTTCGGAGGGTGTTAAAGCGTGAGGCGGCTTCCCCATCCTTACCCGCAGACCGAGATTTCCCGCGCCGATCTCCCACACCGCGCTCGTCTTCCCCCGACTGGATCGGGGAATCCATCGAACTGCTCTGTCAGCCCGTGAGGCGGTGGAAGTGTCGAGCCATGGGTCCCCCGATCCGGTCGGGGGAAGACGGAGGTGGGGGTGAGGGAGAGAACTGAAAAGCTGACCGCTCCCTGTGAAGGGCCTTCTCCCTCACCCATCCACCCGACGATCAGTCCTCGTCATCCTCCGGCTCGGAGGCCACCAGCAGTTCGTCGGCGATCGGGCCGGCGTTCTTGCGCACGGCGGCTTCGATCCGGTCGGCGATCTAGGGATTCTTCTTCAGGAATTCGCGCACGTTCTCGCGGCCCTGGCCGATCCGCTGGCTGTCGTAGGAGAACCAGGAGCCGGACTTCTCGACGATGCCGCCCTTGACGCCGAGGTCGATGATCTCGCCGATCTTGGAGACGCCCTCGCCGTACATGATATCGAACTCGACCTCGCGGAACGGGGGCGCGACCTTGTTCTTCACCACCTTGACCCGGACATTGTTGCCGACCACCTCGTCGCGCAGCTTGATCGAGCCGGTGCGGCGGATGTCCAGGCGCACTGTGGCGTAGAACTTCAGCGCATTGCCGCCAGTGGTGGTCTCCGGGCTACCGTACATCACCCCGATCTTCATGCGGATCTGGTTGATGAAGATCACCATGCACTTGGACTTGGAGATCGAGGCGGTGAGCTTGCGCAGGGCTTGGCTCATCAGGCGGGCCTGCAGGCCGGGCAGGGAATCGCCCATCTCGCCCTCGATCTCGGCCTTGGGCGTCAGCGCCGCCACCGAGTCGATCACGATGACGTCCACCGCGCCGGAGCGCACCAGGGTGTCGGTGATCTCCAGGGCCTGTTCGCCGGTGTCGGGCTGGGAGACCAGCAGGTCGTCCAGGTTCACCCCCAGCTTGGCGGCGTAGCTGGGATCGAGCGCGTGCTCGGCGTCGACGAAGGCGGCCACGCCGCCCATCTTCTGCGCCTCGGCCACCACGTGCAGGGCCAGCGTGGTCTTGCCCGAGCTTTCCGGCCCAAAGATTTCGATCACCCGGCCGCGCGGCAGGCCGCCCACGCCCAGCGCCACGTCCAGCCCCAGCGAACCGGTGGAAATGGTCTCGATGTCCAGCTTGGAGCCCTTGGACCCCAGCTTCATTACCGAGCCCTTGCCGAACGCGCGATCGATCTGCGCAATGGCAGCCTCGAGCGCCCGCTGCTTATCGCCTTCGCCTTGTCCCACGAGTCGCAACACCGATTGGTTCATTGAAGGAGCCTTCCTGCCACGATTCTTGGCCGGCCGTCGGTTTTAACCCCCGCGACCCAGACTCAAATGTACATGTTTTGTTCCGGCATGCAAACGCTGTTCTCGCCGAAGCGGGAACAGCGGATGCGGTGCTTAGCCCGCCACCTTGAGCGGAGGCCAACGCAGGGGCTGGACCACCTCGCCGCCGGTCTGCATCCGCCACAGGCGGCTGAACGAGCCCCCGGCGTGGCGCAGATCGTCCAGCGAACCGTCTTCCTGGATCTCGCCGTGCTCCAGCACCACGATGCGGTCCATGTCCACCAGGGTCGACAGGCGGTGGGCGATGGCCAGCACGGTGCGGCCGCGCATCAGCCGCTTCAGGGCCCGCTGGATAGAGGCTTCCGACTCCATGTCCAGGGCGGATGTGGCTTCGTCCAGGATCAGGATCGGCGCGTCCTTCAGGAACGCGCGGGCGATGCCGATGCGCTGGCGCTGGCCCCCGGAGAGCTTGGCCCCACGGTCGCCGACGATGGTGTCGTAACCCTCGTCCAATTCTTGGATGAAGTCATGGCAGAAGGCGGCGCGCGCCGCGTCGAACACCTCTTCGTCGCTGGCGTCGGGGCGGCCGAAGCGGATGTTCTCCAGCACCGAGCGGTGGAACAGGTTCACGTCCTGGGGCACCACGGCCATCTTGGCGCGCAGCGAGTCCTGGCGCAGGTGGGTGACGGGCTCGCCGTCGACCAGGATGCGGCCGACCTGCACGTCGTGCATCCGCTGCACCAGGTGGACCAGGGTCGACTTGCCGGCGCCCGAAGTGCCGGCGAAGCCCACGCGCTGGCCGGCCTGGATCTCCAGGTTGACGTTGCGCAGCACCGGGCGTTCGCAGTTATAGCCGAAGGTCACGTTCTCCAGCTTGATCGAGCCGCCGCGGGGCAGCGCCGGACGGGCGGCCTGAGGGTCGAGCACGGTGTGCGGCTGGCCGACCAGTTTCAGGGTCTCGCCGATGAAGCCGTATTCCTGGCCCATCTCGATCAGCGACAGGGCGAAGTCGCGCGAGCCGTGCAGCAGACGGAAGGTCAGGGTGGAAACCAGCACCACGTCGCCGGGGGTGATCTTGCCGGTGCTCCACAGGTGGGCGGACCAGACCAGGGTGGCGCCGGCCATCAGCACCAGGCCGATGTCGTTCACCACGCGGATCTTCTCGTTGTAGAGCCAGCTGGTCAGGTGGGCGCGCGCCTCCTTGGAGAAGGCGTTGGCCAGGCGGGTCTTCTCACGCTCGCGGGCCGAGAAGGTTTTCACCGCCCAGATGTTGTTGATCACGTCCATCAGCTCGCCGCCGGATGCGCCCGACTGCTCGGCATAGGCCTGGTGATGCGCCTGGCCGCGCATGCCGCACACGATCAGTATGGCGGTGATGGCGCTGACGAAGCCGGCCAAGGCGATGGTCATCGGCCCGTCGACGCTGGCGAACAGGATCACCGCGCCGATGAAGTTCACGCACGGCGGTGCGATATTCCACACCAGCCGGCTGACGATGGTGGAGAAGGCGTTGGCGGTCGACGTCAGGCGATGGCCCAGCGAGCCGGACAGGTTCTCGTGAAAGAACTTCATCGAGTGGCCGGCCATGTGGCCGAACAGGTCCACTCGGATATCCTCGCCCACCCGGATGGTGGTGCGCGAGCCCAGCCAGCCGCTCAGCCGCCAGAACACCGCTTCCAGGAAGATCAGGCTGATGAAGATGGCCAGCGCTACGTTCACGCCCATGTGGTCGCCATGGCGCTTGGTCGCCGCCATGGCGTCGATCATCAGCTTCATGCCGTATTGGACACCGACGCCGCAGCCGGCCGCGAACAGCACTAGAACCACCAGCCCTGCGAAGTGATAGGGCCGCGTGCGGACGTAGTGCCCCATGAAGGCGAGGGCGTTGCGCATCCACTTCGGCTGAGCCGAGGTGCGCGAAGAAGTGTTCGGGAAGAGGGAAATAGCTGACTCTTCGGCGAGGCGTTCTGACAACAAGCTGCGACCTCCAGGTGACGCATGCAGAACGATGAATCTAGGGACCCCGATCCCCTCGAAAGCTTATCGCTACCTTAAATCGAATCCAGGTTGGGCCTCGGGGAGTCATCCGATGGGGCGAATAGCCGCTGAAAGGACGGAAATTCCGCGAATCGGCCCTAAGTCGGCCGTGTTCGCCGTGTCAGCATTTGTTTAGATCGGAGCGTTACGGTGGAACGTGTGCTGAGTCGGGAGAACGAGATGGCGCAGGCCGGCTGCAAAGAGCTGTGTGCGCCAAGCGCCTTCGACGCTCCCTTCGCTATGGCCTTCCAGCCGATCGTCGACGCCAGAGGCGGCTGGGTTCACGCCTATGAAGCCTTGGTGCGGGGACCGGAAGGCCAGGGTGCGTCGAGCGTGCTCCAACGGGTGAACGCGGCCAACAGCCACGCTTTCGACCAGGCCAGCCGGATCAAAGCCATCGAGACGGCGGCCAGGCTCGGCCTTGCCGCCGGCCAGGCGCTGCTATCGATCAACTTCATGCCCAATGCGGTCCAGGACCCCAAGACCTGCACCCGCGCCACCGTGTCTGCGGCGCAGCGGGCAGGTCTTCCTCTGGATCGGCTGATCTTCGAATTCACCGAGGGCGAGCCGGTCGAATACGGCCATCTGAGCCGCATCCTCGCCACCTACAAGGCGCTTGGCCTGAAGACGGCCATCGACGATTTCGGGGCCGGCTATTCGGGTTTGAGCCTGCTGGCCAAGTTCCAGCCCGATCTGGTCAAGCTCGACATGGAGCTGATCCGCGACATCGACAGCCACCGCGTGAAACAGGTCCTGGTCTCGGCCATGGTCAAGGCCTGCGTCGAGATCGGGGTCGAGGTGGTGGCGGAGGGCATAGAGACCCATGCCGAGTCCGCGACGCTGCGCGACATGGGCGTGGACCTTCAGCAAGGTTTCCTGTTCGCCCGCCCCGGTTTCGAGAGCCTGCCCGAGCCGACCTGGCCGAAGCGACAGGCCTCCAAGGCCATCGCCGCCTAGAGGTTGGACACCAGGGCCGACAGGTCCGGCCGCTGGCGTTCCAGCGGCGCCTCGGCCGGTGTCCCGAGATGGATGAAACCGGCCACCTTCTCGCCCGCCGCCAATCCCAGAACTCGAATGGCGGCCGCGTCGTAGCTGTACCAGTCGGTGATCCAGTTGGCGCCGAAACCCATGGCCTCGGCCGCGATCAGCAGGGTGGTGCAGACCGCGCCGGCCGACAGCTCCTGTTCCCACACCGGCTTGCCGCCCTCGCGTGGGGCCGAGACCACCATCACGCTCAGCGGCGGTTCCGACAGCTTGATCAGCGCCGCCTGCGCCTTGCCGGGGCTGGGCTGGGCGCTGGCCAGCGCGCGCAGGCGCTCCACCAGGGCGGCCTTGGCGTCGCCCTGCATGATCACGAAGCGCCAGGGCGCCATCTTGCCGTGGTCCGGGACCCGGACGCCCAGCCGCAGCAGGTCGGCGAGCTGGGCCGCGTCGGGACCGGGCGCGCGCAGGGTCTGCGCCGAGCTGGAGCGGCGTCCCGCCAGCAGGGCCAGCGCTTCATCCGAGGCGTGGATAGGGCAAGGCGCGCCGAACTCTGGGGCTGCAGGGACGGGGAGGGTCATGAAGGAACGGGTTCGCTGGAAGGGGAAAGGATTTCGTATCGCCATCGGCTATAGCGACGTCCGCTGCGAGGCGGCCGGTCGGAGGTAGGTCCATGCATGATGATCCGCAATGGCTGGGCGCCCACGACGAGCCCTGGCGCGTGGAGTCCGGCGAGACGCTGCACGACAACCCGTGGTTCGGTGTCGACGCCTTCCAGGCCGTGTCGCCCACCGGCGCGCCGGCGGCCTACTATTCCCTGCGCTACAAGAACGCCGCCACCGGCGTGGTCCCGGTGCACGAGGACGGCACGCTGACCCTGGTCGGCCAGTGGCGCTTCCCGTTCCGGAAATACAGCTGGGAGCTGCCGGAGGGCGGCGCGCCCCACGGCGAGGACCCCAAGGTCGGGGCGATGCGAGAACTGCGGGAAGAAGCCGGCCTGGTCGCCGCCGACTGCCGGCTGATCCTGACCATGCAACTGTCCAACGCCTCCAGCGACGAGCGCGCCTACCTCTACCTGGCGACGGGGTTGAGCATGGTGGAGACCGAGCACGACGCCACCGAGGCGATCACGATCACGCGGGTTCCATTCCGCGAGGCGCTGGCCGCGGCGACCCGTGGTAGGATCGAGGACTCGCTGACAGTGGCGAGCCTGCTGCGCGTGCACCATATGGCGCATGAGGGGGAGCTGGACGCGGAGCTGACCCGTGTCCTGCTACGCTGAAAGCGTTTCGGAGAATTGTTCATGTCGCAGCGCCTTGAAGTCGTGACGTCCGAAACGCCCCCGCCGGTATGGGCGGCGCTCCGCAACGAGGCGGCCCACGCGGCCTCAACAGAGCCCAGCCTGGCCTCGATGATGCACGCGGTGATCCTGTCCCACGACGACCTGGAGCACGCGCTGTCCTACCAGCTCGCCCGCAAGCTGGGCGATCACGAGATGCGCGCCATGAGCATGCGCGAGACTTGCGAGGAAGCCTTCGCCTCCGATCCCAGCCTGATCGCCACCGTCCACGCGGATTTGCGCGTGGTGTTCGAGCGCGATCCCGCCTGCAAGGGCTATCTCCAGCCCTTCCTGTTCTTCAAGGGGTTCCAGGCGCTCCAGACCTACCGGGTGGCCCACTGGCTGTGGAACCAGGGGCGCGAGACCCTGGCCTTCCAGCTGCAGAGCCGGATGTCGGAGCTGTTCCAGCTTGACATCCACCCGGCCGCCCGCATCGGCTCGGCCATCTTCATCGACCACGGCACCGACATCGTTATCGGCGAGACGGCGGTTGTGGGCGACGAGGTCTCGCTGCTGCACGGCGTCACGCTCGGCGGCACCGGCGCCCAGCGCGGCGACCGCCATCCCAAGCTCGGCCGGGGCGTGCTGGTCGGCGCGGGAGCCAAGATCCTCGGCAACATCCAGATCGGCGACTACGCCAAGATCGCGTCGGGGTCGGTGGTGCTGAAGCCGGTGCCGCCGCACTGCACCGCCGCCGGGGTGCCGGCGCGTCTGGTCAACTGCCCGACCTGCCCCGAGCCCGCCCGCTCGATGGACCACACCCTGGCCGACGTGGTCTACGACTACGTTATCTGACGTTCCCGTCGCTCAAGCCGCCTGCACACGCCGCGTCGGGGTTCCCTCGCCGGGCGTTCGGCCTTAGTACCCGGCCTCAAGACCACTAGGAGCCTCAAGCCGTGAACGACCGGGACATCAAGCGCATCGAGGCGCACCTGAAGACCACCTTCGCCAACACCACCATCGGCCTGCGTCCGCGCCCCAAGCAGAAGGACAGCTGCGAGGTCTATGTCGGCGAGGAATTCGTCGGCGTGGTCTACCAGGACGAGGACGAGGACGGCTCCTTCCTGTTCGAGATGGCCATCCTGTCGGAAGACCTCGCCTAGGATCGGTACAGGGCCGTGGCCTCGCCCATGCCGGCAGCGTTCATCGGCCACGGCTCGCCGATGAACGCCATCGAGGACACGGCCTATTCCCGCGCCTGGACCGAACTTGGCCAGCGCCTGCCCAGGCCGAAGGCCATCCTGGCGGTCTCCGCCCATTGGGTGACCCAGGGTCCTGCGGTCACCGCCCAGGACCATCCGCCGACCATCCACGACTTCGGCCGCTTTCCCCAAGCCCTGTTCGACGTGCAGTATCCCGCTCCGGGGTCCGAGGCGCTGACGGCGCGGGTGGCGGCTTTGCTCGCACCTGTGCAAGTGAAGCCGGCCCAGGACTGGGGCCTGGATCACGGCGTCTGGTCGGTGCTGACGCACATGTATCCCCAGGCCGATATCCCGGTGGTGCAACTGAGTCTGGATGTCGGGCTGGACGGGCGAGGGCATTACGATCTGGCCCGCGCGCTTCGTCCTCTGCGCGACGAAGGCGTGCTGATCCTGGCCAGCGGCAACGTCGTCCACAACTTAGCCGCCGCTGACTTCCAGGGCGCCGCCCCACCACACCGCTGGGCGGAGCGGTTCGAAGCCGCAGCCCTGGCGGCGATCCGCGTGCGCGACCACGCCAGCCTGATGCAGCCGGCCACGCTGGATGGGCCGCAAAGCGCTGCGTTGGCGATCCAGGGGCCCGAGCACTACCTGCCGCTGCTCTACGCCCTGGCCCAGCAGGACGAGGACGAGCCGGCGGAGATTCTGCTCGACGGCGTGATCATGGCCGCGATGAGCATGGCGTCGGTTGTGCTGGGGCGGGCTTAGTTTTCATCCTCCCCCGCTGCGCAGGGGAGGAGAAGTTACCGGCTCGCCAGCTTGATGTCGGTGGCGAAGTAGGCGTCGATGGCGCGGGCGACGCCGTCCATCAGCCGCCGCCGTTGTCCGGCGTTGGCCAGGCGCTTCTCGTCGTCCGAGTTAGTGATGAAGCCCATCTCCATCAGCACCGCCGGCACGTCGGGCGCCAGCAGCACCATGAACCCGGCGTCGCGATGGCTGCGGCGCAGCAGGGGCGTCACGTCGGAGATGCGCGACAGTAGGGTCTCGGCGAACTCCGACGAGCGGTTGCGGGTCTCGCGCTGGGTCAGGTCGAGCAGGATGCGGTTCACCTGCTGGTCGGGACCCGGCAGGGTCATGTTGATCCAGTTGGCCTTCTCGAACACCTGCTTGGCCGCACGCGTGGTGCCCTGCTCGGACAGGGTGTAGACGGTCGCGCCTTTCAGGCCAGGCTCCGTGCCGGAATCCGCGTGCAGCGAGATGAACAGGTCGGCGTTGGCCCGGCGCGCGATCCGGACCCGCTCCTCCAGCGGCACATAGACGTCGGCGGTGCGGGTCATCACCACCTTGTAGTGGCCCGAGCGCTCCAGCCGGGCCTTGAGCGCCTCGGCGGCCAGCAGGGTCAGGGTCTTCTCGTGCACGTTCTGTCCGGCGGCGCCGGGATCGTGGCCGCCGTGGCCCGCGTCGATCACCACCACCCGCCTGGACGGGATCAGGGGTGCGACCGGCGCCTCGATCCGCGCCATGTGGACGAGCTTGCGGGCCTGGGGCCCGGGCTGGGTGGCGCGCAGTTCCTGCGAGGGCGTGGCGGCGGCGATCTGGACCGCCGGGCGGCCCGGAGCCTGGGGCGCGGCCTGTTCCGCCGGCTGGTCGGAGACGTCGATGACGTAGCGGTAGACGTTCAGCCCGTCGCCCGGCGGCAGTAGGAAGCGCCGGCGTACGATGGCGGGCCGCGTCAGTTCGAGATGGACCTGGGCCGCGCCGGCCGCCTCCTCGACCCGCCAGCTCTTCACCAGGCCGGCGCCGTCGCCCTGCATGTCGCCGGGGACGTCGACATGGGCGAGCGCGATCGCCACCTTGTCGCCCATGGTGGGCGGGGTGATCAGGGCGCCGCGGGTGGCGCGATCCAGTTCGATCACGATGCGGGTCTGGTGGGAATCGCCGCCCAGGCGCACTTTCAGCACGCCGACGCTGGGTTGACTGTGGGAAGCGGCGGCCGCAACGGCTGCGACGGAAACGGCGCACACGGCGGCCACGATCCGACGGTGTCGGACCCCTGTGGCGCGCAATCGTGTGATCAGTCCCGTGCGCATCGCCGCTCCGCCGACCTTGAATATGCCTTATCGGCCCGATCGGTAGACAAAGGCTTAACCAAGAGGAAACATCGCCGCCGCTTCCAATTCGTGTCGCGATGTTGCAATGATCTCCGGCGCGCCCCTTAGATGAGCGGCGCTCGCTGCGCTAGGGCCGATTCGCGGCCTCGGCGCTCCTCTCGCTATTCGCGCCGTTTTCGGGCGCGTCAGGATTTTGAACCCAATGGGCCGCCTCGCCCTGCAACGCCAGCTCTCGACCCAACGGCCTTCGCCGTGCGGCGAGATCGGCGCGTGCGCGAGGCGCCGTGTCCGGCGCGCGGGCTATGAGCCCGTCTCGCGCCGCGGAGATCGTTTCGATGACCAAAAGAATGCTGATCGACGCCGCTCACGCGGAGGAAACCCGCGTCGCCGTGGTGGACGGCTCGCGGATCGAAGAACTTGATTTCGAAAGCCAGTCCCGCAAACAGCTTCGCGGGAACATCTATCTCGCCAAGATAACCCGGGTCGAACCCAGCCTCCAGGCCGCGTTCATTGAGTATGGCGGCAATCGCCACGGCTTCCTGGCGTTCAACGAAATCCACCCCGACTACTACCAGATCCCGATCGCCGATCGCGAAGCCCTGCTGCGCGAGGTCGATTCGGACCATCACGACGACGACGACGAAGACGGGGACGAAGAAGAGTCCGACGACGAAGGCGACCGCGCGTTCCAGCGTCGCCAGCGGCGGCTGATGCGCCGCTACAAGATCCAGGAAGTCATCCGTCGCCGGCAGATCATGCTGGTCCAGGTGGTCAAGGAAGAGCGCGGCAACAAGGGCGCGGCGCTCACCACCTACCTGTCGCTGGCCGGCCGCTACGGCGTCTTGATGCCCAACACCGGGCGGGGCGGCGGCATCAGCCGCAAGATCACCTCGGCCACCGACCGCAAGCGCCTGAAGTCGGTGGTGCAGAGCCTGGACGTGCCCACCGGCATGGGCCTGATCGTGCGCACCGCCGGCGCCAAGCGCACCAAGGCCGAAATCCAGCGCGACTACGAATACCTGCTGCGGCTGTGGGAGAACATCCGCGAGAACACGCTGAAGTCGGTCGCCCCCGCGTTGATCTACGAGGAAGAGGACCTGGTTAAGCGCGCCATCCGCGACATGTACGACAAGGACCTCGACGGCATCCTGGTCGAGGGCGAGGCGGGCTACCGCGAGGCGCGCGACTTCATGCGCATGATCATGCCCTCGCAGGCCAACAAGATTAAGCCGTACCGCGAGGCGACGCCGCTGTTCGTGGCGCACAAGATCGAGGACCAGCTCGCCCAGATCCACTCGCCGGTCGTGCCGCTGCGCTCCGGCGGCTATCTGGTGATCAACCAGACCGAGGCGCTGGTCGCCATCGACGTCAACTCGGGCAAGGCCACGCGCGAGCGCAACATCGAGGCCACCGCCTTCAAGACCAATATGGAAGCCGCCGAGGAGGCCGCGCGCCAGCTGCGCCTGCGCGACCTCGCCGGCCTGATCGTCATCGACTTCATCGACATGGATGAAGCCAAGAACAACCGCATGGTCGAGAAGGTGCTGAAGGACGCGCTTTCGCTCGACCGGGCGCGCGTCCAGATGGGCAAGATCTCCGGCTTCGGCCTGATGGAGATTTCCCGCCAGCGCCGCCGTTCCGGCGTGCTGGAAGGCACCACCCACGTCTGCGAACATTGCCAGGGCACCGGCCGGGTGCGCTCGGTGGAGTCCAGCGCGCTCGCCGCGCTGCGCAGCATCGAGGTCGAGGCGGCCAAGGCCGGTGCGGGCATGGTCAATGTCCGCCTGCCTGCGGCCGTGGCGCTCTATGTGCTGAACGAGAAGCGCGCCTACATCGCGCGACTCGAGCAGATGCACGATCTGGAGGTGACGATCCTGATCGACGAGGCGCTTTCGGCCTCGGAAGTGGGGATCGAGCGTATCGCCGCCTTCGAACCCGCCGAGGGCGAGGAAGGGGCCGCGCCGCGCCGCTCCAACCGCACCCCGATCCTGCTGCCGCCCGAACCGGCGTACGAAGAAGATCCCGTCTTCGAAGTCGAGGAAGAAGACTTCGAGGACGAAGAGGTCGAGGACGAAGCCGAGACCGAGACCGAAGGCGAGGAAGCCTCGGAGGATCGCTCGGAAGGGCGCGGCGACAAAAGCCGCCGCCGGCGCCGCCGTCGCGGCGGTTCGCGCGAAACCGAGGCCGATGCGGTCGAGGATGCGCCGCGCGCCGACGAGGATGACGAGGAAGGCTTCGAAGGCGCTTCCGAAGAAGAGAAGAGCGAACAGCGCCGTCGCCGCCGTCGCGGCCGTCGCGGCGGCCGGCGTATGCGCGAAGAGGGTGGCGCGCCGCGCGATCCCTACGCCTGGGTCCACGCCCATGGCGGTCGCGACCGGCCCCATCCCAACGACGATCCCTACGCCTGGCGCGATCCTCATGCGCCGCACGCCCGTCCCGAGGATCGCGTCATCGAGGTGCGGGCGGAGAAGGTGATCG
>Ga0302314_10010498_pt1 | contig 16192 bp, 15 predicted proteins | sample III_Palsa_N2_3_FD_200533 | JGI IMG/M metagenome (GOLD analysis project Ga0302314, IMG submission 200533) | Peat permafrost microbial communities from Stordalen Mire near Abisko, Sweden - III_Palsa_N2_3 | ecosystem: Environmental > Terrestrial > Soil > Palsa > Peat permafrost | place: Sweden... | reverse complement strand
CGGTTGGTGACGCCGGGCAATCATGACACGCCCTATTGGAACCTCGTCCTGCGCACGCTCGATCCGTTCGGCCGCTATCGCCGCTATATCGGCCGGGCCGGCGCGGCGGCGTTCGATGCGCCGGGGCTCACCGCCCGGGCTCTGAACAGCGCCCGTGGCGCCCAGCCGCGGGCGAACTGGTCGAAAGGCGCGATGAACCTGGGCGACCTGAAGCGGATCGACTGGGCCGGGCCGCCCGGCGCGGTCAGGCTGTTCGCCTGCCACCACCCGCTGATCGACATCGCCGGCGCCCCGGTCAGCGGCGGAGTGCATTGCGGGCTCGAGGCAGTCGCCGTCCTCGCTGGAGCGGGCGTGGAGCTGATCCTGACCGGCCACGTGCACAATCCGTTCGCGCTCGCCCTGCCCGGGCCGGGACCGGCGTGCTACGCCCTCGGGGCCGGAACGCTGTCGCTGCGCACGCGCGGGACGCCGCCCAGCTTTTCCACCATCGTCGCCGGGGACGAAGCCTTTACCGTCACGGCGCTGGGCTGGACCGGCGACCGGTTCGAGGCGATCGAGACCTGGACTCTGCCACGGCGATAGCGCCCTAAAGCCCCAGCCGCCGGGCGCGGCCGGCGATGCTCATGGCCAGCCGCTCGGCGATCAGGCGGTCGGGGGAGCCGGTCTGCTTGCAGGCGCGGTCGGCTTCCAGAAGGTCCGGCTGCAGCCGGTCGAGCTGAAAAAGGCTCCAGGCGCGGGCCTGGCGCAGGAATTCGCGTTCATTGCGCCAGAAAACGCCGGCCGACTTGGCCGCGGCGGCCAGATCGGCGCCGGCCTGAGTGGCGGTGAGCGTGCGGCGCAGGCGCGCGGCGTGACCGCTCAGCGCCCGCACGGCCGCCGGTCCGCCCTCGCCCTCCGCCGCGGCGCGGCGCAGGCCCGCCTGCGCCTGGGCCAGCTTGCCGCCGAAAGCGTCCTGGGCCGCTTCCGCCAGCGAGGCTTCGGGCTCGACGCCGAGGAAATCGACCAGCGCCTCCGGTCCGGCCATCGCGCCCTGGCCGGGGCCGATGAAAAGCGCCAGCCGCTCGATCTCCTGGCGCGCCACGCCGCGCTCGTGCGGCAGCCGCCCGACCACCAGCTCCAGGGCATCGTTGGTCAGGCTGATCCTGTCCTTGGCCAGGCTCTCGCGGATCAGCCGCGCCACATCGCCAGGCTCGTCCTCGTAACAGACGATGGCCGCCGCCCCGTCGGCCTTCTCCGCCGCGCGGCGCAGCGCCGAGTCGCGGCCGAGCTCGCCGGCCTCGATCAGGAAGAAGGCGTCGGGATTGAAGCCGCCCTCGGCGTGGGTCTTCAGCGCCTCGGCCGCCTGGCGCTCGATGGCCGCGCGCCCGTCGGTCAGCTTCAGCCGCACCAGTCGCCGGCCGCCGCCAAGCGACTGGGCGGAAAGCTCGCCGTCCAGGGCGGCCGGGTCGCGGTCGATATCGGCCTCGGCCAGCCGCGCCACGTCAAAGGGATCGTCCGGGCGATCGGTGGTCGCCGCGGCCAGCCGGTCGGCCCGCTCGTGCACCTGGCCGCGATCACGCCCATGAATCAGCGCCGCGCGCACGCCCTTGGTCGGCTGGTCGAGAAAACGCTCGATATCGGGACGGCGGCTGAGGATCACGCGCGGCGTTCCTTAGCGGTCTAGTTCCGCGCCTGGGTGGTGAAATAGATGCCGAGGTCGGTGCGGATGCGATCGGCGGCCGTGTCGGCGGCGCGCTGTTGGGCGTCCTCCTGGGCGGCGATGCCGGCATAGGGGATGTTGGTGGCGGCGTAGGTCACCTCGACCGGCTGGGTTCCGGTCTTCAGCACCCGGCCGGTGGCGATCTCGACCAGCCTATAGCCGACGGTGACGTGGTCTTCGTAATAGGCGGCTGTCTCGTCCAGGTTCAGGCCGCGGGCGAAGACCCGGCTGGTGACGGTCAGGTCGAGCCGATAGACGGCCGGCTTGTCGCGGTCGCGGGCCAGGTCGTCATCGAGGGATTCGCTGAGCAGATAGGCCAGGCGCCCGTGCGGGACCTTGACCTCGATGGACGACATGCCGGCCGCCAGGCCCCTGGTGGCGTAGAGCGGCGTGAAGCCACAGGCCGCCAGCCCAAGGCCGGCCAGCATGGCCCCGGCGATGGTGAAACGCCGCACCAGACCGTTCATTGGACTGGTCCGACGACGATGTTGACGATGCGGTCGGGCACCACGATCACCTTGCGTACGGAGACGCCGTCAAGGTGGCGCTGAATGGCCGCGTCCGCCAGCGCCAACTTTTCGGCCTCGGCGGGACTGGTCCCGGGCGCCAGGTGGATCTCGCCGCGCCGCTTGCCGTTGATCTGGATTGGCAGGGTCAGCATTTCCTCGGCCGCCAGCGCCGGATCGAAGTCTGGCCAGGGGGCCAGGGCGACCAGGCCCTCGCCGCCGATCCGCACCCAGGCCTCTTCGGCCAGGTGCGGCGCGAAGGGCGCGATCAGCCGCGCGAGCGCGCTCAAGCCCTCGGCGCGTGCGGCCAGCACCGCCGGTGTCGCGCCGCCTGCCGGCAAGCCTTTCAATTCGTTCAGGAAGGCGTAAATGCGCGCGATGCCGCTGTTGAAGCGGAAGCCCTCGATCGCCTCGGTCAGCGCCTTGATCAGTCGATGTGTCGAGCGGGACAGGGCGACGGCCTTCGGATCGTCGTCGATGGCGGCGGCGCTGGCCTGGGCCGGCTGGCTGTCGAATTCGTCCCAGAGGCGGCCGACCAGCCGCCAGGCGCCCTTTACCCCCTCGGTGGTCCACTGGGCGTCGCGCTCTGGCGGCGAGTCGGACAGCACGAACAGGCGCGCGGCGTCGACGCCGTAGGTGTCGAAGATGTCCTTCGGCGCGATGGTGTTCTTCTTCGACTTCGACATCTTGACCACGTCGCCGATGATCACCGGCTCGCCGGTCTCGATCAGCCGCGCGCGGCGGGTGTCCCCCTCGCTGACGAACTCCAGCGCCACGGGCTCGACCCAGTCGCCGTTCTGGCGGCGATAGGTCTCGTGGGTGACCATGCCTTGGGTGAACAGGCCGGCGAACGGCTCCTGGGCGGCCAGCATGCCCAGGTCGGACAGGGCGCGGTTTGTGAAGCGGGCATAGAGCAGGTGCAGGACCGCGTGCTCTATGCCGCCGATATACTGGTCGACCGGCATCCAGTAGTCGGCGGCTGCGCGGTCGATCGGCGCCTCGGCGTTCGGGGCGGTGAAACGATCGAAATACCAGGCGCTGTCGACGAAGGTGTCGAGGGTGTCGGTCTCGCGCTCCGCCGGGCCGCCGCAAGCGGGGCAGGTCGTGTGCTTGAAGGTCGGATGCCGCTCGAGCGCGTTGCCGGGCCGGCTGAAGTCGAGGTCGCCGGGCAGGACCACCGGCAGCTGGTCGCGTGGCACGGCGACCGGGCCGCAAGCGGCGCAATGGATGATCGGGATCGGGCAGCCCCAGCCGCGCTGGCGCGAGACGCCCCAGTCGCGCAGCCGGTAAACCGTCGTGCCTTCGCCCTGGCCCTGGCTCTCGACGCAGGCGATAGCCGCGGCCTTGGCGGCTTCGACCTCCAGGCCGTCGAGGAAACCCGAATTATAGATGCGGCCCGGGCCGACATAGGCCTCGTCGCCGACCGTGAAAGTTTCGGCGTCGGCGTCGGGCGGCAACACGACCGGGCGAACCGGCAGGCCGTATTTGCGGGCGAAGTCGAGGTCGCGCTGGTCGTGGGCCGGACAGCCGAAGATCGCGCCGGTCCCGTAGTCCATCAGGATGAAGTTGGCGATCCAGACCGGCAGGGTCTGGCCGGGCTCAAACGGATGCGCGACCGTCAGGCCGGTGTCGTAGCCGCGCTTCTCGGCGGTCTCGATGTCCGCCTCAGAGACGCCGCCGCGCCGGCATTCGGCGACGAAGGCCGCCGCTTCGGCATTGTTAGCGGCCACGGCGGCGGCCAGTGGATGCTCGGCCGCGACGGCGACGAAGCTCGCGCCATAAAGCGTGTCTGGCCGGGTGGTGTACACCGCGACGCCGTCGAAGCCTTTCGGGCTCTCGCCCGCGAAGGCGAATTCCAGGCGCAGGCCCTTGGAGCGGCCGATCCAGTTCTCCTGCATCAGCCGCACCTTGTCCGGCCAGCGATCCAGGGTTTTCAGCCCATCCAGCAGGGCGTCGGCATAGTCGGTGATGCGCAGGAACCATTGGTTCAGGGTGCGCTTCTCGACCGGGGCGCCCGAGCGCCAGCCCAGGCCGTCGACCACCTGCTCGTTGGCGAGAACGGTCATGTCGACCGGATCCCAATTGACCAGGCTCTCGCGCCGATAGGCCAGACCCCGCTCCAGCAGGTCGAGGAACCAGGCCTGCTGCTTGCCGTAATAGGCCGGATCGCAGGTGGCGAACTCGCGGCTCCAGTCGATGCTCAGGCCAAGCCGTTTGAGCTCCACGCGCATGGCGTCGATATTGGCGTAGGTCCAGGCGGCCGGATCGACGCCGCGTTCCATCGCCGCGTTTTCCGCCGGCAGGCCGAAGCCGTCCCAGCCCATGGGGTGTAGCACGTTGTAGCCGCGGGCGCGCTTGAAGCGCGCCACGACGTCGCCCATCGCATAGTTGCGCACATGGCCCATGTGCAGCGACCCCGACGGGTAGGGGAACATCTCCAGCTCGTAGAATTTCGGCCGGCCCGCGGCTTCGGCGGGCTCAAGCGCGCGAAAGACGTCGGCGGCCGCCCAGACCGCCTGCCATTTCGGCTCGGCTTCCTTCGGATTGTAGCGGGCCATCTCCGGCCGGCTCTACCCGTTGACGTTCGACAGCCTGAGCTGACGGGCGCGGGTAAGGATCGCGTTTTCGATGTCGGTCGAGGTCTGGTCGGAAGCCGGCGAGTCCACCCAGGCGCCGGTGGCGTCGCGCACCTGCTTGAACACCGTCACGTTCAGCCCGTCGGCGCGCAGGCGCGTGTCCAGGATATAGACGGTGCATTTGAAGCGCTCGTCCGGCTTTTCCGGGTTGGTGTACCAGTCGGTCAGGATCACGCCGCCGTACGGATCGGCCGAGGCCAGCGGCATGAAGGCCAGCGTGTCCAGCGAGGCGCGCCACAGATAGCCGTTAACCCCGATCGGGGCGACGGGACCAGGCTTTGGGCGACCGCCGCCGAACGGATGGAAGCCGGGCGTCTGATAGGCTTGGGCGCCGCCACCGCCGTGGGCGCAAGCCGTCAGGGCCAGGGCGCCTGTCGTCGCCAAGGCGATCACGGAGATCTTACGCATCGACACCATCGTTTATTGCTCCAATCGCTCCAGCGAGGTGTTAACGACACCGCTCGCCTTCGACGCCCCGGCCGCTCTATAACATGCAGCTTCACACGCCAAACAGGAATCGCGTGGCCTTCCAGCCACAGAGCGCGACCTAAGGACGCCTTTAAAGCACTCACGGATTGACCGCGAATGCTTCAAGGCTTTAATCGGCCGCTAAGGCTGCGGTGTTAGATATCTGGTCTAACGCCGGAACCGGGGCATTTCAGGCTGATTTACGACTTATGACTGGGGCTCGCCTTATCACTGCGGTGACCGCGACGCTCGTCCTGCTCGGGGCGGCGAGCGCGGTGCATGCGCAATCGGTGCGTGGCCAGCCTATTCTCACGACCGACAACCTGACCGGCGTCACCCTCGACGAAGGCCAGTGGGGTCCGCAACCCGTCCACCACAGTCTGCAATGGATCGGCGACAAGCGCGGCCGCATCATTCTGAAGCTGGACATGACCCAGCCCGTCGGCCGCGACATGCAGGCCCGCGACGTTCAGGCCGGCGCCTATTACCGCATCACCCCCTCGCTGCGTATCGGCGGCGCGGTTTCGCTCGGCGACGCTCCGGCCGTGCCGGATCGCTCTAACCTGCCGCAGACCCAGGCGCCCCGGGTGCGGTTCGAGACCAACTTCAAATTCTGAAGCCGACCTAAGGGTTGACGGTCCTTACCGCGCCTCCGACCCTGTCCTGCCGTGCGTCGCCCGCCAGCGGCCGGTGCGGGGCGATGCGGGCGCCCACCAGCGCGATGACTCCTCCGAGCAGGGTGGCGATCAGCCGGTGTTCGGCGCTCATCACCACATTGCCGCCGCCCAGGGTTAAGAGCAGCACTACGGTCGCGGTGATCATGCAGGTCAGCGTGGCGTAGTGGGCCTTCTGCAGAGCGTAGGCCAGGCCGGCGGTCGCCGCCATGGCTGCCAGCAGGACCGGCCGCGCGTCTTTCACCGCGATGACGAAGGCGCTTGCGACGATGCAGCCGATCAGGGTGCCGACCAGCCGGGCGAGGCCGCGGACCTGCGTATCGCTCAGCCCGGGCTTCAGCACCAGCATGGCGGTCATCGGCGCCCAATAGCCGTTGCTGAGGCCGAGCGCGCGGGCCGCCGCCAACGCCGCCGCCACGCAGACCGCCGCGCGCAGGATGTGGCCGATCAGAACCCGGCGCTCTGGCGGCGGCTTGGGCGGCCCCGGCGGCAGGCGCGCGCCGGCGGCGGGGAAAATGAGGGCCAGGACCATGATCACGACCATCTGGGTCAGGCCGCCGGCGAGCACTGCGCCGGCGCGTTCGAGGGCGGCGGGGACCGGGCTCGGATAGTAGCTGGCGACCAAGAGGGCGATCACCGCCTGCAAGGTCACCCACCAGAAATCCTCGTCGAACAGGGCGAAGGCGGCGCAGCCGGCCGCGGCCAGCGCCGCGACCGCGATCAGCACCGGCGGCCATTGGCCGAGCGTGCAGCCGGCGAAGGTGGCGAGCGCGACCGCGATCGCCGCGCCGCCCATCGCCGCCCAGCGCCAACCGCGCAGGTCCCGCGCGGCGCCAAATCCCACCGCGAAAGCCGCCCCGGCCGCCGCCGCGCCATAGAGGGGTTTATGCAACAAGACGCCGACGATCAGGATCAGCGGGATGGCCGGCACGCACAGCCCGGCCTCGCGCCAATGGAAGGGGCTGGCGTGGTTCCGCGCCCAGGCCCGCAGCCTTTGCGTCAGGGCCGCCCTCATCTGGGCCGGTCCATCAAGCCGCCGATCGCGGCGAGGCCGGCGGCGCCGGAACTGGCGAGCCGGCCGGCCGTGGCGACGTCGACGCCGCCCAGCGCGATGACCGGCAAGCGGGCTTCGCGGGCCAGGGCCGCGAATCGCGTCGGGCCCAACGGTCTGCCTGCCGACCGGCTTTCGGAGGCGAAGACGGTCGAGACCAGGGCGGCATCCAGCCTCAGTCGCGCCGCCGCCGCGATGGCGCCTGGGCTATGGGCGGCGGTGGTGAACAGCCAGTTCGGATGCGCTTGGCGCAGGCGCGGGGCCAGCGGCATCAGCCCCTCGGGCAGGTGCACGCCGTCGGCGTCCAGGCGGGCGGCGAGTTCGGCGTCGGCGCCGACCAGGAAAATCAGCCGCCGCGTCCTGGCCAGTTTTCGCAGCGCGCGGCCCTGGGCTTCCGCGCGCTTGGCCCCAAAGGCGCGGTAGATCACCGCCGCGCCGGCCGGCAGGCGCGCCATGGTCTCGGCCGGATAGGGCGTCCGTGCGGGATCGGTCAGGAAAAAGAGGTTCGGGATCGGGGCTCGCCAGGGGTTTCGCGCGCGCGCTTGGCGGCCTAGCTTCGCGGCCGTTCTCGCCAGGACCGTGACAGCCGCTTGCCCCAATGACCGCCCTCGTCCCGTCGCCCGCCCTGCAAGCCGTCACCGACCGCATGGCCGCGGGCGCGCGCGCCGCCGGCCGCGATCCGGCCGACATCGCCCTGGTCGCGGTGACCAAGACGCAGGCCTGGGACGACATAGAGCCGATCCTGGCCGCCGGCCAAAGCCGTTTCGGCGAAAACCGGGTGCAGGAGGCGCAAAGCCGCTGGACCGGACGGCGCGGGGGGCTGGAGCTGCGCCTGATCGGGCCGCTGCAGACCAACAAGGTGCGCGACGCGCTGGACCTGTTCGATGTGATCGAGACGCTGGATCGGCCGAAACTCGCTCGCGCGCTCGCCGACGAGATCAGCAAGCGCGGTGCGGCGCCCCGTCTCTACATCGAGGTCAATACCGGCGAAGAGCCGCAGAAGGCCGGGGTCGCGCCCGGCGAGGTCGATGGGTTCATCAAGGCTTGCCGGGACGAATTCGGCCTGGCGATCGAGGGGCTGATGGGCGTGCCGCCGGCGGGTGAGGAGCCGGCGATGCATTTCGCCCTCCTGGCCAAGATCGCGGCGCGCAATGGCCTGGCCAAACTCTCCATGGGCATGAGCGCCGATTTCGAGACCGCGATCCGCTTCGGCGCCACCTCGGTGCGCGTCGGCCAGGCCCTGTTTGGCGCGCGACCAAAGGTTTCCGTATGAGCGGTGCTTTACGCTTGGCGACGTCGGGGCCATGTTCAGCCTATGGCGCAGCGTAAATCCATTCTCATTGTCGACGACGATCCCGAACTGCGCGGCGACCTCGCCGAGCAGCTGCGCGAAGAGTTCGATGTCACCGAAGCCGGCGCCGGCGAAGAGGGCCTGATCGCGGCGCTGGCGGTGAAGCCCGACCTGATCGTGCTCGATGTCGACCTGCCCGACCTGGATGGGCGCGAGGTCTGCCGGCGGCTGAAGGCGGCGGGGGTGGGTGCGCCGGTGATCATGCTGACGGCGGCGGCCAGCGACGCCGACACCATCGAGGGGCTCGAAGCCGGCGCCAACGCCTATGTCACCAAGCCCTTCCGCGTCGGCGTGCTGCTGGCCCACGTCCGCGCCCAACTGCGCAGCCACGAGCAGTCGGAGGACGCGGTCTTCCGCATCGGCCCCTACGAGTTCCGCCCGGCGGCCAAGATCCTGGTCGACGAGAAGGCGCGCAAGATCAGGTTGACCGAGAAAGAAACCAGCATTCTGAAGTACCTCTACCGCGCCGGCGAAAAGCCGGTGTCGCGCGAGGAGCTGCTGACCGAGGTCTGGGGCTACAACGCCGGTGTCACTACCCACACCCTGGAGACCCACGTCTATCGCCTGCGCCAGAAGATCGAACCCGACGCCCAGAGCGCCAAGCTGCTGCTGACCGAAACCGGCGGCTACCGGCTGTCGCCTTAGGGACCCATATGACAGCCTGCGTTTTGCCGACCGCTTTCGCCGACATCTCGGTTCTGGATTCCGAGGGCGATGGCCCGGTCGTGCTGATGATCCACGGCAATTCCTCGTGCAAAGCGGTCTTCCGGCATCAGTTCGACAGCCCGCTGGGCGGGCGGCTGCGGCTGATCGCCATGGATCTGCCGGGGCACGGCGTCTCCGGCGACGCGCGCGATCCCGCCACGGCCTATACGTTGAACGGCTATGCCGACGCCGCTGTCGAGGTGCTGGACCGGCTGGGTGTGACCCGGGCCACGGTGCTTGGATGGTCGCTGGGCGGCCATGTGGCGCTGAACATGATCTCGCGGTTTTCCGGTCTGACGGGAGTGATGATCAGCGGAACCCCGCCGATCGACGGCAGTGCGGAAGGCTTCGCACAGGCCTTCCGGCAGAACGCCCATATGGCGCTGGCGGGATCCGACCGCTGGGGCGAAGGCGACGCCGAGGCCTATGCTCGTGCTACCGCCGGCGCGCCGTTCGAGCCGTTCATGCTGGAGGCGGCGCGGCGGACGCACAACATCGCGCGCTCGACCGTCTTCGCCGCCGCATCTGACGATCAGCGGCGCATCGTGGAAACCGCCCCGGTCCCGCTGGCCATCGTCAACGGCGCCGAGGACGCCTTCATCAACGGCGACTATTTCGCCACGGTCGCCTACGCCAACCTGTGGGACGGCCGCGTGCACAGCCTGGACGGCGTCGGCCACGCGCCGTTCTGGGAGGCGCCGGAGCGGTTCAATCCCCTGCTGGAGCGGTTCGTGGCGGAGACCGCCGGTTAGATCACCAGATCAGCCGTGACCGGGACGTGGTCGCTGGGCTTTTCCCATTCGCGGACGGTGTCGTGGACGATGGCCGCCCCGGGTCCCGCCGCCGCTGCCGCCTGGCGCAGGCCGGGGCTGGCCCAGATGTGGTCTAGCCGCAGGCCCCGGTTGGAGGCGCGGAAGTCCTGGGCGCGGTAGCTCCACCAAGAGAACAGTTTTTGCGGCTCGGGATAGGCTTCGCGGACCAGGTCGATATAGCCGCCGGCGTCTTTCAGCGCGGTCATGGCCTCGATCTCGATCGGCGTGTGGCTGACGACCCTCGACATCTGCCGGTGGCTCCAGACGTCGTTTTCGCTCGGCGCGATGTTCATGTCGCCGGCGATGATCAGCGGCGCCTTGGGGTCGCGCGCGGCGGCGATGCGAGTCAGGCGTTCATAGAAGTCGAGCTTGTGGTCAAACTTGGCGTTGACCGCGCGGTCGGGCACGTCGCCGCCGGCGGGGATGTAGAAGTTCTGCACCTCGACGCCTTCGACCACCACCGAGACGCAGCGGGCGTGGCCCTCGCGGCAGACCTCCAGCTTCGGCCCCGGCTCGAACGGCAGGCGCGAGGCGATGGCGACGCCGTGCCAGCCCTTCTGGCCGCTGATCGCCAGGTGCGGCAGGCCCATCTCGGCGAAGGCCTCACGCGGAAACTCGCCCTCCTGGCATTTGATCTCCTGCAGGCAGAGCACGTCCGGCGCCTGTTCGGCGACAAACCGCGCCACCTGGTCGACGCGCAGCCGCACCGAGTTGATGTTCCAGGTGGCGAGGCGAAGGCGCATGGCGCTTTGCTAGCATGGCGATACAGAAATTCGCCCGAGCTTTGTGGCGGGCTGGGAGCGAATTTCTGTATCAAAGGCCATGCTAGAAATGCCTGAGTTCGGGTGTGCTTCTTGGATTTGAAGTTCGCTCAGAGGTCGACCCAACATGGGGCGAACTTCAAATCCAGCACACCCGCGCGGTTCTGGGGCAAAAGAAACGCCCAGGACTGAGCCTGGGCGTTAAAGTCGTCTCTCATGCCGCCACCGGGAGGGGATTGGGTCCGGCGGGGACCAGGGCGGCGGAAGTCACGCCACCACCGTCATGCGTGCTAAAATTGCCACTCGCGGAGGAAAAGTCAAGCGCGATGAATCTCTAAGCTTGATTGTGACGAAAATGTCTCAATTCCCGGGCGCTGGTCCCACCGGCGCGCGGTCATAATAGCTCGGCGGCGTGAACAGGGACTGCGGCAGGCCCGAGGTCGGCGCCAGCGAGCTCAGGCGGATCCGCGTCGTCTGACCCTGGGCGTCGGTCATGTCCCAGGCGGCCAGGCGCAAGGGCTTGGCGTGGAAGGTCAGGATGACCTGGCCCTGGGCGCGATGGCCGGCGTCCTGGGCGGTGATGGCGAAGCCGTCGGTCAGGTGGGTGACCCGGGTGACCAGCACCCCCTTGTCCAGCCGGATGTGCTTGGACAGCACCAGCGACAGCGGCGTGAAGCTCAAGGGATAGCGGTCGTTGGTCTTCAGTCTGGGATCGGTGATCGAGACATTGCGGCCATCGGCGACCACCAGAAGACTGGACGGCGGGTCATAAGCGAAGCGGGCATAGCCGGGGCGCTTCAGATAGAGCTCGCCGCTGGTCACCGCGCCGCGGGAATCAGTCTGTGTGAAGCGGCCCTTCAGCTCGTTGAAGCCGTCGAGATAGGCCGAGGCCTGGGTGACCAGGGCCTGGTCGTCGGGGGAAAGGCCGCTGGCCGGCGCGGGGCCTGGAGCGGCCGGATGCGCCGCGAACGGAGCGAGCGCGCCGATGGCGACGGCCAGGGCGGCCAGCGGTCCACGAAGAGTTGCGTGCGAGATCAAGGCGTCGGTCCTTTGCGCGTCCCTCGATCACGATGACTTTGGATTGAACCAATCCAAAGTCATAAACGTGATCGACTCCTAAGAGTTAGAGCGGGTTGCGGGCGGAAAACCGCTTCGCACTTTTCCTCAACCCGCTCTGGGCCTTGTTCGCGCGCATCGGTTGGCGACGCAAGCTTGGCGGGCGCCTCAACCGGCTCTAGCTTGGCGGCGGGCCGGCCAGGATGTCGCGCTTGCCGGCGTGGTTGGCCGGGCCGACGACGCCCTCCTGCTCCATCTTCTCCATCAGCGAGGCGGCGCGATTGTAGCCGATCTGCAGCCGGCGCTGGATGTAGCTGGTCGAGGCCTTGCGATCGCGGGTCACCACGGCCACCGCGCGGTCGTAAAGATCGTCGCCGGAGCCGCCTTCGTCGCCGCCGCCGTCCAGGTCTTCGCTTTCCAGAACCGAGGTGACGTCTTCCAGATATTGCGGCTCGCCCTGGCCGCGCAGGTAGCGGGCCACGGCCTCGACCTCGCCGTCGGAGACGAAGGGGCCGTGAAGGCGGGTCACGCGGCCGCCGCCGGCCATGTACAGCATGTCGCCCTGGCCGAGCAGCTGTTCGGCGCCCTGCTCGCCCATGATGGTGCGGCTGTCGATCTTGGAGGTGACCTGGAAACTGATCCGGGTCGGGAAGTTGGCCTTGATGGTGCCGGTGATCACGTCGACGGACGGCCGCTGGGTGGCCATGATCAGGTGGATGCCCGCCGCCCGCGCCATCTGGGCCAGGCGCTGGACGGCGCCCTCGATGTCCTTGCCGGCGACCAGCATCAGGTCGGCCACCTCGTCGATGACCACCACCAGATAGGGCATGGGCTCGGGGCGGAGCTTTTCTTCCTCGTAGACCGGGCGGTTCTGCTCGTCGAAACCGGTCTGCACGGTGCGCACGAAGTGTTCGCCCTTGGCAAGGGCCTCGAGCGCGCGTTCGTTGTAGCCGGCGACGTTGCGAACGCCGATCTTGGACATGCGGCGGTAGCGGTCCTCCATCTCCTTGACCGTCCACTTCAGCGCCACCACCGCCTTCTTCGGGTCGGTGACCACGGGCGCCAGCAGGTGCGGAATGCCGTCATAGACCGACAGCTCCAACATCTTCGGGTCGATCATGATGAAGCGGCACTGCTCGGGTGGCAGGCGATAGAGGATGGAGAGGATCATGGCGTTGACCCCCACCGACTTGCCCGAGCCGGTGGTGCCGGCGATGAGTAGGTGAGGCATCTTGGCCAGGTCGGCGATATAGGGCTCGCCGCCGATGGTCTCGCCCAGCGCCAGCGGCAGGGTCTGGCTCTTCTTGTCGTATTCGGCCGAGGCCAGCAGGTCGCGCAGGTAGACGGTCTCACGCCGGGCGTTGGGCAGTTCGATACCGATGGCGTTGCGGCCGGGCACGACGGAGACGCGGCAGGCGGCGACGCTCATCGAGCGGGCGATGTCGTCGGAGAGGGCCACGACGCGGGCCGACTTCACGCCGGGCGCCGGCGACAGCTCATAGAGGGTGACGACGGGGCCGGGGCGGATCTGGTCGACCTCGCCGCGCACGCCGAACTCAGCCAGCACGCTTTCCAGCATGCGGGCGTTCTGGCGCAGCGCCTCCTCGTCGAAGGCGGTCTGGCGCGGCTTGGGCTTGGCCAGCATGGCCAGCTCCGGCAGGCGAAAGCCGCCGGGCTGGGCGAATTCGAACGCGCCCTGGTTCTCGCGCGCCTCGCGGGAGGACTCGCGCGGCGGCGGCTTGGGCGCCTTGACCTCCAGCGCCGGCGGCGCGTTGGTTTCGACCTCGGGCTCGACGGCGCCCTTGGCTTCGCGCTCGGCCTTCTTCGCCACCGGCGTGCGACTGCGCTTGGCGGCCGCGGCGGGCGCCGGCGACGAGGCCGGCCTGCGCCAGGTCAACCAGGCGCCCATCCGAGCGTGGTCGAGTTTGTGGGCGCCGGCGGCGATGGCCAGGCCCGTGAAGCCGGCGAGGCCGAGGATGGAGGCGGCGATGCCTTGTGACCAGGGCACGTGCAGCGTGGCGATCATGCCGGCCAGACGGCCCAGCACCAGCTCGCCGACAAATCCGCCAAGCCCGCCGGCCAGCGGCCAGTTGGCGGGCGGCAAAAGCGCGGCCAGCATGCCGGCTAGGGTCAGGGCCCCGACCAGGCCGCAGAACACCCGCCAGCGGATGCGGCTGCGGGTCGTGCGGGGGTCGCGGGTGATGATGCGGGTGAATCCCGCCGCCACCATCAGCGCGGCGATCAGCCAGGCGGTGAGGCCGAGGGTCTGCAAGCCGAGATCAGCCGCATCGGCCCCCACGCCGCCCAGGATATTGTGCGCGCGCAGGTCGGAGGCGGCGTCGAGGCTCGGATCGGTGACGCGATAGGTGGCGAAGGCGCAGATCAGTCCGACGCCCAGCACCGCGACCACGCCGCCGCGCAGGCGCGCGATGGTCGGATGTGTCCAGCCGGCATGGGCGCTCCGCGCTGCAATCGCCACCGCCGACCGACGCGCCATTCTGGCCATCGCGAACCTGGTCCTGTCCTGAAAACCCCACAGGAGACAAGCTATCGGGCAGAGAGGGTTAAGAGGCGTTTACCTCGCGGCCGGATTCACCCAGCGACCACGCGGAAATTTCCGTCTTTATCGTCGCGGGCCGGCTGAGCTATTCTGCGGCCATCATGGAAGAAGAACGTTTTATCGGTGGCTGGACGCGTTCCAAGCTGGCCGCGCGCACGGCGCAGGAGCGCTATGCGATCTGGAAGCGGGCGCGGACCTTGAAGACCGCCGACGGCAACCAACTGGCGCGGGAGATCGAGCGGCTGGGCCTGCCCTACGCCGAGCCGGGGCTATTGGCCGAGGACGATCCGCTGCGCGAGGCCATGGCCAATATCATGGCCACCAAGGAGGCGCGGTCGGCCTGCGTCGAGGCGACGCTGGACGGCCTGCCGGCCGTGGCGGGCGCCGACGCGGCGTTTCACGAGGCGCTGGGCGTCAGCTATCGGCACAACGACGTGGCCATCGCCACCGCCCACGCCATGGTCGCCGAATTGATGGGCGAACTGGGCTATATCGAGGCCGGGAACAAGGACCTGCCGAACCGCTACGTCGCCCGCGCCGGCGTGTTCTGGAAGCGGAAATAGCCGAAAGAACGGCGGTCTTCGGGCCGTGAAAGGTCTATTAAATTCCTTGGGTTAGACTATGCGCGCCTGAGGGGCTCGCATGCGCTCGAACCAACCTGATTCAACCTTGTCACTGACGCTTGACGCCCTGCCGATGCCGGCAGCGCTGCTCGATGGCGAGCGGCGCATTGTCCATGCCAATAAGGCTTTGCGGCGTCTGGTTGGTCGGCGCGGAGCGCTGGTCGGCGCCGATCTGAGCGAGGTGCTGACCAAGGCCGGCGGCCACGCGTCCGGTGAGTCGACCTTCCGCTTTCCGCATGAAAAAGGCGCCCGGCATCTGCGCCTGGACGCTCAGCCGCACGCCGGCGGGTCGCTGGCGCTGCTGGTCGACGTCAGCGCCGAGCACGCGGCGCTGGAGGCGCGCCACGTCATCCATCAGACCCACAGCCAACTTATGCACGACGCCGAGGTCGGCACCTGGCGCTACGATCCCGACAGCGATAGCTACCGGTTCTCCAGCGAGCTCTCGCTCGGCCACGAGGAGACCGGCGAGCCGGTGCCGACCTCGACGCTCGCCCTGCTGCAGCATCCCGACGATGTGCGGACCGACGCCGATATCCGCGAACGCATCACCCGCGAGGGCGGCGCGGCCGAGGCGGAGATGCGCTATCGCACCGCCGCTGGCGACTTCACCCACCTGCATGTCCACTACCGCTCCGGCCGCCGTCTGCCGTCCGGCCGCTATGAGATGCTGGGCGTCAGCCAGAGCATCACCTCGCTGGCTCGCGCGCGCGACGAGGCCAACGCCAATGCCCAGCGCCTGAAATTGGCCCTGCAGGCGGCCAAGGCCGGGGTGTTCGAATATGACTATGCCCGTAACGACTTCTGGATGTCGCCCGAGCTGGAGGCGATGATCGGGCCGGAGGCGATCGCCGCGCGCGGACCGGACCCGCTGATCGTCTTCCATCCCGACGACCGGGCCCTGGCGACGGCGGTGACGCGCGGCGCCGGTCGCGGCGGGCCGGAGTCCGCCGATGTTCGGATGCTCGGTCCCAACGGCGAGCGGTGGATCCGCTTCTATTACGAGATTGAGCTGAACAGCGCCGGCAAGCCCGCCCGCGGCGTCGGGCTGATGCTCGACGTCGACGCCGAGAAGCGCCAGGGCCTGGCCCTGACCGAGGCGCGCAAGGTCGCGGAGGACGCCACGGCCGCCAAATCCACCTTCCTGGCCGCGGTCAGCCACGAGATCCGCACGCCGATGAACGGCATCGTCGGGGTGCTCAACCTGCTCGGCCGCGAAACCCTGACGGCGGAGGCGCGGACCCTGCTCCGCGAGGCGGTGGGCTGCAGCGAGATGCTGTCGCAGCTGAT
>Ga0302314_10010496_pt1 | contig 16197 bp, 12 predicted proteins | sample III_Palsa_N2_3_FD_200533 | JGI IMG/M metagenome (GOLD analysis project Ga0302314, IMG submission 200533) | Peat permafrost microbial communities from Stordalen Mire near Abisko, Sweden - III_Palsa_N2_3 | ecosystem: Environmental > Terrestrial > Soil > Palsa > Peat permafrost | place: Sweden... | reverse complement strand
TAACAGCAAGAAGAATGGCATGGATACATCGATACCCGCGCTTCTTGATGATAACAGCAAGAAACGCCAACGGCTGGTCGGGGATGGCCGTTCCGGACGGAGATAACAGCAAGAGGCGCGGAGTGCTGGCGGTTGGGTCGGGTGGGGCGCTCAGCCGCAGCCGCAGGAACCGCCGCAGCAGCCTCCGCCACCCCCGCCGCTGGCGGGGGCGTTTGGGCGGCCGGAGGAAAGGCCGCCAACGGCCACCGCGGAGAGCAGCTTGACCGTGTCGGCGTGGCCCTGCGGGCACGTCGCCGGCGCGCCCGACTCGCTCATCGGGCGGGTCAGCAGGAACGTATCTCCGCAGGCGCGGCAGCGGAACTCGTATCGTGGCACAGACATCATCCTACGCTGCTGAGTCCGCACCAGCCCAGGGCGCGCGGTATACGCCGACATGCAGAAAGTGCATTCCACCCGCTTTAGTCGGACCACATGCGTGTTGAACCGTCGGCGTCCGTCCTATTAGCCGATCACCGGCTCGTCCACGGTCGGCACCGGCTCGGCTGGGTCCTGCTTCTTGCCTCGGGTCCACGAGACGGCCGCGCCGGCGAGAGCCATCAGGGCCGCGGCGGTGAAGACGATCATCAGGCCGTGGTGGAACGGGCCCGAGATCAAGGTCGGAAAGAACTGCCTGCCGGTGAGCGTGGCGACGTTCGCGGCCGGGAGCGTGCGGAGCAGGCCGGTCGGCGCGAGCAGGTTCTGCACCGGGTTATAGCCGAGCATCGCGGCGAAGACGGTGGAGACCGGGGGCAGATGGGCGATCGCGGTGGCCTGCGCGAGCGGCACGCCTTGGGCGGTGAGGCCGGCGGTGAGCGTCTTGGGCAGCGTGTTGGCGAGGCCGGCGATCATCAGCGAGAAGAAGATGCCGATGGACAGCGACATGCCGGAGTTCTGGAAGGTCGACCGCATGCCGGACGCCGCGCCCCGGTTGTGGGCCGGGACCGAGGACATGATGGCGGCGGTGTTGGGCGAGGCGAACAGGCCAGAACCGATCCCGTTGCCGAAGATCAGCAGCGCGAACACCCAGTAGTGGAAGTCGATCGGCAGCAGCAGCAGGCCGGTAAAACAGGCCGCCGCGACGAGCAGGCCGCCGGTGGCGAACGGTCGGGCGCCGTAACGGTCGGACAGGATGCCGGACAGTGGTCCGGCGATGAGGAAACCGGCGGTGAGCGGCAGCATGTAGATGCCGGCCCACAGCGGGGTGACGGTGAAGTCGTAGCCGTGCAGCGGCAGCCAGATGCCGGCCAGCCAGATGACGAGCATGAACTGGAGCCCGCCGCGGGCGATCGCGCCGAGCAGCGAGGCGATGTTGCCGGCCGCGAAGGCGCGAATGCGGAACAGCGACAGCTGGAACATCGGGTCCTTGACCTTGGACTCGATGAAACAGAAGAGCGCGAGCAGCCCGACGCCGAGCGCGAGGCCGCCGAAGACCATCGGGTTTGTCCAGCCGGTGGCGGAGCTGCCGTAGGGGCGGATGCCGAAGGTGATCGCCGTGAGCAGCACGCCAGCGCCGGCCGCGAAGGTGAGGTTGCCGAACCAGTCGATGGACGCCTTGTGGGTGATGGCGATCTCCCGCAGCGACCGGTAGGCCCAGATCGTGCCGAAGACGCCGAACGGCACGTTGATCCAGAACACCGCCCGCCAGTCCCAGGCGGCGAGCAGGCCGCCGAGCAGCAGGCCGACGAACTGTCCGGAGATGCCCGCGACCTGGTTGATGCCCAGCGCCATGCCGCGCTCGCCCGGCGGGAACGCGTCGGTGAGGATGGCCGCCGAGTTGGACATCAGCATGGCGCCGCCGAACGCCTGGACGAACCGCCAGCCGATCAGCCAGAGCGCGCCGCTCGGCCCGATCAGCGGGTCGAGGGAGAGGGCGATCGACGCGAGCGTGAAGACGACGAAGCCGAGGTTGTAGATCTTCACGCGGCCGAACATGTCGCCGAGGCGTCCGAGGGTGACCACGAGGACCGACTGGACGAGCAGGTAACCCATGATCATCCACAGCAGGTAGGTCACGTTGCCCGGGGTGAGCGGGTTCAGGTGGATGCCGCGGAAGATCGCCGGCATCGAGACGATCACGATGGAGGCGTCGATGGTTGCCATCGTCATCGCGAGCGTCGTGTTGGACAGGGCCACCCACTTGTAGGTTCTGCCCCGCGCGGCGCTGCCGCGGCCGTGCGCCTGGCGCTCGGCGCCGCCGCCCTGGCCGGTTTGGCCGCTTTCCGGTGTTCCGCCGCCTGCCGCGTTATCGCTCGCCGTGGTAGTCACGTCTACCCAGATTAGCGGATAGTTGCCAGATAGCAACTATTGTGCGTGCTAACGATTTTCCTGATTGCCTCCGGTGCTGACGGCGGCGAGGATCTGGTTGACCGTGTCCAGGATCTCCCGCTGCCTGCCTGGCATGTCCTTGCTTGCGAAGTTGTCGAGGATTGCGAGGACCTCGGTCTGGCCGTGCAGGAGGTCCAGCTGCTGCTTGCCCATCTCGTGCAGCGCGATCAGCGTCTCGTGGTCCGCCAGGGCCCGCCGGTCGCTGGCGGCCTGCGCCCGGTTCGCGCTCACCTGGAGCGAGACCATGATCGACAGCTGCGGCAGGTTGAGTATGGTCAGCAGCAGCGGCCACGGCGTCTTGTCAAACCCGACGACGTTGCCGAGGAAGAGCCACGCGACGACTCCGACCGTGATGAAGACGAACACGTACATCGACCCGCAGATCCGGTTAACCCAGTCGGCGATCGTGTCGAGGAGGCCGGTGCCCCGGACGTGGTCGGAGAGGACGAGCTTAGGCTTGTGCTCTTCTGGCGCGCGCCGGATCTCCATCGCCCGCTCGTGCATCTCCTCCCTGACGTGCGTGATCGCGCGCAGTGCGTCGGCGTCGGTGTGCGGCCGGGGGATGATGACGTTCTGTCGCTCCTGTTGTTCTTGCGCCTGTGGCCCTGCGCTTGCCTGAGTCATGCGATCCTCCAGGTCTGCCGCTGTTTCCGGCAAACTAGCAGGGCAGCGCCGACGCCGCGATCATCTACGTGCCGCTTGCTGCTCGTCCGCGGCCTGCGGCCCGACTCGGTGCTCGACGACGACGAGCGGGAACTGCGTCGGCGCCTGCCCTCCGCCCAGGTCATTCACGTGGCGGAGGCCGGCCACAGCGTGCAGGGCGACACGCACTTGAGCTGGCCGCGATCATCGAGAGCTTCGTCTTCTCGCGCTCTTAGCCAGCTCAGCCAGCCGGCGTCGGCAGGAACACCGACTTCGTGGTCAGGTAGGCGTCCATGCCCTCGGGGCCGTAGGCGGTGCCCGTGCCGCTCATGCCGCGGCCGCCCCACGGCGAGCCGAGGTCGGGCTCGTACAGGTTGACGCCGAACGTGCCGACCCGGGTCTTGCGCGCGATGTCGAGGCCGCGCTGCGGATCGTCGGTCCACACGGTCGCGGCGAGCCCGAACCCCGCGTTGGCGAACGCCACCGCCTCGGCCTCGTCCGCGTACTTGATCACGGTGGCGACCGGGCCGCAGATCTCCTCCTGCGCGATCGACATCCGCGGGGTCACGTCGGTGAGCACGGTTGGCTCGTAGAAGTAGCCGCGAACCGGCGAGGAGGGACGGCGGCCGCCAGAGACGACCCGCGCGCCCTCGCTGAGGCCAAGCCTGACCCGGACCTCGACGTCGGAGCGCCGCCGTGCGGACGCGAGCGGGCCCATGGTGGTGTCCTCGTCGAGCGGGTCGCCGACGCGGAGCCCCGCGGCCCGCTCGACGAGCGCGTCAACCAGGTCGCCGTAGCGCTGCTCGGGGACGAGCACCCGGGACATCGCGAAGCAGGTCTGGCCGGAGTTGCCGAAGATCAGGTCGCCGAGCCCGGTCGCCGTCCGGTCGAGGTCGGCATCGTCCAAGACGATCGCGGCGGACTGACCGCCCAGCTCGAGGGAGATCGGCTTGAGTTCGGCGCCGCAGACGGAGGCGATCCACCGGCCATGCTTGCCCGGTCCTGAGAAGGAGACCGTGTCCACACCGGGATGCCGCGCGAGGGCGTCGGCCGCCTGGTGGGTGCCCGTGACCAGGTTGAACACGCCGGGCGGGAAGTCGGCGGCCTCGAACGCCTCGGCGAGGATGTAAGCGGAAAGCGAGGTGGCGGCGGCGGGCTTGAGCACGATCGTGCAGCCGGCCGCGAGCGCGGGAGCGAGCTGACTGAACGCGAGCGTGATCGGGTAATTCCAGCTCGTGATCACCGCGGCCACGCCGACCGGCTCCCTGCGGACGACCGTTCGGCCGGAGAAGGAGACCGCGTCCCTGCTCACCTCGGTGTCCATGGCACGGACCAGGTTCGCGTAGTACCGCAGGATCGCGCACGGCGCGGCCGCGTTGTGCTGCCGCGAGTAGGCGATCGGCATCCCCATCTCGGCCGTGACGAGCCGTGCCGCCTCCTCGGTACGCGCCTCGAGTGCCGCCGCGAGGCGGTCGAGCGCGTCCGCGCGCTGGCTCGGGGAGCGGGTTGCCCAGGTGCCATCGTCGAACGCGCGCCTCGCGGAGCGGACCGCCCGGTCGACGTCACCGCCATCACCCGCGGGAACGGCGCCCACGACCTCTTCCGTCGCCGGGTTGACGATGGTGATCGTGTCGGGGGACGCCGAACAGACCAGGCGGCCCCCGGCATAGATGTCGCGGTACTCAAGCAACGCTGGCCCCTCCCAGGGTGAAAGTGCCCGATTTATTTGCGCGCTTGATAAGGATCTGTCAAGTCCCCGTAACATAACTCCCAGCCTGTACCGACGCAAGGGCTGCCTGTCGGCGGCCTGTGGACAGGCACAGCGCGGACCCCATCGAGAAGCGTTCACCGTTGTGAGGTGTTTGCACGGGCCGAGAACCATGGTAGAGATCCATTTGTGGGCTTCCACAACGGACGGATAGACCGAGGTCGTATAGTTCAGTGATCATGCCGGAAACGATGACACCGGCCGCTAGCCGGCTCAAGGATGCGCCGACTCCCAGGGACAGCGCCAGGGACGTCGACCGAGAGAACTCTGTCCTGCGGGAGCTTGTGACCGTCTACCGGCACCTGTCAGGACTCGCCATGCAGGACGCCGACCTGGCGGGGGTTGTGCAACTCATCTCCGAGCGGGCGTCGGCCACCGTCGCGGTCGTCAGCCAGCTCATGGACGTGCAGACGGCGGCCTCACCAGGGCTACCGCCCGAGCGGGCGGCCGCCCTCGTCAGGGAGCACGTGGTCCACCCCAGGCTCGGGCAGGTGCTGCGCGCCTCCCGGCTGTCACAGCGGGCGCTGCGGCTGCCGAACGTGGGCGGTGTGCCCGCCATCATCGTCGCGCCGATCCTCGTCGGCGACGAGGTTCCGTCCTACCTGATCACGCTCGATCCCGCCGAGGAAGCGGTCGGCGAGGACATGTCGCTGCTCGTCACCGAGCATGCCGCCACGATCTGCGGCGTCATACTCGGCCGCGAGCGGGTGGTCGCCGCGGCGGCCAGGCGGGTCCGCGACGACCTGGTCGAGGGGCTGCTGCTCGGCCGGGGCAGGGACACGACCGACGCCGCCAGGTGGGCCGGGCACCTCGGCTACGACCCGACGCGCGAGCACAGCGTGGTGGCCATCGCCTTCGAGCTCCCGCCGTCGCGAGCCGCCGACGCCGAGCCGCTCAGGCAGCGGATCAGGGAATCGATCGAGCACTTCATGACCACGCGGGCGCCGGAGGCGATCGTCTCCGCCCGCGAGGCCGAGGTCGTCGTGGTGACCGGCGCGACGCCCGACCCGCGCAAGCTTGGCGCCGCGTGCCTGGCGCGGCTGGCCGAGTTGTTCCCCGGCGCGAAGGTGGTCATCGGCATCGGCGGCGTGTGCAAGGATCCGGCGGAGATCGCCCGCTCCTACGACCAGGCCCACCGCACCACGCAGACGCTGTGGCGGCTCGGCCGGGCGGGCGGTGTGGCCGCGTTCGAGGACCTCGGCATCCACCGGTTGCTGCTCCAGGTGCCCGACCTGAACGAGCTACGGTCGTTCGCGGGCGAGGTGCTGGGTAAGCTCAGCGAGCACGAACATGAGCATAAGTCCGAGTACCTGTCCACGCTTGCCTGCTATTTCCGCGAGAACAACAGCCCGCAGCGAGCGTCGCGCCTGCTGCATGTCCACCCGAACACGGTGGCCTACCGCATCAAGCGGATCGAGGAGATCACCGGCCTGCGACTGGACAACTACAGGGACAGGCTGATCGCACAGGTGGCGCTTGAGATCCTCGACGCGCTGCCGGAAGCACAGCCCTAGGATGGCGAGGGTGGAAGTGTCTGCGCAGCTGCTATCGGGCGAGCGCGTGCTCGTCTGCGACGGCGCCATGGGGACCATGCTGCACGCGGCGGGCGCCGCGCTCGACCGGTCGCTGCCCGAGCTCAACCTGTCAGATCCCGGACTTGTGGCGACCATCCACGACAGCTACGTGTCGGCGGGCGTGGACATCATCCAGGCCAACACCTTCGGCGCGAATCGGCTCTGGCTCAACGACCACGGGTTCCCCGACAAGGTCGCCGAGATCAACAAGGCCGGTGCCCGCCTCGCGCGGGCCGCCGCGAACCGATCGGGTCGGCTGGTCCTCGTGGCGGGCTCCGTCTCGCCCGCGGTGACCGCGCAGCAGCGCCGCCGGGTCGGCGCGGCCGAGCGCATGGAGGTACTGCGGGAGCAGATCCTCGCCCTGGTCGCCGACGGCGGCGTTGACGTGCTCATCCTGGAGACGTTCGGCTACCTGGACGAGCTCGTCGAGGCGGTCTCCGTGGCCGCCTCGGTCAGCAGCGTGCCGCTGATAGCGCAGGCCACGTTCGCCGACGACGCGCACACCCTTGGCGGCGAGACGCCGCGCGAGGTCGCGACGGTGCTCTCCGGGCTGCCGGTGGCGATGATCGGCACGAACTGCACGATCGGTCCGCAGCGGATGCTCGTCGTCGCCGAGGACCTGGTCCGGTACTCCGCGGTGCCAGTCAGCGCGCAGCCCAATGCCGGGCAGCCGCGGCGCACCGGACCGCGCTCGTTCGAGTTCGCCATCGACGGCGGCTATTTCTCGCGGTACCTGGCCAGGTTCGCCGACGCGGGCGTGGCCGTGGTAGGCGGCTGCTGCGGCACCACGCCCACGCACATCAGGGCGGCCGCCGAGGAGCTGCGCCCGTCGGCGAACCGTCGCGCCGACGCGGCCGGTGGTGTCGGCGGCACTGTCGGCGCAGGAGCGCGCGCCCGCGTCGCCGAGCCGGCGCCGAGCGCCCTGCCGCCGACCGGCGTTTCCGGCGAGCCCGGCGGTTCGCTCGCCGAGTACCTCGCCACCCGGCGTTTCGTGGTGGCCGCCGCGCTCACACCGCCCGCGGGCGGCTGGGCAGGTGACACCGAGCGGGCCGCCGCCGAGGTGGCCGACCGTGGCATCGGGCTCGTCCTCGTTGAGCCGAGGGAGAGCGCGCGGACGCACATGGACTCGCTGAACATGGCGCTCCAGTTGCAGCAGCGGGTCGGTGTCGAGACGATCGCCACGGTCACCACGTGGGACAAGACGATCATGTCGCTCCAGGCCGACCTGCTCGGCGCGCATGCGCTCGGCATCCGCTCGGTGGTGTGCACCACGGGATCGCCGCCGGTGTTCGGCGACTACCCCGCGGTCGACGGCACCTGGGAGGTGGACTCGGTCGGGCTGACGGGCCTGCTCGCCGGGCTCAACGCCGGGCGCGACTCCAACGGCCTCGCCCTGACGTCGCGGATGGCGTTCTGCATCGGCGCGCGGGTCAACCCGGGCGCGCGCGACCAGGACGCGGAGCTCGCCAGGGCGCATGCCAAGATCCGGGCCGGCGCCCAGTTCCTGGTCAGCAGGCCGGTCCACGAGCTCGACTCGCTGACCCGGGTCGTCGAGGCCCTGGAGGGCACCGGCGTGCCGCTGCTGCTCTCCGTCGCACCGCTGACCTCCTTCGAGGAGGCCGACTACCTGGCGCACGAGGTGCCAGGGATCACGATCCCCGAGGCCACCCTCGAGGCCATGGAGCGAGCCGGCCGCAGCGGCGGCCGGGCGGTCGGCCTCGAGCTCGCTGCCAGCCTGCTGGCCAAGGCGCGCCCCCTCGTCAGCGGTGTCATCCTCACCGCCCCCGGCGACGACCCCGCCGCCCTGGCTCCGTTGCTCGACGCCCTCGCTTAACCCGCCCGGGGTCTGGGCATATTACCGAGTACGGGCAAGACGGCTTCCGCGCCTGTGCGGGGGCGGTAAATGTCCGGTCTTACGTATTCGGGATGAATCGTGGGCTACGTACGTATCTGTGGCTAAGTGCGTGCCAAAATTACGCGCGTGGACGGAAAGACAAGCAGGCGGGCGTTTCTCGGCCTGGCCGCGGCCGGCGTGACCGGCGCCGTGTCGGCCTGCAGCAACCTTGTGCGCGCGGGAACCTCGCGTCCGGTCGCGGTCAGCGCCAGCCCCTGGCGGGCGCGGGCCGTCGCGGAGAACTCGCTGCCAGGCACCTCGGGCTGGAAGATCCGCCACCTGGGGGCCGAGCACGAGATCGAGGGGTACGCAGGGAAGGCGAGCGTGCTGACCGGCGAGTCGTTCCCGCTGTTTGTGTCCACGACCTCTTCTGGTTTCCATGTCACCGCCTACCGACTCGGCTGGTACCAGGGGTACGGCGCGCGGGAGGTCTGGCGGTCGGGCAAGACCCGCGGGGGAGCGCAGCGCGTCGCCACGCTCGCCGCGTCCACGAACACGGTGTCCACGGACTGGGACCCGGTGCTCGAAGTGCCGACGGACGACTGGCCCGCCGGGGCGTACCTGCTCAAGCTCGACGCCGACTCGGGGGCGCAGCGGTACGTTCCCGTCACCGTCAGGTCGGCGTCCTGCGCGGGCAAGGTCGTGCTCAAGGCCTGCGTGCAGACCTGGCAGGCCTACAACATGTGGGGCGGTTACGACCTCTACAAGGACGCGGCCGGCGTGTACGACAACCGTTCGCTCGCGGTCAGCCTTGACCGGCCGTACGACTCCAACGGCGCGGACATGTTCCTCACCTACGAGCGGAACGTGATCAAGCTCGCCGAGCACCTGGGCCCTGACCTGGCCTACGTGACGAGCATGGACATCGCCGCGGAACCGCACCTGCTCGACGGGGCGAGCGCCCTGGTTTCCATGGGCCACGACGAGTACTGGACGCGGGCGGAGCGGGCCAACGTGACCGCCGCCCGCGACGCCGGCGTGAACCTGGCCTTCCTCGGGGCGAACGCGCTGTTCCGCAGGACCAGGCTCACGGCGAGCCCCCTCGGCGAGGCGCGCACGGTGGTCTGCTACAAGACCGACTACCGGCAGGATCCGATGTACGGCGTGGACGACGCGCAGGTCACAAGCGACTGGCGCGAGCCACCCGCGCCCGACCCCGAGTCCTCACTGATCGGCACGATCTACGAGGGGTACCCCGTGGACGCGTCGCTCGTCGTCTCCTCGCCGAAGAGCTGGGTGTTCAAGGGGACCGGGGTCGAGGCGGGCGACAGCTTCCCGCACCTGGTCGGCGTCGAGTACGACCGGGTCGACCCCGGCTACCCGGTGCAGCGCCCGATCGAGGTACTCTCGCACTCCCCGCTGACCTGCGAGGGCGCGGCAAGCTACGGCGACTCCGCCTACTACACGCACACCGGCGGCGCGGGGGTATTCAACACGGGCACCATGCGCTGGGTCGAGGCCATCTACGGCGACGAGCCGCACGGCATCGGCGGCCGTACCCCGGATTTCGTCCGCCAGGTCACCACCAACGTCCTGCGCGCCTTCGCGAACGGCCCCGCCGCGGCGAAATACCCCGCCCGCGACAACCTGGACGCCATCCACGAGTACGACGGCGACCCGGTAGGCAACCCCCAGAACCTCCAATAAAAAGGCCAAAGATCAAGATTGGCATATGGAACGGACCGTTGCTTGCACCGGTCCGCCCATTGCTCCCCCGGCGGGCGGGCACGCCATAGAATCCCCCCGGCGTAACTCCACGTAATAGTGATGTCGGAGTTCAAGGACGGGCTCGACGTGGCAACGCGACAAGGGGGACTCTTCATGCGGCACGCACCAAACATGGTCAGGCGACGGACTGACGAGAAGAATCGGGTCGTCCGGAGGCGATGGCCCGCCGTCGTCGCGGTGCTCGCGGCGACGGCCGGCCTTGCGGCCAGCGGCGGGCCGGCCGGAGCGTCGCCGCGGTCCTCGGCGGTCCCTCCGAACAGCTTCAAGCAGACCAACCTGATCGCGAGCAACGCCTCGTTCGGCGCCAAGCTCGTGGACAAGAACCTGACCAACGCCTGGGGGCTCGCGGCGGGTCCTGCCACGCCCATCTGGGTGTCCGACCACAACTCGGGATTCGCCTCCGTGTACAGCGGCGGCGTCAAAGGAGGCGCCGTCTCGCTCGATCTCACCGCGGGGGTACCTGGCGGCAACCCGACCGGGCAGGTCTTCAATCCCGACAGCAAGGCCTTCCCTGTCGGCGGCCTGAGCGGGAGCCCGGCGGACTTCATCGTGGACACCGATTCGACCGGCAAGGCTCAGTCACCTGGCGAGATCGCCGCCTGGAACGGAGGCGCCTCTTTCGTCGTCGAGGACAGCCAGAAGGGCGGGGCCGGCGGCAAGACGCCAGCCCATGCCGTGTTCAAGGGGCTGGCCCTGGCGACCACACCCAAGGCAGGTCCCGAGCTGTTCGCCGCCGACGTGGCCAACGCGCGGGTCGACGTCTTCAACCGCGACTTCCGCCTGCTGAGCACGTCGGCCGAGTTCAGGGACCCGAAGGTCCCCGCCGGGTACGCGCCGTACGGCATTCAGGCGCTCAACGGCCAGATCTACGTCTCCTACGGTAAGCAGAACAAGTCCAAGACCGACGTCGTTCGCGGCGCGGGACTTGGCTTCGTCGACGTCTACGACGCCAACGGGAAGCTCGTTAAGCACCTGGTATCCCACGGCCCGCTGAACGCGCCGTGGGGCCTGGTGATCGCTCCCAAGGGGTTCGGCCCGTTCGCCGGCGACCTGCTCGTCGGCAACCTGGGCAACGGCTGGATCAACGCGTTCAACCCGAAGACAGGCAAATTCCTTGGGTCGCTCGACACCACCGCCGGACACCCGATCGCGATCAGCGGCCTGTGGGGCCTTGGGGTCGGAAACCCGGCGTTCGGCGGTGCGTCGTCTGTCGTGTTCAGCGCCGGTCCGACCGGCTACGCGAACGGCCTGGTCGGCGAGCTCAACCCGGCTCCCCGCGCGACCGGCGGCGGTGGCGGCGGCTGGTAACCCAGTCGGCTAACCAAGTCACCCAACCAAGCCACCGCCCTGGGCCGCAAGCAGCGTGTCCAGGGCGGTGCCCAGCAGATGCTGGTGGCCTTATTGCCTCGTCCTGGAAGGCTCCAATTGGGCACGGTCACCGGGCATGCAATGCTGCTACCGGGCAAATAGCCCGTAACGACGTTCGCCTTGGGTGTCTTTTCCGGCAAATAGCAACGTCAAATACGCCCAATAATTGGCCCGGTCGGGATGAGTCAAGCCCTCCGGGTGCCGGGCGTCGCCCGAGGGCAGGGCAGGGCAGGGCAGGGCAGGGAGCGCGGGGGGCTCAGCCGTGCACGATGTCGGTGTGATGGCAGAAGTGCACCCGAGACGGGTTCATCGACCGGACGCGCCCGATCGAGGTCTCCCAGGACGGCCGGTCGGCGGCCTGGCCGGGCGGTAGCTTCTGGTCAAGCGGCCCGGCGTACTCACGCGGCGTGTAGGCGGCGTCCCCGATCAGCAGGTCGAGCGAGCCGTCGCCGGTCCCGGCCACGACGCACTGGTGACCGGTGGTGTGGCCGGGGGTCGCGATCACCGACAGGCCGGGCAGGATCTCGGTGTCGCCGTCGAGCAGCTCAAACCGCGCGCCCATGAAGTCGAACCAGCCGGACAGGTCGGGCGACTCGCGGCGGGCCCGGTCGAGTTCGGCCCGCTGGACATAGAACGGTGCGTGCTTGAACACCGGATTCTGGCCGCAGTGGTCGAAGTGCAGGTGGGTGTTGATCACCAGCGAGATGTCGGCGGGAGACAGGTCAAGCTCGGCCAGGGCATCAGCCACCGAGACGTTGACCACGCGCCAGTCATTGAGCAGATCCTCCGGGCCGCCCACCCCGGTGTCGACAAGGACCGCGCCGCCCGGATGGGTGATCACGAAGCCGTGGACCGGCCACTGCCCTCGCTCGCCACCCGGCGGGCTCAGCTTGGCCAGGTGCAACCGCTTAATCTCCAGCGACATCGGCGTGCCTCCCGAATGGTTTCAAGGTTTCAAGTCACTTAGCCAAGACACCACCGTCCTTGGCCTCAAGTAGCGTGTCAAGGGCGGTGCTCAAGTCCGCGGTCAGCAGGGCGAGCAGGTGCTTGCCCTCGCTGGCCGACGCGCCCGACGGGTCGCCGAGGACACCGTTCGGGCTGACCTGCCGCACACCGCGAGCCCGCAGGTCAGGCATAATCTCCGCGAGCGTGCGGGTCTCGCCAGGCGCGGCGTCGCCGAGCCGGACATCGCCCGGGGCGAGCGCCAGCATGATCGACGTCTCCGTGCGCCCGGCATGCGCGTCGTTGCCGGGCGGTTCGGGCATGCCCTCGCCTGATCCCGCGCCCGCGTTCCCTGGGCGCACTCCCGCATGCCACGTGTGGCACAGGCGACCCTCGTCGGACAGTTTCTGTACCGCGTCACGGATGGCGGTGACGTTGCCGCCGTGCCCGTTGACGAGCAGCATCGCGGGCCAGTGCAGGGACGCGTGACGGCCGAGCTCGACAAGAACGGTCGACAATGCGGCGCTGCCGATCGACAGTGTCCCAGGGAAGCCGGCGTGCTCGCCGCTCGCCCCGATCGCGATCGGCGGCGCGAGCCCGACGCCGGCCCGCCCCGCGCAGGCGCGCGCCGCAACGGCGACCGCGATACGGGTGTCGGTGTCCAGCGGCAGGTGCGGCCCGTGCTGCTCGAGCGAGCCGACCGGCACGACGAGCAGTCGCCGCGGCCCCGCCTCGACCTCCGGCCAGCGCGCGACGCTCAAAGTGAACCCGGCGCTCCCGGATTCGGATGAGACCGACATCCGCCCATGCTAGGACAGCCGAATATACGCTAGCCACTGTGACTGCCACGAGGGTCCTTGTGACGGGAAGCGCGGGCCATCTGGGCGAGGCCCTTGTCCGGGTACTGCGTGACCGCGGGTACGACGTGACCGGTATTGACATCAGGCAATCGCCCTTGACGACGGTGGTCGGGTCGGTCGCGAATCGGGCCCTCGTGCGCGATTGCGTGGCCGGTGCGGATGCGATCCTGCACGCGGCCACGCTGCACAAGCCGCATGTCGGCTCGCACGGCAAGCAGGAGTTCGTGGACACCAACGTCACCGGCACGCTGACGCTGCTCGAGGAGGCCGTCGCGGCCGACGTGGGCAGCTTCGTCTTCACGAGCACGACGAGCGCCTTCGGCCGCGCGCTGACCCCGGGCCCGGGCAAGCCGGCCGCGTGGATCACCGAGGACGTGGTGCCGCGGCCGCGGAACATCTACGGCGTCACCAAGACGGCCGCCGAGGACCTGTGCGAGCTCGTCCACGCCGAGCACGGGCTGCCGGTCATCGTCTTGCGTACCTCCCGGTTCTTTCCCGAGGGCGACGACAACGACGAGGTGCGGGCCGAATACGCCGACGCGAACGTGAAGGCCAACGAGTACCTGTACCGGCGGGTCGACGTGGCCGATGTGGCGGACGCGCATCTGCTGGCGATGGGGCGGGCAGCGGAGATCGGATTCGGGAGGTACATCGTCAGCGCGACGACGCCGTTCGCACAAGCCGACCTGGCCGGGCTGCGCGACCACGCGCCGACGGTGGTCCGGCAGCTGTTCCCCGACTACGAGGCGGTGTACGCCCGCCTGGGCTGGCGGATGTTCCCGTCCGTCGGCCGCGTCTATGTCAACGCCAGTGCCCGCGCCGACCTGGGCTGGTCGCCCCGGTACGATTTCCGCGCCGTCCTCGACGCGCTCAAGGCGGGCGAGGACCCGCGCAGCCCGCTGGCGCGGGCCATCGGCGCAAAGGGTTACCACGACAAGCCGACCGGCGTCTACACCAGCTGACGGATTTGCCGTCGATAGCCGTCACGGGCAGTCGTCGCGATGGCGCACAATAAGTGGTAGCGCGCAATAATGTGAGGGCTCGCGGCCAACGGCTCGCGGCCACCCCCGCCTTTGCAGGAGGCTGGAACATGCGCAGACAAGATGCAACGGTCAGGCTCGGGCCGAACTCGCTGGCCGCGGCCGTCCCGTTCTGTGTCATGACCGTGGTGGCGGTCGCCGATCTGCTTGCGGGCACGCAGGTCGGATTCTTGTCGCTGCTGTCGCTTGGACCGGCCCTTGCCCCGGTCGCCCTCGGTCCGGCCGGTACGGTGCTGACCGGTTGCGTGGCGATCGGCCTCAGCATGCTGCTCGCCGTCAACGACGGAATCGGGTACACGATGCACGCCGTCGTGGCCTGCGCCACGATCGCCGGCGTGACGGTGGCGGGCGTGATCGCCAGCGCCGCGCGCCAGCGCAAGGAACGGGAACTAGTCGACGTCCGCGCGGTCGCGGACGTCGCGCAGCGCGTTCTCCTGCATCAGGTGCCGCGCGAGGTCGGCCAGGTCCAGATAGCCATGCGCTACATCTCGGCCGCCGCGGCGGCGCGAATCGGCGGTGACCTTTACGATGTCGTCGCGATGGCGGGCACCGCCCGGCTGATCGTCGCCGACGTGCAAGGTAAGGGCCTGGCCGCGGTCCAGACGGCGGCGGTGGTCCTGTCGGCGTTCCGTGAATCGGTCTATGACGAGCCGGATCTGGCCGCGATCGCGGCCCACATCGAACGGAGCCTTGAGCACCAGGCGCCCGGCGGGAGATTTGTGACCGCCATCATGGCCGAGATAGCCAAGGACGGCGCGGAAATCCGGCTGCTGAACTGCGGGCATCCGTCGCCGCTGCTGCTCAGTGGCGGACGTGCGCGGCTGGCCGAGCCGCTGGAAGCCAGCCTTCCCCTTGGCCTCGGCCACCTCGACACGACCGAGCGGAAAGAGCACACCGCCCCGTTCGGCCCGGGAGACCGGATGCTCTTCTATACGGACGGCATCAGCGAGGCGCGGGACAAGTCGGGTGCCTTCTATCAGGTAGACCGATGCGGTGTCCTGCTTGACGGCTCGAATCCGCGCCTGGCACTCGACCGGCTCTACGACGATGTCCTGCGCCATGTCGGCGGTCGCCTGCAGGATGACTCCGCCGCGCTGTTCGTCGTGCGCCAGACGCCGTAAATCCGCCAGCACCGTAAATCCTCACCGGGGCCAGGCCGCCACCGGGCCGCGGGCCCGGAGGGTGACCGCCGAGCCCGTCGGAAGCTTGCAGTCACCAAGCATGCGGACGATGATGGCGGCCGAGCCGATGGCGGCCGAACCCGGCTGCTGCTCCGGCTCGACGTGCACCACCGCGTCATGCCCGTGGTAGCCGAACGCGACGATCCGTCCCGCCAGGCCGTGGGATCCGTTCTTTTCGCTGAGGTCGATCTGCTCCGGGCGCACTAGCACGGTGACCGGACCAGGACCAAGGTTCACCGCGGCGTTGGCCCTGACCGGCAGCGGACCAAGCAGGGTGTCGACGCAGCCCTCGCCGAGAATGCCGTCGACCAGGTTCGCCTCGCCGATGAACCGGGCCATCTCCGGATCGGCGGGGTCGGTGTAAAGATCTTGCGGTGCGCCGCACTGGGCGATCGTGCCCTGCCGGAGCACGGCGACCTGGTCCGCGGTGGAGAGCGCCTCATCCTGGTCATGGGTGACCAGGACGGCGGTGGCCCCGGCCTCGCGGAGCAGCCGCTTGACATCGGCGCGAATGGTGGCGCGCAGCGAGCGGGGCCGTCCTGCTGACCCGGCCCTTGCCGCGGGCGATCCCCTCCCCGGCGAGCACCAGGATGCCGAGCGCCACCAGCACGAGGGAGAGGGCGCAGGCGGCCGACACGCTGAACGAGAGCGAGAACTCGGTGAAGATCTCGGTGGTGAAGGTCTGGTAGCCGAGAATCTCGAACGCGCCGTACTCGGCCAGCATGACCATGGCCACAAGCAGGCAGCCGCCGAGAATCGCGCCGCGGGCCTGGGCGAGCGTGACCCGGACGAACGTCCGCATCCGCCCGACGCCCAGGCTCCGTGCCACCTCCTCC
>Ga0302314_10010494_pt1 | contig 16198 bp, 18 predicted proteins | sample III_Palsa_N2_3_FD_200533 | JGI IMG/M metagenome (GOLD analysis project Ga0302314, IMG submission 200533) | Peat permafrost microbial communities from Stordalen Mire near Abisko, Sweden - III_Palsa_N2_3 | ecosystem: Environmental > Terrestrial > Soil > Palsa > Peat permafrost | place: Sweden... | reverse complement strand
TGCGTCACGAGCCTCCCGGCGCGCTGCCGAATGCCGACGAGATCCACGACCGTGGTTTCTACATTGGCAACAACCCGTTGGACGACGATGACCTTGAACGCTTGCACGCGGTGGTTCGCGCCGCTCTGGCCTGAGAGCCTGACGTGAAGATCCTGGTGACCGGCGCCGCGGGGATGGTGGGCCGCAACCTGCTTGCCGATCCACGCGCGGAACGTCACCAGATCCTCTCACCGAGCCGCCTCGACCTTGATCTGACCGACGCAATCGCCTGCGAGACGTTTCTGCTCCGCGAGCGACCGGATCTGGTCATCCACCTGGCCGCGATCGTCGGGGGAATCCAGGCCAACATCGACGCCCCGGCGCGCTTCCTGTCCGACAATCTCGCCATCAGCCTCAATCTGCTGTCAGCGGCCCATCGCGCCGCGACGCCGCGTCTGATCAACCTCGGCAGCAGCTGCATGTATCCTCGCGATCAGGAGCGCGCGCTGCGCGAGGACGACTTACTCACCGGCGCGCTGGAGCCGACCAACGAGAGCTATGCGCTCGCCAAGATCGCCGCCTGGAAGCTGACCCAGGCGTTCGGCCGGGAAGCGCCGGGCCGCCTGTGGCGTACGCTCATTCCTCCCAATCTTTACGGCCCGTACGACCGATACGACCCGGTCCGCTCCCACCTCGTTGCGGCGGCGATCGCCAAGATGGAAGTTGCCCTGCGCACCGGCGCCGCGGAGGTGGAAATCTGGGGCGATGGGACCGCTCGGCGGGAGTTTCTGTTCGCCGGCGACCTCGCCGATTTCATCTGGAGCTTCCACCAACGTTTGGAGGACCTGCCGGAAACCCTCAATGTCGGGGTCGGCGAGGACGCCACCGTGAATGAGTACTATGCCGCGGTAGCGAACGCCCTGGGCTACCACGGCGCTTTCCGGCACGACCTCAGCCGCCCGGTCGGCATGCGCCGCAAGGTCATGGACGTGACCGCCCAGGCCCGCCTCGGCTGGGGGCCGGCGACACTGGTGGGCGAGGGTCTCGCAATCACCGTCGCCGCCTATCGGCGCGACCACCCTTGACCCGTCGAGCGCCGCTGGCGTCTCACGAAACGTCCTTGCCGGCCTTCGGGTCGAGCTTGGCGGCCGGGGCCAAGCGCAGCACCTCGGCCTGGTAGCGCTCGTCCTCGCCGGCGGCGAGCAGGGGCGCCGCCTCGGCGCACGCCTCCAGGAGCGGTTTCACCCACGGCAGCTCGACCTTGTGGAAGTCGGACAGGACGTGGCCCATGACCCTGTCCTTGTGTCCCGGGTGGCCTGAGCCGAGGCGAGCGCGGCGAAAGTCGGGGCCGATATGGGCGGTGATCGAGCGGATGCCATTGTTGCCGGCGGCGCCGCCGCCGGTCTTCATCCGAAACCGCCCGGGCGCGAGGTCGATCTCGTCGTAGAACACCACCACGTCGGCGGGATCCAGCTTGAAGAACCTCATGGCTTCGGCCACGGCCCGGCCGCTCTCGTTGTAGAAGGTCTGCGGCTTGATAATCAGTGCGCGCGCCGCGCCCCCGCCCGTTCCTTGAGGGAGGACGATTTCGCCCTCCCTCGCCAAACTCGAGAACCGCTTGCGCTCGGGACCGAACCGCCAGTGCGCGGCAATGGCGTCCACCGCCATGGCCCCGAAGTTGTGCCGGTTGCCCGTATACTGCGGGCCTGGATTGCCAAGGCCCGCGAGGATCAGCATGGCGCGCGCGGCGGCCTAGAGCGCGTTCCGATAAGCGGGGACCTACGCCTCGGGCTGCTCTTCAGCTTCGGCCGAGGTCATCGCCGACGACGTGCTGATCGAGGCGACGATGGCGTCGCGGTGGTGGCTGTGCACCTGCACACCCTCCGGGAGCACGAGGTCGGCGGCGCGGACGGTGGCGCCGATATCCAGGCCGGTGAGGTCCACCAGGATCTCCTCGGGAATGGCGTCGGCCGGGGCCATCACCTCGACCTCGTGCAGGTCGACGTTCAGGGCGCCGCCCCGCTTGAGGCCCGGCGAGGCGTCCTGGTTCTGGAAGTGCACCGGCACGGCGATCCGGACCAGAGCGTGGGCGTCCACCCGGAACAGGTCGAAGTGCACGGGCTCGTCCTTCACCGGATCGAACTGCACGTCCTTGGCGATCACCGTCTGCAACTCCTCGCCGTACTGCAGGGTGACCAGGTGGCCCAGCAGCTTGCCGGTGTGAAGCGCCTTGCGGAATTCGCCGGCCTTGACCGCGATCGGCACCGGCGCCTTGTCGGCGCCGTAGAGGATGCCGGGTACCAGGCCGGCGTTGCGCGCGGCGCGAGCGCCGCCGGTGCCCACGCGGTCGCGGACTTGCACGTTCAGGATGATATCGGCCATGGCCACGCCTCAAAAAAGAGACGCCGCGCGAGGTGTCTGCGCGCGGCGACGGGATGGGAGTCCCGCTGGACCCCTGTAAAATCGGTGCGCGTAGATACACGCCCCGCGGCGCACGCGCAACGCCTTCGTCGTCGGCCGCAGCTGCGCGGTTCAGGTCTTGGCGCGGTGCGTGTGCCGTACGAGCGGCTTGCTGGTTTTGACGATCGGCGGGGGCGGCGGCGGCTCGGGCGGCAGCTCGATGCCGACGGCCGTGACGAGGCAGGCGCCGGTGTCCTTCAGCCCATGCTCGCCGATGCAGAAAACGTCCTCGTAGTTCGGTTTGGCCACCGCCAGGCATTCGTGAAAATAGCGCTTGGCGGAGCCGAGGCACGAGGAGGTGTCGTCGTCCGCCGTCAGGCCCGCAAGCTGGTCAGCGTCGTCATCCCGGGCCTCTCCCAGCGCGGCGATCGCCGCCAGCTGCAACGCGTGCGCGACCATCGGCGTGTAGGGCGGGGCAAGTGGCGAGGCGGCGGCCGGGAGAGCGACGGCCCTGCCGACGGACTGCTTTTCCTCCGCCAACGCATCCGGATCGGACGCCATCTCGCCGTTGGCGGCCGCCTCCGCCGCCGCCAGGCGGCCGTTCAGATCGGCAACCTCGACCTTCGACCAGCCCTGGCGCTGGATGTCGTAGGCGGCCTGGTGCACAGCCTTGCCAATCTGGTGAAGGCGGAGCGCGCGAGGCCCTAGCGCTTCCTTGGCGAGGCCGGCGGCCACGTTGGAATCCTTGAAGTATTGCACGTAGGCCGCGTTGGAGAGGATGTAGCTGACCATCGCCTGGCGATGTTCCGGCGAGTTGCCGGCTTCGCGAACGGATGCGACGAAGGCCGGATCCTGCAGCGCCGCGATCGCCCCGTACGCGATCGCGCCCCGAACCAGGGACTTGGGCGCGTAGGCCCGCGTGTAGCCCAAGGCCTGAGACACGGACGACGCGTCGGTGAAGGCGGGTGTGATGGTCAGCGCCTTGCGCATGTAGCTGTCGTAGGCGGCGGCGTCCTGGATCATCCGATCGGGCAGCCCGACCGGCCCGGGCGGGGGAGGCGGAGGAGGCGGGGGCGCTTCGACGGCGGCCGGTTTCCGCGACCTCGCCAGGCTCTCGGCGGCGGGCACACCCACGATCAGGCCGATGGCCGCAAGCAGGAAGATTGCGCGCGCGGGGATAGACTTGTGCATACAGAGAGAATCTCGAGGTTCGGGTCCCGTGGCGACCCATGCGGGAAGCGATGGGCGTTATTGTGACAGCTGGGCCGCGGCTCCTGTTCGACTGGCCATGCTCAGTCGAACAGCTTGGAGACCGATTCCTCGTTGGCGATGCGCCGTATCGCCTCGCCCAGCAAGGCCGCGCAACTGACGACGCGGGTCCGGCCGCAACCCGATCCTAGCCGGCCGTCGGTTTCGATGGAATCGGTGACGACCAGTTCCTTGAGCACCGAGGCGTTGACCCGCTCGAGCGCGGCGCCGGAGAGGACGCCGTGGGTGATGTAGGCCGACACCTCCGCCGCCCCGGCTTCCATTAGCGACTCGGCGGCGCTGCATAGGGTGGTCGCCGAATCGGTGATGTCATCGAAGATGATCAGCCGACGACTGGCGACGTCGCCGATGATGTTGGCCACCTCCGACTGTCCCGGCCCCTTGCGGCGCTTGTCGACGATTGCGAGGCCGGCGTTGAGGCGGCTGGCCAGCGCCAGGGCGCGGACGACCCCGCCCGCGTCTGGTGACACGATCAGGATCTCGTCGGTCTTTCCGTAGTGCGCCTGAATGTCGGCGGCCATCAGGGGCGCGGCCTGAAGGTTGTCGGTGGGGATATCGAAGAAGCCCTGAATCTGCCCCGAGTGAAGGTCCATCGTCAGCAGCCGGTCGGCGCCGGCTCTGGTGATCAGATTGGCCACCAGCTTGGCCGAAATGGGCGTGCGGCCGCCGGTCTTGCGGTCCTGTCGGGCGTAGCCGAAGTAGGGCGTGACCGCCGTGATCCGCCGCGCCGAGGCCCGTTTCAAGGCGTCGATGCAGACCAGCAGCTCCATCAGGTTATCGTTGGCCGGGTAGCTGGTCGACTGGATGACGAACACGTCCTCGCCGCGCACGTTCTCCTCGATCACCACCCACGCCTCGTTGTCGGCGAAACGTTTCACCTGGGCGCGGGTGAGGGGAATATCGAGTGAGGCCGCGATCGCCTCGGCGAGCGGCCTGTTCGAGTTGCCGGCCAACAGCTTCATGGACATCCCCGCATTGCGACTCTCGTCGGTGGGTCGCAACCGGCCGAGCCTTTAGCAGCCGCCTGCGCCGGGACAAAGTCCCGCACGTCTATGACGGTTCGCGATCGCGGTCGGCGCCCGGGCCTTCGAGTACGATGGCGGACAGCAGCCGACCATAGTCGGCTTCCCCCCGTCGGAATGCGCGCCGGTTGGAGAAGAACGTCTCCTCCTCGGCGCAGGTGTCGCGACCGATCCACTCGCTCGATCCCACGCCCGCGCTCGCAAGGCGGAAGAGGACAAAGCGCGGCAGGTCGAACTGCCGTTTCTCAGGCGTTACGCCGGGTGAGAAGAACTGTCCGTAGGCGCAATCCTGGTCCACGAACTGCGCCATGAAATCGGTGCCCACCTCGTAGGAGTCCCTTGCGATGCACGGGCCGACCGCGGCGACCATCCGGCGCGGCGCGCCGCCGAGCTCGACCAGGGCCGACACGGCGGCTTCAACGACCCCCGCGAGGGTCCCGCGCCAGCCGGCGTGGACGGCGGCCACAACGCGCGCCGCGCCGTCCGCGATCAGCACCGGCGCGCAATCGGCGGCCAGTGCGCCACAGAGCACGCCCTCGCATGCGGTCGCCACCCCGTCCCCCTCGGGGCGGTCGGGGCCCCAGGACGATCCGGCGACCCGCACGGTATTGGAGTGGATCTGGAAGCAGGTGGCCAGAGCGTCGGCCTCCGCTCCCAGCACCGCCGCCGCGCGGCGGCGGTTCTCGCGCACCGCCGCGGGATCGTCGGCCGACCCCAGTCCCACGTTGAGGCTCTCGTAGAGTCCGCGCGAAACGCCGCCGCGGCGGGTGAAAAACGCATGGCGGACACCGTCGACCGCTTCCAGCCGCTTCGATCGCAACACCGGCGGGCCGCCCGTCATGCGCCGTTCTCGAATCCCGGGGGCGCGAAACCCGGCTGGTGGGCCACGACGACCTTGAACAAAGTCCCCATCTGGTCGGGCGCGGTCAGACGTTCGAGCTGGCGACCTATGGCGGCGGCGCGGTCCGGCCGCGAGGTCATGAGGGCCGTGGCGCGGAGGCGTACGCCGAGCGCGACCAGGAAGTCCGCCTGCGTACGGATCGGACCGACCTCGGCTCCGGCCATGGCGGCGGCGGCGAGGAAAGCCGGAAAGTCGACGTGCGCCGTAAGGTCGGCCAGGCCGGGGTTGGCTAGCGGGCTTTCCTTGCGATGGCGACGAAGGGCCTGCAGCGTGTCTCCAGGACCTACGCAGTCACGCCCGTAGTCGATGAAGAGCGCCGCACCGCCGGATCGGGCCATCCGCGTCCCGACCGCCAAGCCCAGGCTGCACAAGGCGTCCGACCACTCGACGATCGCCCCGACGGCGGCTTCCGCGGAGCCGGGCGGCGGCGTGACGGCCTCCCCCAGGACGAACTCCAAGCCGCCATGAAGGCTCAGGCCCACCCGCCGCTCGCGCCAGCCGAAGGGCGTCCGGACGGCCTGGCGGATGGGCAGGCAATCGAGAAACTCGTTGGCCAGGACGATCGCCGGCGCGTCGCCGGGGACATCCTCGAGGCGCGGCGCCCATCGAGGACAGGCCATCCCTTCCAGGGCCGCAGCCTTCAACGCCGCGGCCTGGCGTTCGCGAAGCGGACCGCTGGTCTCGATCAGCCATACCTCGCAGGCCTCGAAGAATCCGGACGCCCGCCGCGCGGCTTTCAGCGCATCGGCGATCATCACCCCTGCCCCGGGGCCGAGCTCCACCAGCCGGACCCGCCGTGGACGGCCCAGGCGGGCCCAGGCTTCGGCCGCCCAGGCCCCGAGGAGCTCCCCGAACATCTGCGAGACCAGGGGAGCGGTGATGAAGTCGCCATCCTCACCCAGGCGCGGGCGCACGGCGTAGTAGCCGGCTTCCGGATCGTGCAGGCACGTCTCCATGTACCGATCCACCGACAAAGCGCCATCGTCGCGGATCAGTCGCCGTATCCGCTCGTACAAGGTCACGGATCAAGCAGGGTCATGGGCGCCGGGGCGGGTTGCGAGCCGCGAACCCCTCCAGATCAGAAACGCGCCAGCCAGGACCATCGGGACGGACAGCATCATGCCGACGGTGAGGCCCAAGGGGAGATTTCGCAGGCCCTCATCAGGCATTCGGACGTTTTCGAGGGCGATGCGGAACAGGCCGTAGAACATCAGGAAGAGGCCGGTGACGCGTCCGAAGTGAGTCAGCCAGCCGGCTCGGTGCGTCGCCACGCGCAGGATGAGGAACAGCACGACGCCCTCCAGCGCCGCTTCGTACAACTGGGAGGGATGGCGGGCTTGCAGGCCGGCGATGCAGCTTCCGTCCGCGTAGGTTTCGATATGCCGCCCGCAGAACACCATGCCCCAGGGCACGGTGGTGACGCGACCCCAGAGCTCGCCGTTGATGAAGTTGGCGAGGCGGCCGAAGAAGAGGCCGATCGGCGCGCAGGCGGCGGCGACATCCGCCAGCCCGAGCAGAGAGAGGCGACGGGCGCGCGCGAACGCGACCAGCGCCACGCCCACCCCGATCGCGCCGCCGTGGAAGCTCATGCCGCCGTGCCACAGGCGCAGAACTTCGAGCGGGTCATGCGCGAGAGCCGCCCGGCTGGACGCCAGAGGAAGCATGTAGAAGAGGACGTAGCCGGTGCGGCCACCCAGGATGACGCCAAGCGTGATCCAAAGGACGAGGTCGTCGATCTGCGTATCCCTGGCCGGAGGGCCCGCCGGGCCCCACAAACGCGGGGTTCGCACCAAGCCAACCGCGTAGCGCCAGCCCAGAAGAATGCCGGCGATGTAAGCCAGGGCGTACCAGCGAATGGCGAACGGCCCCAGCGTCACGCCGCCGATCTTGAACGCCGGCACGCTGACCAGTTCTCTTGGAATATCGGGGAAGGGCAGAGCCATGGACTCTTCTGTACCCCGATCCGCCCGGCCAGGGGGAGAGGTCATCAAGCTCCGAGCGCTCTCCTCGCAGTCGAGACTCTTCGCATCGAGGGCGGTTTTACGCTAGAAGACGCACATGCAGACTCAAAATCCCTTCCTGGACGAGATGGCCAAACTGACTCAGGCCGCCGTGGGCATCGCTCAGGCTGCCGGCGAAGAGGCCCGCACCGCCTTTCGCGCCCAGTCCGACAAATGGGCCGCCGACCTCGACCTGATCCGGCGCGAGGAGTTCGAGGCTCTGAAAGCGGAAGTCGCCGCGCTGAGAGCCCAGATCGCCGCCCTCGAGGGCGCTCCGAAGGCCTGATCCTCCCTGACCATACGAGACGCGCGGCGCGAAGCAGGCTAGCGTGACGCGCGTTCGAAAGTGTTCAACCCCGCGGACCCCTCCATCTCCGCCCGCGAGCCCAAAGGACGCCAGACGGCCCCATGGATATCCCTAGACCCGAAGAAGACGACACCCTGATCGCCCTCGACCCGCTGGATGTGGTCGAGCGCGTCCTGGCGGCCGAAAACCTCTCGTTCGACCGTACCGACGACGGCGACCTCGCCTTCGCCCTGACGGGTGACTGGAAGGATTTCGAGCTGTGGTTCGCTTGGCGGCCCGAGGCGGATTGCCTGCAGCTATGCCTGTCGGTGGACCTCAAGGCCGGCAAGCCGCTCCGCGACGCCGCCAACAGCCTGGTCAACCTGATCAACCAGCGCGTCTGGCTCGGGCATTTCGAGGTCTGGGCCGACGACGGCGAAATCGTCTTCCGGCACGCTCTGTCGCTTCCGGATGGCGAGCGGCCCAGCATGGCGCAGACCGCGTCGATGATCGACGCCGCCATGGAGGCGGCCGATCGCTTCTATCCGGCCTTCGACTTCCTGATCACCGGCGGCAAGACACCCGAAGAGGCGATGGCCGCCTGCATGTTCGAAACCGTCGGCCACGCCTAGAGCCTGATGCGTCTGGACGGAACAGATCTGAGGGTCGAATCAGGCTCTAAATGTTTGACTCTGGAGCAAATCATCCCCGTTCACATGGTTCCATGTGAGCGGGAGTTGCTCTAGGGCGTGGTCTAGGAGGCTGGGGACATGCCGGCGCCTGTGACCCCGGTGCTGATGGTGGGGGCCGGCCTGATGGGCGGCTCGCTGATCACCGGCTGGCGGCGCGCCGGCGCGATTTCGGCGGCCGAGCTCATCCTGCGGGATCCGGCGGCCGGAGAAGCGGCGCAGGCCGCCGCTCGGGATGGCGCCAGCCTCAACGGTCCCGCCACCGGGCTCGCCAAGGCCCGGACAGTGCTGCTCGCCGTCAAGCCCCAGACCTGGCGAGCCATGGCCCGAGAGGTCGCGCCCCACCTCAGCCGCGACGCTGTGATCATCTCGATCATGGCCGGCGTGGCGACGCGCGACCTCGCCGAAGCGTTTCCCGGCCGTCCGATCGTGCGGGTCATGCCAACGACCTCGGCCGCCGCCTTGAGCGGCACGGCCAGCGTCTGGACTGCCGACGCCAGAGGGCGCGAGGTGGCCCATCGCCTGTTCGAACCGCTGGGCGTGGTGGCCGACCTGACGGAAGAGGCTCAGATGCACGCGGCGACGGCCGCCTCAGGCTCGGCGCCGGCCTACTTCTACGCCCTGGTGGAGGCCCTGGAGGCGGCCGCGGCGGACGCCGGGCTCGCGCCGGAGACAGCTCGCCTCCTGGCCCGATCCGCGCTGATCGGGGCCGCCGCGTTGATGGAGGAAACCGGCGCGGAGGCGCGGGACCTTCGTCAGCAAGTCACCTCGCCGGGGGGCACCACCGAGGCGGCGCTACGTGTGCTGATCGGCGAGGACACCCTCGGCGAACTGGTGACGCGAGCCGTGCGGGCGGCGGCCGCCCGCTCGCGGGAGCTGGGATCCTGACGGGGTCTCCGTCCGCCACCGCTGAAGTGCTGAACGCCGGCTGCTCGGCCCTCCTGGGGCTCGCCGGCGAACAGCCCTGGCGCCAGATCACCCTTCGCGGCGTGGCGGAGCGCGCCGGAGTCCCCCTGGTCGACCTCTACGCCACCGTGGTCAGCAAGGAAGCGCTTCTCGCCCATGTCGCCGCCCGGCAGGACGCCGCCGCGCTGGCCACAGCCGAGACGCCCTCCGATGACCCTCACGACCGGCTGTTCGACGCCACCATGGCCCGCATTGAAGCGATGCAGCCAGACCGCGCGGCGCTCATCGCCATCGCCCGCGAGGCGCCAGCGGCGACCCTGGCCCCGCATTTTCCGCGCACCGCGCGCGCCATTCTCGAGGCGGCGGGCGTGGAGGCGACGCCGCTGAGGGTGGTCGCCATGGCTCTGGTCTGGGCGCGCGTGACCCAGGTCTGGCGCGATGACGAGGGCGCTCTCAACCGAACGATGGCCGAGATCGATCAACGCCTCAAGCAGATGCGCGCGCGGCTGGGGCGGATCGGCGCCGGCTTCTAAGGCAGGGTGACGGTGGCTCTCAGGCCGCCGAGGGGGGACACGCTCAGGGTCACGTCGCCGCCGTGGCCGCGGGCCACGTCCCTGGCGATCGCCAGACCGAGGCCGACACCCTTGGTGTTCGGGCTCCGCGCCGCATCCAGACGGCTGAACGGCGCGAAGGCGTCGTCATAGCGGTCCGGCGCGATACCGAGGCCGTCATCGTCGACATGGATCTCCACTCCGCCCGACCAGGTGTTGCTCGCGCTGATCACCACATGGCCTGCGTGACCGACAGCGTTGCTCACCAGGTTGGTGAGCGCGCGCCTGAGGGCGCCGGGACGGACGTGCGCGACGACGTCGGGCGCGGCGTCGACCACGAGGGCAACCCCCGAGCGGGCGGCGCCCTCGCGGACATCGTCGATGATGTCGATGACGCGAACCGTGTCCACGTCTTCGCCGCCTTCGCCTCTGGCGAAGGCGAGATACTCATCGATCATGTGCTCCATCTCGGCCAGGTCCGAGTTCATGGCCGCGACGCGTGCGCCGGGCGCGGAGAGGGCGAGTTCCAGCTTCAACCTCGTGAGCGGGGTGCGCAGGTCGTGGCTGACGGCGGCCAGTAGGATGGTCCGCTGGGCCACATGGCGCTGGATGCGCGCCTTCATGGCCAGGAACGCTCGCGCGGCCTGCCTCACCTCGCGGGCGCCGTGCGGACGGAAGGCCACGTCGGCGCCCCGTCCGAAGGCGTCGGCGGCGTAGGCGAGCCGCTCGATAGCGCGGACCTGATTGCGGATGAAGACGATCGAGACGCCAGTCAGCAGCACCGTCGCGGCCGTCAGCCAGAAGATGAAGATGTGACCGCGGGTCGCGAACACCCGGTCCTTGGGGGCGATGATGCGCAGCACGCCGCCCGGAACTTTCACGCGAACGTCGACGTAGGCGGGGTAGCGGCCGGTGTCGAACCAGAACGGAGCGTCGATCCGGTCGGCGAGAGCCTTTCTAAGAGATCGGTCGACGGCGATAAACAACGACGCGCGGCGGCCGCGCGGCAGCACGCCCCCATCCTGAAACATGATCGACAGGTCGAGGTTGGCCTGAGCGCGATTTTCGAGGCGCGCGAGGCTGGCGGCGCTCGGGTCCTCCTCGTAGGTCTGCAGGATCAGGGCGACATCGCCCGCCAAGCCTTCGGTGAGATGGCTGTTCACCGTCTGCCAGTGGGCGTCGAAGAACACGTAGGTCACGGCGATCTGCATGAGCGCGACCGGCAGCACGATGATCAGCAGGCTGCGGCCGAACAGGGACGTCGGCGTCAGGCGCTTCAGCGAACGCCAGAACAACCGGGGCCATGGCCTGGGGAGGCGCATCAATCTGGCGTAAGCATGTACCCCCGGCCGCGAACGGTTCGAAGGTACCGCGGATTGGCCGGATCGGCTTCGATTTTGCGGCGCAGACGCGTGACCTGGATATCCACCGCTCGGCCGCCGGCGTCGGTGTTGGCGCCGACCAGGTCGAGGCGGTCGACGGCGGCGTGGGCGGCCCGCGCCAGAACCCGAAGCAGATGCGCCTCGCTCTCGGTGAGCCGGACCGCCGCGCCGTCGGCGTAGAGTTCTCCACGGGTCGTGTCGAAGACACAACGGCCAAGCTTGACCTGCCGCACCGCGGGCGGGGTCTGGGCGGCGCGGCGCAGGATCGCCTCCACGCGCAACACCAGCTCCTCGGGATCGAAGGGCTTGGCGAGGTAGTCGTCCGCTCCCAGCCGCAGGCCTTCGATGCGGTCGTCCGGCTGACCGCGGGCCGTGAGAATCAGGACCGGGGCGGCGCCCGCCTCGCCGGCCAGCCCGCGAAGCCACCGCGTGAGCGAAAGACCGTCTTCCCCGGGCATCATCACATCGACGATCAGCAGGTCGAAGCAGAGAGCGGCGAGCAAACGGCGGGCGCCGGCGGCGTCGGCCGCCGTGCTGACGCGAAAGCCCTTGCGGGCCAAGTACTCCTTGAGCAGATCACGGATGCGGTCGTCGTCGTCGACCACGAGCAGGTGCCGAGGCTCGGCGTCGGCGGCGATCATCGATGCGCCAATTCGTTTGACGAGCGCGGCCGCGCGGCGTCTAAGCCACGGCTTTCGATGGAAGGGGGTTTGCGGCCCAATGTCATTGGTTCCCTACGATGATCGCGATGGCTGGATCTGGTTCGACGGCCAGTTCACGCCCTGGCGCGAGGCTAAGGTGCACGTGCTTACTCACGCGCTGCACTATGCGTCGGCCGTGTTCGAAGGCGAGCGCATGTACGGGGGCGAGATCTTCAAGCTCACCGAGCACACCGAGCGGCTGTTCAGGTCGGCAGAAATCCTCGACTTCACAATCCCGTTCACGGTGGCGCAGATCGACGCCGCGTGCAAGGAGACCTGCGCCCGCAACGGCCTCGACGACTGCTACGTGCGCCCGATCGCGTGGCGCGGCTCGGAAACGATCGGGGTTTCGGCCCAGGACAGCAAGATCCACGTGGCGATCGCGGTCTGGGACTGGCCGAGCTACTTCAATCCCGAGCAGAAGGCCAAGGGCATCGCCCTGACCTGGGCCAAGTACCGGCGGCCGTCGCCGGAGACCGCTCCGACCGCCTCGAAGGCGGCCGGTCTGTACATGATCTGCACCATCTCGAAGCACGCGGCCGAACGCGAAGGCTTCGCGGACGCCATGATGCTCGACTGGCGGGGCTACGTCGCCGAGGCGACCGGCGCCAACGTGTTTTTCATCCGCGACGGGGTCCTTCACACTCCCGATCCCGATTGCTTCCTGGACGGCATCACCCGCAGGTCGGTGATCGAGCTCGCCAAGGCGAAGGGCTTCGATGTGGTGCAGCGCCATATTCTCCCCGAGGAGCTTTCGACCTTCTCGGAGTGCTTCATTGTCGGCACGGCCGCCGAGGTGACGCCGGTGTCGCAGATCGCCGAGTACAGCTTCCGACCCGGCAACATCTCGCTCTCGCTGATGGACGACTACGCGCGGTTCGTCCGCCGGCGGAGCTGACGCCGCTTTCGGATCGTCGCCGATCAGATTGTCCAGGTGTCGGGACGTGGAATGGCTTCGCCGCGGAACAGCCGCATCAGGCCGACCGCGCAGCGCACGACGAACCATAGGAAGACCAGCGGCAGCAGGGCTATGCCGATCAGCATGATGCAAAGCACAAGCGCGACAACGAAGTACAGCAGACCCATCCAGAACGTGCGGATCAGGTAGGTATAGTGGGACTGCAACCACGGCGGGGCGGCCTCGCGGGCGAGGTAGGCCATGATCAGGCCGATGACGTGGGTCACGCCACCCAGCGGGGCGAGAAAAAGTATGTAGATGATCAGCGCCATCTGCCGCTCGTCGACGAGTGGAGAGGACGTCGAGGGCGGGGGCGGCGGTTCGAGGGACTGGCTCATCGTCGACCTTACGGCGAGGTTTGGCGCAGCCTAGTCCCGCTCGACGACAATCTCCACCCCGGCCGCTTGGGCGTGAGGGGCCAGCGCGTGGGGCTTCTCCACCCGGACGCGGGCGCGGAGCGCGCAGGGTTCGCCCAAGCACGCCCGGGCTAAGCGCCAGGCGAAGGTTTCCACGAGCAGGATATGACCACCGTCCGCCAGGCTCCGTGCATGTCGGACGATGCGTTCGTAGTTCACTGTCTCGCCGATCGAGCGCCAGCCGCCGGCGGCGACGTCCAGTTCGACATCAACGATCAGCGGCTGGCGTCGGCCGCGCTCATGGGCGTGGACGCCGATCTCGGCATCCACCGTGAGGCCACGAACAAACACCTTCGCCGAGACGAAGCGCGGCTCCGCCGCCGCGGGATCAGTCACCTGCGGCGCCTGAGGTGACATCCGGCGTTCGCCACGCCAGGTGCTGGCCGCCGTCGACGGCGATCATCACGCCGGTGACCGATGGCGCGTCGATGAGGTAGGTGACGGCGCGCCCGATCTCACGCGGATCCACCGGCGCGCCGAGCGGGGTCGCGGCGGCCTCGGCCGCAAAGGTCTCCGGCGTCTGGTGGTTTGATTGCAGGGTCGGCCCAGGGCCCACGGCGTTGACGCGGATGCGGGGCGCCAAGGCCTGCGCCAGCGTCCGCGTCGCCGTCCACAGAGCCGACTTGGTCAGGGTGTAGCTGAAGAACAGCGGGTTGAGCCGCCAGACGCGCTGGTCGAGGATGTTGACGATCAGGCCATGCCGCTCGGGTGGGAGGCCCTCGGCGAAAGCCTGGGCCAACAGCACCGGCGTCCGGAGATTGACGGCGTACGCGGCGTCGAGACCGTTGGCGGTGAGGGTCCCGATCTCGTCGGCGTCGAAAAGCGACGCGCAATTGACCAGCAAGGTCGGCGCCGCCGGGCAGCATTGCAGGAGTTGGCGGGCGGTGTCCGGGTCGGCCAGGTCTCCCCCGCAGATATGGGCCCGGCGCCCCAGCGCGGTCAGCTCTGCCGCAACGTCTTCCGCGTCCTCCGCCGAGCGGGCATGAGCCACCACGTCGTAGCCTGCCTGCGCGATACAGAGGGCCAGTGTCCGACCGAGGCGTCGCGCCGCCCCGGTGACGAGGGCCCAGCCTCGATCGGGGGGATTGGTTTTAGTCGAAACGGCCGAACTCGATGCGGTTCAGGATTCCGAACCCGACCAGGAAGAGCAGGATGATCCCGACAGCGGACAGGCTCATGAGGGCTCCGATTTCTGCAGACCAGGGTCGATGCGCCCCTTTAGCGAGCGCGCGGCGCGACTGCAAGCGAACCCCGGGCCGCGAGATTCCGAAACGCTGTGCGCAATCACTCTTCCCCCATGAACCGCGATCACTCATATAGCCTGTGGAAGAGGCCCCGAGCGGAACCGCGGGGGTCCGCCAAACGCCACACGCCAGGGAGATCCGCATGCGCGAATACATGAAGTTCTACATCGACGGTCAGTGGGTCGATCCGGTCACGCCCAAGAGCCTCGACGTGATCAATCCGGCTACCGAAGAGGTCGCCGGCCGCATCTCGGCAGGCTCGGCGGCCGACGTGGACAAGGCCGTCGCGGCCGCCAAGAAGGCCTTCGAAACCTATTCCCTGACCAGCCGTGAAGAGCGCATCGACCTGCTCGAGCGCATCCAGGCCGAATACCAGAAGCGCTTCGGCGACATCGCCAAGGCGATCACCGAGGAGATGGGCGCTCCGGCCAGTCTCGCGCAGCGCGCCCAGGCCCCGATCGGCATCGCCCACATCGCCACCGGCATCCAGGTGCTGAAGAGCTTCCAGTTCGAGGAAGACCGCGGCCCCACCCACCTGGTAAAGGAGCCGATCGGCGTCGTCGGCATGATCACGCCGTGGAACTGGCCGATCAACCAGATCGCCTGCAAGGTGATCCCGGCGCTGGCCACCGGCTGCACCATGGTGCTCAAGCCCTCCGAAGAGTCGCCGTTCTCGGCGATCATCTGGGCCGAAGTCATGCAGGCCGCCGGGGTTCCCCCTGGCGTCTTCAACATGGTCAACGGCCTTGGCGCAGAAGTCGGCGCCGCCATTTCCAGCCATCCCGGCATCGACATGGTGTCGTTCACCGGTTCGACCCGCGCGGGTGTCGAGGTGGCCAAGGCCGCCGCGACCACCGTCAAGCGCGTCGCACAGGAACTGGGTGGCAAGAGCCCCAATATCATCCTGCCCGACGCCGACATGCAGACCGCAGTCAGTGGCGGCGTGAAGCACGTGATGCAGAACTCCGGCCAGTCCTGCAACGCACCCACCCGCATGCTGGTCCCCTCGGCCAAGATGGGCGAGGCGATCGTCATCGCCAAGGAAGCCGCCGAATCCACCACGGTGGGTGATCCCAACGGCAACGCCCAGATCGGCCCGGTGGTCAACAAGACCCAGTGGCAGAAGATCCAGCGCCTGATCCAGGCCGGCATCGACGAAGGGGCCACCCTCGTCACCGGTGGTGTCGGGCGGCCGGACGGGCTCGACAAGGGCTTCTACGTGAAGCCCACGGTGTTCGCGAACGTCACCAACGACATGACCGTCGCCAAGGAAGAGATCTTCGGCCCGGTCGTCTCGATCCTCGGCTACGAAAGCGTCGATGAGGCGGTGAAGGTCGGCAACGACACCGAGTATGGCCTGGCGGCCTACATCTCGGGGACGGACATGACCAAGGTGAAGGAAGTGGCTGCGAAGCTGCGCGCCGGCCAGGTGTCGATCAACGGCGGCGGCGGCGACATGATGGCCCCGTTCGGCGGCTACAAGATGAGCGGCAA
>Ga0302314_10010493_pt1 | contig 16199 bp, 16 predicted proteins | sample III_Palsa_N2_3_FD_200533 | JGI IMG/M metagenome (GOLD analysis project Ga0302314, IMG submission 200533) | Peat permafrost microbial communities from Stordalen Mire near Abisko, Sweden - III_Palsa_N2_3 | ecosystem: Environmental > Terrestrial > Soil > Palsa > Peat permafrost | place: Sweden... | reverse complement strand
GCCGGTGCGAGTCATTTAGGCTCCTTGGGAACGAGCGACGAAGCAAGAGAGAGATCGGAGCTGAGCATGAGCGATGGCGGAACGCAGGGCACGGGCAATGCGGAAAAAGGTCGCGCCACGATCGGCGTGACCGGCCTGGCGACGATGGGGCGCAACCTGGCCAGGAACCTCGCGCGCAACGGGTACACGGTGGCGCTGCACAACCGCACCCAGTCCAGAGTCGACGCGCTCATCAGCGACTTCGGCCAAGAGGGAGAGTTCGTCCCCTCCTCCTCGCTCGAAGAATTCGTCGCGAGCCTCGAGCGGCCGCGGGCGATCATCATCCTGGTCAAGGCCGGAGCGCCGACCGATGCCGTTATCGACGAGCTGGTTCCGCTACTCGAGGACGGCGACATCGTCATTGACGCAGGCAACGCGCACTTCTCCGATACCGCCCGACGGGAGAAGGCGCTCAGCGAGCGTGGGCTCAACTTCGTCGGCAGCGGAGTCTCTGGTGGCGAGGAGGGTGCACTCCTCGGCCCCAGCATCATGCCCGGCGGGAGCGAGGAGTCATACCAGAAGCTGGGACCGATCTTCGAGCGCATCTCCGCTCACGTCGACGGCGAGCCGTGCTGCATGCATGTGGGACCGGGCGCAGCAGGACATTTCGTGAAGATGGTTCACAACGGCATCGAGTACGCAGACATGCAGCTGATCGCCGAGGCGTACGACCTGATGCGCGAGATTGCTGGAGCCTCCCCGGAACAGCTGGCAGACATTTTCGGCGAGTGGAACAAGGGCGACCTCGAGTCCTTCCTGATCGAGCTGACGATGCAGGTCCTTGCGCACACCGACGCTGAGACCGGCAAGCCGTTTGTCGACATCGTCGAGGATCAGGCCGAGCAGAAGGGCACGGGTCGCTGGACGGTGCAGAGCGCACTGGATCTGGGTGTCCCTGTCACGGGCATCGCCGAGGCGACATTTGCCCGCTCGCTGTCCGGACACGCCGAGCAGCGATCGATCGTGCGAGACACCTTCGGTGGCGAGGTCCATGCTCAGCAGGTCGACGCCACCGAGTTCATCGAGGACGTGCGCAAGGCGCTCTACGCCTCGAAGATCGTCGCGTACGCCCAAGGCTTTGACCAGATCCGAACGGCCTCCGAGGAAAACGACTGGGCGATCGACCTCGGGCGGGTCGCAACGATCTGGCGTGGGGGATGCATCATCCGGGCGCGGTTCCTGAACCGGATCCGGGAAGCCTATGACGATCAGCCCGAGCTCCCGACGTTGCTCGCCGCGCCGTTTTTCGCCGACGTCGTCAAGGAGAACGTCGACGCGTGGCGTCGCGTCGTTGCCACCGCAGCCGCGGCCGGTGTGCCGGCACCGGCGTTCGCCTCGTCGCTTGCCTACTTCGACGCGTTACGCCGCGAACACCTGCCGGCTTCACTCATACAGGGCCTGCGAGACAACTTCGGTGCCCACACCTATCGACGGACCGACAAAGCAGGCAGCTTCCACACGCTGTGGGCGGAGGAGACACAACGCGAGGTCGTCGCCGACGGCTGAGGGCTATTGGTCCTTCTCGGCGTGGCCGCCGAACTGCTTGCGCATCGCCGAGAGCAGCTTGTCGGCGTACTCGGCGTTCCCACGTGAGCTGAAGCGCGTGAACAGCGCTGCACTGAGCGTGTAGGCCGGAACCCCTTCGTCGATCGCTGCGTCAACCGTCCAGCGACCCTCGCCTGAGTCGGAGACGCGGCCGTGGAACTCCTCCAGCTCTGGCGACTCGACGAGCGCCGCGGCGGTCAGGTCGAGCAGCCAGGAGGCGACGACGCTGCCGCGGCGCCAGACTTCTGTGACTTCAGGGATATCGAGGTCGTAGCCGTAGTTGCGCTTGGCGTCGGCCACCGGCGCGGTCTCCGCATCCTGGGCCTGAATCTCGTTGCCGAAGCCCGCCTTGTGCAGGATGTTCAGCCCCTCGGCATAGGCGGCCATCATCCCGTACTCGATGCCGTTGTGGACCATCTTCACGAAGTGGCCGGCACCGGCGGCGCCGCAATGCAGGTAACCCTGCTCCGCCGTCACCGGCTCACCGGTACGGCCGGGCGTGCGCTCGATGTCACCCACACCCGGGGCGAGTGACTTGAAGATCGGGTCGAGCAGGCTGACCGCCTCGTCGGTGCCGCCGATCATCAGGCAGTAGCCACGCTCGAGTCCGAACACGCCGCCGCTCGTGCCCACGTCAACGTAATGGATCCCGCGCGGCTCGAGATGCTCCGCACGTGAGATGTCGTCTCGGTAGTAACTGTTGCCGCCGTCGATCAGCACGTCGCCCTTGGATAGGAGATCGGCAAGCTTGTAGATCGTGTCGTCGGTGAAGGCCGCCGGCACCATCGTCCAGATCGCCCGTGGTCCGTTCAGCTTGGAGACCATGTCCTCCAGCGACGTGGCTCCGGTGGCGCCTGTCTCCTGCGCGAGCGAGTTGACCGCGTCGGCGGAGACGTCAAAGACGACCAACTCGTGCCCGTCGCTGACCAGGCGTCGCACCATGTTGGCGCCCATGCGCCCAAGTCCGACCATTCCCAGCTGCATGCGTAGGCCTCCTGAATCGCTTTGGTTAGCTCGGAGCTTATTGATCGCTTCCCGGCCGGGCGTCGCCCGTACCGACAAGCTCCTGGATCGAACGGCTGCCGGCGTCCCAGGTCCGCCGCGCGAGCTCGAGGTTGATCGCGCGCGGCCACCCCGGACCACCGTAGATGAAGCCCGTGTAGACCTGCACGAGCGTCGCGCCCGCGAGCACGCGCTCCCAGACGTCGTCAGCAGACTCGACCCCCCCGACCGAGATCAGCACGAGTCGGTCACCTGCGTGCGCGCGTAGACGCCGCAGCACCTCGAGCGAGCGTGCTTTCAACGGCGCGCCAGAGACTCCGCCGCCCTCGGGCCAGGCGACCTTGGCGACCTCTGCGGCCGGCGTGCTCAGGCCGTCGCGGCGCAGCGTCGTGTTGGTCGCGACGATCCCGGCGAGGCCGAGCTCGAGCGCCAGCTCCGCGACTGCGTCGATGTCCTCGTCGCTCATGTCGGGGCTGATCTTGACCAGCAACGGCCGGTCAGTCACCGCCTGCTTGACCGCCTCGATAAGCGGCCGCAGGTTGCTCACCGACTGCAGGTCCCGCAGCCCCGGCGTATTCGGCGAGCTTACGTTCAGCACCAGGTAGTCCGCGTACTGCGCAACGACCCGCGCAGCCTGCACGTAGTCATCGGCCGCCTGCTCGAGCTCCGTTTCGCGGTTCTTACCTAGGTTCGCGCCAACGACAATTGCCGACCGCCGATCAGCGAGGCGCCTCGCTGCTGCTTCGGCGCCCTTGTTGGGAAAGCCCATCCGGTTCAGCAGGGCGCGATCACCGGTGACCCGCGCCAGGATCGGCGCCGGGTTCGAGTCCTGAGGCCGCGGTGTCAACGTGCCCACCTCGACGAATCCGAAGCCGAGCGCGCCGAGTCCCTCGAAGTGCTCGGCGTCCTTGTCGAGGCCGGCGGCGACCCCGAGCGGCGAGGGGAAGGTAAGACCGATGGCACGCACACGGATCAGCTCATCATCGATGTGCGTGTAACGGCGGAGCAGTGCGCGTGGACGCGGGCGCCTCGTGAACGCATCAAGTGCGCTGAACGCTGCCGTGTGGGCACGCTCCGGAGAGACACGAGCGAGGATGCAGTCGAAGAGTGTCCTGTACATCGGCATCAGAGGGCCGACGCCGTCTCGAGGAAACGTGTGCAAACGCCGGCTCCAAGCTCGTTCCAGGCTGCCATCCGCCCTTCCGTCGCGCTCGCGATCGCGGCCGGATCAATGCCCTCACGGACCGCGTCCTCATCGATCGTGTAGTTGTCGAGCCAGTGCTGGAAGTCCTCGGAGGTCACCTCTGCGTGGAACTGGAGACCCCAGGCAGAACTGCCGAGGCGATAGGCCTGCAGGCAGCTGCTGCTCTGGGCCAGAGCCGTCGCGCCTAACGGCAGATCGACCGCGTAGCTGTGCCACTCGAGCGCCTCGAAGCTGTGACCGATCGCGCCGACCACCGGGTCCGAACCACCCTCATCGGTCAGGCTCACCTCGTACCAACCGATCTCGGGATGCGGCAAATGCCGCATCCGCGCACCCGCGACTTCGGCGATCAGCTCCGAGCCAAGGCAGATGCCAAGCAGCGGGACGGCGTCGACAAGCGCACCGGCGAGAAAGCGCTTCTCGGTCGCGAGCCATGGATGACGCTCCTCCTGGTGTGGGTGCGCCGAACCACCGAAGGACATGATCGCGTCGTATGCGCCGGCAGCTCCCGGGGGTTGACTCTGCTTGGCCAAACGCCACGTATCAACCTCAGCTCCAGCCGCGGCGAGTGCGGCACTGAAGACTCCCGGCCCTGCGTCCGCTTCGTGGACGATCGTCAAGACGCGCATCGGGTGCCGGACGATACGGCAAAGGACCGATGATCAGTGCTTTCACCACACCGTCGATTGTCACAGAAAATGCACCAGGAACCCTTGCAATAACTCGAACCTTCCGTTACCTTGATCCGGCAGCTATTCGATCCACAGAGGTTTTGCCATGACCACACGCTCTCCACACAAGCTCAACGTGAATGTGCCCGCCGGCCTCGTGCGTGGGCTGCTTGGTGCTGCGTGCCTGCAGACCGCGATCGTTGCCGGTTTCACGGAAGGACCCCTCGCTGAGAGATGGTTGCGCTGATACCAGCGCAACATCAAGCGATTCAGCGAGGGCGGACCCCACAGGGGGCCGCCCTTTTTTGTTGCCCGCGCACGCCGCGGGCAGAGGCATGAACACGATCCAGTCGACCAACCTGGCCCGATGAGCTAGCCCACGCCAACCACACAGCAGTACTCAAGCAGTGCAGGAAAACTCGCCCAGGAGCGTGTCAGTGACACACGCTCCGAACCGAGTTACTCATTGCTTCCCTTTCACCAATTCGTACTCATAGAGAGGACTTGCGATGTTGAATCGCACACTGACCGCGAGCGTGTTGCCCCGCACTGGGCGGTGGCGAGCGGCCGTACCGAGCCTTAGGCAGGTTCGACTTCGCCTGACCGCTACCCGCCAGCATTCGCTGCTGGTGCAGGAGCGGGTCGATCGCGCCCGCGTTCGTTGCAACGAACGCCACGGCTACGGTCGGCGCTCATGATCGAGCAGGCGCATGGACTCACCGACCCGGTGCTCGAGGCGATAGCCGACCTCGAGCGCCGGGTCGTGGCCGCCGACGGCGGCCGCCTCAAGCTCGAATGGGGCACGCTACGACGCAGGCCCACCGACCAGGTCCGCGATCTGCTCTGGTGGGACGGAGAGCAGCTGCTGGGCTTTCTCGGGATCTACGGCTTCAACTGGCAGCACCTCGAACTCACCGGGATGGTGCACCCGGATGCGCGTCGCCGTGGAATCGCCAAGGCGCTGTTCGCGGCCGCCCTGCCGATCTGCCGCGAGCAGGAGAAGGATCGGCTTCTGACGGTGGTTCCGCGCACGTCACCCGGAGGACGGCAGTTCGCCCTGGGGGCCGGTATGAGCTACGAGCACTCCGAGCACGCACTTACGCTGGCAGTACGACCGGGCGGGACAGCCACATCCGAACTCAACTTGCGCCAGGCGACTCCCGAGGACATTCCGACACTGTCGGAGCTCTACCTCGATGGGTTCGGAGACGCTCGCGTCGATCCCGAACGGCTGGCGGGCGAGCGCTCCCTCACATTGATGATCGATCGAGCGGGCGTGGCGGTCGGCACGGTCGCCCTGGCGCTCGACGGCGAGCGCAGCGCGATCTACGGCTTTGTCGTCGGCGCCGAACAGCGCCGCAAGGGGATCGGCCGAGAGGTGCTGCGACGCATCTGCCAAGACCAATTCGACGCTGGCGCGAGCCACGTCGACCTCGAGGTAGAGGTGGACAACGACCGCGCACTCGGGCTCTACACCACCGTTGGCTTCGAGCCGGTGACGACCGAGGACTACTACGAACTGATGCTCCAGCCCTCGTAGCTCAGGATCCAGGATCCCATTCGACTGCCGAGATCCGCGCGAGCGCCCGGATCAGAGACTGCGTGCCATCGCGGCCGCCACCCTGGGCGCGCAGCGCCAGGTAGAGCTCGTGTGCCAGCGCCAGGCCAGGCAGCGCAAGGTTCATGCGCCGCGCCTCGCCCAGGGTGATCTCCATGTCCTTGATGAAGTGATCGACCATGAACCCGGGGGCAAAGTCTCCTTGCAGCATTCGCGGCGCGTAGTTGCTGAGCGACCAGGAGCCCGCGGCGCCCCCGCTGACCGCCTCGAGCACCGTTTCGAGGTGGAGACCAGCCCTGTAGGCGTAGAGCAACGCCTCGCAGACGCCGACCATGCCGCTGGCGATCAGCGTCTGGTTGACCATCTTCGTATGCTGTCCCGCCCCGGCAGGGCCCTGGTGGATGATCGTCTTGCCCATCACCTCAAGCAGTGGGCGCACCGCCGCGACTGTCTCGGTCGCGCCGCCGACCATGATCGAAAGCGTGGCGTTGCGGGCGCCGATGTCACCCCCGGAAACGGGGGCATCCAGGCACGCGATCTGCTGCCTGGTCGCAAGTTCAGCGATCTCTGCGGCAAGTGACGGCTCGCTGGTCGTCATGTCGACGATCACCGAGCCACTGACCGCGCCGGCGAGAACCCCGTGCTCGCCGAGGATCACCTCGCGTACGTCCGCGGGGTAGCCGACCATCGTGAAAATCACGTCGGAGCCGGCCGCGACGGCGGCCGGCGTGTCGGCCCAGGCTGCCCCCTTGTCGAGCAGCGATTGAGCGCGCTCGCGCGTGCGCGAGTAGACCGTCGCGCTGTGGCCGGCATCGAGCAGATGACCGCACATCGAGTTGCCCATCACTCCGGTACCGATCCAGCCGATGCGTTTTGCTCCTGCGTCGCTCGAGCTCAAGCCCTGCTCCTCTCGTAGATGCCGATCAACTCCCAAGCTGCTGCTTGACGACCTCGCCGAGCGCGTTGCGACACTAGCGCCCCATCAGCGAGGGAACCTGCGGTAGACGTCTGCGGCGGCGCGGTGAAATCCCTCCGGCTCTCCCACGCTCGCGAAGAAGTCGGCGATCTCCTGCATCTCGCCGACCCAGCGCCAGCCTTTCGCCATCGCCGAGCGCTGTGCCTGCACAAGCTGGTCCGGCAGCTGCGGCTGCGAGTGCTGCCATTCCGCCAGCAGCTCGGCGTCGACGCCGGCTGCGGTCGCGGTCTGCTGGACGGCGAGCAGCAGCGCCGCGCTGCCCTTGGTCCAGGCGGCGTAGACCATCTTCAGCGCCGATGCAGCTCCAACCTCGTCGGAAATGACGGTCGCCTTCACATTGGTTCCGGCGAACAGCCGCGCGACGCCGGTAGCGTCGTCACCGGATAGGTAGAGGGTCGCTGTCGGGCCCTCCATCGGCGGTGAGCCGATGATTGAAGCGTCGACGAAACGGCGGCATAGGCTCTGGATCTCAAGCGCGGTGGCCGGTGCGACCGCGTTCGCATCGACGTAGAGCCCGTCGAATCCGGACAGCTCCCGAGCAACGTCGAGCGCCGCGTGCGGTGGGCAGATCGACAGCACAAGCTCAGCTTGTGCGGCCAGGTCGGCGACCGTCGCCACCGCCTTCAGGTCCGCTGCGCGGGCGCGCTCTGCTGTCTCAGCGCTCCGGCCCTGCGACACCCACAGAACGTCGTGGCCGCGCGTTCGCAGCGCGGCGCCAAACGCGGCACCCATCGCGCCCGGATGAAGTAGCCCTATCCGCATGCTCTGGATCATCCCAGGGCGGAAGGCTGACGTCAGCGGCGATTGACCACCGTTAGCCACGGGTTAGCGGCTATCGACCTACGCCGGCAGTCCAGCTATTTTGAGCACCGTCAAGCCGCGTGCACGACCGTTCAAGCGCCGTGAGCGCGGGTCCGATAGGAAGTTTGTGCCCAACTGTGTATCGCGCCCAGGCCGTCGAGCCGGTCTTCTAGGCGCCCTGATCGTCGCGCTCGGTGGCACCGCCTAGGATGCCTGCCCTGATGGATGAGTACATGCGATGCGCCGCCTGAGCAAGACACGATTCCTAAAGCTGGCAGTCGCCCTCGTGCTGCTGGCCGTCTGCGGTGTCACCGCGGCCACGGTGACGGCCGCCGGCACCCCGAGCGATGCCCGCTACTACGTGGCCCTGGGCGACTCGCTGTCGACGGGCTACCAACCGGTGCTGAGAGGCGAGGGCATCGAGACGCACTCCGGCTACGTGGATGACATCTACCTGCGGGAGCGCCAGCACGCGCACGACCTCGAGCTCATCGACTTCGGCTGCCCCGGAGACACGACCACCAGCCTGCTCACCGGCATCGGAAACTATGCGCTCGCCGGCCGACTTCAGTGCGATCGCAGCGATGGCTCGCAGCTCAACGCTGCGCTCGCCTTTCTGCATTCGCACGACGAGCCCGGCAAGGTGCCACTGATCACGATCGACATCGGTATCAATGACCTCAATCGCTGCTCGGCCCTGCCGGACCCATCGTCATGCCTGCAGGCGGGCGAGCAATCGATCTCGACAAACCTGCCGAGGATCCTGAGCGAGCTGCACGAGGCGGCGCCAGCCGGCACGGACTTCGCAGCAATGACGCTGTACGACACTTATCTGGGTAAGCGCGCTGCGGCGGGCGCGACCGACGCCGACGCAGAGGCCTTTCTCGACGCCTATCGCGAGGCCAACGCGACGATCACCGCCGATGATGCCACCGCCGGCTTCCACACCGCGGACGTCGCCGATGCGTTTGACACCTATGACGCAGCCCGCGCGGCGTGGCGTGGCACGCAGGTCGCGGTAAACGTCGCACGGATGTGTGGGTTGACCTGGTCCTGCGCGCCGCCTCCGATCGGCCACAACATCCACCCCAACGATCATGGCTACCGCGTGATCGCGCGGGAGTTCGAGCTGGCGATCGGCCGGCTGGCATCTGCTCCAGCGCGGATTCATCAGCGATCATTGCGGCTCAATACGGACAGGGCCGCCCAGCTGGGTCAGTAACGTTTTGAACCATCGTGGAGGCCTGGATCGCGACATGCTGATGCGACGGCGAGCGAACGTTGAGAGCGCCGGGATGCTGCGCCCCCACGATCACGCCGTCTGGTTCGGCGACGGCTCCGCGGAGCTGTACGCGACGGCGAGCGAAGCGCTGGCTGAGGGTGTACGGCGCAACGAGAAGTTGATGTTCGTCGCGAAGGCCCCCGACGCCTCGTTACTGCAGGGCTTTGACGCACAGGGGCTGATCGAGGGTGGTCAGCTCGAGGTGGTGGACGTCGAGGCCGTCTACGGCGCCGGCACTGACTTCAGCGCCTCCGCCCAGCTGGCGACGTTCCAGGGCGCGCTCGACGACGCGCTTGCGGAGGGCTACAGCGGCATCCGCGTGGTGGCCGACAACACGTCGCTTGTGCAGGGGGACGATGAGAGCTTCGCGCGCTGGCTCGCCTGGGAGCAGCTGACAGACCACTTCCAGGCAGATTCGCTGGTTACCGGCATCTGCTTCTTCGACCGCAGCGCGATCAGTGCCGAACGGCTGGCAGACCTCGCTGCGCTGCATCCAATGCGAATGGCCGCAGGCCCCGTCGAGCCCGTGTTCACGCTCTTCGTGGATCGAGACGCGGTGCTCTTGATCGGATCGCTGAGCTTCGAGTCAGGTGACCAGCTGCGACGGCTGCTGGCGGCTATCGATTTCGAGCAAAATCCGGTGGTCGATCTCTCGGCCGCGCAGCTGGTCGACAACCAGGCATTGCAGACCTTGGCCGCCCTCGCGTCGGCCGAGCGGCCGCTCGTGCTCCGGGGTAATGATCACCTGCGCGCGCGGGTTGGCACGCTTGGTCCCGCGGGAGCTCACCTGCGCGTTGAACACCCACAGGGGCCGGCCTTCCGCTGCGCCGGCTGCGGCGATGTGATCGGCGTTTACGAGCGAGCCTCGATCCTGTTCGCGGACGCGACCCACAGCACCTCGCCGCTCGCCGAACCCGAGGTCGTTGACCAGGCGGCGGCACGTTTCCACAGCGAGTGCTACACCGCGGCCTGAGCCGCCGACGTGCAATCGGCCTGATGTTCGTGGCTTCCGCCGAGGATGACTGACCCCGAGCTCGCGGCTACTCGCGTCCTGGATGACGCGCGCCTGATCTGCTCGGTCGCGGCCCCACCGTTTGCGGAGAGCGAACGCGGCCGGCTCGTCGCGGAGATGTTCGCGCAGTGCGGCCTGGGGGTCCGAACGGATGAGATCGGGAACGTGATCGCTTGGCTCGGCCCCGCCGGGGAGCCTGCAGCCGTGTTTGCCGCACACCTCGACACAGTCTTTCCCGCCGGTACGCCGATCGGGTTCACCGAGGATGCCGGCCGCGTGTCGGCGCCCGGCATCGGGGATAACTCGCTCGGCGTCGCCGCGCTGCTTCACCTCGCGCGCTTCCTCGGTCAGCGGCCGGTCTCGCGAGCGATTGCCCTTGTCGCAACCGTTGGCGAGGAGGGGCTCGGGGATCTACGCGGCGCCAATGCGCTTCTCGAGCAGGTGCGCTGCCGCGCATTTGTCGCCGTTGAGGGTCAGGCGCTCGATTCGATCACCATCGCGGCCGTGGGCTCGATCCGCCTGCGCGTGACGATCAACGGGCCCGGCGGGCACCCATGGGGCAACCGCGACCACGCGAACGCCGCCCACGGGCTGCTCTCACGGCTCGCAACTGCAGTGACCGAACTGCAGTCACCGGAGCTGGCGTTCAACGTCAACGTGCTCACCGCTGGTACGGCGATCAATGTGCTCCCTGATGCCGCCAGCGCCGATATCGATCTGCGCTGTGAGGACGACGGGATCCTGCAGACGACTGCCGAGCGGTTGATCGAGATCGTTTCGATCTCGGAACCGCAGCTGACCGTCTCGGTCGAGCAGCTCGGCCATCGCCCGGGCGGGCGGATCGCCGAGGATCACCCACTGATCGAGGCGGCACGGCGCGCGCGGGCAACAGTTGGCCTCCCGCCGGCGACCGAGGAAGCGTCCTCGACCGACGCCAATGCGGCGCATGGCCGCGGTATCCCGGCGATCACGGTGGGCGTCAGCACGGGCGGCAACGCGCACCGGCTCGATGACTACGTTGACATCGCGCCGGTCGCCGTCGGCTTGCGCTCGCTCGAGGAGCTGGCGCTCGAGCTGTTGCGCTGATCGCGCCAGGCCACAGATCCAGCCAGGTCCGCAGCAGCGAGGACCCGTGCGGGTGAGGCGTCGGCAGCTGCGACGCTCTCGAGCTGCCTCAGACGCGGCTCGCCCGCCGAGCCGAACAGCACCATGTTGCCGCCACGGCGCGAGCCGGAGCCGAGCGCACCAACATGCGCGTACGCCTCACCAAGGCCGGCAGCGATTGCTCGAGCATCACGCCATCCAGCGGTGTCGACGACATTCACGACGGTGAGCGGCGCGACTGCGGCGCAGACCGCAAGCGCATCGGCGGTGACGAGATGACGCGGTACGCCCGCACCGACGAACGCGTCGATCACGATCGCGTCCGCGCTGCCGTCGGAACGCGCACTCAGCGCGGCACGGCCGTCGGCGACGCGCAGTTTGAGACCCGGCTGCCGGCGCAGGCCCAGGTGCACGCGCGCGATCTCGAGCACGCGTTGATCAATCTCGAACACCTCGTGGCGTGAGTCGGCATCCTCCGCAAGCAGCGCGCGAGCGAGCGAGCAGGCCGCGCCACCGATGTGCAGCACATGGCGCGCCGCGAAGGTTCTGAGCACGAGGCGAGCCCAGCGCACATAGTCGAACTCGAGGTGGCGAGAGTCAGCCAGGTCGACATAGGAGGCATCCATGCCGTCCTGGCGCAGTAGCCGTCCGGAGGGCCGCTGCGGATCAAATTCGACGATCAGCTCACCGTCTGTGGCGACAACCAGGCTGCGGGCCCTTGGCATCGCTCAACTCTACGGATCAGCGGTCCAGATCGTGACGCCCTGGGGAGCCGTGCCATGTGGTATGAGTCGGCCGCCCAGCGAGGTGACGTATGCCTCGAGCATCGGTAGATACGGGTCGACGCGTTCGTCTGCGGGATCGGCAGCTTCGGCCGCAGCCAGTGCCGCTTCGATTTGGGCATCGCTCACGCCGTAAGCCGCGAGCGCTTCGGCGATGCGCTCCTGGGCATCCATGAGTCGACGGCAGGCTTCGACCCGTGCCTCGTTCAGCGCACGCTCGTCACGGACTTGACGCCAATTCCTCGTCCCCAACTGTGCTCACCTCCTCCGATGCTGCGCAGGTGTTTGTCATATGCACGATCGGCGAACGGCGTGTTGCGTTGATACCAGCCAAGCCAATCATCGGTCTTATCACCGGCTACCAGAACCACGGCGTGGCGACGCGGGTCAAACGCGAACAGTGCCCGCATGTTGCCGGACCGCAACTCCTTCATGTTGTTGTGCCGGGAGCCCTTGATCCCGTCCGCGAACGGACGGCCCAGGTTCGGGCCGCGGTCCCGTAGACGATCGAGAGCGCCGGCAAATCTGTCAGCGCTCTTGGGATCAAGTGACCTGTACCACTCCTGCACGTCCGGGGTGAGCTCGACCTCCCATGCCATGGCTCGCCACGTTGCCAGCGCCGTCGCGACGGCGAGCAGAAAGGCACAGTGTTGTCACACCTGACAGAGCGTGTCGAGGAACCACCCCGCGTGACCTCACCCTGGTGGACCGCCGACCGCGGGCGGCGTGACTCCGAACACAATCCGGTAGCCGCACCCGCCGGCACATGTGAACACACTGGTGGCGTCGTCACCCGACCAGGAGTAGGCGTACGGCTCGGCGCGCTTGAAGACAAGCGCGTAGTCGACGGGCCAGGTCCGAGCGGGGCTACACCCCTTCGCGAACTGCCCGCGGCAGCAGTACCGGTCGGTGCCGAAGCGTGCGCACGGCGAGATGCAGGCGACGAGCTCGCCGGCGGCGTGGACCTGGAGTGCTTTGGGACAGCGGACGGTGGTCGTGCAGCCGTGACCGGCCTCGCATCCACGGGCGTCGATCTTGTCGGGCGTCCTTCCGCCCACGGTGTTGATGTACATCGGTAGGTTCGAGCCGTCGACCATCGAGACGTCATAGAAGTCGAGGTGGTCATAGGAGTCCATGTCGAACTCGGCCAGCGTGGCCGGAATCTGACCCCACCCGGTGCACTGGAAGCGCCCACCACAGTCACCCGTCTGGCAATGACCGCGACCATTCGGGCCAAACCGGCAACCGGTCCGGCCCCAGATGCGAGCGTTGTAGTGGTCGGGCACGCGGATCCTGACCGATGCTCCAGCCGCCAGCTTCCAGCCGGTTGCACCCGTCAGGGCACCGGGTGTGGCGGCAGCCCAGATGGTTTCGTCGGTGCTGTTGACAAGCGTGATCGTGCGGGTGTGCGTGGTGGGCGCCGTGCGGGTGTGAGTGGTCTTCGCCACTGCTGCCGCTGCGACAAGCGCCAGCAGTAGGACCGCGGCGAGCAGGCACGAGCGCAACAGGCTCGGCATCTCAAGCCTGCCGCGCCGCGTGCTCACGGCCGACCGCCGTGAGCACGGATGCCGCAGGCAGAACGTCCACGACAGCCGACTCGGTGACGGTCACTCGGCCAGGACAGGCCGCCCCATATAGAACGCTCAGTTCGCCGAAGGCGTCGCCCGGAAGCAACACCGCCGCGACACGATCGCCGTCGTGCAGTTCGACTCGCCCCTTCAGGAGTACGTACACCGCCTCACTCTGATCGCCCACGTCAAGGACCACCGTGCCGCTCTCAAGCGTCTCGCGCTGCGCGGCGAGGGAGAGCCGGCCCAGGTCGCGCTCGCTGACGCCCTCGAACGCGGGTAGCGCTCCGAGGACATCGACCAGGGGTACGGCCAGCAAATCGCCCTGCGCGACACTGATGCCCGACTCGCCGGTCAGTGCCTCGAGGAACGCCTCCCGCTCGATCGCGAGCAGCTGCATGTCGGTCAGTGCCTGGACTGTGGCTGTACGCGGAGTGTCACGCAGCAGCGCCCGCTCACCGAACTCGTCCCCGGCACCGATCTGACGGACCCTGTGGCCGTTGATCAGAATCTCTGCGTCGCCCGCCTCTATAACGTAGAAGCGGTCGCCAATGTCGCCTTGCGTGATCGGCTCATCACCGGCAGGCACCTTGACGGGCTGGGCGTGCGCTGCCAGCTGCTCGAGCGAGGCCATATCAAGGCCGCGGAAAAGGCTCACCGCGTGCAGCCGCCGTACGACGGCGCCGCGCCCCGCAGCCAGTTCGTCAGAACGCCGTACCCGTACCCAGGTGGTGATCATCAGCATTGGCAGTGGTAGCCCGGCGACCACGAGCGCTGGGCGCAGGCCGAACAGCGCAACGAGGGCTGGCGCCAGCAGCGCGCCCGCGCCCTCAAATACCAGCTTCAGAGACTCCATCACCGCGACGGTACGGGAGAACGCCTCGGTGTTGAGCAGACGGTGCAGGAGCGATAGCGACGTAGCATCGGCAAGGGCCATCGATGCGCCCCAGGCGAACACGAGCAGCGCGACGATCAGCAGCGGTGGCTTGGCGCTGATGAGCCCGATCGCGATGCCGGCTGCCACGAACGAGAGCACGCAGGGGATCGCCAGCCGCGTGCGACCGATCTGCGCTGCGGTGACCGGTAGCGCCACGAGTGCGCCGAGTCCAGTCGCCGCCTGCATGAGCCCGACGCTCGAATCGCTGGCGTGCAGCATGCGCAGCACCACCACGACCAGGAGCGCCCCCCATAGTCCGCGCACGAGCGTGCGCAGCACGCTCGCCCAGACGAGTGGCCACGCGTTCGCGTCGCTGAGAACCGAGGGGAACATCGCCAGGCCATCACGTAGCCTCTGCCGCTCACCGCTGCGCGTTGCCGGCGGCGCGCCGTCGATGCCGAGCGTGCAGAGCAGAGCAAGCAGCATGATCGCCGCCTCACAGACCATGGTTGCGCCGGGCGAGACGAACTCAACAGCGCCGCCACCGATCAACGCGCCGGCTGCCTGTCCGACCGTCTTGGCCATGCTCGTCCCCGCGACAGCCCGCGTGAGCTCCTCAGGTGAGCTCGCAAGCGAGGGCATCAACCGCGACTGCGCCGGGCGATAGGCAGCAGCCACGATCGAGTCCGCCACGACGAACAGCAGGACCAGCAGGAACTGGCTGCCGGTGATTGCCATCAGTGCCGCGGCTCCGAGCAGGAGCGCGCGCATCAGAGCGATCACGCTCAGGACACCTCGACGGCCGGCGAGTATCGGGGCCAAGACGGCGCTGCTGACCGCACCGGCCAGGAAGCGCAGCCCGATCAGACCCACGTCGAGCGTACCTCCAGCGCGGAAGGCGTAAACGCTGAGCGCGGCAATGAAGCCCCATTCAGCGACGTTCAGCAATCCAAAACCAGCTAGGAGTCGCCGCAGTGAAGCGTTGCTCAACGTGGGCCGGCGCGACGACATCCAGGCGATTCTTACGCACGCGGATCGAGCTGCACCCCGTCACCGGCGCGGTGGTAACACCAGGGTCACAAGTCGCCCCGCTTTCGCCCCGAGGCTGGCTACCGCGCGAGCACCGCTCGAATAGGATCACGCCACATGCACAGGGCACAATTCGGGCGGATGGTCGGCTAGTTGCGCCGTGCCCAGTGGCGCAGCCGCCGCCGGCTGCTGCTCGCGCTCGTGGCGGTCACGGCCGCAACCCTCGGGATCGTCACCCACGCAACAGGCGTCTTCCATCGCACCGAGCTGCAGACGATCGACGCGCGCTACAGCGTGCGCGGGACCAACCGTTCGCTGCTGAGGAACTTCGTTGTAGTAGGCGTCGACTCGCAGACGCTTAGCGACTTCGCAACCTCCAAGAGGCATCCGGCGGACTGGCCGTTCCCAAGGCGAGACCACGCGCGCGTCATCGACAACCTCGTTCGGGCCGGGGCGAAGCACATCGCGGTTGATATCCAGTTCTCCCAGCCCAGCCCGTATGGCACAGCCGACGACTACGCGCTTGCGGCCGCGCTCACCAAAGCGAAGCATGTCGTTCTCGCGACGACAGCGGTGGCACCGCACGGCTCGACGGACATCATGGGCGGCAACGCCAACCTCCGCCGTTTCGGGGACGCGCGTGCGGCGAATGCCGTCGACTTGGTTGACAGCGACGGCTCGACCCGGCGGATGCGGTACTCCTACCAGGGGCTCGAGACGTTCGGCACGGCGATCGCCACACAGGCGCT
>Ga0302314_10010492_pt1 | contig 16201 bp, 16 predicted proteins | sample III_Palsa_N2_3_FD_200533 | JGI IMG/M metagenome (GOLD analysis project Ga0302314, IMG submission 200533) | Peat permafrost microbial communities from Stordalen Mire near Abisko, Sweden - III_Palsa_N2_3 | ecosystem: Environmental > Terrestrial > Soil > Palsa > Peat permafrost | place: Sweden... | reverse complement strand
AATCCGGCGACGGGGGTACATGGTCGGGATTCGATGCACAAGCGGCTAGCCCAACCGGCTTGCTCGACTTTCCGAGCGGAGATGGCTGTACCCCTTCAGCATGTCCGCTGAAAGGTGCCCGTTGATCGCCAATATCTCATGATCCCGAAGCTCAGTATTTTCGAATAACCGCTATCCGTCATGTCAGCGGTCCATGCAGATTTCCTCAAACTCGCGATCAGCGGAGGTTTTGCTACCCTATTTGCTACCCCGGGCCCCGGCAGCAGCAATGGGTTGCGACCAGATTGGACGTAACCCATTGAAAAGAATGGTGCCGAAGCGCGGATTTGAACCGCGGACCTACCGATTACGAATCGGTTGCTCTACCGCTGAGCTACTTCGGCTTATGCCCAGCCAATCGGAAACCCGAGGGCGCTGAAGCGGGGCGCACCATACGCAAAACGTGGTCGGCGGCGCAAGGCCACGTTGCCGTGTCGGCGTTCGTCAGGCAATAAAGCCTGATCTTGACCGATTTGCCCCCCGTCCCATCGCCGTCCGATCTGCCGCCAGCGCCCAAGGAACCGATGTTCCGGCTGCCACCGGCGACCGGCTGGCTGATCGCGCTCAATGTCCTGGTCCATATCGTCCGCAGTCTGCTGCCGACCGCACAGGACGAAGTCGTAGAGAACACGCTCGCCTTCCATACGAGCTTCTACCAGGATTTCGGGCTTCTCGACCTGATCCGCCCGATCACCTACCAGTTCCTGCATGGCGGCTGGGACCATCTGGGCGCCAACATGGTCTTCCTGCTGGCGATGGGTCCCGGCGTGGAGCGGCCGATCGGCAAGGCCCGGTATCTGACGATCTATTTCATCTCCGGCATTGTCGGTGCCCTGGTCGAGGGCATCCTCGCGCCGGCCGGCCGCGACGATCTGCTGGTTGGCGCCTCGGCCAGCATCAGCGGCGTGTTCGGCGCGACGATCGTCGTCTGGCGGCTCTATCGCCTGGGCGACAAGCCGCTGGGGCTGGTCCGCATGGCGGGCTTGCTGATCGCGCTGATGGCGATTACCGGAATTCTGGGAGTGGGCGCACCCGAAGGCACGCCGGTCGGCTGGGTGGCCCATATCGGCGGGTTCCTGGCCGGCATGGCGATGGGTTTCGCCTTCCGGCCCCGCGTGCCTAGCGTCTAGGCGGCCGGCGACAGCAAGGTCTGAGGCGACGGCTCGTCCGTAGCCAGGGTCTTCTCGAACCAGCCGCGCGCCGCCGTTTCGTTGCCCGACGCGCTTTCCAGATAGGCCATCAGGTGGCAGAAGCGCGGGCTTGCCTGCGCCGACAGGTTGAGCGCCGAAAGATGCGACCGCGCCTCGGCCCAGCGGGCACCGGCCAGTTCGGCCTCGGCCAGGGCGAGGTGGCCCTCGTCGCTGGAGCGGTCGAGCGCCAGCAGCCGTTCGGCCTGGCGCAGCCGCGCGGTGGCGTCGGCCTTGGGCGCCAGCGCCAGCCAGGCCCGCGCCAGTTCGCTGTCCGCCGCGGCCGACCAGCCGCGCGCCAATATCCGCTCCGCCGCCGGTGTTCTGCCTGACCGCGCCAGCAGCCGCGCCGCCAGGATCGCCGCCTTGGTCAGGCTCGGGTCAAGCTCATGGGCGCGCTCGGCATCCTTGAGCGCGCCGGTCTCGTTACCGGCGGCCGCCGCTTGAGTCGCCCGGCGCAGCAGCAGGGCAGCCAGCAGACGGTTGGAGTCGGTCGGAGAAATCGCGCCCAGCTTGGCGGCGTCCGCCAGCGTCCGTTCGGCCTGCTCCAGCGCGCCGGTGCGCTCCTCGAGTTCAAACTGCTTGCCGGCGGCCCACGGACTCTTCGGCGACGCCTTGCGCGCCCGGCGGACATGGACCAGCGCCTGGTCCAGATTGCCCTGGCGCTCGGCCAGGCCGGTGAGGCCCTTAAGCCCGATCATCATCGTGTCAGGCCGGTCGGCGAGCCTGGTGTATTCTTCCTCGGCGCGGGCGGTGTCACCGGCCATTTCCGCCGCTTCGGCCGCCGCCAGATGGCCCAGCGCGGGCTCGCCGATTGCCTCCGCCTCGCTGGCATGGCGCAGCGCTGCCACACCCTCGCCCGACGCCTGGGCGGCGAGCGATTTCACCAGCGCGACATAGGAGCGGTTGCGGCGGCGATGATGGCGGAAGCGGCCGATCGCATGCGGCGTACCCAGCACGCTGCGCAGGATGCGCCATAAAATTAAAGCCAGCGCCGCCGCGACCAGGACGGACAGGATCAGGACGCCGGCCGAGGTTTCGATCAGCCAGCCGTGAAATTCGACCGATACCGCCCCCTGCTGCTCGGCAAGCCAGACCGCGGCCAGCACGAGGATGGCCAGCTGCAGGAAGAACCACAGGCCGCGGATCATTTTGGGTCCGCGTTAGATGGTGCGGGCGCGGCCGCGCCCGTCGGCGTACCGCTCGAGACGCGGCTGATGGCGAGCCGGCTCAGATCGGATTCGGCGCCATCCACGGCGATGCGGTGCCCGGCGTCATGGATCCAGGGCGAGGCCAGGTCGGCGGCAACACCGGTCAGTACCTGCAGCGCACCGATCGCACCCTGCAAGTCGTCCTCGTCAAGCCTGGCCTCGGCGCGGGCAACGATGGCCTCGGTCGAATCGCCGGGCTCATCGGCGCCGACCCGCCGGACCGAAATCACCGATTCGATGTGATAGAGCGCCTGGCGCCACCAGCTTTGTCCGTCGCCGACAATCGCGCTGCGCACCAAAGCGGGGGCGAGCCGGCCGAAGTCGCGGGTCAGGTCATCGGTGGTTTCGACGCCGGTGTCGGCGAAGGGCTGCATCTGGTCCAGCACGGCGATCATGTCGGTGTCGCCCGGCACCATGGCGCGAACCGCAGCCAGCTGTTTGGCGAACGGCTTCGAGGTCTCCAGCGCCGACCGCAGTTGGCCGACCGCCAGAATCGTCGCCTCGGCACGCAACGCCTGCTGATGCCGGTCAGCGAGCGCCGCGTCGACCTGATCGAGCCGGGCGCCGAAACCGGTCACCTGCCCGCTCAGCCGCTCCACCTCGCCCTGGGCCGCGGCCACGCTGGACTGGATGTCGCGGATCGACTGGGCCAGCAGCTCCCGCCCGCCGGCGGCGACCTGGAGATCCGACAGCCCCTTGGCCAACTGCTCGGTCTGGGCCGAGCCGGCCTTGAGCTCGGCCAGTTGCCGCTCCAGCGCCGCGATCCTGTCGTTATCCGTTCCGCTGGGCGCGGGCGCGCCGGCGACCGGCACCGCTGCCGAAACCGGCTGGCCGGACTGGCTTTCCAGCTTGGCGATGCGCCGGGCGAGATCGTCGGTATTGCCGGCGGCGGGCCGGGCCTCCAGCGCCGCGACCTTGGCTTGCAGCGGCTGCAGATAATATTGCCAGGCGACAAAACCTGCCCCCGCCCCCGCGACGCCGACGATCAGCGTCAGCATCAAGGCGATATAGGCGACCGCGCCGTTTTTCCGCACGATTACTGGCTCACTGGTGACGGGCGTCCTGACGACGGGTTTGGCGACGGGTTTGGCGACGACCGGTTCCGGCCGCGGTTCGGGCGGCGGATCGACAGCCGGACGAGCTTCCACCCTAAGGACCGGCGCCGGATCGGTCGCAGCGAGCTCGGCGGGATCGATGGCGATGTTTTCGCGGGTGGCGGCGGCGAGGATATCGGCGTGACGCACCTGGGGAAAGATGCCGCGTTTTTTCCAGCCCTGGACGGTGGTGACCGGAACCGCGAGCTTGGTCGCCATAGGACGGATGCCGCCGAAACGGTCGATGATGCCTTCCGCGACGGCGCCGGAGGCGCTCGGCGGAGCTTCGGGATCACCGTCCATGACCGGCTCGGGGCAGCAGCGCGACCAACGACTGGGTGGTTGGTTCGGGCGCCGCCATGACTGTGCGCCAGGGCAGCCTTGCCGCCTCGGCGGCAACCTGTTTGCTGAGGCAAAGCGCGGATATGGTGGTGGTCATTTCTGCCAAACCGAGTTTCGTAGCCAAGGTTCCGAAAGTCGCCGCCGTACGTACCGAGAAGAACAGTACGCTGTCTATCGTACACGCGTACAGCGCATCGACCAAGGGCTGAGAAAAGGTTTCGGCGGACACCGCCTCGTACAATGCCAGGCTGTCCACCACGATCGCCGGTGGGAGCAGGGCATCCAGGTCCCGGGCGACCTCCTTTGCGCAGACATGCAGCAGCGGGCCGCGGTCCAGCGTTTCGCCGATGAAATCGGCCAGCGCCTCGGCGTCGCCAGGCGCGCCGCGCACGTCGGTGAACCCGGCCCTGCGCAAGCTGTCGGCAGTCCGCATCCCCACCGCATAGGCTGGAAGCGACCGGTCGGCCGACCGGTCGGCGAAGACCCGCACGCCGTTGGCGCTGGTGAAGGCCAGCGCGCGATAATGGCTGAGATCAGGAATCGCGGCCGGAAGAGGGACAATGTCGAGCATCGGCTCGACCAGCGTTTCATAGCCACGCGCGGTCAATTCCGCGGCGAGCCCGGCCGCATCGTCGCGCGGACGGGTGATGACGACTTGCCGTGTCATTTCAACGGGACAGTTCCGCCGCGATGAAGAAGTCGAGCGGCATGTCGGCCTTGACCCGATGGCCGGTCTCGTTGCCCAGCCGCGCCGCATCGGCCAACGATGCCCGCTCATGCACCCGGATCACGGCGGTGCCGTCCGGACGCGCCACCAGCCCCTCCAGATGCACCACTCCGCCGTCGATAATCGCCAGCGCCGCGATCGGCGTGCGGCATGAGCCGTCCAGCGCCGCGAGGAACGCCCGCTCGGCCGCCACGGTAATCGCCGAGGCGGTGTCGCCGATGGCATCGCACAGCGATCTGGTCCAGTCGTCGTTCAGCCGGATTTCCAGCCCGATGGCGCCCTGGCAAGCCGCCGGCAGCATCTCGGCCGGATCGATCGGGTGATGGTCGACGGCGAGACCCAGCCGCGCCATGCCGGCAACTGCCAACATGGTGGCGTCGACCTCGCCCGCCGCCAACTTGGCAAGCCTGGTGCCGACGTTGCCGCGAAAATCGACGATGGTGAGGTCGGGCCGGCGATTGAGCAGCAACGCCTTGCGGCGCGGGCTGGAGGTGCCGATGCGGGCGCCCTGGGGCAGCCCGTCGATGCTGGTCGCGAGCGAGGACAGCAGCGCGTCGCGCGGGTCGGCGCGCGGCAGCACCGCCGCCAGTCCGAGCCCGTCGGGCATCCAGGCCGGCAGGTCTTTCAGCGAATGCACCGCCATGTCGATGCGGCCATCGCTCAGAGCCTCCTCGATCTCCTTGGTGAACAGGCCCTTGCCGCCGATATCGGCCAAGCTGCGATCCTGTATGCGGTCGCCGCTTGTCTTGATGATCACGGTTTCGATCGCATCTTCGGCCACGAGGCCGGAGCGGATCAGCAAGTCGCGGGTGATGGTCGCCTGGGCCAGCGCCAGCGGGCTGCCGCGCGTGCCGATCTTGAGCTGTTTGGTCATGAATATCCTTTAGGACCTCGACCCCTGTCGGCGAAAGGGCTTAAACAGGCGAAATGAGCGGAAAATTACTGATGCTGGGCATTGAGACGAGCTGCGACGAGACCGCGGCCGCCGTCGTCGACAGCGACCGGCATATATTGTCGAACGTCGTGCATAGCCAGATCGCGGCGCATACGCCCTATGGCGGCGTGGTGCCAGAGATCGCGGCGCGGGCGCATCTGGAGTATCTGGACGCGGTAATCGGCCGCGCCCTAGCCGATGCCAGGGTCGGACTGGACGACATCGATGGCATCGCCGCGACCGGCGGGCCGGGCCTGATCGGCGGGGTAATCGTTGGCGTGATGACCGCCAAGGCGATCGCCGCCAGCGCCAGGAAACAGTTCGTTGCCGTCAATCATCTTGAGGCGCATGCGCTGACCGCGCGGTTGACCGCGCCGGCCGACGCGCCGCTGGAATTCCCCTATCTGCTGCTGCTGGTGTCGGGCGGCCATTGCCAGCTTCTGGATGTCGAGGGCGTCGGGCGCTATCGCCGCCTGGGCACGACCATCGACGACGCCGCCGGCGAGGCCTTCGACAAGGCGGCGGCGATGCTGGGGCTGGGCTTTCCCGGCGGTCCAGCGCTGGAGCGGGCGGCGGCGGGCGGCGATCCCCCCAGGTTTGCCCTGCCCCGGCCGATGCTGGGCCGGCCGAACGCCGACTTTTCCTTCTCCGGCCTCAAGACCGCGCTCCGCCAAGCCATTGCCGCCCAGCCGCTGGACGAAACTGCCAAGGCTGATCTCGCCGCGTCGTTCCAGGCGGCGATCACCGACGCGCTGGTCGACCGCACCGGGCGCGCCATCGACATGTTCGAGGAACGCCACGGCTCCGGCCGGCCGTTGGTCGTGGCCGGCGGGGTCGCCGCCAACCGCTCGATCCGCACCGCGCTGGCCAGCCTGGCGGAACGGCGCGGCATGGAACTTGCGGTGCCGCCGGTAGCGCTATGCACGGACAATGCCGCCATGGTCGCCTGGGCCGGGATCGAGCGGCTGGGCGTCGGTCCAGCCGACACGCTCGACTTCGCACCGCGCCCGCGCTGGCCGCTGGACCAGGCTGCCGCTGCCGCGGGAGCCAAGGCATGAGCCGGATCGGCATCGCCGGCGCCGGCGCCTGGGGCCTGGGCCTGGCTCACGCCGCCGGGCGGGCCGGATCGACGCCGGTGATCTGGAGCCGGCGCGGCGACGCGACCAGCGGAAAATTCAGTGTCAGCGGCGACGCCAAGGTCCTGACGGATGTCGATATGCTGCTGCTGACCGTGTCGGCACAGGAGATGGCGGCGGTTGCCGAACGGCTGGAGCCCCACATCGCCCCTGGGCTGCCGCTGATCATCTGCGCCAAGGGCATCGCCCGACCCGAATACCGCCTGCTCGACGATGTGCTGGAGGAGATATTGCCCGGCCGCCCGGTCGCGGTGCTGTCAGGGCCGAGCTTCGCCGAGGAGGTGGTCAAGGGACTGCCGACCGCCGTCACCATCGCATCGCAGGATGCCGCGCTGGCCGAACGCATTGCCCTGGCGATGGGCAGCGCCAGCTTCCGCCCCTATGTCTCGACCGACCCGGTGGGGGTTCAGTTGGGCGGCGCCGTCAAGAACGTGATCGCCATCGCCTGCGGCATCGTCGCCGGACGGGCGCTGGGCGAGAATGCGCGCGCCGCACTGATGACCCGCGGATTGGCGGAAACCGCCCGGCTGGGCCGCGCCATGGGGGCCAATCCCGAGACCTTCGCCGGCTTGGCCGGGCTGGGCGATCTTAGCCTGACCGCCACCAGCGCCTCGTCGCGCAATTTCCGGCTCGGCTTCGCGCTGGGCCAAGGAGCGAGCGTGGCAGAAGCGGCGGCGCACATCACCGGCGTTGTCGAGGGCGTTGCAACCGCCCAGGCTGTCGTGGCGCTGGCGGTGCGGCACGACATAGAAATGCCGATCTCCGCCGCTGTCGCCGCCATCGTCGAGCATGGCGCGGACATCGCCCAGACCATGGTCGGCCTGCTGGCGCGGCCGTTCAAGACCGAGACGGCATGACACGCGCCGGCTGGCTGACCCACCCGGCCTTCGTGCTCGGCGTGCTGACCCTCGTGCTTCACGCCTATGCCAACCAGCATTATGGCTTCTTCCGCGACGAGCTCTATTTCATCGTCTGCGGCCGCCGCCCAGATTGGGGCTATGTCGATCAGCCGCCTTTGGTCCCGCTGATCGCCGGCTTCGCCGACTGGCTGGCGCCGGGCTCGCTGACCGTGCTGCGCGCTTTATCGGCTGTGATCGCCGCGGCCAATATCCTGGCGACCGTTCTGCTGGTCCGGCTGCTGGGCGGCCGCGCTTTCGCGCAATGGATCGCGGCGCTGTGCGTCATGCTGGCCCCGATCCAGCTGATCGAAGGGCTGTTCCTGTTCACCGACCTGTTTCTGCCGCTGGCCTGGATCGGCTGCTCGGCACTGCTGATCCGCATGCTGCGCACCGGCGATCAGCGCGGCTGGATCCTATTCGGCGTCATCGTCGGCTTCGCGCTGTGGAGCAAATACCTGATCCTGTTCGACCTCGGCGCGCTGGCGCTGGCGCTGCCCTTCACGCCGCTACGCCGCGCGCTCGTCACCCGCTGGCCCTATCTGGGGGCGTTGACCGCGCTGATCATCATCGCGCCCAACCTAGTCTGGCAGTGGCGTCACGGCTGGCCGTTCCTGGAGCTTGGCGCCGCCGGGGCCAACGGTAAGAACCTGGCGCTGTCGTTGCCGGCCTATCTCTGGAGCCAGGTGATGCTGCTCAATCCCGGCGCGGCGATCGTATGGATCGCGGGTCTCGCCGCCGTGACCTTCGCGCCGCGCTGGCGGCTCTATCGCCTGTTCGCCCTGCAATGGGTGGCGCTGATGCTGATCGAGGTGGCGTCGCACGGTAAGGATTATTACGCTGCCAGCCTGTACCCGCCTTTATTCGCGTTCGGCGCGGCGGCGATCGAATCGCTGGTCCTGCCCGTTGCCGCGCGCGGCGCGCTGGTGGCCGTCATTCTCGCCGTCGGGTTGATCGGCATGCCGATGGCGATCCCGGTCCTGCCGATCGACACGTTCATCGCCTATCAGGACGCACTGGGGGACAAACCCGTTGCCCGCGAGCATAACCAACTGGGCGCACCCCTGCCGCAGACCTTCGCGGACATGTTCGGCTGGCGCGAGATGGCCAAGGCGGTCAGCGACGCCTATTGGGCGCTGCCGGAGGACGAGCGGGCGAAGGCCGTGTTCTTTGGCAACAACTACGGTGAAGCGGCGGCGATCGATGTCTTCGGCGACCATCTGCCGCCGGCGATCGCCAGCCACAACAATTATTTCCTTTGGGGACCGCGTGGCCATGACGGAGCTGTCGTCATCGAGTTGGTCGACCGGCTGGACCGGGTAACCGGGTTATATGAGAGCGTCGAAACCGTCGGCCGAACCGAGAGCCCCTACGCGATGCCGGACGAGACCGGCCTGCTACTGGTCGTCTGTCGCGGCAGGAAAGCATCGTTGATCGCGGACTGGCCGAGTTTCAAGAATTACAATTGAATGCATGGGCACCCGCGACTCAGGACGAATAAGGAGACGAGATGAATTACTGGCTGGTGAAATCCGAACCGGAAAAATGGTCGTGGGACGCCCAAGTCAAGGCCAAGACGACCTTTTGGGACGGCGTACGCAACTATATGGCCGCTAACTTTATGAAGGCGATGAAGATCGGCGACCTGGCCTTCTTCTATCATTCCAACGAGGGGAAGGAGATCGTGGGCGTGGTCAAGATCACCAAGGAGTTCTACCTCGACCCCAAGGACGAGACGGGCAAGTTCGGCATGGTCGACGTGACCGCCGTCGAAAAACTGCCGACGCCGGTGACCTTGGCGCAGATCAAGGCCGACCCCACACTGTCCAACATGGTCCTGGTCAAGAATTCCCGCCTGTCGGTCCAGCCGGTGACGCCGGAAGAATGGAAGTACATCGCAAAGCTCGGCGGGCTGAAGGCATGAACCTGCCGCTGACCGGCGGCTGCCAGTGCGGCGCGGTGCGCTATGAGATCGACGCCGAGCCGCTGACCGTCATCGCCTGCCACTGCACCGAATGCCAACGGCAGAGCGCCAGCGCCTTCGGCATGACCGTGCCGGTGCCGCGCGTGGCGCTGCGCATCGTCAAGGGCAAGCCGGCCCACTGGTCGCGCATCGCCGAGAGCGGCAACGCGCTCGGCGCCGCCTTCTGCCCCGATTGCGGCGTACGGCTCTATCACGAGCCGGCCAACAAATCGTTCCTCAACGTCAAGGCCGGGACGTTCGACGACACCAGCTGGATATCGCCGGTCGGCCATATCTGGACCGAGAAGGCGCAGCCCTGGATACGGGAGCAGCTCAAGGGCGTGACCTATCCCCGGCAGCAGCCCAACATGGACGCTTTCATCGCCGCCTGGCGCGACAGGACCGGGAGCTAGACCGGCATGCTGGCGAGCCTGCAACGCAACATCATCGCCGGCATCTTCATCGTCGTGCCGATCTGGCTGACGGTCTGGGTCATCACCTTCCTGATCAACCTGCTGATCGAGTTCGGCAATCCGGCCGTATTCAGGTTGGGTCAACTTGTGGCGCCGAACTCCCCCAATCTGGCGGCATTGGTGCAGGCCGCCTGGTTCCAGGACCTGGCGGCGGTCGTGATCGTTCTGGTCGGGCTGCTGCTGCTCGGCGTGGTCGGCCGCGCGGTGATCGGCCGGCGACTGCTGGAGGTCTTCGACAATGTGATGGCCCGCATCCCGCTGGTGCAGTCGATCTATGGCTCGGCGCGCAAGCTGGTGCAGACGGTGCAGACCAAGCCCGATAGCGGCCAGCGCGTCGTGCTGATCGAATTTCCCTCGCCCGGCATGAAGGCGGTCGGTCTGGTGACCCGCACCTTCACCGATCCGGCGACGGGCATCGAGATCGCCGCCGTCTATGTCCCGACCACGCCGAATCCCAGCTCCGGCTATGTCGAACTGGTCCCCTCGGCGACGCTGACGCCGCTCGACTGGACGGTGAACGAGGCGCTGACCTTCATCATTTCCGGCGGCGCGGTGGCGCCCGACAGCTTTACTTGGTCGACCCCGATTTCAAACATCCAAACCATCGCGCGGTAGCTTGTACCGCTGACGGCTCACCCATAAAATGCCCCGAAATCATCCGCCTGGACCGGGAAGACCGTATTCATGACCGACGCCAACAAGCTGTTTCCCGTGCCCGCGGACGTCGCGGCCCATGCGCTGATCGATGCGGCGGGATATCGCCGCATGTATGCGGAATCGGTCGAGAACACCGACGCGTTCTGGCGCGAACAGGCCAAACGGGTCGACTGGATCAAGCCGTTCACCAAGGTCCAAGACACCAGCTTCGACCTGCCGGTGTCGATCAAATGGTTCGAGGATGGGGCGCTGAACGTCGCCGCGAACTGCCTGGACCGACATCTCGAAACCCGGGGTGACAAGATCGCCATCATCTGGGAAGGCGACGATCCGAAGGATTCGCGCACCGTCACCTATCGCGAACTGCACGCGGCGGTGTGCAAATTGTCGAACGTGCTGAAGTCCAAGGGTGTCAAGAAGGGCGACCGGGTCACGATCTATCTGCCGATGATCGTCGAGGCGGCGGTGGCGCTGCTGGCCTGCGCGCGAATCGGCGCGGTCCATTCGGTGGTGTTCGGCGGCTTCTCACCCGAGGCTCTTAGGGATCGCATCCAGGACAGCAAATCGCGCATCGTCATCACCGCCGACGAGGGCTTGCGTGGGGGAAAAAAGATTCCGCTGAAGGCCAATGTCGATGCGGCGTTGGCGCAGTGCCCGTTCGTCGATAACGCGATCGTCGTCCGCCATACCGGCGACACGGTCGACTGGAACCCGCGGCGCGATCACTGGTATCATGAGCTGATGGACAAGGCCGCCGCCGACTGCCCGGCCGAGGCGATGGGCGCGGAGGACCCGCTCTTCATCCTCTACACCTCCGGCTCGACCGGAAAGCCCAAGGGCGTGCTGCACACCACCGGCGGCTATCTGGTCTGGGCGGCGATAACCCATCAATATGTCTTCGACTATCACGAGGACGATATCTATTGGTGCACGGCCGATATCGGCTGGGTCACCGGCCATTCCTATGTCGTCTACGGGCCGCTGGCCAACGGCGCGACCACGCTGATGTTCGAGGGCGTGCCCAATTATCCCGACAGCAGCCGCTTCTGGCAGGTCGTCGACAAGCACAAGGTCAATATCTTCTACACCGCCCCCACGGCGTTGCGCGCGCTGATGCGCGAGGGCGACGGACCGGTGAAAGCGACCAGCCGCGAGACGCTCCGCGTTCTCGGCTCGGTGGGCGAGCCGATCAATCCGGAGGCCTGGCTGTGGTACCATAACGTCGTCGGCAACGGCCGCATCCCGATCGTCGACACCTGGTGGCAGACCGAGACCGGCGGCATCATGATCACCCCGCTGCCCGGCGCCATCGCCACCAAGCCGGGATCGGCGACCCTGCCCTTCTTCAGCGTGAAGCCTGAGATCGTCGATGGCGAGGGCAAAGTGCTGGAGGGTGTAGCGGAAGGCAATCTTTGCATCGCCGACAGCTGGCCCGGCCAGTCGCGCTCGCTCTATGGCGACCATGAGCGGTTCGGCCAGGTCTATTTCTCGACCTTCAAGGGCAAGTATTTCACCGGCGACGGCGCCAGGCGGGACGAAGACGGCTATTACTGGATCACCGGCCGGGTCGACGACGTGATCAACGTATCCGGCCACCGGCTGGGCACCGCCGAGATCGAAAGCGCGCTGGTCGCCCATCCCAAGGTCGCCGAGGCCGCCGTCGTCGGCTATCCGCATGAGATCAAGGGCACCGGCATCTATGCCTACGTCACGCTGGTCTCTGGCGGGCAGCCGACCGAGGATTTGCGCAAGGAACTGGCTCTGTGGGTCCGCAAGGAGATCGGCGCGCTGGCCGCGCCCGACCTGCTGCAATGGGCTCCGGCCCTGCCCAAGACCCGCTCCGGCAAGATCATGCGTCGCATCCTGCGTAAGATCGCCGCCAACGAACACGACCAGCTGGGCGACACCTCAACGCTGGCCGATCCGGCGGTGGTGACGGATTTGGTCAATCAGCGGATGAACAAGGCAGGGTAAATAAACTTGAGAGTCACATCGAATATTACGCTTTCCGTTTAGATAAGCCGTTGGTATATTCGCATTTAGCTTCCGGAGTCGGGAGTGTAAACGATAGCATCCACGCGGATGCCTTGCACTCAATCCACCCACGTCAAGCAGCGCCTGCATGACAAAGGTCGACCAAAAGGTCTGCCGTCATGGCTTCTCGCTTGACTGACTACGCAAATTGCGCACCTACTAACAGGTGGCGTGCCGCTGATATCACAATCATCATTCTTGATGACCAAACTGATGATCCAATTGTTACCGCTGAAATTCTGACTCCAGTTGGTACGGTTGAGGTGATGGCAGAGGTTTCGCTCACGGCAAAATGCTTGGCGTTAACCGGCCTACACATCCAGATGTCCGGTACTTCGAACAGGCGTTTTGGGAGTACCAACTGGCGCCGATTGGCGGACGCAGTAATGGAGAAACTAGGTTGCGATGAAATCCGAATTGAGGGCGCGCCTAGGACCACGGGTGCAAATCAAGGTCGTCGACCAGTTCCAGGGTTCAAGCGCCGCATTTTTCCTGCGAGCTAACCCCACGGAATTCACTCAACCCGTAAGCTTTGCCCGACTGCTCATCCGTTGCGGTGTAACGCCGACGAAAGCCAAGGGCACGGTCGAACGGCTGCTTGAAACGGGATCGACGGCCCTTGAACTGCCCGTGGCACCCCCGGATATTGCAGAACGGCTCGGAGCATTAAAGGTGGAAGCGCTCAAACGGGAAGCTCAGCCGGTCGATGTCGCGACCATCCGTCAGGGCCTGGGCATGACGCAGGAGGAGTTCGCGGCGGCCTATGGCTTCACCACCGCCACGGTCCGCAACTGGGAGCAGCACCGGTCGGAACCGGATGTCGGATCGCGCGCCTTTTTGAAGGTGATCGAAACCCATCCGGATGTCGCGGCCGAAGTCGTGACGGCATAAGCCGACCGGAACGCTGCGCCCCGACCCCGGGTTATCTGGATACAGTTTCCAGTCGCATCCGGAGGTGGTCCATGCGCAACACCGCACTTATCATCCTGTCGGCGATCATCCTGATGGCGCAGGCGCTGCTGGCCCACGCCGAAGGCGGCGGGCCGGTGACACCGCCAGCGGTCGGCGCGGCGAATCCGGCGCCGCCCGCCGCCGGATCGGATGTCGGCACGCCCATGCCGCAGAAGCCTGCGCTGAACGGGAACAGCGCGCTGGGCACGAACGGAAATGTGATCGACAATCAGGCGGCGGGCCCCGTCGCGACCGACACCAGCACGGCTGCGCCCGGCGGCCAGGCGGAGAGCAGCAAGAACGGCGCCCTATCGGCGCCAAATGGCGCCACGCCGCCCGACGGCAAGCCGGTCTACCCCGATCATCCTACGAAAAATCCCGCGAACAAGGCAGGCGAAGAGACGCCAAAATAGCGTCTAAATAAGCGCGATCTCTTCCGGCTGGCCGCGCGCCCGGTTGAGCACGGTCGGCAGTTTGAAGATCACATTCTCGCGCGCGACCACCCGCTCCTCGATCGTCACGTCGAAGCGCAGCCGCGCCTCGGCGACCACCTCCTCGACCAGGGCTTCGGGCGCGGATGCCCCTGCCGTCAGGCCCAAGCGGCCGATGCCGTCGAACCAATGCCAATCGATCTCCAGCGCGCGGGACACCATGATCGAGCGCTTGCAGCCATAGGCCTGCGCCACCTCGACCAGGCGGCTGGAGTTCGACGAGTTCGGCGAGCCGATTACCATCAGCGCATCGACATCGCCGGCGATCGCCTTGACTGCGGCCTGACGATTGGTCGTGGCGTAGCAGATATCTTCCTTGCGCGGCCCGGTGATGGTGGGGAACCGCGCCTTGAGCGCGGCGATGACGCCTTCGGTCTCATCGACCGACAAGGTCGTCTGGGTGCAGTAGGCCAGGTTGTTTTCGTCGGCGACGACGAGCGCGCCCACCCCTTCGGCATCCTCCAGCAGCACCACCGCGCCCGGCGGCAGCTGCCCCATCGTGCCGTCGACCTCGGGATGGCCACCATGGCCGATCAACACGATCTGGCGCCCCTCGGCATAGTGCCTCTCGGCCTCGCGATGAACCTTGCTGACCAGAGGGCACGTCGCGTCGAGTGAGTTCAGCCCGCGCTTGATCGCATCGGCCGGCACCGCCTTGGGCACGCCGTGGGCAGAGAAGACCACCGTCGCCCCCTCCGGCACCTCGTCCAACTCGTCGACGAACAGAGCGCCCTTGGCCTCCAGCTGTTCGACGACGAAACGGTTATGGACGATCTCATGCCGGACATAGACCGGCGCACCGGAAATCTCGAGCGCGCGCTCGACGATCTGGATGGCGCGATCGACGCCCGCGCAAAAACCGCGCGGTCCAGCGAGGACGATGGTGAGCGGTGGAAGCGTCATGAATAAACACATCCGACCGCGCCCCCCGACTGTCAAGGGCAGGCGACAAATTGTTAGGTCGCTAATGGAGCATGAGTTTGAAGGTGCGCTGGCAATCCGCAGACTTAGGATCGCGCACATCGAGCCGGCGATAGATAGTCGCATCGTTCGTCTTCCCACTAAGAGATGACCCCGAAAGCTCAAGCAACAGCCGATCCCGATCTCGGTAAAAAGATGTACGACCATAAAAATCATAATGCGGAGCAGCCCCATCGACCCAATAGACGCTCATATCGCCGCGCCGAAGCACAAGATGCCCCGGATCTTTGGGTGGCTTCCTGATATCGGTTTCCACTATAGAAAACCTGCCATTGGGACCGTCGACTTCAATCGACATTACATCGAAGTTCGCCGAGAAGCCCGTTACCCTCTCGCCCGAAAGCAGCGAGAATGTGCTGTATCCGAAACAAAGCAGCTTCGGCCCCGTGATCGGCTCGGGCTGCGGATCGGCGGCGGCATGCCCGATGGCGCCCACACAAAGCGCGGCGAAGCAAATTACCGACATCAGAGCTTTTCGGATCATCTGTATCCCCTGTTGGCAAACGGCGAACGCCGCTCCCTTTCAGTTTGACTCCCACCGATTCGCAGCCTAGTCGTTCACCTACGGCGAACGCGGCCTTCCGGCCCTTCTTCGCCACAGCCTAATACCCCGTTGCGGGAGAGACCATCGTTTCGGCAACGAAACGGATGGCGCCGAAGGAGCAACCGCCCCCGGAAACTCTCAGGCACCGAGGACCGCTTCGGGGTGGGCGCTCTGGAAAGCAGGCCGGGTCCGTCACGGACCTGTCCTCACCGACGGAGTAAGCGGAGATGCGGCCACGCACCCCGTGAATCTCTCAGGTTTTCGACAGAGGGGGCCCGTCTCCGTGCCGGTTGGCGCGGTAGGGTACTCTGTCGGGGGTGACGTGGCTCAATCCGAAACGCTGAAGACGACGCCGCTCGATGCATTGCATCGCGAATTGGGTGGCAAGATGGTGCCGTTCGGCGGCTATGCCATGCCGGTGCAATATCCGGCCGGCATCCTGACCGAGCATCTCCATACCCGCCGCGCCGCCGGCCTGTTCGACGTGTCGCATATGGGCCAGGTGCGGCTGGTCGGCGATGGCTCCGTCGCCGCCATCGAA
>Ga0302314_10010491_pt1 | contig 16201 bp, 8 predicted proteins | sample III_Palsa_N2_3_FD_200533 | JGI IMG/M metagenome (GOLD analysis project Ga0302314, IMG submission 200533) | Peat permafrost microbial communities from Stordalen Mire near Abisko, Sweden - III_Palsa_N2_3 | ecosystem: Environmental > Terrestrial > Soil > Palsa > Peat permafrost | place: Sweden... | reverse complement strand
TTCTCCCGGCCATGGCCAGCTCGACGAGCTGTGCCCCGGCCAGTCCGAGGTCAAGGGTCTGCGGTTGTGCGGTGGTCCCGGTAGCCGGGTCCAGCGCGAGCAACAACAGTTCCTCGGGAATTGTTCTGCGGCTCTTGCCCATCCAAGCCTCCCCGCGTGGATGAAGACAGAGTGACGCCTCTCACACCCTGCTGTCGAGAGTGCCTCGAGAGTGACACGACACCGTGATCTACGGAACCACTCCCTTCCACCCCACGTCTGGCACAGGAGTGGGTGCCATCACTGAGGAATCGCCGGTGGAAGGCGCCGCATGCCAGGGTTTTTGCGGCTGTGAAGGAAACTTAGGGCGGAGCGTCGATTGAGGGCGCCCACCGGATGCGCGAGGAGGTTGGGTTACGTGGGCGAGTCCCCCGACAAGGTGGAGCAGAGCTGCGAAGCGGAGGACATGGAGGAGCGGGAGCGCTCCCCGCTCCCCGAGGTCGCGGAGTCCTCTGCCCGTGCCGAGCGCGGTGCCCGCCCCGAGGCGGACGAGGCGGAGACTGAGCACGAGCTCAGCGAGGACTCCGGGGTGGCGTCGTTGACCGAGAGAGCGCCGACCCGCGCCGAGTCCGGCGTGGCCACCGAGCCCGAGGACGACGTCGAGCCCGAGGCGGCGCCTGAACCGGAGGCCGGGACAGAGTCCGAGGCGGAGCCTGGGTCCGAGCCTGAGTCCGAGGTCGAGGTCGAGCCTGAGGCCGAGGTCGGGTCGGAGTCCGGGCCGGAGGCGGAGCCTGAGCTGGAGCCTGAGGCGGAGGTGGCACCCGGGCCTGAGGCGGAGCCTGCCGAGCGGGGTGACTCATGGTTCACGCGGAGCGCTGACGCGGCCAGTGGGTCCGAGTCCGAGGCGGAGCCTGCCACGCGGGGCGGCTCCTGGTTCTCGCGCGGCTCTGAGGCTGACGCTGATGATGTGGCTGCCGAGGCGGAGCCCGAAGTCGAGCCCGAGCTGCAGCCCGCAGGGCAGGGGCAGGGGCAGGGCGGCTCCTGGTTCACGCGCAGCGCTGACACACCCACCGCCGCTCTGCGTCCCGCAGCCCTGCGTCAGCAGGCAGCCCCGCCGACCGCTGTCGCCGTCGTGGAGTCCGATCCGACGCCGGAGACCACCGCCGAGGCGCTGGAGATCCTCAGTACCTTCAGCAGCCGCCCGATGACCCCGCTGCGCCGCGCGGGGCAGCGCATCAGGCTCTGGGGCGGGCTCCTCGCCGTCCTGCTGGCGATCTTCGCGGTGGTCCAGGTGCTGCGCCCGCTGCCGAAGCCCCAGCTGCAGATGACGGCGGCGTCCGAGTACACCTTCCCCGGCAGCAAGCCGGTCCTCGCCTGGCCGAGCGCGGGTCAGTCCGCCGTCGAGGTCGAGGGCCTGGGCGTGCTCGGCCACAGCGGCGGGGACGACCCGGTGCCGATCGCCAGCGTCACCAAGGTGATGACGGCTGCCCTGATCCTCAAGGACCACCCGCTGGCGGTGGGCGAGCAGGGGCCGACGATCACTGTGGACCAGCAGGCGGTGACCGAGTACAACACCGAGCTGGGGACCCAGTCGCTGATGAAGGTCAGCGTGGGCGAGAAGCTCAGCGAGTACCAGGCACTGCAGATGATGCTCATCCCCTCGGCCAACAATGTGGCGCGGCTGCTGGGCCGTTGGGACTCGGGCACGGACGCGGCCTTTCTGGCGAAGATGAACGCGGAGGCAGCCGCGCTCGGCATGACCAAGACCACCTACACGGACCCCAGCGGCTTCGAGGACACCACCAAGAGCACCGCGAACGACCAGCTCAAGCTGGCTTCGGTGGTCATGGCGGACCCGGTCTTCCGTGAGATCGTCGGCACCGCCGCCTTCAATCCGCCGGAGAACCCGAAGACCTACAACACCAACTCGCTGATCGGCCAGAACGGCGTCATCGGTATCAAGACCGGCTCCGACTCGGCCGCCGGCGGCTGCCTGATGTGGGCGGCCGAGACCAAGGCCACCGGTTCGACGCAGCTGATCCTCGGCGTGGTGCTGGGTCAGCAGGCGCAGAGCCAGACCGTCGGCATCCTGCAGGTCGTGCTGGAGAACAGCAGGAAGCTGGTCGTGAGCGCCGAGAGCCAGGTGCTGACCGACGGCCTGGTCCAGCAGGGCGAGGTCGTCGGCTACGTGGACGACGGCGAGGGCGGCAGGACCCCGGTCGTCGCGTCCAGGAAGGCGTACGTCACCGGCTGGAGCGGGATGACCCTGCCGGTGGAGCTGCAGACGGTCAGCGGCGGGGTGCCGCACAGCGCGAAGGCGGGAACGGTGGTCGGCGACCTTGTCATCGGCACCGGGAGCAGTGCCCAGAAGATCCCGGTCACCGTGCAGTCCGACCTGGTCGCACCCTCCTACGGCACCCGACTCCTCCATATCTGACTCTGTGGCAGATAACGTTTCAGGATGGCCATATAGGTTCAATTGCGACATTGCGTTACATCTGAACCTGTGAATGACGCCGAGGGGCAGTGACCGACCTCACATCGCATTGTGATCTCCATATCGGTCTGTCTAGCGTGCATCTCATTCGCACTTATGCGGAACCAACACCTCCGGAACGCCGAGTCCTGCCGCCGGGGGTGTTGGCACACACAGCACCGCACCACGGCAGGGGCGGGGGAACCAGGTAAGCCGCCGCGATCCTCGTGATCGCGGCTAGGGGTGAAGCCGTGCAGCGCACGGCCGGGCAACTCCAGCCCGAATCCGACAGCTCACCTCGCAGGCGTGGGAGAGGAAGCTTCACCATGCTGTTTTCCGGCAACGGGCGCCACCGCGCCGCCAGCCCCCGCCGCACCTCCACCCAGCGCCTCCTCGCGGGCGCCGGTATCGCCGGTGTCGTCGGTCTCGCTCTCCCCATGGCCGGCGCGACCAGTGCCACGGCTGACGCCAAGTCCGCCTCCAGCACCGCCGACGCGTCCACCACCAGCGCCGCTGCCACGACCACCGCGAGCAGCGCGTCCACCACCGCCACGAGCGACGCCTACACCGTCGTCTCGGGTGACTGGCTCTCCAGCATCGCCGAGCGGAAGCACGTCTCCGGTGGCTGGGAGCGCCTCTACGCGCTGAACCGGTCCACGCTCACCCAGGGCCCGAACGTGATCTTCCCTGGCGAGCGCCTGCGCCTCAGCGGCACGGTGGCGGCATCCGCCACCAGCAACGACACCAGCAGCAGCACCGCTTCCTCCTCCACCGCTTCCTCCGCCCCCACGACCTCCACCGTTGACGCCACGTCAGCCCCCTCCTCCGCTCCGAGCACCACCAGCGGCATCGCCGCGGCCGTGGCCTTCGCCCAGGCGCAGCTCGGCAAGCAGTACGTCTACGGCGGCACCGGCCCCGACGTCTGGGACTGCTCGGGTCTGACCCAGGCCGCGCTCGGCCAGGCCGGGATCTCCATTCCCCGCACCGCTGCCGAGCAGGCCGAGGCCAGCACCCCCGTCTCGATGAACGACCTCCAGGTCGGCGACCTGCTGTTCTGGTCCAGCGACGGCACCGACGCCGGCGTGTACCACGTCGCCCTCTACATCGGTAACGGCAACTTCATCGAGGCGGCCAACCCGAGCGCGGGCGTCAAGGAGGACAACATCAGCGACTACGCCCCGTCCTTCGCGGGCAGCATGAGCTGAGTCCCAGGAACGAAGAAGGGCCTCCCCGGTGGAAACCGGGGAGGCCCTTCGCCGTTGAGCGGGGGTCAGGCGTCGCGGCGCTTGAGCATGACGGCGGCGGCGGCGAGCAGCACCACGGCGTAGCCGACCATCAGCGCGAAGCCGTTCCACGGGGCCATCGCGGTGGGGTCGGGGACGACGTTGAGCAGCGCCCCGCCGGCCTCGCTCGGCAGGTAGGGAACGACGTGCGGGGCCCAGCTGGCCGGCAGCAGGTCGGACAGTGCCGGCAGGACCAGCAGCACGCCGAACAGGATGGCGATGGCGCCTGCGGCGTTGCGGATCAGCGCGCCGAGGGCGACCCCGAGCAGGCCGACCACCGTCAGGTAGAGGGCGGTTCCGAAGACGACCCGGGCCACGCCGGGGTCGGACATCTTCACGGCCCCGCCGGCGGGGTACGAGGACAGGATGGCCTGGCCGATGTAGAAGGCGATCACGGACGCGGCGGTCATCAGGACCAGCACGGATCCGGCGAAGACGGCTGCCTTCGCCCACAGTACGGGCAGCCGCTTGGGGACGGCCGACAGGCTGGCGCGGATCATGCCGGTGCTGTACTCGCCGCTGATGACCAGGACGCCCAGCACACCGATCGCCAGCTGCGCCAAGCGGTACATGGCGAGGCTGAGTTCGGCACCGTTGATGAGTTCGGTGTGCCCGTGGTGGTCGGGGTGGCTGGCGTGCACGTAGGTGATGAGCGTGCCCAGCCCGACCATGATCGCAAAGGCGACGGCCAGCGTGATCGGGGTGGAGCGGAGCGTGCGCAGCTTGATCCACTCGGAGTTGAGCACCCGGAGCTGGGTGACCTTCCCCTTGGCGGTGGGGACCGAAGCGGTCGACGGGGTGGCGGTGGCGGTGCTCATGCGACGCTCCCGGCGGTGGTCGTGCTGGCGTGGTACTCGACGGCGTCACGGGTGAGTTCCATGAACGCCTCCTCCAGGGAGGCCTGCTGCGGGGCGAGTTCGAACAGGGTGACGCTGTGCTTGGCGGCGATGGTGCCGATGCGGTCGCTGTCCAGTCCGGTGACCTCCAGGGTGCCCGGCTCGGAGCTGTCGACGGTCACGTCGGGGCCGAGCAGCAGGCTGCGCAGCTTCTCGGCGTGCGGGGAGCGGACGCGCACCAGGTTGCGCGAGGCGCTGCGGGTGAACTCCTCGACCGAGGTGTCGGCGATCAGGCGGCCGCGTCCCACCACGATCAGGTGCTCCGCGGTCAGTGCCATCTCGCTCATCAGGTGCGAGGAGACGAAGACCGTGCGGCCCTCGGAGGCCAGGCCCTTGAGCAGGTTGCGGATCCAGAGGATGCCCTCCGGGTCCAGGCCGTTGACCGGCTCGTCCAGGATGATCGTCGCCGGGTCGCCGAGCAGCGCGGAGGCGATGCCCAGGCGCTGGCCCATGCCGAGCGAGAAGCCGCCGGCCCGCTTGCGGGCGACCTCGTGCAGGCCGACCAGGTCGATGACCTCGTCCACCCGGCGGGCGCCGATGCCGGTGGTGGCGGCGAGCGCGAGCAGGTGGTTGCGGGCGGTGCGGCCGGTGTGGATGGCCTTGGCCTCCAGCAGCGCGCCGACCTCGTGCAGTGGTGCGGGGTGCTCGGCGTAGGGGCGGCCGTTGACGGTGACGCTGCCGGAGGTCGGCATGTCCAGGCCCATGATCATGCGCATCGTGGTCGACTTGCCGGCGCCGTTGGGGCCGAGGAAGCCGGTGACGATGCCGGGCTTGATCGTGAAGGACAGGTCGTCGACGGCGGTCTTCTCGCCGTAACGCTTGGTCAGGTTGCTGGCTACGATCATCGCGGGAATCCGTTCATGGTCCCAACCCTGTCGTGGACCGGGGCCCGGCCGCGTCCGCCTGCCGCAGCGATCGCGCCCTACTGCGCCTGCGGTACACGCACCCCCGGCCTCCTCCTGCCGCAGGCGTCAGCCGCTCCCCGGCAGCACCAGCCCGCACTGGTACGCGATGACCACCAGCTGCGCGCGGTCGCGGGCGCCGAGCTTGGCCATGGCCCGGTTGATGTGCGTCTTCACCGTGAGCGGGCTGAGGAACAGCCGCTCGGCGATCTCGTCGTTGGACAGGCCGAGCGCGACCAGGCCCATCAGGTCGCGCTCGCGCGGCGTCAACACGTCCAGCCGGCCCGGGTCGGCGGTGCCGGAGCGCTGCGGCTGCGAGAGGAAGCGGGTGATCAGGCTGCGGGTGGCGGTGGGGGAGAGCAGCGAGTCGCCGGCCGCCACCGTGCGGACGGCCTCCAGCAGCTCCTCCGGGCGCATGCCCTTGCCGAGGAAGCCGCTGGCTCCGGCCCGCAGGGCCTCCGCGACGTACTCGTCGAACTCGAAGGTGGTCAGGATCAGCACCCGCACCCCGGCCAGGTCCTTGTCCTGGCAGATCAGCCGGGTGGCGGCGAGGCCGTCGAGCTCGGGCATGCGGATGTCCATCAGCAGCACGTCCGCGCGCAGCGGTCCGGCCAGCTCCACGGCCTCGCGTCCGTTGGCGGCCTCGCCGACGACCTCCATGTCGGGGGTGGAGTCGATCAGCATGCGGAAGGTGCCGCGCAGCAGGGCCTGGTCGTCGGCCAGCAGTACCCGGATGGTCACGCCTCGGCTCCTCGGAAGGGGGTGGGCATCCGCAGCGGCAGGTCGGCCGCCACCCGGAAGCCGCCCCAGGGGTCGCGGCCCGCGGTCAGGGTGCCGCCGACCACGGCGGCGCGCTCGCGCATCCCGGTCAGGCCGTGCCCGGTGCCGCGCGTGGCGCCGGGCTCGCCGTAGGGGCGCATCGGCGCGGAGCGGCCGTCGTCCTCGACGCGGATCGAGAGCTGCTCCTGGCTGAAGTACAGCTGCACGCGCGCGGTCGGCACTCCGGCGTGCTTGCTGACATTGGTGAGGGACTCCTGGACGATCCGGTAGGCCGTGAGGTCCACGGCCGGCGGCAGCGGGCGCACCTCGCCGATCTGGTCCAGCTTCACCTCCAGGCCGACCCTGGAGAAGGAGGAGAGCAGCTCGGGCAGCTGGGCGACCCCGGGCGCCGGTTCCAGCGGCGCGGCCGGGTCGTCGGACTGCCGCAGCAGGCCGACGGTGGCCTTCAGCTCCTGCAGGGCCTCGTGGCTGGTGTCGCGGATGTGCTCCAGAGCGGTGCGGACCTGCGGCGGGAGCTGGTCGGCCAGGTGGACGGCGACGCCCGCCTGGGCGTTGATCAGCGCGATGTGGTGGGCGACGACGTCGTGCAGCTCGCGGGCGATCCGGATGCGGTCCTCCGAGACCCTGCGGCGGGCCTCCTCCTCGCGGGTGCGCTCGGCGCGCTCGGCCCGGTCGGTGATCGCGGTGATGTAGGCGCGCCGCGAGCGCACGGCGTCCCCGACCGCGACGGCCATCCCGGTCCAGGCCAGGGTGGTCAGCTTCTGCGGCGCCAGCCAGGACCCCGGCCCGACCGCCATGTCGGAGCCCATCAGCACGGCCGCCGAGACGGCCGCCGAGGTCCAGGCGGTGCGCCGGTCGGTGCTCACGGCGACCGTGTAGAGGGTCAGCACCACCGGGCTCAGCAGCACCGGGTTCATGTTGTAGCCGAGCGCGGCGTACAGCACCCCGCAGACCACGGTCACGGCCAGTACCGCGCGCGGACGCCGCCGCCGGGCGAGCAGCACCGAGCAGGCCACGGCCGCCACGGCGACGGTGGCGGGGTGCACGGACTGCAGTGACGGCAGCGAGTGCGGGGTGTGTCGCGCCATCATCGCGGAGGCGCCGAGCGACAGCACGAACAGCAGCAGCGCCGCCAGGCTGTCCGCCAGCACGGGCCGCCGGGACATCCGCCGCCGCCAGGTCTCCATCACTCCCATCCCACAACCGTACAAACCCCCCGCACGTTCCGCGTCGTCCAGCGAGGGTATGCGGTGCATACGCCGGACGCGGTAGAAGGGCTCAGCCCTTGGAGTCCTGCCACTCCTGTCGGTAGTCGGCGAAGATCTCCTTGAGATGGTGGCCGATCTTGAGGTAGTCGAGGTCGTCCAGGTTCGCCAGCGACACCCGCACCGACCACTCAGGCCCGGCGAAGCCGCCGCCGTTGAGCAGCACCACCCCCGTCTGCTCGGCCAGTCGGAACAGCGGCTCGACCGGCTCGTAGGTCGTCAGCAGGTAGTCGGCGAACTCCTTGCCCGCCACCCGCTCCGCCTCGGCCAGCAGGTCCAGCTCGATGTAGTAGCCGGCCCGCTGCGGGTCGTCGGCGATGCGCATCCCCGAGCCCTCCATCAGCAGGTCCAGCCGCCCGCGCACCACGGACTGCACCCGCGCCTTGTAGTCCTTGCCCTCGGGCAGCATGGCGAACAGCGAGAACAGCATCATCTGGACCTGCTGCGGCAGGCTCAGTCCGGCGGTGTGGTTCAGCGCGACCTGGCGGGAGTCGGCGACCAGCCGGTCGATGAAGCGGAGGCTGTCGGGCTCCAGCGTCAGCATCCCGTAGCGCTTGCGCAGCCGCTCCTGTTCGGCGGCGGGCAGCGCGGCGATCATCGGGTCGACGACATTGTCCCTGTGGACGCCGATGACGCCCAGCCGGTGCCCGGTGCAGCCGTAGTGCTTGGAGTACGAGTACACCAGCAGGGAGTTGCGCGGCAGTTCGGCGGCGATGGTGCGGAACCCGTCGACGAAGGTGCCGTAGACGTCGTCGGTGACGATCAGCAGCCGGGGGTTGCTGGTCGCCACGATGTCCTTGATCTGGTCCTTCACCGCGTCCGAGAGCGCCAGCGACGGCGGGTTGCTGGGGTTGACCAGGCAGACCAGCCTCACCGAGGGGTCGGCCAGCTTCGCCACCTCCTCCGGCGGGTAGCGCCATCCGCGTACCCCGGTCTCGGCGAAGCTGCTCGCCTCCACCCGCACCACGTCGAACTCGTAGGTGTCCAGCTCCGGGATCTCGATGTAGGGGGTGAACACCGGCACCATCAGCGCGATCCGGTCGCCCTTCCTCAGCACGCCGTTCTTCATCAGCGAGTCGAAGATGTAGCACATGGCGGCGGTGCCGCCCTCGGTGGCGAAGAGGTCGAGCCGGGCCCCGGCCGGCGGCCGGCCGTCCATCAGCTCCTCCTGCAGGTAGCCGCGCACCACCTGCTCTCCGTGGACCAGCATCCGGTCCGGCTCGGGGTAGTTGTCACCGATGATGCCGTCGGTGAGCTCGTGGACCCACTCGTCGCGGTCGAAGCCGAAGCGGACGGCGGCCAGGTCGACGCAGTCCTTGAGCAGGGTGATGCCCGGCAGTTCGGGGTGCGAGGCGACGAACGCGTCGAAGCGTCCTGCACTGCCGTGCTGCTCCGGCATGCCGCCGAGATTGTCGGCGGTCCACACCCGGCGGCTCTCGGCGAGGGCGAAGTGGCCCAGCGCGAAGCAGGCCTCGCGCGGCCCGGTCGCGATCCAGTTGGGGTTCCCGCGGCCCGCGTTGAGCATCGCCCGGGTGCTGCGGCCCTGCTGCACGGTCTGGTCGGCCCGGTACCTCTCGGCGAGGGCGATGAACTCGCCTTTCAGCTCGAACGGGCTGAGGGTGGACAGCCGCTGCATTTCCTCACGGCTGACGGTGGACTTGGGCACGAGGCCTCCAGCGGTGTCGTGGAAGGACGGAGCGTCGGATCGGGCGAGCAGGGCGACGATGATCGCGCCCCAGATGGTGAGCAGCACGTTCCCGACCGCGTAGGGGACGGTGTCCGGGCGCGCAGCGGCGCGCGACAGCGAGCCTATGGTGGCATATGCCGTATTTACTGCCATTTCTGACCCGGTGGCGGACGTGGCGCGGCCCGGTGCCCGGGTAGCTGCGCCGACAGGGTGAGCCGTCGACGGCCCCAGGGCGTGGCGTGCCAGTCCGCCCAGGTCATATGCCCAACGATCAAGTTGATCAGTGGATAAGTGGATCAATACGATCGGCAGGCGCGATGCGATTCGCCGTCCCAGGGAACACCGGCGCCGTGCGGCGCCTCACGGCCGCTCTGCTGGCGGGCGCGGTGACACTGCTGTCGCTGCCGCTCCAGGCCGACGCGGACGCGTCCGGGCGGAGGGACTCCGTCCGGCACCAGGACCGCCGGGCCGGTGGGCCGGTCCTGGGCCTGACGAAGACGGTCGAAGGCGCGCCCAATCCGCTGCTTCCGGGATCGGCATTCTCCTACAAGCTGACGCTGTCCTGCTCCTCGCTCCAGGAGTCCTGCGTCAACGCGGTGCTGGAGGACGTCCTGCCGCCGGAGTTCGACGTCACCACGCTGCCGCCGTCCACCCCCACCCGCACCGTGACCTTCGACCCGGCCACCCGCAAGCTGACCGTGACGTTCACTTCGCCGCTGCCCGCTCCGCCCAACCCCGCCGGCTCGGTCGGCCTGGTGGCGGGCACCACCGCCGATGTCGACATCGCCATGCGGGTACCGGAGACCGGGCCGCTCAAGGACGGCGACCCGGTGACCAATACGGCCACGGCCAAGGCGGACAACGCCAGCCAGGTGATCTCCTCGGTCACCCAGATCGTCACCGTCCCCAAGCTCCTCGACGCCAAGGCGACGAAGAACTGGGCTCCGGGCTCCGACGTGGCCCACAGCGACGGGGAGTCCACGGTCACCCTCGGCACCGCGAACACCTCCAACAACACCTCCAAGATCGGAACGCTGGGCATCACCGAGCAGTCGCCCGCGCTCTTCGACAACTTCGACCTGGTGTCGGTGGGCCCCGTCACCGCAATGCCGGCCGGTGCGGACCAGGTGACCGTGCTGGTGTGCACCAAGCCCGTGGGCTCGCCCTGCACCGACGCCGAACTGATCGCCGCGACACCCACCCCGGGCCCCGGACTCAGCCTCCCGGCCGGTGTGACCGCCGATCAGGTGACCGGCATCCGCTATGAGTTCAGCAACTCAGCCGGTGCACCCCTGCCCTACGACCCGGCGGGCGGCACGGTGCAGATGAAGGTGAAGCTGCGCCGCACCGTGCGCAGCACCGGGGACGACCTGAACCCGGCGAGCCGCAGGACCGTGACGAACTGCGCGGAACCACGGGTCCACGCCATTGGCGGCAGGTACACCGTCGTCGGGGCTCCGGCCTGCGCGAACCATGACATCCTGCCCAATATCGCCACCGTGGACGTGGTCAAGCGCTTCTTCCCCGACGACCGCGGGGACTTCGCCCAGAGCGGTACGGCCGTGCGCGGGCAGGGCTCAGGAGTGAGCGCACTGGTCACCGCCCGCAACACCTCCCCCTTCCCCGTGGCCACGATGACCATCACCGAGCCCTCGGACTCGACCGCCAGTGAGTTCGACAAGGTGGACCTGTCCACACTGAAGGTGACCTTCCCCAGCGGGGCCACCACCGCGGCGCTGAGTGTGACCTGCCGCAACGGCAGCGTCCTGCCGGTGCGCACCCTCACCTCCTCGCAGACGCTCCCGGCGGGCTGCCCGGACGGCAGCCCGCCCAAGCGGGTGTCGATCACCTTCACCGGCAAGGCGGCAAACGGCTCGGGCGCGATCGTCCCGGGCGCGGCCGCCGGGCTGGGGGTGCACGGCACACTCAACAGCAAGGTCACCGAGCAGGACGTCAAGGACGGGGTCACCGACTGCGCCGACGGCTCCGCGACCAACCCCAGCAACGGCTCGGGCACGGCCGCCTCGGTCTCCTGCGCCACGCTGCCGGTGGAGGATCCGCGCGAGGACGGACGTGGTGTCAAGACCTCCTCGCAGAGCGAGATCCCGCCGGGCCAGCCGGTCACCTACACCCTGGGGCTGGTCAACGACGGCAATGTGTTCCTGCCCAATGTGGTGATGACGGACCCGCCGGACCCCACCGCCAAGGGCAACCCCTTCGACTCCATCAGGATCACCGGGCTGAGTTTCGGCTCCAGCAGCGCCACCGTGCCCCTGGTGCTGGAGCTCTACGACCCGACCACCAAGGCCTGGGTGGCGTACCAGAACGGGGACGCGGCGCTGATGGCCCGGGCCAAGGGCGTACGGCTGCGCGCACCCCAGGGCCTGCCGGTCGGAGCGAGCATGCGGGTCGACGTGACCGTCGAACTGCGGGACGGGGTGACCTCCGGCAGTCTGCGCAACTGCTTCACCACCTCCATCGACGGGCGCACCCCGAAGAGCCCCACCTGCTCCAGCGATGTCGTCATCGGGCCCGCCCGTTCCGGGGCGTCCCTGCAGAAGAGCCTGTCGCCGTCCATCATCGTCCGACCCACCCCCGGCCTGAGCCCGCTGGACGTCACGGTCCGGCTCACCGCGGTCAACACCGGCAACCTCAGCCTGAAACGGCTGCTGGTCACCGACACCGACCCGCACTTCTTCGACGCGGTCACCGTCACCCGCCTCGCCGGGGTGACCTTCCCCCACGGCGCGGACCGGGTCCAGGTCGACGTCTGCACCACCGGCTGTGCCGCGAACCCCCCGGTCTTCATCAACGGCACGCCGACCGCCGGCACCACCCCGGGATTCCCGGCCGGGGTCTCTCCGGCCGACATCCAGGGCATCCGGGTCACCTTCAGCTCCTCCACCGGCGGTTACACGATCCTGCCGGGCACGGCCGCGCCGGGCGGCGGCAGCTGCCCGGGCTCATCGGTCTGCCTGGTCGTCCAGGCCCGCAACAGCCTGCGGTCCGACCCGAGCAAGCCGATCCCCGACCAGATCCCCGACACCGCCTCCGGCGCGGGCGAGAGCCGGCTGCAGCCCGACGGATCGACCTTCCCGATCCCGCCGGACACCGCCACCCTCACCGTCAGGGAGGGCAAGAGCCAGCTGCGGGTGGAGAAGTCGCCCCCCAACACCGTGCTCAGCCCCGGCAGCCCGGCCCCGTTCACCCTGACCACCAGGAACACCGGTACCGCGCCGATCCAGGACCTGGTCGTCGTCGACTCGGTGCCGTCCGGCCTGCGCTTCGACGACACCTACGACGGCGGTGGCGGTCTGCCGTACACCATCGAGTACCGGCTCGCGCCGGGCACCCCCCGGCCGACCGAGGTGAAGTTCGAGCCGGTCCGCGACGCCGGCGGGCGGATCACCAAACTCGTCTGGCGCTTTCCCGGCTGGCTGATGCAGCCGGGTGCCGAGATCGCCATCACCTACCAGGTGAAGCTGGCCGGCGGTGTGGCCGCGGGCACCCGCATCCCCAATGTGTACGGCGCCGGATCGGACAGCCAGCCGACTGTCGCCTGCGACCCCTCCTCGCCGAGGCTGGGCCAGGTCACCAACGACCCCGGCTACGGGCAGGGCACCTTCTGCACCTCCACCGCCGAGATCACCACTCGCGCCGGGGTCTCCTTCGACGCCGCCAAGTGGGTGACGGGAGATCCCGGCCTGGGCTTCCAGGACAGCAACAGCGGCCTCAAGGTTCCGGTCGGAAACCCCCGCTGCCCCTCGCTGACCTACGGCGGGGCCACCTACACCCGCTACCCCTGCATCGCCCTGACCTATCCGGGGCAGCGGTTCTCCTTCCTGCTGCGGATCGAGAACACCGGCACCTCCCCGGCCCGTTCGCTGCGGTTGCTCGACGTGTTCCCCGCCCCGCACGACACCGGGGTGCTGCTCGGCGGCGACCAGCGCGGCACCCAGTGGGACTCCGTCCCCGAGCTGAGCGGCCCCGTCGGCTACTCCGGCGCGGGAAACCCCTCGCTCACCTACACCGCCACCGGCAACCCCTGCGGGCTGCAGGTCGCCACCCCCGATCGCAGGTGCAACGCGGCGGTGTGGACGGCCGCGAACCCCGTCCACAGCACCGGTCTCGAGGCCTCCGTCGACTTCCCCGGCGGCATGGCTCCCGGCAGCACGGTCTTCTTCCAGCTCGGCTTCGACGCCCCGGTCGACCTCAGCGTCCCCGGCTACCCCTCGGTCGCCTGGAACTCCTTCGCCCACAGCGAGACCGTCACCAGCGGCGGCACATCGACCACGCTGCCCGTCACCGAGCCGCCCAAGGCCGGGATCGGCCTGGTCTTCGGCAATGTGACGGTCAGCAAGAAGGTCGTCGACCCGCCCGAGGGGGTCACCCCGGGGCCGTTCCCGGTGGCGTACAGCTGCCTGCTCACCACCGCCGCAGGTGACCGCGTCGAGGTCAGGTCCGGCAGCGACACCATCAGCACCACCCGTCCGCTGCAGCTGGTCGGCGTGCCGGCCGGATCGGTGTGCCGGATCTGGGAGACCGATGCGGCGGGAGCGCAGAGCGACCACCTCGGCCCCGCGAACGCGATCGTGATCACGGTGACCCCGGCCGACAGCGCCGCGCAGGCCCAGACCGGAACGGTGACCAACAACTACCCGCGCCGGGACCTGGTGATCGCCAAGCGGGTCACCGGCGAGGCGGCCAGCCTGGTCGGCGGTGGCCCCTTCACCGTCCAGGTCGACTGCAGCTTCAACGGCACCCGGCTGCCCGGCTTCCCGCAGGAGCTGGTCTTCACGGGAAACCAGAGCCAGTCCGTCGACAACCTGCCGCGCGGCTCGGTCTGCGACGTGGTCGAGACCGACGACGGCGGAGCCACCCGGGCCACCACCGAGGTGATCAGCTCCGGGCAGGTGGATGTCTTCGCCCCGCCCACCTACGGCGCACCTCCGGTGGAGGGTGCCCCGAAGTCCGGGACACCGGCCACCGTCATCATCACCAATGAGTTCGCCATGGGCGCCATCCGGCTGACCAAACGGATCGTGGGCCCGGGCGCGCACTTCGCCGACCGGGACTTCCACTTCCACCTCGACTGCAGCTTCAATGGCCGGACCGGCGTGATCTCGCGCGATACGGTGCTGCGCCGCCCCGACCTCAGCACCGAGCTGACGGACCTCCCGGTCGGCGCGGTCTGCACCGTGACCGAGACGGACCAGGGCGGCGCGGACGAGATCGCGGCACCGGCGAAGGACATCACGGTCACGGAGGGGACCACCGACCTCGCCACGGCGGAGCTCACCAACACCTTCTCCGCCGGGCAGCTCACCCTGCTCAAGACCCTCTCGGGACCGGCCGCCGACAGCAGCTTCCTGCATGGCGCCCGCTTCGGCCTGCACGTCATCTGCGAGCGCGACGGCGCCGAGGGTCCGGAGACCTTCCTCGACGCCACCTACCCGGTGGAGGCCGGCACCCCGTTCACCGTCCCGGTGGTGCTGCCCATCGGCGCACGCTGCTGGGCCGGTGAGCCCCGCGACGGCGGAGCCCACGCGACCGTCATCGACCACCCCGACGCCCAGCACCCGGCCGTGGTCACCCTCGACGAGCCGCGGATCTCCATCACCGCGGACAATGAGTTCCGCGAATCCCGGCTGCGCTTGACCAAGGTCACCACCGGCGCCGGACGCGACCGGGCGGCCGACCTGACCTTCCAGCTGGACCTGACCTGCGTCCTGCCCACCACCCTGACCACCCCCGTGATCACCCTCGTCGACAAGCGCCCCTACCGGCTGCGCCCGGGCCAGACCGTCGAGGTCGACGATCTCGGCCGGCCCCTCCCGGCAGGCGCCCGCTGCTACGCCACCGAGCCCGACACCCAGGGCGCAGCCTCGGCCACCGTCGACCACGGCACCCCCGACAACGCCATCGTCCTGCCCGCCGACGGCATCGCAGTGATCACCGCAACCAACGACTACACCGCAACCCCGCCCACGCCCACGCCCCACCCCCACCCCCATCCGCACCCGCTCCCCGACACCGGCACCGACCCCCTCCCCTGGAGCCTCGCCGCCACAGCACTCCTCCTCCTCGGCAGCGCGGCAGCCGTGAGACGCCGCCGCCGCTGACCCTGGTCGGGCCATGCCCGGGAGGGCTGGGGTCACCAACCCCTGCCGCAGGAAGACCATGACTGGAATCATCAGGTGAAGGTGGCGATGGGCAGCGCTCACGGAGACCTGACGGCTTGGCCCGTGCTCGACAACCCGTGCCCCGGGGGTCATCCCCATCCGCTAGGCTGTGTGTGGCTGCTCCTCATCGGGCAGCTGTGACTTTGATCAGCACGGCTGCGTGCGCAGCATGAATATCAAGGCCCGCCTTAGTGGGATGTGTCAAAAATCCTTTTCGCGCAGGTCAGCGGCCTCGCTCTGAGGGCGCACTGAACGTGTGTGCCGCGATTCCTGAACGTTTTTGCGGGTTCCTGCAGGTCAAGCGCTGTGCTGCACGTCAGTGGTGAGTGCCTGGGCACACGCGAGGCACACGGCTGGAGCAGTCGGCCTTGCTATATTTATAGCAAGGAGTGCACGGTGGGCATGTGACGATCCCTGAGCCCCGGCTCGAGCGCCGAGCCCTCCTGCTGATCCTCGATCCCCGGAAGCGAGTGCTGCTCTGCGGTGGCTGCTGCCGAGGATGGATGCCGCCGGATCTCCCTGTTGGCGCCGACCTTGACCCGGGGGCCGTGGCAGGTGAGTTCATCCGCACGGTTATCGGGGGCGTAGGATTTCGAATCTCTGCTCTACGGGGGTCGCTGTGGGCCAAGCCCTTTGGGGGCTGGGATCGGGAGAACAGGTCGGCATCGACCGCACTTATTGTTCAACTCTCGGCAGAAATTGACGCAGAGATGCTCGGACACCCCGGGCGGCACGTGTGGTGGGGGGTCGA
>Ga0302314_10010489_pt1 | contig 16204 bp, 13 predicted proteins | sample III_Palsa_N2_3_FD_200533 | JGI IMG/M metagenome (GOLD analysis project Ga0302314, IMG submission 200533) | Peat permafrost microbial communities from Stordalen Mire near Abisko, Sweden - III_Palsa_N2_3 | ecosystem: Environmental > Terrestrial > Soil > Palsa > Peat permafrost | place: Sweden... | reverse complement strand
TCAGCGTGAACTTCGTGCTGCCGCGGCTGATGCCGGGCAACCCGGTGGAGACGATGTTTGCCCGCTATCAGGGGAAGGTCAGCCCCTCAGCGATCAAGAGTATGGAAGTGGTGTTCGGGCTGAACACACACACCAGCGAATTGCACCAATACCTCGACTATCTGAAAAACACGATCACAGGACACCTCGGCGTCTCCTTCTCGTACTTCCCGGCGAGCGTCAGCTCGCTTATCAAGGAGGATCTGCCGTGGACGCTTGGCCTCGTGGGTGTCGCCACGGTCCTCGCCTTTCTCCTCGGCACTGGCCTTGGCATCGTCGCCGCGTGGCGACGCGGGACCGTGGGCTGGAAGCGCGGCTCGGTGGTCGATTCGGGAGTGGTGCCGTTCGCGTTGATCCTCGGCGCACTTCCCGCATTCTGGATCGCGCTCGTCTTCGTCTACTTCGCCGCCTTCAAGTTCGGCTGGTTCCCGATCGGCGGCAGCATCGCGGCCGGGGACTCCGTCACGAGCTGGTCGGGTATCGGCTCGATCCTCGACCACTCACTTCTGCCCGGCGTCACGCTCACGCTGGTCTCGGTCGGTATGTGGATCCTGCTGATGCGCAACAACATGCTCACGGTGCTCGGAGAAGACTACGTGCGCTTCGCCCGCGCGAAGGGCCTCCGCAACCGCTCGATTGCGACGCGCTATGCGGCCCGAAACGCGGTCCTACCGGTGTTCGCGCAACTGGCCCTGGCGCTGGGCGTTGTCGTCGGTGGACAGGTCTTCATCGAGATCGTCTTTTCATACCGCGGCATCGGCTATCTGCTCCTGCAGGCTGTCGAGAACGAGGACTACCCGCTCATGCAGGGGATCTTTCTGATCTTCACGGTGGCTCTGCTGATCGCCAGCTTCCTCGCGGACTTGGTCAACCTCTTTCTCGACCCGCGCGTACGACTGGAGGAACGGTCGTGAGCTGGCGCGCGCTGATCACGAACAGGCGTGCCGCGATCGGCGGCTTGATCTTCGTGTTCTTCGTGCTCGTGGCGTTGCTGGCACCGGTGCTGGTGCCGTACTCGCCGAACGACATCAACTTCACACCGAACCTTGCGCCGAGCTCTCAGCATCTGCTCGGCACGACGATCAACGGTCAGGACATCTTCTCGCAGCTGATCTGGGGCTCCAGGGCCAGTCTCGTCGTTGGGCTCGTCTCAGCAACGCTGATCACACTCGTGCAGTTGGTCACCGGTGTCTTCGCGGGCTACGTGGGCGGTGCCTTCGACCTCACGTCAACAGCCGTCACCAACGTCTTCCTTGTGTTGCCCTCGCTCCCACTGCTGATCGTTCTCGGCGCCTACCTGCGCGGTGGCAGCGAGATGGTGCTGATCATCGTGATCGTGGTTACCGGTTGGGCCTGGGGCGCGAAGGTGTTGCGGGCACAGTCGATCGCGCTCCGTGAGCGGTCCTATGTTGAGGCGGCGCGAATATCCGGCGAAGGCCGATGGCGGATTGTCCTCACCCACGTGGTGCCCAACATGCTGGGGATCATTGTTGCCAACTTCTTCGGCGCGGCACTGTTTGCGGTGCTGGCCGAGGCCGGGCTCGAGTTCCTCGGGCTCGGGAACATCAACGACGTCACCTGGGGCACGATGCTCTATTGGGCCGACGAGGGAAACGCGATCCTCCTGGGTGAGTGGTGGTGGCTCGTGGTGCCCGGTCTCTGCTTGGCGCTGCTGGGCACAGCATTCGGACTGCTCAACTTCGCGGTCGACGAGATCGCAAATCCGAGACTGCGGAGGGGTTGAGTTGACACCCGTGCTCGAAATATCGGATCTCTCGATCGGCTACGGCTGGGACGAGTCGAGTGCCCTTATCGCAGTTCGGGACGTGAGCCTCGTCGTCGAGGCCGGGGAGGTCCTGGGCATTGCCGGTGAGTCGGGATGTGGCAAGTCGACGCTCGCGATGGCGGCAACCGGATTGCTCGAACCCCCGGGTCGTGTGCTGGGCGGCAGGATCGACTACGAGGGCGTGGACATCACCTCACTCTCAGCAGAGGCGCTTCGGGAGATGCGGCTGAAGGACATCTCGATCGTCTTTCAGGCGTCGATGAATGCGCTCAACCCGGTTATGCGGATCCGCGCTCAGTTCGATGATGCGCTCCGGGCACATGGCGTGCGCTCTGAATCCGAACGGGGCCGTATGGCGGAGGAGGCGTTTGAGCTTGTAAGGGTGCCGCCCCGATTCCTCGAGGCCTACCCGCATCAGCTCAGCGGTGGCATGCGCCAGCGCGCGCTGATCGCGCTGGCGATCGTGATGCGGCCGAACTTGCTCGTACTTGACGAGCCGACTACGGCGCTTGACGTTGTGGTTCAGCGATCGATCATCCAATCGCTGAGCCAGTTGCGCCGCGAACTCGGGTTCGCCATCGTGTTCATCACTCACGACCTGTCGCTGCTCATGGAGATGGCCGACCGCGTGGCCATCATGTACGCGGGTGGCATCGTCGAGCAGGGGCCTGCGCGCGAGCTCTATCGCAGTGCGGGGCATCCCTACACCCGCGCCCTGCTGACCGCGTTTCCCCCGATTGAGGGCGAACGCCGCCGGCAGGATGGTTTGCCCGGGCGCCCGCCCGACATGCGAGAGCTGCCGCCGGGCTGCCCGTTCGCCCCGCGCTGTCCCGAGGTCATGGATCAGTGCAGGACTGTCACGCCGCCGTCGGTGTGGCGCACAGAAGCACACCGCGTGGTGTGCCACCTGGAGACCAATGCCACTCACGCCGAAGAAGAAGTGGCCCCGTGACCGCGAGTAGCCTCGATCCACCTACTCCCCGTGACACATCCCGGGCTCCCGAGCTGCGTCCGAACGGGGATCGCGACATCGTAGAGGCGGCACCTGTGCTCGAGATCAGGGCGCTGACCAAGCGTTACTCAATCGGCCGCGGCACGCGACGCAAGTATGTGGAGGCGCTGACCGAGGTCGACCTCAGTGTCGAGCGCGGCGAGGTGCTGGCACTGGTCGGCGAGTCAGGATCTGGCAAGACCACGCTGGCACGCACGATCACCGCACTTGAGCAGCGCACGTCGGGTGAGATCGTCGTTGACGGCGAGCTGCTGCCGGTACGTGCCCGTGGCCGCCGGCTACGCCACCATCGACACAGCGTGCAGATGATCTTTCAGGACCCGTACGCGTCGCTTGATCCATTGCACTCGATTGGTTCCACAGTGGGACGACCACTGCGCTCGTTCGACATAGTGCCAGGCGATCAGGTTCAGGCAGCTGTCGAGGCGCTGCTCGATGAGGTGGGGTTGGGTCCGGCCAGCGAGTTTCTCAAGCGCTATCCGCATGAGCTCTCGGGCGGGCAGCGCCAGCGCGTGGGCATCGCCCGCGCACTGGCGGCACGGCCGAAGCTGATCATCGCCGATGAGCCGACCTCGATGCTGGACGTCTCGATCCGTCTGACGATCCTCAATCTCCTGCTCGATCTCCAGCGGGCGCAGGGTCTGTCAATGATCTTCATCACCCATGACCTCGCCAGCGCCCACTACATGAGCGATCGGATCGCGATCATGTATGCGGGGCGCATCCAGGAGATCGGACCCACAACTGACGTGATGGGTAATCCACGTCATCCGTACACGCAGTTGCTGCGCGAGGCGGCGCCTGATCCGTCACGGGAGATCGACGAGATTGATCACTTCGAGGATCGCGGTGATCCGCCTGATCTCGCCGCGCTGCCAAACGGGTGCGCCTTTGCCGACCGCTGCACATTTGTCAAAGACGAGTGCCGTCAGGCGCTCCCGGATCTAGTTGAAGTTGCCTCTAACCACCACGTCCGTTGCATCCTCTATGTCTGAAATAACCACTCATCCCGCGTCACTGCACGCAACCGCAAACGCCACCACCATCGCCGCTGAGCAAAGTCCGGCGTCCGTCGCGGACGTGGCCGACCCCCCACGTCCGTTCTACTGGGGCGCAGCCACCGCCGCTTACCAGATCGAGGGGTCCCCGCAGGCCGACGGCGCAGGACGCTGTGTCTGGGACGAGTTCTCACGCACGCCCGACGCCGTCTTTGCAGGAGACACCGGCGACCTCGCCTGTGACCATTACCATCGCTGGCCGCAGGATGTCGAGCTGATGCGCGAGCTCGGGCTCGGCGCCTACCGCTTTTCGATTCGCTGGCCGCGGATCCTGCCCGAAGGCGTCGGCTCCGTGAATCAGAAGGGCTTGGCGTTCTATGACCGGCTCGTCGACGGCCTGCTGGAGGCGGGCATCGAGCCTTTCCCGACGCTTTTCCACTGGGACATGCCGGCAGCGCTGCAGCGTCGCGGTGGCTGGTCCAACCGCGATGTCGCGAGCTGGTTCGCCGAATACACGATCGCAGTGACAAACGTGCTCGGCGATCGCATAAAGCGCTGGACGACCTTCAACGAGCCATTCGTCGTGGCCGAGCAGGGGCACCTCGTCGGTGTGCATGCGCCCGGCATCCGCAATGTCTACGCGACCTGCTCGGCGATCCACAACCAGCTGCGGGCGCACGTCGCAGCCGTCAGGGTGATCAAGGCGAACATCGCCGACGCTGAGGTTGGCATCGTTCTGCACAACGCCGCCGCGTTTCCCGCCAGCTCCAGCCCGGAGGATGTGCTGGCGGCTGAGGTCGCGCACCAATGGCACAACTACCCGCTGTTCGCCGATCCGCTTGTTCACGGACGCTACCCACTTGAGCTTGAGCAGCTGCTGCGCCCGTACATGCCGGACGGCTATGAGGATGACATGCCCGGCCTACAGCATCGACCGGACTTCCTCGGCATGAATTACTACTCCGGGTACCGGGCACAGCGCGACGCACAACGCTGGCTCGGCTTCAGTGCCAGGCCGGAGCCGGAGATGCCGCGCACGGCGATGGACTGGATCATTCGGCCCGAGGGGCTGCACGCGGTGCTGAAGAGGGCACACGAGGACTACAACCTCCCCTCCATCTATGTAACTGAGAACGGGGCGGCGTTCGACGACGTTCGTCACGGCTCGACGGTCGAGGACGATGACCGGATCGCGTACCTTGACGGACACATCCGCGCGGTGCTGCAGGCGCGCGACGAGGGCGTACCCATCCACGGCTACTTCGTGTGGTCGCTATTCGACAACTTCGAATGGGCGTGCGGCTATGAGAAGCGCTTCGGGATCGTCTACATCGATTTCGAGACCCAGGAGAGAATCGTCAAGCAGAGCGGCCACTTCTACAGCCGGCTTGCGCGCGAGGGCAGGGCAGCGTTGAGCTGAGGAATCACTGCCACGCGGCACGCGCTGTGCGCGCTGCCGGACTTGCGGGCAACGTGCCTCCGGTCGCCAGCAGCTCGGCCACAACCAGCGTCGAGGCTCCGAGTGCGACGGCATCATCGCCGAAATGGCCAAGCGCGAGCTCGACGCCGGCAGCGGCGTAGTCGAGCGCCTGCTCTTGCATGGTCTCGGCGATGCGACTCATCAGTGCCGGACCGAACTTGTGCCCGAGCCAGCCGCCGACGACGATCAGCTCGGGGTTGAAGAGGTTGGCGAGATTCGCGCAGCCGACGCCGAAGAATGTTGCTGCCTGCTCCAGTGTCTGCTGGGCGCCCGGGCAGAGCGATGCAGCCTCCAGCAGCTGATCTGCCCACTCTTCCTCGTCAGGGTCACTCAGCGGTGCCTTGGGATCGGCCTCCTGCCAGGCGCTGAGCAACCCCTCGGCGCCGATGTAGGCCTCAAGACAGCCGGCGCTACCGCAGCGGCACATGCGTCCGCCAACCACGACGCAGGCATGACCCCACTCGCCGGCGCTTGAGGTGGCTCCGCGGTAAAGGACGCCACTGACGAAGATTGCGGAGCCGACTCCTGTGCCCCACAGTGCCACCACCGCGTGCTGGGCGCCGCGACCGGCACCGAGCCACATCTCGACCTGACCGAGCGCCTTGGCGCCGTTCTCGACAAACACAGGAGCACCGACCCGCTCAGAGACCAGCTGTTCGAGTGGCACTCCATGCCATCCGAGGTTCGGAGCGTGCACGCGCGATCCGTCGCCACGGTATTCGACCATTCCCGGCACGGCGATGCCGACGCCAAGCAGGAGCCGGCCGGCCGCGTTGAACATGGCCACCAGCTCGTCGATCGCGGCCGTGACCGCCGCGATCGTCACCTCGGGAGTGCACCGCATCGGGTGCAGGTCGACCTGCACCGTGTCGAGCACGCCGAGCCGGAAGTCAAAGGCTTCCACGCGCACGCCGCTCTCACCGATCTCAACGCCAATGATCCCGCCGAAATCCCGATTGACGTCGAGTTGGACTCGCGGTCGCCCGCCCTCAGATTGCTCCTGGCCGACCTCGATGATCAGGCCCTCCTCCAGCAACGCCGCGCAGAGGTTGGTCACGCTGCCACTTGAGAGTCCTGTGAGGGCGCCGAGCTCGACTCTGTTGAGTGGCCCGTCAAAGAACAACAGCCTCAGGACGCTGCCGCGGTTGACCCTCCGTAGATCCCGCACTACAGCCCTGCCCCCAGCCACCGACCCTCCAATCCGTTTCTCTGCAGTTTAGTTCAAGCCCTGAACTAACTGCCAAGCGTCCGATTGCCGGGGCCTGCCGGGACACCACCGAAGCTACGCGCGCTGGCCCGACCACTCAGGCACTTCGGAAGTGGAGCCAACCGGGATCGAACCGGTGACCTCCTGCGTGCAAGGCAGGCGCTCTCCCAGCTGAGCTATGGCCCCTTCGAGGTCCGAGTGTAGAACTCGAACGGCTGGATGCTGCGGCCCCTGGGAGCTCCTCACCCTGACGCCCAGGCTACGGCTCGATCAGCCGTCGAAGTCGAAGTCCTTTGGCGGGCGCTGCTCGAACCAGAGCCGGTCGTGCTCCGGTGTGTCCTGGAGGAACTCTGGCGTCTCCTCGAGCACGTCCTCCTCGTCCGCGGGCGCAACCGGCGCGGGAGCAGCAGCGGGCGGCGCGGGGGCGGGCGGCGCCGGAGCGGGCGGGATGTCGGCGACCGGCGCGGGAGCGGGCGGCGCTGGGGCGGGCGGCGCCTCGTCAGGCAGGTGCCTGGTCTCGGCAATGTGCTTCTCGACGTCGAACTCGGTCGTCTCCTGAACCTCCGAGTCGGCCTCGGGCGCGTCAGGGGGCAGCGGCGCCGCGGGCGCTGGAGCTGCGTGCAATTCCGTTGGGGGCTCGAATGAGCCGGCCGCCTGCTCCTCGGCCCCACGTTGGAGCTCCGGTGGCTCGGGGCTGAAGCGCGGCCGCTTGGGCGGATGTTCGAACTGCAGATGCGGGGGAGTTCCCGGCGCAATTGCCTGCTCCGCTGCCGTCGGGTGGTCGGGCAGCTGGTCATGCAACGGTTCGTCGTGGGCGAGCGGCTCGTGGTGTTCCACCGGGTGCGCGTCGTCGACCAGCGGCTCGTAGTCCTCTACCAGTGGCTCCTGATGCGCGAGCGGCTCGTAGTGCTCTGTCGGCGGCTCCTGATGCGCGAGCGGCTCGGGGTACCCGAGTCCGGGCATATCGTCGTAGCCGGGGTCCGGCGGCAGCACCGGTTCAGAGAACGAAGCCGGGCGGTTCCTGCGCAGAAACCGGCGGCGCGGCTGCTGCGCCTCCTCGGCATCCGCGGCGAACTGGTCGTGCTCTCGTTCGAAGTGCCCATCCGCCTGCGCGCGGTGCGGATCCAGGTGCTCGTGGTGGGGGTGCGGATGCGGGGCGGTGCTGTCGTGGTAGCCCTGGTCCTGCAGGTCCTCGAGGTCAACCAGATGGTCCTCGCGGTAGTCGGGCCCCGGCGAGGGCTGGGCGTGCCCATCGAGCGCGTCGCTACGTGGCGAACCCATGGTCGGCTCGCGTCGAACCGGCCCCAGTGCCTCGCGCTCCATCCGTTCGATGTCGGCGGGGTCGCCGCCGCGTGCGCGCTTGAGATCGAGATGCTCGCGGATCGCGTCGTCCAGCACACCCATGGCCGTAAGCGTATCGAGTTGGGCCACGTCGACTGCAAACGGGCAACCGCCACGGGCCGTCTCCGCGTGTCAGCAGCCGCCGGGCCGTGGCGAGGGCTCGTGCGGTCCGCGGACCCAGCGCCCCACGACCCTTGTAAACTCCGTCGGACCTGGTGGCTCTGCCGCCGCACGGGGCTATAGCTCAGATGGGAGAGCGCCTGGATCGCACCCAGGAGGTCGCCGGTTCGATTCCGGCTAGCTCCATTCTCAGTGCCGCATTGCCGCTCGATTGCGTACCGGGGAAACCCGCGGTCGCGATGCGGCAAACCCCCGCTGGCACTGGGGATGACGCGGGAGTATCTTCCGCTCAATGGATTTGAGTGATGCCGAATTCGAGCAGCTGCTCGCGCTCCGCACGGGGTTGCGACGATTCCTGCGCGGCAGCGAGGAGCGGGCGCGGGCGGCGGACATCACGCCGGCGCAGCACCAGTTGCTGCTGGCGGTGCGCGGCAGCCTGGCCGCCAACGGCCCGACGGTCGGCGAGATCGCGGGGTACCTGCTGCTCAAGCCTCACAGCACGAGCGAGTTGGTCGATCGCGCCGTCGCCGCAGGGCTCGTCACGCGCAGCACCGATGCCGGCAACGCGAGCGTCGTGCGCGTCGTGCTCACCCCGCTGGGCAGCGACAAGCTGGGCAGATTGTCGTCCGCCAACATGCAGGAGCTGGCCGAGCTCGGCCCGACGATGCGCACTCTGTGGAAGGCGATAGAGCAGTTCGAGCAGCGGCGTACGTCGTAGTACGACGCTGGCTCCAGTCGCGGTATGTTGCCGCTAACAGGCCGCACTCGTCGGTCCGAAACTACCGAGGAAATAAGGCTGATGACATCCACTCCGTCGCGCACAGACAAGTTCTCCTTCGGCCTGTGGACGGTCGGTTACAACGGCACTGATCCGTTCGGTGGCCCGACGCGTCCGGCCCTGGACGTCGTGCATGTGGTTGAGAAGTTGGCGGAGCTCGGGGCCTACGGCCTCACCTTCCACGACGATGACCTTTTCGCGTTCGGGTCCAGCGACGGTGAGCGTGAGCAGCAGATCGAGCGGTTGAAGCAGGCGCTTGCGGACACGGGCCTGATCGTGCCGATGGTGACCACCAACCTGTTCTCGGCGCCGGTGTTCAAGGACGGCGGCTTCACCTCCAACGACCGCTCCGTGCGCCGCTTTGCGTTGCGCAAGGTGCTGCGGCAGATCGACCTGGCGGCGGAGCTGGGTGCGGAGACGTTTGTGATGTGGGGCGGTCGCGAGGGCGCCGAGTACGACCACGGCAAGGACATCCGTGCCGCGATCGAGCGCTATCGCGAGGCCGTCAACCTGCTGGCCGGCTACGTGACCGACAAGGGCTACGGTCTGAGGTTCGCGATCGAGCCCAAGCCGAACGAGCCGCGCGGCGACATCCTGCTGCCGACGGTCGGGCATGCGCTGGCGTTCATCGAGACCCTGGAGCGCCCCGAGTTGTTCGGCCTGAACCCCGAGTTCGGGCATGAGCTGATGACGGGCCTCAACTTCGTTGCCGCGATCCAGCAGGCCCTCGAGGCCGGCAAGCTCTTCCACATCGACCTCAATGGTCAGCGCGGGCTCAAATACGACCAGGACCTCTGCTTCGGGCATGCCGACCTGTTCCAGGCCTTCGCACTGGTTGATCTGCTCGAGTTCGGCGGCCCTGCCGGCGGCCGCTCCTATGAGGGTCCGCGGCACTTCGACTACAAGCCCTCGCGCACCGAGGATGAGACCGGGGTGTGGGAATCGGCCTCGGCGAACATGACCAACTACCTGCTCCTCAAGGAGCGCGCCGCAGCATTCCGCGCAGACCCCGAGGTCCAGGAAGCGATGGCCCACGCAAAGGTCGACGAGCTTCGCCGCCCCACACTGGACGAGGGCGAGGGCTATGAGCAGCTGCTCGCCGACGCCACCGCGTGGGAGCAGTTCGACGCCAAGAGCTACTTCGGAGCGAAGGGCTACGGCTTCGTCCGACTGCAGCAGCTGGCGACAGAGCATTTGCTCGGTGCGCGCTGATAGAGCATCCTGACGCGATGAGTTTCGTCGCCGGGGTCGATTCCTCGACCCAGAGCTGCAAGGTCGTGGTCCGCGATCTCGAGACCGGAGCGGTCGTCCGCTCCGGCCGCGCCTCGCATCCCCACGGCACCGAGGTCGACCCAGCGGCGTGGTGGCAGGCACTTCTGGCAGCGATCGACGACGCCGGCGGCATCGCCGATGTCGAGGCGATCTCGGTCGCCGGCCAGCAGCACGGGATGGTGGTGCTCGATGTCGCCGGGCGCGTCATTCGCCCGGCGCTGCTCTGGAACGACACACGCAGCGCCGATGCCGCCGCCGCGCTTGTGGACGAGGTCGGTGCCGAGGAGTTCGCGCGGCGGACGGGCTCGGTCCCGGTCGCGTCCTTCACGCTCACCAAGCTCCGCTGGCTGCGAGACAGTGAGCCAGAAAACGCAGCGCGGGTCGCCGCCGTCGCGCTCCCGCACGACTGGCTCACGTGGCGGCTGCTCGGGTACGGCCCCGAGGGCGAGTCGGCGCTCGGGCCGGATCTATCGGCACTGGTGACCGACCGCTCCGACGCCTCGGGCACGTGTTACTTCAGCGCCGCCACGGGCGCATACGACCTCGACCTGCTCGCGCGCGGCCTTGGCCGTAGCGACGTGACGCTGCCGCGCGTGCTCGGTCCGCACGAGGCCGCCGGTCGCACGACCGCCACCGGCCAGCGGGCCGGTGGCGTACCAGTGGCCACCGGCCAGCGGGCCGGTGGCATAACGGCCGGAACGCTCGTCGGACCCGGCTGCGGTGACAACGCCGGGGCCGCGCTCGGGCTCGGCGCCGGCTCCGGGGACGTGATCATCTCGATCGGCACGAGCGGCACCGTGTTTGCCGTGGCCGAGGAGCAGAGCGCGGACGCCAGCGGGGCCGTGGCCGGCTTTGCCGATGCCTCCGGGCGCTTCCTGCCCCTGATCGCAACTCTCAACGCCGCCCGCGTCCTGGTCTCTGCCGCGGCGTTGCTGGGAGTCGAGCTAGAGCAGTTGTCAGAGCTGGCGCTACAGGCGCGCCCCGGCGCAGATGGTGTTGTCCTCGTACCCTACTTCGAGGGCGAGCGCACCCCCAACCTGCCCCATGCGAAGGCGTCGTTGCACGGCCTGACGATCGCCTCGAGCACGCGTGAGAACCTCGCCCGCGCTGCGCATGAGGGCATGCTTTCAGGTCTCGGCGCCGGCCTCGAGGCCGTGCGCGCGGCGGGAGTGCGGGAGCGGCGCCTGCTGCTGATCGGCGGCGCCGCGCAGAGTCATGCGGTGCAGACGATCGCCGCGCAGGTCTTCGACGCCCCGGTGGTCGTGCTCGCGCCTGGTGAGTACGTGGCCACCGGCGCCGCCGTGCAGGCCGCGTGGGTGCTTAGCGGCGAGCGCCCACGCTGGCCGGTCGAAACGCTGGCCGAGCCCGCGCCGGATCACCACCCCGAGATCAGGGAGCGCTACGCGCACTACGCCGCCGCTGCCGGCTGAGGGCCCACGCCGGCCCTCACATCTTTCTTAGAGTCTTTCTATGCGCTTCTGATGGCTGCTGACGAAGCTCTGGCAACGAACTTTTCGCCAGAGAGTGAGCAGCATGGACGAGACCCTGACACTGAACCGCCCGCGCACGACCCCGCGTACGCGGCGGATGCCCGCACGCCGGCCGTGGCACAGCCGGCGCAGCGTCGGCGTCGTCACCGCGATCGCCGGGCTCGGCCTCGGCCTCACGATCGTGATGGGTGTCACCTCGGAGAGCTGGAGTGCGCTCAACGCCGCCGGTGGCTGGCTCACAGCGGCCGGCCGCATGGCGGGGCTGATCGGTACCTACCTGATGCTGATTGTCGTCCTGCTCGCCGGGCGCGTGCCGATCGTCGAGCGCGCCCTCGGGCAGGACGTGCTGATGCGCTGGCACCGCAAGCTCGCACCCTGGACGCTCGTCTTGATCGCAGCTCACGGCACGCTGATCACCGTCGGCTATGCGCAGAGCGCCCGCACCGGTGTCCTGCACCAGTTCGGGCAGCTGCTCACCACCTACCCCGGGATCCTGACAGCGACCGTCGCCTTCGTCCTGCTGGTGATGGCCGCCGTCACCTCGGCCCGCATCGCCAAGCGCCGGATGCGCTACGAGACCTGGTGGGCAGTGCACCTGTACACCTATCTGGCGCTCGCGCTGTCCTTCTCGCATCAGCTCGCCAACGGCGCCATGTTCGTCGGACACCCGTTTGCGCGCGTGTTCTGGACGGGGCTCTTCATCGGCACCGCCGGTGTCGTCTTCGCCTACCGGATCCTGCTGCCGATCTGGCGCAGCAGCTTCCACCAGCTGCGTGTCGCCGCCGTGCAGCCTGAGGGTCCCGGCGTGGTCTCCGTCCTGCTCGAGGGCAGGCGCCTGCGACTGATGCCGATCGCCGGCGGCCAGTTCATCCAGCTGCGCATCCTCAAGCGCGGACTCTGGTGGCAGGCGCATCCGTACTCGGTCTCGGCGCTGCCGGACGGTCGCTTCCTGCGGATCACCGTCAAGGAGCTCGGCGACCACAGCGGTGCGCTCGCGCAGCTCGCGGCGGGAACGCGAGTCGCGATCGAGGGTCCGTACGGCGCCTTCACCGCCGCCGCCCGCCGGAGCGACCGCATCGTCATGATCGGCGCCGGTGTCGGCGTCACGCCGCTGCGCGCGCTGCTCGAGGACCTGCCGATGGACGTCGACACCGTGATGCTGGCGCGTGCCAGCGACGAGCGCAGCCTCGTGCTGCGCGACGAGCTGCGCGCACTGGTCAAGCTTCGCGGCGGGCGCCTGCACGAGTTGCTCGGCGCCCGCAGGCAGACGCAGATCAGCTCTCGCAGCCTCGCCGCGCTGATCCCCGACATCAAACACCGCGACGTCTTCATCTGCGGGCCCACCGGCTTCACCACGACCGTGCTGCGCGCTGTGCGCGCGCTCGGCGTGCCGGCTGAGCGCATCCACCATGAAGAGTTCGCCTTCTGATCAGGAGCGATGGCGAGATGAAACGCGCACCCCTCGTTCTCACCGGAACGGCCGCCGGCCTGGTGGCCGTGATCGGCTACCACACGGCGGTTCCCCAGGCCTCGGCCTCGGCGAGCTCCTCATCGGGCACCGGAGCGAGCACGATCAACATCGGTGGCTCGAGCTCGACGTCCAAGTCGACGGCCGCGACGAAGACGACAACAACTGCCCGCAGCGTCGAGACGACGCGCTCCGCCGTCGGCAGCGACATCGAATACCAGTACGGGGATATCGAGCTCAAGGTCACGATGACCGCCGGCAAGATCACAGATGTCACGGTGGTCAAGCAGGACGTCGACGATTCGCACTCCGCGCAGATCAACCGGTACGCGCTACCCGAGCTCCGCAGCGAGGCGCTGCAGGCGCAGAGCGCCAAGATCGATGGCGTCTCTGGCGCGTCCTACATCTCGGCCGCCTACGAGCAGTCGCTGCAGTCCGCGATCGACAAGCTGAAGGCCTGAGCATGCGTCCCGGTGAGGTCATCTTCCGCCACGCCGAGCCGGTGATGGGCACCGTCGTCTCGATCGACGTGCGCCCCCAGGGGCTGCCGATGTTGCGCACTCGCTCCGCCGTCGCCGCTGCCTGCGAGGTGTTGCACCGTGCCGACGACGTTTTCAGCCTGTTCCGTCCGGACACGCCACTGTCACGCCTGGTCCGTGAGGAGATCGCACTGGCTGACTGCCCGTCCGAGGTTGCCGAGGTGATCGAGCTCTGCGGGCAGGCGAAGGTCGCGTCGGGCGGTTGGTTTGATCCCTGGAGCCTGCCGAATGGCTTCGATCCCACCGGCCTGGTCAAGGGCTGGGCCGCGCGTGAGGCAGCCCGCGAGCTCGAGGCTGCGGGCATCGGGGCCGGCATGGTCAACGCCGCCGGCGACATTGCGAGCTTCGGTACGCCCTGGCAGCGCGACGCCTGGCGAGTCGGCATCCGCTCGCCGGAGTCGCCCGAGCTGCTCGCCTGCGTGATCGAGTTGCGCGGCGCTGTCGCAACCTCGGCGCTCTATGAGCGCGGTGCCCACATCTGGGATGTGGCCGCCCGGTGTCCCGCCGCCGGCGTCGCCTCGGCGACGGTCTGCGGCCCCGATCTGGCGCTTGCCGACGCGTTCGCGACGGGCCTCGTGGCCGCTGGAAACGCCGGTCTCGAGGCGGTCAGTGTCGCCGGTTACGAGGCGCTGCTGCTGCTCGAGAGCGGACAATCAGTCAGCACAGCGGGATTTCCGGTACATGCCACCTCGGCCGTATAAATAGAGCAACCATGAGAGTTTTGGTCATCGAAGACGACGACGCGGTGCGCTCCGCCATCCGCCGTTCACTGCTGCTCGCCGGCTACGAGGTGATCGAGGCGGTCGATGGGGAGGACGGCCTCGGCCGTCTTGCCAACGACGTGCCCGATGTGGTCATCCTCGACGTCGGCCTCCCGAAGATCGACGGGATCGAGCTCTGCAGGCGGCTGCGGCACGCCGGCGATCGCACGCCGGTACTGATGCTGACCGCCCGGGATGCCGTCGAGGACCGTGTCGCGGGGCTCGAGGCCGGTGCCGACGACTACCTGGTGAAGCCCTACGACGTGCGCGAGCTGCGCGCTCGAATCGCCGCGATCATGCGTCGCCATCTGCCCGAGGCCGATGGTCGCTCGATGCACTTCAACGGCCTCGAGCTCGACGCCGACGCCCACGCCGCACGCATGGACGGCCGCGAGATCGACCTGACCCGCACCGAGTTCCAGTTGCTTGAGCTGTTCATGCTGAACCCACGCCGGGTACTGCGCGTCGAGCTGATCTACGACCGCATCTGGGGCTATGACATCAGCGTCACCAGCAACTCACTGCGCGTGTACATCGGCTACCTCCGCAAGAAGCTGGAAGCGGAAGGAGAGCCGCGCCTGATCCACACCGTTCACGGCGTGGGTTACGTGCTGCGCGAGTCATGAGCCTGCAGCGCCGCATCGCTGCGGCCGCAGCCTTCGGAGTTGCAGCCGTCTGTCTGATCTTCGCGCCGGTCGGTTACCTCTCGACGCGCGCGAAGCTCTATCAGGAGGTGAAGCTCCAGCTGAAACAGCTTGCGGCGCCGTACCTGCAGATGCCGGAGCACGGTGGCGGGCCTCCGGGCACCGGTGCGGCCGGGGGCAATCCCGCTTCCAGCAGCAACCCGGCTGGCGATGACGATGATGCTGACGACGGTAACTGCGCTTTCCGGCAGCCGTCGGGAGGTGGCGGTGGTGGCTCGCAGTACGGCGGTCCCACCGGTTACTTCCAGGTGGTTTGCCCAGACGGGACGGTCCTGGCGCAGAACGGCAAGAAGCCGCAGCTGCCGGTGACAGCGCGGGTCAAGAGGGTCGCGAGCAGAGTCAAGACGGTCGCGAGCACGTTGACGGGCGGTTACTTCTTCACGGCCAAAGTGGGCCCCACGCACACGCACCTGGAGATCTACGTCGCCCCGGACTTTGGCGATAAGCATGTGATCGAGGTAGCGGTGCCGCTGACCACCACCGACTCGGCACTGCGCGGGCTGCTTGTCACCTACGGTCTACTGCTCGGCGTGGGCATGGTGCTCGCTGCCTGGATCGGAGCGTTGGTCGCGCGCTCGGCGCTGGCGCCGATCAGGCGCTTCACCGCCCAGACCGAGCAGATCACGAGCGCGCTCGATAAGCCGCGGCGGCTCGATGAGGTGGGCGCGATCGAGATCCGCCGGATGGCGGCGAGCTTCAACCAGACCCTGGGCGCGCTCGAGCGCTCGGTCGAGGCCCAGCGCCATCTGATCGCCGATGCCTCGCACGAGCTGCGCACGCCGATCGCCGCACTGCGCTCGAACATTCAGATCTTCCTCGAGGCCGATCAGCTGCCGCCGGAGGAACAGGCCGGGCTGCAGGACGCGATCCTGGCGGAGCTTGACGACCTCACGCAGTTGGTCTCCGACGTCATGGCGCTGGCCCGCGGTTCGACGCCCAATGAGGCGGTCGAGGAGCTCGAGCTCGATGCGATCGTCAGCGAGGCGACCGAGCGCGCGATCCGCCGCAGCCAGAACATCACCTTCAACACCGAGCTCGAGCCGACGCTGATCACCAACTCTCCCGACCGCGTCACCCGCGCCGTGACCAACGTGGTCGACAACGCGCGCAAGTGGAGTCCGCCTGACGGCACGGTCGAGATCACGCTCGCCGACGGGGTGCTCACCGTCCGCGATCACGGCCCCGGCTTCAGGGCTGAGGACCTCGCGC